>Ga0310695_10002391_pt1 | contig 39768 bp, 33 predicted proteins | sample RumenRJG_04DNA_FD_203882 | JGI IMG/M metagenome (GOLD analysis project Ga0310695, IMG submission 203882) | Bovine rumen microbial communities from Lethbridge, Alberta, Canada - RJG_04 (v2) (version 2) | ecosystem: Host-associated > Mammals > Digestive system > Stomach > Rumen | place: Canada...
TCAATTCGCCATATAGCTCATAGTTGGATGAGAATACAGCAATTTTCTGTTCTGGGTACTGTTCTGCTAACTGGAAATAAGGCATACCAGCCTTGATTCCCATTCGTTTAGCTTCATTGGAACGTGCCACTACACAACCATCATTGTTTGACAACACAACAACAGGTTTCCCGTTCAGATCCGGACGGAAAACACGTTCGCAGCTTACATAGCAGTTATCACAATCGACGATGCCGTACATATCACAGAAATCTTCTTCAAATGTTGAAACTCTCTATCCTCTTTCATCTGCATTAAATTCATTTGTGCCAGTTCTTGATGGTCCACACAACAACCCCCCATACCTCAAAATCATCATCAGCATTAATGCGGATGGGTTTATAATGTTTGTTGGCAGGGCGCAGTTCGATAAATCCGTCATCCTTATGTTTAAGATCAAGGAACTTGATTGTGAACTCCTCATTTACATAGCCAACGATAACATCGCCGTCTGAAGGCTCCACACTCCGGTCAATCACCGCAATATCTCCGTCACAAATGCCAGCATCTATCATGGAGTCACCATCTACACGTCCGTAGAATGTCGTTTCGGGATGACGAATCAGGTCACGGTTGAAATCAAGGCTGTCATGACGATAGTCCTCAGCTGGACTTGGGAATCCTGCTTTTATGGAAGGAGCAAGTTGTAGTTCTAATTCTTTTGAGAACTCACTGTTGAGTATAGTTAAATTCTTCATTGTGTGCAAAGATAGTCCAATTCCATGAGAAACGAGAAAATACCGTTTTAAATCATGTGAAAAATCATTTTGGGGAACTATTCATACAATATTTAGTTAACCATTGTTAAGTGTGTAAAAATTACGCACAATAAAAGTTAAATGCGTAATTTTTACGCACTTAAATTTTGTTGTTATTGAAATTTGCCTTACCTTTGTGCGTAAAATTTACACAAAGAGAGCAAAAGAACAATTAATAATATTTTAAAACTTTCAAAGAGGATGGAAAAGAAAGACATTATCAAAGTGGATATGATTAGAATGGAAGGTGACGTTGCCCCTTTTATTCAGGTAGACTACATGGATAAAAATGCAAACGAGCATACGGGGCTTGTTTTGCTTGATTCTGCTAGTACTGTGAATATCCTTTCGCCAGAAATGGCCGATAATATAGGGATGTTATGTAAACTAGAAGAAAAAGACAGCATAACTTCTATAGCAGATGGAGAGATAGAAGTTGAGCAGGTGAGATTCTCTTTCGTGTTTGGTGGAAAGCAGTTCAGTGAAACTTTCTGTATAACCAACAATGATTTGCCTATACAAGTTCAAGGTATGGAAGTCCTTGGACTTATTGGAAACCAGTTCCTACAGAAGTACCGTTTAGTAATGGACTTCAGTGACTATACCTTGTACACTTCTGAAATCACCCCTAATAACCTGAGTATTTCAGATTGTAGCTTCTTCTTTCCGATGGAAATTGGCCTAAAGCACTATGGCCTCCCAGTATTAGCAGTAAGGCAGAAGGGAGAGAATTTTGTTACCATGTTGGATACGGGTTCAACATCTAATATGATATCAAAAAAAATGTTGTCGGATAACGATTTCAGACATAGTATTTTTGAAGAGGAAGACGTTATAACTAACGTTACAGGAAGTGTTAATGTTGGCCAGGCTCGAGTCTGGTTTAATATATTGTCAGTAAATACCGATGATGTTTGTGAGTTATCACGTCATGATCGTTTTAGTGTTTTGCCACGTTATGTATTTGCCCCGGGAGAGGATATTTGTGATGAAGATGGAGATCCAGTCCCTCCCATTGGAGTTCTTTTGGGGGCGCCGTTTATAGCAAGAGAAAGGTGGACTCTGGATTTTGGAGCGAATATAGTATATAAGCGTAAAACAACTCGACGGTTTTATCAGTTAGAAGAAAGTGCTTGAAAGTGAATAGATGCTTGTATTCATTGATATGGAAACCCATTCGTATAATTTGCTCATTTGACTCGATTGTCAGTATTACATAAAAAAGTGTTATGACCATAGAAGAGTATTTGGAAGATATCAATCCCAGTATCACAGACTTAAGGTCTGTCTTTGCCCAATCATGTCATATTTTGGGTATAAGACAAGATTCATGTATCGCTTTAACCCTATTGTTGGAAGCAAGGTGGTCCATGGCAGCAATGGTTATATACTTACTTCAGCAGGAAATGGCAGGAAACAAGCCGGACACGACGGAAGTCGTCTTGATGGCTGAGAAAATCAGGGATGCGTATGATAGGATCAAAGACTCTTTGAAAGAAGACAGTATAGAAACGAAGAAGTCCCTGTATTCTAGAATCATTCCATTTGGCAAGAACTACATTGTAAGGCGAAAGGGTAAATGGGGAGTTGTCGATAAGCACAACGTTGCATTGCTCACCATACGATATAGCCGTATTTTCCTTTTTGATGGAGGCTATGCGGGAATTCAGTTCAAGAACAAATGGGGACTCGTAAATGCAGAAGGAAAAATAACCATTGAACCCCAATATGATTCGATTAAATACTATGATAAATATCATGGTTGTGACGTGGAGTGCGGCCTGTTTCGTTTTGTTGTGGATGTAAACAATAGTCGAATGATAGAAACGGAAGGAAAGAATGTGAGGTTTGAATCCGGAAAGTTTCTCGTATACACAAAGGAGTATAGTCAGCTTTTCAATATGGATGGGACTGTGTTCTCCAAACCACACGGTAATTTTCTTGGTATAGGAAACAAGTTTGAAGCATTTGACGATGTTAACGGGCAACAAGTGAAGACCCTAATAAAGCCTAATGGTGAGGAGGTTACCCTTCCAGCTTTTGAGACAGGTGTATTCTTTGACTCTATTACACAGTTCCGTTACCAGAACAAATATGGTATTATTGATGATAAGGCAAGAATTGTGGTTCCTAATATCTATAATTATATAGATGTCAAAAACGGAGTAATTGCGGTTAACGAGGGAGGTCAAGAGTCACGTGATAATGACAATAGGTTCTTGGGTTTTCCTTTTGATGGCGAATGGTTTTTCTGGGACTATCAGTTCAAGGAAATTACCACATGTAGATTTGAACACGTCAGACGGGTAAATGGCACTTGGTTTGCCAGTTGTAGCGGTAAATGGTATATAATAACGCCTGAAGGAGAGTCTCTTTTTGCTGAAAACGAGACGGAATATAAAAAGAAAGTGCAAACTTTCTCGAATAAGAGTAACAATACGTCTAAAAAAGGACAATTTGCTATCCTGTCAGATGGATATGGAAAGGGAGATAATAGAAAATTATATGTAAGGGCCTGTGACGGTAAGGTCATTCGGCATTATTACCACACACCTTATCTCCCTATGGAGGTAAGTGAGCTTGAAGGCGTGTGGAAAGTTGGGGATTCGTTTGTTAACTTGTATGGTCAGGATATGCCTAATCCCCATGCTTTCAAGATGCCGCCGCACTTAAAACCTAAATATTCATTCAAGGAGAACAAGAGTTTGCTTTGTATTAGCAAAAGCGATCTTTTAAGTTTATTCGTTGAACTGATGAAAATGTCTAATATAGAAGAAAGAGACATTATCACATTATGTTCGTTAAACGAAACAAGACAGAAACGCGCTGTATTATGTGAATGGTTGCTTAGGAAATATAAAAAGAACCCCAATTTAAAGTTTAGTTATAGCGAACTAGTTAACGTTTCTTATGCCATCCACGTATGGTTACAAAAAAGAAAGAAATAAATAATATAAAAGAGAGACCATCATATTTAAAAATTCGTATTTTTGCAGAAAAAAGGAAATAATATGAAAGAACGAATACAAGCCCTTCTTCAAGAAATGAACAGGGGAATCTATGAGAAAGAGACAGAGGTGGTGCTGGCACTGTTGGCAGCCATCGCCGGTGAGAGCATCATCATACTGGGACCTCCGGGGGTGGCAAAGTCGATGGTGGCCAGAAGACTGAAAAGTGCTTTCAGTGATGCGCGGAGTTTCGAGTACCTGATGTCGCGTTTTTCCACACCTGATGAAATCTTCGGTCCGGTTTCCATTTCGCTGCTGAAATCATCGGACAAGTATGAGCGTACTATCGATGGCTATCTGCCTACGGCCGATGTCGTCTTCCTGGATGAGATATGGAAGGCGGGACCTGCCATACAGAACACGCTGCTTACAGTCATTAATGAGAAACTGTTCCGTAACGGTGAGAAGGAGATCCATCTGCCACTAAAGTTGCTTGTCGCTGCCAGCAATGAACTTCCTGCCCAGGGTGAGGGCTTGGAGGCATTATGGGACCGTTTCCTTGTCCGGGTAGAAACTGGTTGCATCAAGAAACAGGATTCTTTCAATCAGATGTTGCTCGATGATAGTGACGGCGATGCCACGTGCGACAGCAAATGGCAGATTACGGATGAGGAATATGCCGAGTGGACGAAACAGATACGAGGTGTTGCTGTTGCCGACAGCGTGCTTGACCGTATACATGTTATCCGTAAGGCATTAGGAGCAGTCGCATTGTCCAATAGTGATGAGCGCCGTCAGGTCTATGTCAGTGACCGCCGATGGAAGAAAATCGTGAAGTTGCTGAGAACCTCAGCCTTCCTGCAAGACCGTAAGGAAGCGGATTTGACAGACCTGCTTCCCATTTATCACTGTCTGTGGAATGAGCCTGATGAAAGTGCCGACATCCGCCGTATCGTCATTCGTTCGCTCTTTGCAGAATACGGCACCGAACTGGCCAAGTTGAAACTGGCCATTGAAGCAGATATAAAAGTTAGGAGGATGCATGGTGCCACATGGAAAGCCAAGGCTTCCATCCTTAAAAGGGACGGTAATAAGAAAGTTTTCAACAGTTTCTATTACCATCTGCTCGACCACGATACAGGCAATACCTATGTCTTTATTGCCGACTACCAACGGATGAGGGATTATAAGAAAACGCAGACAGGACAATTGGGCGTGCTCTATAAAGACCCGAAAGACAGCAAGCGGACAATCATTCGGGGATATGACGGCGCAGACTACCCGGAAGGTGCTAGGCAGGTGATGCTCGTTCGCGACAATGACAATCTGTATATCGACGGGGTGCAGTTTGAGGTCGAAAAGCTGAAGCCGGGTGAAAAACAACAGATTCCTGTGGCCAAAGGAAAGGTGTCCGACTGTGACTATTATGTCGAGCTGGATGATTTGGGCGACAAGGTGAAAACTCGGGAGGAGGGCATCCTCGGAAATATCTTCCTCTCTGAGGACGACCGTCGGGAACTGGGCGACTATCTGAAGGGACTCTACAATGAAATAGCGTTAACAAGACAGGAACTGGAGAAATTGGATGACTGAAACACACGAAAATGATGTGGAATACTGGATGGAACGCATCCAGAGACGTAGATTGACGGCAGGTGAGTATCTCAAACTGCTGGAGAACTTCGTGAAAAACGGAGAACTGCCAGAGATTGAGACCGACGTGCTCACAGACTATCCATGGCAGATGTACAACGACCCCATCCTGCGCTATATCGTAGAAGTGACGCATGATCCGATGATCCAGTCTCGTGTACTGACAAGCAAAATGGCGGGAAAAGTGTTCTATGAGACGATGGGGCGTTTTGTCGTGGACTGTCTGCATGAAGAGAAATTCTGCACTCAGAAGTCTTGGTCGGAGCGTAACGAGATGGGAAAGACCTGCGAATGGTCGATGCAGAAGAAACAAAGCAACTGGCAGGCGCTTATCACAGCTATCGACGAAAAGCACAAAGAGGACGGATTCAACAAGGAGTTCATGAAGAAGCTTTTCCAACGACAGGGATGGCGCAACGAGGCCAACTGGGAGAAACTGCGACATGAATGGGCTGGTGCCCTGGAACGACAGATGCAGCGCGAAGTGGGTGAAAAGGTACAAAAAAAGGTTCCTTCAACAAAGGCTGCCCTTACCAATATGATGAAATTGATGAGCGAGCAGCACCACCGTTTCAGCAATGCCGACGATGCCATGATGGCTCAGGCTTGGGACCTGATGGACGGACAGTTCTCGGAGAGTGAGTTTGAGAAGAAACTGAACATTGTAAGGATTCAAAACAAATATCCTGAGATTGGAGAGGTTGCCCGGAGGATGGGACGAACGGTAGAAGAAGAGGGACGCGATCATATCGCCGTGCAGACAGGCTTCCACTTCAAGATAGACCATTCTGCGGGCAGTGACATTGAAGGTATTACCGTGGGCAATGACATCAATGCACTGTTACCCATTGAGTTGACACAGTATGCAGACGAACAGTTGGAAGACCTCTTTTATAAGAAATACCTCACGCGTAGGCTTCAGACGTTCCGCTATCGCTCGGAACTGAACAAACCTGCACACCGACTGCATCAGCAGCGTGCCGTCCGAAAAGGGCCTATGATTGTATGCGTGGACTCGTCAGCCAGCATGTACGGCGTGCCGCAGAAGATTGAGATGTCGCTGCTCTCAAAACTGGAGCAGACGGCAGAGGAACTGCAGCGTGACTGCTTCCTCATCGATTTCTCGGTGTCCATCCGACCCATCGACCTCCGAGCAAGGTTGCGCAAACGTGCCATGGAGCGTATGGGAATGAAGACAGAGAAGGACTGTGAATTTGTACGTGGGGAGTTTCCCTTCATTGGTGGAGGAACCGATGCCGAGAAGATGTTGCGACTGACTTTCGCCCTGCTCGACAATGGAGAAGACCATTACATGAATGCGGACGTGCTGTGGATAACCGATTTCCTCATTCCCCGGACTACCGAGGAACTGTTGAGCAGATTCCCTGAATACAAGAAGTCAGGAACACGCTTCTACGGCTTTCAGATTGGGGACGGAGAGAATAACTGGGAACAGTATTTTGACCATATCTACAAGATTCACTATGTGAGACCTAGAATGTATTAAATAGTATGATGCATTTGATTGGATGATACAGGAAAAGAACGATTAACGGATTGATATTTGATCGATATATGCGAAAAGTTATTATAGGATTTTTTGTGCTAAGCCTTCTGGTTATAATAGGATGTTGGCAGAAGAAAACAACAAAGGAACCTGATTCAAGTGATGTTTCCTTTGTCTTTAAGCATGCTTCTGCAAATGCCGTTTATCATTGGAAGACTGTGCTGAATCCAGATGCTTACGAGGTAGACTTCATGAAGAAACATGAGGTAAAAAGGATATATGTAAAATTCTTTGATGTAAGCACCGACAACCTGTTCGATGGTCAAGGCGAGCAGCCGGTTCCTGTAGCTACAACCATATTTAAAAACTCTTCCGATTTATTTAATGATAATAAGATAGAGATTGTACCTGTTGTTTTTATCACAGTAGAGGCATTACGACTAGGAAAACCTCTTTGTGAAAAGATTGTACAGCGTGTTGATGACATGTGTAGGGCAAACCATATTAAGTATGGAGAAATACAGTTGGATTGTGACTGGACACGAGAGACAAAAGAACAGTTCTTCTCTCTCTGTCAGGACGTGAAAAAACTAATGCATCAAAGAAGAAAGGGCCTGAGTGCCACCATCCGGCTACACCAACTTCGGGACACCTTGCCTGACATAGACTACGGGGTGCTGATGCTTTACAATACAGAAAGCCTCCAGAATCCCAGGGTGGAGAACTCTATCATCAGCAGCAAAGCTGTGGCTGAATATATGAGACATGCCAGGAGTGATAAACATCTTGATTTTGCCTACCCAACTTATGAGTGGACTCTATGGTTCAAGGACGGAAAATTCATGGGTATAGTGTCTGCAGGAGATACTGCTGCCATAAAAGGAGATCTTCGGCACGAGAGAAGTGATTTTAGGGAAATCATGGAGACGAAACGTATTCTCAAACGGGAACTGAGGGACATTGACTATCCATCTTCTACCATCATCTATCATCTTGACTCTACAAACCTTTCAAAATACAGCAATGATGAAATTACTAAGATATATAGCCGTTAACGCACTGATCTTCTTTGCCACTAGTATTTATGCCTGTTCATGGTTCCCATCTCATGCGGGCAATGTCCTTCTGTATAGGATTATGCCACTTGACGAATCTGATTATGGTCACTATGCCACCTCTTGGGAAAGTGACTATAAACTGCATCAGGTGGATTACAAGGCAGAGAATCTTAAATTGTGGCAGCAGCAGACATCTCCCGATATAAACATAAGCGACATTGAGCATGTAGTCTATATATCAGAGGCTTCGTTCTTAATGGAGAATAAGAATATATTGGAACAGACATCCCTTAAGCACAACAGTTTTGCCATGTGGATTGTTGATAATAAGCGAATGGACATTTTGGACTTCCTTATTTTGGCCAAGCAGAGTGAAGATGTAAGATTCAGCATGAACAATCCTTGGTATTATCATGTCGAGGACAATTCTCATTATAGAATGTTGGAGAGAATTGTGGAGAAATGTAGTGAGTACCAGTCGGGACTGTTATTGGGTCGTTATGCCCTACAAATGGTAAGGGCACTATGTTCATTGAGACAATATGAAGACTGCGCCAGCTATTGGGACAACATTAAAGGGAAACTAGATGATAATGTAATCAAAAAGATGGCAGAGCTAAGAGCAGCTGAAGCCCTATATAAAACCGGCAGAAAAGAGGAAGCTCTAACTATTTATGCGAAGCATGGCGACGTGTCATCTATCAGAGCTATCAATGAGGGCCAAATAGACAATGAATTGGAGTTCGTATATGAGCATGCGCCTAATTCTCCTTATTTAGATGAAGAATTGCAGAAATGGCTTATCTATTATGGTGATGATTCTACAGAACAGAGTTTTAAGAATGGCCACCAAAATTATTGGGATGTGGACAAGCTTAACAGTATAATAAAAGTGGCTCACAAGGCTGTAAGAGAGAAGAAAACCAAGAAAATGGCCATGTGGTATTATGTCCTGGCTGCACTCCATGACACCCAGGGAAAACCTTATAAGGCGAAGGATTATTTGGAACAAGGATTTAAATACCCCCAAGATGCCTTTTTGAAAGATTCATACCATGTACTGCATATGTGGCTTGATGCTAAGACGGCCAAATATAACCAGGGTTACGAACGGAGACTGCTGAGTGACCTGAGATGGTTGGATAGTAAAATACGGCAAAACGTCACTCCTGAAGTTGTAAAGAAAATATCGGAACCTAAAGAAAAAGCAGCTGGGCCTCTGGAACATAATTATGTATATACCGATAATGCATATGGCCCTTACTGGGGGTATCAGGACCGTTCTAATATATTCTACTGGAACGATATCCTGAGACGTATACTTCTGAGAGTTGTATGTCCTCGCATGCATCAGGCTAACAACCATATTCGGGAGATTCAGTTGGCCAACATGGCCGAGAACAGTCTTGTTAAGTCAAACTGTTATTCAAGTGAGATGTTTGGCATCATCGATCGTCTGTCATATAAAGATACTAGGGATTTTTTCTCCAGAATATACTATCCCAAAGATAAGTTGGACCGTTTTCTCAACAGCCGTGGACGAATTGACAGGTACTACTGGTATGACATCATGGGTACAAAGTGCCTTAGAGAGCGCCGTTATGCAAAAGCCATCGTTTACTTGAAGCAAATACCCCTGTCATTCCAAAAGCATGTCAATGTATATAAGTTCATGGATAAATATCCTTTTAGTTATAATATGGAGACATTCATAATTGACACCCTATCAGCGGACAACTACAAGTTGCACTTTGCTGAGGATATGGACATGTATGAAAAAACAATGAGATATAATCGCAATCCAGATAAACGCGCACAGTCCAAGATACAATACGCATTAGGACTAAGGAATTCAGTACACCGTTGCTGGTATCTGACGAGATACAGCAGTAATTGCGAGAATGATTATAACAGGGATGCATTACCTGAAATACCTTATCCGACAGATTCCACGATCTACCGTTACAGGGAATACCTCAGGTTGAGTGAAAGACTAATCAATGAGGCAATATCTGAATTCCGGGACAAGGAATTAGCAGCTCAGGAGCTACGAAAGTTCTTGAGGTACCAGCGTATTATGGACGGCTATGGAGATACTGAGACTGCCAATGATATAAAGAGACATTGTGATAAATGGAGAGACTATGCCATTGTTATTGGTAGACAACGAAGTAAACAAAACAGTTGAAGTATTGTTGAATAAATTAAATAGAACAACAAATAAATATAATACGGTTATGAATAATAAGATTATATTAGGTGCAATAGCAGGAGATGTTATAGGCTCTGCTTACGAGTTCGCTCCTGTGAAGAATTTGGATTTCCAGCTTTTCTGGGGGAATAGTAGGTCCCGGTTTGGCTCAACCTTTACGGATGACTCCGTTATGACGGTTGCTGTAGCAGACTGGTTGTTACATGGCGGTTCGCTCGTTTCCGTTATGCAGTTCTATGGCAGGGAATATCCTAATGCTGGATATGGCGGGATGTTCTCCGGGTGGCTAATAGATAATAATCCACAACCCTACAACAGTTACGGAAATGGTGCAGGTATGAGAGTGAGTCCTGTCGGTTGGGCATTCGACACACTGGAAGAAACACTTGATGCTGCAGAGGAAAGTGCAGCCATAACGCATAATCATCCAGAAGGAATAAAAGGAGCGCAGGCTATAGCTTCATGCATCTACCTGGCCCGTACAGGAAGAAGCAAAGAAGAAATTAAAGATTATATCACTGGCAGATTCAATTATGACTTGAACAGGACTTGTGACGCTATCAGGCCAGACTACAGTTTTGATGTTACCTGCCAGGGGTCTGTGCCTGAGAGCATCATTTGCTTCTTAGAGAGTACCGATTATGAAAGTGCGGTCAGGCTTGCCGTCTCTCTTGGCGGTGATGCTGACACAATGGGGGCGATGGCTGGTGGTATAGCAGAAGCTTTCTACGGAGGAGTGCCTGAGCTGATTCGTGCTATGACCCTGGGACGTATTCCTGATGATTTCATGGAGATACTATATGCTTTGGGTGAGAAATACAATATAGATGTGTGAAGTAGACAAAGATTACGAAAGAATATGATTTGTTAAAATAACTAATAAGAAAGTTGTAACCCATGAAGATTATATTTCTTGATTTCGATGGGGTGATGGATACTGCATACTATGACCACATTCTGGTAAAAAATGGATTGCCGGAATGTGATAAATATGGAGTTGTCTTTGACCCGAATTGTATCAAGAACCTCAAGTATATCATAGATAATACTGAGGCAGATATTGTAGTCTCTTCAACATGGAAAGACTTCATGAGTTACAAGGACATCTTGGACATGTGGAACGACAGGGACTTGCCTGGTTTTGTGACTGATGTTACGCCAATCCCGCCACATAGACGCAATCGGGGAGACGAGATAGATGCCTGGCTCAATGAATGCAAAAGTCAATGTCAATATGTTATTATTGATGACCTGGATGCCCATAGCTTCAATGAGCACCAACTATAAAGGTTACTTGTTGTTAATCCGTTCAATGGATTAGATGAAGAAACAGCAGAGAGAGCTGTAAAATTATTAAATTCAAACAATTAGAATGAGAAAAGTAACGAAATTATGTATGTGGGGACTAGGCATCGCAGGACTTCTATGTCTGGCTTTGATGCTGATCTGCGACTGGTTAGTGACGGACAATGCTGAGGGGAAGGCCTTCTCTGACATCGGCAGTATTAAATATAATAAGGTGGGACTGCTGCTGGGAACGACCCCGCAGGCTCGGCTGACGAAGGTGACGAACTATTTCTTTATCTATCGCATTGATGCAGCAGAACAGCTTTACAAGGCCGGCAAGATCGGGAAAATACTGATTAGCGGTGACGAGGACAGCATGGATGGAATCAATGAGCCTGAATGTATGAGGGATTCGCTCGTGGCACGTGGCGTCCCTGTAAGTGATATCATTCTGGATGGTAAGGGGTACAGGACGATCAACTCTGTAGTCAATGCGAACAAAGTGTTCGGCCTGAAGAGTTTCACTATTATCTCCCAGAAGTTTCACAACGAACGGGCAATCTATCAGGCAGAGCATCTGGGGCTGGATCTGGAGTACGTCCAGGCCTTCAATGCGGTGATGCCTAAGACTAGAAGAGCCTATCTAACCTCTGTCCGTGAATATTTTGCAAGAGTGAAGATGTTTATCGATTTGTTTTAAAATGATATAGTTAATATAGTATGAGAAGGATTTCCTGGTATCGTGACACCAAAGGCCAGTTCAGGGAGTGCTTTCCCGAAAGCAAGTATGCTGCAAGCTACAAATATAGAACCAACTGGATTACATTTTACAGATGAACGAAAGAAAGATAATATTCCTAGACATCGACGGTGTTCTAAACACCAAGTGGTGGTATACCCAAATGGACCGGAATACCCCTAGGGACAAATACGGCTATGCCTTTGACCCGAAAGCCGTTGCCAATCTCGGAAAAGTCGTGGAAGAGACGGGAGCAGGCATAGTGATTTCCTCTTCTTGGAAATGCATGGGACTCTCTCAGATGGAAGATATGTGGGATGAGAGAAATCTCCCTGGTAATGTCGTTGGAATCACTCCGAATTCTGTGAGTGATGAGCTGTTGGTTGATACAGATATCGACAGCATGGAACTGTTCCACATCAGAGGTGAGGAAATCAAGGAATGGCTGACAAAGCATGGGAAGCATGTGAGTCATTATGTTATCATTGACGATATGGACAATATGCTGCCCGAGCAGCAATCTCATTTTGTCCAAACTAATCCGGAGGTAGGAATCACCGTGGATGATGCAAATAAAGCAATTGTGATTTTGAATAAAGAATAAAAAAAAAAACTGCAATGGAACATCTATTAGATAAGATAAAAGGAACAATATATGGACAGGCCGTCGGTGATGCACTGGGGCTTGGTACGGAAGGTATGACCGACGAGGATATGGCATGGAAATATCCGAACGGCATTACCCATTATAGTGAGATATTCCAGGACAGACATCGTAGAAGATGGAAGATCGGTGACTGGACGGATGATACCGATATGATGCTTTGTATTGCCAATGCTGTCATTGAGGACAAGGGGGTAAACCTGACAACGATAGCCAGAAATTTCAAGGAATGGGCCTTGGATGAACCTATGGGAATCGGTGAGAATACCTATAAGGTGCTGATGATAAGCGATTATGTAGATTCCCCCCTTGAAGTGTCTAAAAAAGTGTGGGAAATGAGCTGCTGTCAGTCAGCAGCCAATGGTGGACTGATGCGTACATCTGTTGTAGGACTCTTTCCCAAAGCAATCGAACAGTGCGCAGCTGATATCTGCAGGTTAACCCACTATGACCCTCGCTGTGTCGGTTCATGTGTGTTAGTATCAGAGCTGATTCATGCGCTCGTGTATGATAAGCAGTGTCCGTCTTACCATAAGATGTTAGAACTTGGTCGTAATTACGATGACCGGATTGGAGAATACATTGATTTGGCGAGAAATGGTGATATAAGGGCTTTGGAACTTCAAGATGAAGATTCTGTCGGTTATACGCTGAAGACTTTAGCTGCTGGCTTGTGGGCATACTGGCATGTAAAGAGCTTCGAAGAAGGCTTACTGGAAGTAGTACGTGCAGGAGGAGATGCGGATACGAATGCTGCCGTTGCCTGTGCCATTCTCGGTGCCAAATACGGCTTTAATGCAATCCCATCCGAATATACCAATGGGCTGATATACAAGGAACAGCTCGATTCGGTAATCAGTGGTATATATGATATCATATGTAAATAACAATTAATATTCTATTATTATAATCTGAGTTTAATATGGAAAAGCAGACAGAAAAGACCAATAGTAGTGAGCCATTAGACCTCAGTGACGCTCACATCCACGATGTCCTGAAACAAAGGAAAGCCTCTGGTGAACCACTCGTTATCTATAAGGGAGATGACGGTGCCCTCTATAGTGACAATGGTCAGAGCCTGTGGCGTGTGGTAGACGAAAAAAGATTTACGGTGCCAGAAGGAGTAACTGTCATTTGTGATAGGGCCTTCTATAAATGCCACCCTCTTAGACGTGTCACTCTTCCTATAAGTCTGAAGGTAATAGGCAATGAGGTTTTCTGGCACTGTAAGAAACTACAGTCTGTCGATTTACCGCCCAATTTGGAGGCCATTGGTGAGTTTGCTTTTAACTACTGTTGGAATATTGAATCCATGTACATTCCTTCTTCAGTAAAGGAAATTGGGCGTAGTGCTTTCTCATTCTGTATGTCTCTCACCTGGATAAATATCCCCGAAGGTGTAACTGTTATCAGGGAATCTACTTTCTTTTGGTGTATAGCCCTGACGGATGTTTCTATCCCTAAAAGCGTGAGAAAGATTGAGCGGTTCGCTTTCGATGGCTGCAAAGCACTGAAATCCATTTATATTCCTAATAGTGTTAGAACTATCGGTGAAAGGGTGTTCCACTTCTGCGAATCTTTGGAACGCATTGTAATACCAAAAGGCACGCTTAAGAAATTTGCGAAACTACTCCCAGATGATCAGGACAAGCTTGTTGAAATAGGCATTAACAGATAAGCGAAATATGCAAAAAACAATAATAGAGCATCTCACTTATCGCGAGGAACTTGAAATGGCAGTTCTCTACCTCAACTTAGAAAAGTTGAAGTACCTTGTTGCCATGGACATTTTCGATGAGGATTGTCTCTTGTCCAACGACATAAATGACACAAAGCAAAGATATCCTATCTACATTGTCAACTTATGCTATAGCTACATTTTTACGAAGGAACCATACAGATGCTTCATCGAAAAGAATAATGCGATGCTCAATTTTTGGCATGAGCGTTTTGGACTCCCTCTGAAAAACGACGAGTTGTTGGAAAGTTTATATGAACATAAGGAAAGACTGAATCCCGACGAATATAAAGACAAATTCAACATTAGCTGGTTACGTAGCTGTGTTTCGAGAATGGATAGTTACAACTTCCTCTTTAAAAAGGAATCTTCCGACCACAATCATTACTATATGTATAGTTGGATGATTAACAATGCCTTGATGATAAGAACGGCAAAAACATTGGAGGAAAATGGTGTCGATATGCATTATGACTATGATGAAGAATACAGAGAACATGTAAAGAACATAGACGAGAACGACTTGGATGAAGCAATCATTTCCTTCATTGAAAAGCATGATAATGAGGGAGAGGAGTTGGCCTTGTACGACGAGGATAAGTTTACCCATCGTTTTTTTAGTGACAGCAAGCAATATACAGCCATGTTGAAACGACTCTTATTGACAAAACACCTGAAAATACGAATCGGAGGTAATTCTTTCAGAGTGGGCAATTCCATCACTGGTATGGCTAAAGCGTTGGGCTTAGAAAACAAAGTATTAGATTTCGACACCTATTTTAGGGAAGAGCAGTTCGTATGGGGAAGTTCACTGATTGAGTATGCTGACAAATTTGACTTTAGGTCACAGGGAGGGAAAGATACCGGCTTTTATTCCAAGGTCTGGTATTACGTAAACAATGTCGATTGCGGATGGTATGAGAAAGATGGCAGTTTTTGTAGATTAGATACCAAAGAAAAAGGCTACTGGCAAATTATAGAGGTCATAAAGGCAAAAGGATATAATCTCATAAAACCAGCCACCTGTGCTTTAATCTGTGGTAAAGACTCTCGAATCTCTGGCAGACAGCAGACAATGCTTGAAGAAGAAGGAATTGACTACATAAATGTCTTTAATATATTTATCAACAATTAAGTATGAGCGTAATAGATTTAATAAAATTGTTTAGGAGATTAAAAGGTCTCAAAAATGACATGACCCTTACCGAGGCATGTGAAGAATTCAACATGAATCTTCGTGATGCAATGGAGTTGCTGGAGCAAGCAGGTGTGCCTGCTATTTCCGAACACGACGTCCTGACAGACCGTCAAACGGAGGTACTGTCTTCCTATATAGAGGAAGAAGTAGAGAGACAACGAGTAGAGGCTATCAGAAAAGAGAAGGAAAGAAAAGATATGGAGTATCACGCTATGAACGGCCTGCTAGTACCTGTTCTTGGTATGAACAATGGAAAAGTAGAGTCAAAAGCGAAATTGCGTGAAAGACTTGCCGAGGTAGCGAAAACTCCAACGGAATATTTCTATCATGACGGAGCAATGTGCTATTGTCCAGCACCACCAGACAAGGAAGCTGTATATAAGCACAAATGTCCTACTTGCGGAACCATTTATGAGTACAATGAAGAATTTTATAGATACGATTCTGACAGATACGCCATTAATGAGGAACGTATTAATAAGTATGTAGATGAAATTAAAGCTCTGGGATATGATGCATCTGTAGAGCACATGTGCTCTCGCTGCTATAAGGAGAAGTACGGCGTTGAAAAACCTGGTCTGTCAATCAGCGTGTTCCACTTCAAACATATGGATGAGGTTAATGATATTGTCAATGTCGTTAATCCAGAAGACCTGCATGTCCTAGCCGAGTTCCTGAAGGGGAACAATGCATATAAAGGTTATCATGACCAAACCACCTGGATTAATAAAAAGCGTGAAGTCGTTGAACGGCTTCTTGGAATAAGAATTGAAGAATGATGAAACTACCCAAATCTGCTGTTTTGGAACTTACCTTCAAGTGTAATCACAAGTGTAAGTTCTGTTCCTGCCCTTGGTACGCGCCAAAGAGTAAGTATCCTTGTGGCCAAGAGCTTGACTTGTTCCAATGGAAAAAGAGTATCGATCGTCTTTACGACCTTGGCGTTGAGACGTTCTCTATATCTGGTGGAGAGTGTCTACTGAAAGACTGTCTTGCCGATATTCTGCTTTATATCAAAGAGAGCAGTTGGGAGAGAGGCAAGCCAAGTGGTATTGTACTTATTTCGAATGGCTTACAAATGAGTAAAGACTACCTCCAACTGTTCCGTTTATGCAATGTACATCTGAGTATGAGCCTACCTGGCTTGGCTACTTTTGAAGAGCACACGGGCGTAGATAATGCTGAAGGTGTGCTGCATTGGTTTCAAGAAGCCCAACGAATGGGAATGAACACCACGATGAATGTTACAATAACAAAGAAGAACTACCACGAACTGTTTGAAACACTCTCAGTAGGGCTGATTAATGGGGCTTCGTCTGTTCTTATCAACCGTTTCCTACCAGGAGGAAGGGGGCTGAGATATCAACATGAATTGGCTCTTACCAATGACCAGTTGAATGGTATGCTAGATACGACAGAAGAAGTCCTGACCTTGTCAGACCGATATGGGCAGACGGGCACCGAAATTCCTCTTTGTGCTATCCGTTCGCCAAAGAAATACAAGCGACTTGCCTTTGGTACGAAGTGCGCTGCAGCTAAAGACTTTTTCGTAATAGACCCTGCAGGACAGATAAGGACATGCAACCATTCTCCACGAATAGTGGGCAATATCCTTGACGATAATCTGATTACAGACAAAGATTATTGGAACTTATTTGCCAACAGCGAATATCATCCATCGGTATGTGTATCGTGTAACCATATTAATAAATGCGATTGCGGATGTCGTGAAGTGTCCAATATCTTGCATGGTTCTCCGTGTGGAGTAGATTCAAGTGCTATTGAAAATGTAATGATAAAGCAGGATTTGCAACAGAAAAAGGGAAAGGCATTGCATGTGTGAAGGATTTAGACTGGTAGTTTGATTTGTAATATGAAAAGGCGGCTAAAGAGACCATATAGGATGATATTGAAAACGGTAATTGTATTGTTTTTCCTTTTCGCACTGAAGTGGCTATGGGTGACTATTTCGACCATAGGGCACGGTTCGTATGAAGGTGAGAAGACAGAGATATTGCGCAGGAGAAACTATCTGACGAATAAGCTGGTGTCTTCACCTGATACAGTGCTCAGTGAAATGCCGGATGGGATTGGCTCTCAGTTCCAGGGTGAGTGGGCAATGTATTCTTGTTCCATGCTGTCAGCATCCTTGGTGAACATAAGTCTTCTATTTCCAGAAGAGAGAAAAAACACTATTGAGAAAATCGACCGGCTGATAGAAATAGTGATGTCCCCAGAACTTCGGAAATATGACGCAGACAGATGGGGTGAAGACCCTTTGGATAGTTGGGACAGTGAAAAGAGTCATATGTCATATCTGAGCATTCTTGCATGGATGATAAGTGGCTATAAGACTGCAGGAGGTGACGATAAATATGATGGCCTCTATTATAGACTATGCAACACCTTAAACTGGCGGATGAGGAATAGTCCGACATTAAACCTACAAACATATCCAAATGAAGCGGTGTATGTCCCTGATATGCTTGTGACAATAGTCGCATTGAGTAATTTCACACAGTTATGTGATGACAGATACATGTCCACTGTAGAGGAATGGGTAACCAAAGCTAAAAATGAATGGACAGATAAAGAAACGGGACTCTTGAAGTCCTTCTTGGATTATGATGGCGCAGAAATGACAGCACCAGTAAAAGGTTCGTATTCCGCATTGATATGCTATTACCTGACTTTTGTGGATGAGAAATTCGCGAGAGAACAGTATGGCCTGCTAAAGAACTATTTCAAACAATGTCATCCCTTTACAGGAATCAAGGAATATAACGACCGTTCTTGCTGGCTGGGTATGGATATAGACTCCGGGCCGATTATTTTCAACCTCAGCCCTTCAGGAACAGCATTTGCGATTGGACCTGCCACTTATTTTGAAGATACTGATTTTCGAAAAAGTCTGCTGAAGACCGCTGAAATTGCAGGTTCCACCGTTAGTGGATGGAACACGAGCCACTACCTGCTGGCAAATGTAGCTCTGGTCGGTGAAGCAATCACCCTGGCAATGAGAACATGTGTACCATGGCATAGTAATTCATAAACAACTATAGATTTTAAACAATTAATAATAGAAATAATATGGCAAAACTAATTTTTGAACAAATGGACAGTTTTTTCTCGGGCAAAGATTCGAGAATGACATACAACCTAGGGTTTGGACAGTTAGACGGAATGATAGGTGGAATCGAGAAGGGGAAACTACTTGTCGTTGCAAGTCAGGCAAATGACGGACGGGAAGCGGTCATGTATACATTTATAAAGCATTTGGCTTTCGATCTTCAAAAACCATCACTGGTAATAAACCTCGCTACCTCGGAAGACGCTTTTTACTATAACTTGATGTCCAATGTGACTGGGATTTCCATCGATGACATAAGAAAAGAGGATATTACAGATAAAATGAAGCTATTCGAGAAATCTAAGATATATGTGGAATTTCCTAAAGATAGGAGATTAGAACATATTGAACAACTTATTCGGGAGTATGCGGCTAAAGGAGTAGATTTGTTCTTTATAGACAAGTTTCAGGCTATAGATTACAAAGATGACATAGAATATTGTTTTGATGATGAGTTGCTTTTCTTTAAAGAGAAAAATTCAAGGCATTTGTATCTGTTGACCAAAGATTTGAGAATTAACATTTTTACAGGTTCAGCTGTGAGTTATTTGGCCTATGATCGCGAAGGATTAGAAGGGATAAGACCGAATCTTAGTGATTTGGTACGTCCCAGCAGGCTAGATGAATACAGTGATGTCATATTTGGGGTATTTGTTCCTTATGTACATCAGATATTTATCAACTATGACGGTAAAGATTTCCGTGACATAATAGAAGTCACTATTTTAAAGAATAATATCAACCAAAAATTGGGCCGTTTTTCCATGAAATATGATTACTGCCGAAACAGAGTTCTGGATGACAAAGAATATAATAGAAAGATATATGAGAAGCTGCTGGCAAAGAACCCGGCATTAAATGAATTAGTTGTCGGTATGGGACTAACGCCTGAGATTGAATGAAATAAAAGCATTAAATGCCTTATTAACTATATGACAATTTGTATATGGAAAAAAAGATATTGGTAATACCGGATGTGCATGGACGTCTCTTTTGGAAGGAACCTGTCAAGAAGTATTTTGATACTGTTGACAGGATTGTGTTTCTGGGCGATTATCTTGACCCGTATGAAGGTGAGGAAGGACTGGCTGATGACATCTTTGAGAATATGATGGAGATTGTCCGGCTGAAGCGGAACAATAGAGAGAAGGTTGTTCTGCTGAAAGGTAATCATGACCAGCATTATGCATCGGAACGTTTTGAGGAACAGGCCGGTGGCACGCGCATGGATCAGCAAAACTGGAACAAGTATCATCAGGCGTTTACGGATTACAAGGATGTGTTCCAGATTGCACACCTGGAGTTTATCAAAGGGATGCCTTATGTGTTCTCGCATGCTGGCCTGACCCTATACTGGCTGAAGAGAGTCAATGAAAATGTGTGGAAGCTCTTTGACAATATTATTTCCGTGGCAGACCCGGAAATCATCGAAAGAATTAATCTGTTGGATGATGAGGGCAAAGGACAAGATATGCTGTCGGTTATAGGAAGTTACCGTTCTTGGTTCGGAGAGAAGACGGGCAGCGTTCTATGGGCTGATATAGAAGAGCATGCCATACCCTATGCTCCCAAAGCATACGGCCTGAACAAAGTGTTCCAGGTCTTCGGACACACGAAACTGAACAAAGAGCATGATATGATAGAGTTTGATGATTTTGCCATGATTGACTCCCAGCAATGTTTCATGATAGATGAAAGCATTGAAGAGAAAATCATTAGCGTGAGTAAATATGAAGAAATATAGAATAACAAAGTATGAAAACAGTATTTTTTGACATGGATGGCGTGTTGGTGGAGTATAACTCGGCACTGAAGTACATAGACGAAACGACCAGGAAGGAGTATGAAGGTCACTATCAAGATATCCCAGGGTTCTTCTCCATGATGGACCCTATGCCTGGTGCTATCGAGGCTGTGAAATCATTAAGCCAACATTATGAAGTGTTCATTCTGTCGACAGCACCGTGGAAAAATCCATCCGCATGGGGTGACAAACGTATTTGGGCTGAAAAACATTTCGGCGACACATTCTTTAAACGCATCATCTTGACTCACAGGAAAGATATAATCAATGGTGATTATCTCATAGACGATAGCGGATGGAACGGTGCTAGTAGTTTTAAGGGAGAATGGATTAAATTCGGCTCAGGGGAGTTTCCTAACTGGAAATCCGTTGTTTCATATCTGCAAAGTAAAGATCACATTCTGCCTAACGAAGAAAAATGAAGGTGTGTATCTTCGATATTGAGAATTAGTAATTGAATTTCAAACAGTTAAGACAATACTTCAATTATGCAGGACGCTTATGGAATCTTAGGCTGCTACGAAGAAGGAATGGAAGCAAAAAAGAAAAAGAACTACCTTGGGGCTGCAAGGTGTTTTAGAATGTGCTATTATTACTATGAATATGGTGAACTGAACGTCTATTATCGGCATGTTGAAAGGCGAGCACATAAATCATACTATTGGTTTGATTATTGTAAGTCAAAGCTGACGGAAGATGCTCAAAAATTGCTTGAATTGGAAGAATCTGCTTTCCGTGGCAATTGGAGAGATTTTGTTAGATTTCAACAACAAAAGATTGATAAAGAAAAGGGGGTACCATCACCTAATCGGCCTGAGAAGAGGAAGAATTTTCTTAAGAAATTTATTGACAATATAAAAAGTTTGAGAAGAAAGTAGTTATTTGCATCATGAAACATAAGATGATGACAGAATGAGTAAACATAAGATATTATTTTTGGACATTGACGGTGTATTGAATCCCCAATGGTGGGAGCGAAAGAAACCATCAGATAAGTATGGAGTGCCATTTGATCCTAAAACAGTAGCCTGTTTAGAAAAGATTATCGTAGAAACAGGAGCTAATATAGTAATATCATCCTCTTGGAAAAACATGGGGCTTTCAGTAGTTCAAGATATGTGGAGGGAAAGAGGCCTGCCCGGCAAGGTAATGGACATTACGCCAGACTATTTGAATGAATCATTGTTGTGCTCCGAGCTAAACAATGATGATGCTCTATACGAAAGGGGATGTGAAATCAAGGGATGGCTTTTCTTACATAAGGATGAAATAAGCCAATATATCATCGTTGATGATATGGATGACATCCTGCCAGAACAACAGCAACGTTTTGTGCACATAGATCCTAATACAGGTATGTCTGAAGATGATGCAGAAAAAGCTATAGCAATTTTAAATAAGGAATAAAACAGTGCAACAGAGTTAAAGGTAATTGCGGGCAAAAAAATTTCTCAATAATATATGAAAACGGATATGGATTATATGCAATTTACATTGAAAAAAAAAGTAAGTAAAAGTGTGGTGTAAAGAAAAAAATAGTATCTTTGCACCAGAATTGAAGAAGTAATTCGGAAATTTACATCAAGAACGCAGCAATGCGTGCCAACCGAGCTTCAGGGACAGAGCAATCCCGAAAAGCCACGGTGGCGAGCTGAAAAGCAGATGTGGGCAAACGCCAAAAACTCATTTAAGCTCAGAGACTGTAGATTTCCTTATGTGTTCGCATCGCGACATGTAAGGATTTCTTGTTTCCAAAAGCAAGTGTTGTTACTTGTCGTTATACCCCCAACATTTGAAATGTACCCATATTGTATAACGATTAAATAACAGCAAAATGGAAAAGAAAAAACAATTAACTTGGGATGAAAGACATCCCTTTGGTAACTTGCGTTACTACACTTTCCTTGATAACTTCGTAGGAGTTACTTCATTGGAAGAAACAGCATCTAAAGTAGCTTTGCGCGTATTAAAACATCACCTTGAAGAAGCATTGGGCTTTGAACTGTCAGATGAACAATTCATAGCTATTTTCTTTAAAGTGATTAATCTTGGGCCAGCCCGGCCGTTGGGAGCATGGTCTTTCCAATACGGATTTGTTGTTCCAATGCAAAAAACACTTCAAGCACATGATCTACATTGTGGAGTAAAAGAAATATTCGATTTCTTCAATGTTCGCAATTACGATAACAGGCACTATAATAGCCTGCTTCTACATGTTCCTCATTCTTCAACTTCATTTCCTGTAGAGTCTAAAGTCAGTTTTAATGATCTGGATGATGAAGAACGTCTTCTTATTGACTATTACACAGATGATCTATTTATTCCAGAACAAACTGGAGTGAAAATAGACGCCGTTGTTTTCCCATATTGCCGGTTATTCTGCGATGTAGAGCGTTTGGTAAACGATCCTCTAGAAAAAGATGGCCTTGGTATCTCGTATTCGAGGTGGGTTGACGAAGATAGATACAGTAAAACACTTCGTTCATTCAGTTCATTAAGTTCAGCTTTCAAGCTTTATTCAGATTTCCATACTGAGGCTTCATTAAAACTAATTGAAGCGAGAGGAAATATACTATTAATAGACTGTCACAGCTTCTCCAGTGTCCCTAATCTGTTGAATTCGAATCCACCAGATATTGATATTTGCATCGGATATAATGACGATGAGACTCGTCCTAATAAGGTCGTCATAGGGAACATTGTTCAATATTTTAAATCTTTAGGCTATAAGGTTGGTATTAACACCCCCTTCTCCAACAGCAAAACGTTTTCTGTGCCCTCAAAATACCATTCGGTTATGATTGAAATAAATAAAAGGCTTTATATGGATGAACGGACGCTCATGAAGAATAAAGAATTTGAAAAACTCAGGAAAGAGATTCTGGCTTTATATTGTCTTCTGTTATTCTCTGACTGATTTATGGTAAATAAATAAGAGGAGTTGGCTTCATTTTGGCAGCTCCTCTTACAAAAATATGTTAAACGCGCCCCTCTTTGCGTCACAATTACGCAATGAATGTTAAACACAGAATTTGTATGTGTATTTTTTACGCACTTTATTTGGCTGGTTAGAATTAAATAACTATCTTTGCATCATTAATATAACATAATTTTAAACAGTTATGGAAAAGAATGACCTTTTGACGAAGGAATCTATGAAAGAAGCTATTTCTTCTATAGGAAAAGCTGCCTATACTCTTATCTACGATAGCAATGACACTCCAGAACAGAGAAAAGCTGGAAAGGAACTTCTACAGGTAAAATGGATATTAGCCACCATCTCAGATCATGTTTTTGATTATTATCCTTATTCTTACTTTTTAAGTGATGATGACAAAAAAGAGTATCCTGAATTCCGTAGATGGTTTATGAGCCACCATGAAATCGGTTTACAGAATGCCATGCAATATGTAAGTGATAATTTTGAATATTTAGACACTATTGTTCGTGACCAAAAGAACCAGCATAGAATCCCTCGTCGAGAAAAGGACAAAGAAGCTCATGCCAAACAAGTGCTTGAAGAAATATATAATAATGTAGAGGAGATATTTCAATTACTTTCTGGTCCAAAGAAAGTTGCTGATCCTGGGAAGCCAACTGACAAGGAGATTAAATATTTGATAGAGTCTATTTCCAGAATTCAAAATTCTTTATCAGAATATGCTGATAAGCAAGGCGGTGGTGACATTGTCATGCAAACATTTCAATATAACAAGATACTTGAAATGTACAAGCTTCCTTTGTTAGGAGCATGGCAATTATATCAATATGGCTGGCACTCAGATTTTTGGAAAGAAGGTGATTCCATGTTTGAATATATGACTTTTCAGATAAGAGCGGCAGAAATGTTGCCTCAGTTGATTCAGTCATTAGAAAAAGAGTCACCATTTGCTAATTTTGAGAGGAATTCAATAATAACTAATGGTCTTCTGCATGTTTATAGACATCTTCAAAAGCAAGACCTAAGCAAGTTATAATTCAATAAGAAGATGGAATACAATAGAAAAGAAAAGAAATGGGAGTCTCAGTATTGGCATCCCACGGTTACAACTGATTCAGTTGTATTTGGATTTGAAGGGGAAAGCTTGCATATTCTCCTTATAAAGAGAAATCTGGAACCTTTTAAAGACAAATGGGCTTTACCAGGTGGCTTTATACGTGAAGAAGATATCACAGCAAAGGATGGTGCCTACAGGGAGTTAAAAGAAGAAACTTCAATAGACACCAAAGGCATCTATTTGGAAGAGTTTAAATCCTTCTCTGAGAAGAACCGAGATCCAAGAGAAAGGGTTATAACCATTGCATTCATAGCTTTAGTCCGTAAACAGGATTATTTGAATGTGAAAGGTGCTGACGATGCTAAGGAAGCAAAATGGTTTAGTGTGAATGACTTGCCTGAATTGGCATTTGACCACAAGATAATTGTAGACGAGGCATTAGACAGTTTAAGGAAAAGGATTCATTTTGAACCTATTGCGTTCCATCTCCTTGACAAGAAATTCACCTTGTCTCAGCTTCAGAACGTCTACATTGCTATAATTAATCCACCAGAAGGATTTAACACTTTAAGAGACAGGAGGAATTTTCCTAGGAAGATAGCGAAGCTCAATTATATAACACCAACGGGAGAAAGGCTTGTTGGTGCTCCTTATAAAGCGCCAGAGTTATATACTTTTGATGAAAAGGCATATTGGGAGGCGAATAATAATGGAACTTGGTTAAAACTATAGTGATTACCAATCTTTATCATTGAATTACAATAAAAAAAATGAAATCATGGGATTATTTGATTTGTTCAGTAAAAAGAAAAAAGAGCAAGAACGGCTTCGCTTAGAAGCGGAGGCTCGTCAGAGAAGAATAGAAGAACGCTGGAAAAGCCAAGCAAATGAAAGCCGAAAGCGTATAGAAGAGAGTGAGAAAGAAGCCGAAGAACTTGCTCGGCTAAAAGCGGACAATGAAAAGGCACTTACGATGGCCCCGTTCTCTTTCAAGTCAAAATGTCATCAAAGGTATGAAAATAAAGTTCCAGTTAAGGGACTACAAGAATGTTTGAGGACTGTTAGCGTAGTAAAGAATACTAATGGGTGCTCTGGATACAAATTACAACCGGGAATAGGATACATTGTAAAAATATACAATGATGATCTTGGCAAACCCAATATGTCTGACAAACCGATGAAAGTCGTTCGAAAAACGAATGATTTGGTCGAACTACGCGGTTTCCCAATTGAGGCACAGACACCTTTTGGATGGCAAGAGGTGGACAATAGGGACTACGGCTTGGTTGTACATTACAAAAATGGAGAGGTGGAAAAGTGTATCTTACATATGTATGACCGGAATACATATATAGAGTACAGAAAAGGTTCTACGGCATCTGAACCCGCTAAAAATGTTCCCCAAAATATTCAGAACATTATCGATGCTGCGACCAATGGTTTAGCAGCTGCTCAAAACGGAAACCGTCGTATGGAGCAAGAGAATTTGTTTAATCTCTTTAATCTTACACAAGCAAAGTCAAGTCAACTTCTTCATATTCCTGCTGACAAATATAACTATGTGGGAAGTGGTTTCTTTCTTTTGCTTGAATACCGTCAAGTTAAGGATAATGAAGACTTATCTCGTGCTATTGCAGATTATGCTTTCTTCTGTCTATCAAAAGCCATCGAGCATGCTCCTGGAAACAAAATTTTATATTTAAAACGTTTATCAGTTGTCGCAACAGCTAGAGAGTTTTTCTTTTATACTGTAGCAAATGCTTTGGACATACCTGATTCAAATCCTTTCGATATCATGTTGAGTGCCCCACTGATTGTCCGCACCAACGAATACATATACGCGATGGGCAAATATGATTTTGAGCATGGAGAAAAAATCGCATTTGAAGGCCCGTTAAGGGAGTTCCATGATCTTTGCTATGGCCAGTATATAAGAAAAACAGCTGCTGAGGGGAAAGAATATATTGATAAAGTCAACAATTATATAGCAACCTCAATTAGTAGGTATTAGATGGAATACAAATATTAAAAAATATGAAGATATGAAATATCAGGTTCAACAAATATCGTATGATTATCGTACTTTCCAAGATATTGAAGAATGCACTTGGATTTTTACAAAATCGGAAATTCGCACTGATAAAGGAACACTTGACATTCTTGGTTTTCAAGAAGTCGAACAGAATGGTCAGGTGGGGATTCAAATGAGTGTAGACGGATGGCTCGATTTGGACGAATACGTTTCAATTTCGCCCCTAGACGGGCCTGTTAATGTGAGAACACTTGCCGTCATGAGACAGCCGCACAATGTTTGGCTATGGACGTATATGTTTGACGAAAATGATCAACCTGTTGCAGCTTTTTGTGGTACAGACGGCTTTGATGAGACCAATAGCTTTGCCAAATATGTACACGAATTGAAGCGAATGGCTGATGGTGGCGTAGCTGACAGTTTTGATAATCTAGGTGACGATGATTATGAAGATTTTACTCCCTCTGCGGAAGATAGAGTAACAGATTACATCCTTGCCGACGGCAAGAAATATAGCGGATGGGGTTATTACCGCAATGGGCAATTTGTTCCTCATGGGTGTGGTAAAAAGTTTTATTCAGATTTCTATGTTTACGGAAATTTCCAAAAAGGTGTATTGAATGGACCTGCCATCAATAGCCACGACCATTATATGTATACGATGTTCTTCAAGGAGAACCGAGGTAATGGGTGGGGACTATGTATCAATGGGGGCTACCTCGTAGAGTTTGGTTATTATGAGAATAGCCAACTCAAAACAGACTTGACAGATTTTGTACAATGGTACTATGAAGGAAAACTAAGCAAGGCAGGCCGTTCTGACGAAAGTATGCTATCTATGTACACATCGAAGGAGACCAAAGAGGTAACCAATCTTCTAATAGGTTATGCGCCAAAGAAAATAAGTGACAACTTAACTTTGTCATGCATGGGATTTCGTTTCAAAGCAGATGGATCTGTATGGGTAGGTACTGGTAACCTAACTGAAATGACAGGTAATTACATCCATTTCAGACCTGATGGATATATTGACGTTGGTAGATTCGATCATGGCAATCTTGTAGATAAAATGTTGTTGCAAGATCTTATTGATAAATATTTTGGAATTCATAAAATAAGTGAAGACAGCCCGTTTGCTTCTTTATTTAGGAACCGTTCCAAGTCTTCTCTCCAACTTGAACGTGAGTCTGAGAGAGAACAATATAGAAACATTGAGGAACCGAAAGATGATTACAATTATTTTCATTCAGACGGTTTGCCATTTTAGTATTATTGACGAAAAACAATCAGAATGTGTTAGGCGGGTAGGACAATAACATATTTGCTGAGGATGTTTTACATTTCCCTTGAACTATAAAGTTTTGTATATTCCATGGCAAGTTGGAAACATACTGAAATAATGATAAACGGGCAGCCTGTGAAAGCACAGGCTCCCATAATAGTATCTGCAAGTAGAAGCACAGATATTCCTGCATTCTATGCAGATTGGTTTTTTGACAGGCTGGAGAAAGGTTATTCAGCATGGACAAACCCTTTCAATGGGGTGAAGTCATATGTGTCATATGAAAAAACACGTTTCATAGTTTTCTGGTCAAAGAATCCAGAGCCATTATTGCCATATCTGCATCTGTTGAAGGAAAGGAATATAAAATGTTATATCCAGTACACCTTGAATGACTACGAGCATGAAAATCTGGAAAAGGTCCCTCTTCTTTCTAAAAGAATCGAGACATTCAAAAGACTTGTTGGTGAATTGGGTAAAGGAGCTGTTATCTGGCGCTTTGACCCCATGATATTGACTGATGACATTTCGGTGGATGACTTGTTAAGTAAAGTTCGGTACATTGGCGATCAGCTGAAGGATTATACAGAGAAACTTGTATTTAGTTATGCTGATATAAAAATGTATAAGAAGGTAAAGCATAATCTTGAAGTAAACGGTATCCCTTACCACGAATGGGAAATCTACCAAATGGAAGAGTTTGCCCAAAGTCTATCTGCCATGAATCGTGAACGAGGATGGAATTTTCAGTTGGCTACATGTGGAGAGAAAATTGATATTTCCAAGTATGGCGTTTTTCACAACCGTTGCATAGACGGTGACTTAATAACACGACTTGCCTGGGATGATAAGGAACTTATGGACTTCATGAAGGTGAAGATAGAGGATGCTCCTGTTCCTACTTTGTTTGGAAAGCCTGAGTTGCCACATGGTGCAATACTCTTGCCTCACAACCATTATTTTATCAGCACGCACAAGAAAGACCCAGGTCAGCGACAGTTCTGTGAATGCATGGCATCCAAGGACATCGGAGAATACAATACCTGCCCACATCTTTGTGAGTATTGTTATGCCAACACATCAAAGGAGTTGGCAATTAAGAATTGGATACTACATCAGCAGAACAAGTTTGCGGACACAATAACAGGAAAGTAACATGTCAAAATTTGTAGATATATTTAAGAGAAGAGGTGTGATTTCATTCATGGGAATGAGAGATACGGCCTTGTCTTTACTTCCAACCGATAGGACCAAACGCAACAAGTTATATGATGACTTAGAGCGCGGAAAAGGCATTCTGGATGATGATGATCATCTTAACATGTATCTGCATAGCTTTGGTAAGATGCACAAGGCGAAACTTGATGTAGCTTTCAACAGTCTTCCAGTTGCAGATATTTTTGCCGAAGAAGTAGAAATTTACGACTGGGGGTGTGGGCAAGGAACGGCCACTATCTGTTTGCTTGATTACCTGGCAGAGAAGCATATAGCCTCCAATATCAAAGCTATATATCTGATTGAACCTTCAGAGGCAGCTGTTAAAAGGGCATCAGAAGTAATTCAGTGCTATGACTCATCGTATAAGGTCATTCCGATAATACATGATTTTGACAGTCTGGCAACTGAAGATTTCCAAATCAATAACATCAGGAAAGTTCATTTGTTCAGCAATATCCTTGATGTTGAAGCCTTTGATCTGGCCCAATTCATTCACCTCTTCCAACAACTTTTTGGGAGCGACAACTATTTCTTCTGCGTTGGCCCCTATTACAGCAACAACAAACGTGTGGATGAGTTTGTGGCTGCGACATCCCCGGATATTGTGTATGCCACGATTAATAAAGAACGCGGCGCATGGATTGGAGATTGGACTATCTCCATGCGCATATTCTTTAAGCATTTCGACCGCATCGAGACAGTTGAAAATATCAGGAAGCGTATTGAGGAGTCACATAAGAAAGACCAGTTTTTTGCAGGCTATGTCCTTGATGCCATTTCTGAAGAGTATAGCAACTCAGACAAGTCTGCAGTGGCAGAAGGGTTGTATCATGCCCTTTCGATGTTTGATGTTAAGTCAAATATACCCTTAGATTACAACAGTGATTCAGATTCGAAAATGGCAGTGCTTGCCAACATTATTTCACGTGGCCTACCGACAAAAGCTCCCGTATTATTGGAGAAAGTGTTCTCCGATATTTTTCATATCTCAGAAAAGCCCCAAAAAGGGGAACTTATAGAGTATAAATCTACACATAAGGTTAGTGCTCAGGAAATATACGAAGCTCTGCATATAATAGATCCCCGGTTCAATATTGATTTATATAATGGTGACATGCTGGGTAGCTCTTTTGAGAAGGGATTTATAGACAGATATCTAAAAGGCTCTCCAAGTGAGTATCTGGTTCAAGTATTTGAGCCACAACGTCCATTATCTTCAATTGTTGATATCCCGGATAGGAAATTTAGTAAAGACCAGCGTGTTGACTTTGCTTTGGAAATCCCTTATGGAGATAAGCGTACAGGCTTTATCCTCGAAATGGATGGGAAACGCTATCATTCCAACATCTTCCAGCGAATCAATGATGAACGAAGAGATCGGATAGCACTTCAGGGAGGCTGGGACACCTATCGCATCGAGCAGTTAAACAACATGGCTTTCATGCAAAACTGGGAGACTGATGCCGCTACTGTGAAATACTTGTCTACACTTAAAAACAATTACAAGAAGAAGTTGACAGGCTCGTGGCTTGACACATTACAGATAGTCCTCTCACCAATCGCTATTGCTCGTATTGAGCGAATGATGTTGGAGGCAATGACTTCGGGCGCTCTTAAATCTGATGCTGATGTTTGGAATATTGTAGTCGTTGAACGTGACTTACCTTGTGCCGCAATGGCCGTTGCCGACTTGAAGGAAAAATATGAGCATATTTGCTCACTGGCAGGTTCTTCCGAGACACTTCCAGCTATCAACCTTTGTATTGTTTCAACTGAGGATTTTAAGGATTCTCCATTGCACTTGAATGGCCGAGTGCAAACGACCATGCCGGAAGAGCACTTTGACCTCTGTATGGATATATCCGTGCTCTTACGTGATAACATAGATGCTCTCTCGCTGAACATTAATGCAGACACCGTTTATCTGATCCGTTCCTCACACTATAAGAAACGTGAGCGTACCATATGTGCTGCCGAAAACATACAATATCCGCCTCTAGTCAGAAAAGACCATACTGGTGGCTATGAAAATATCAAGGGACGCGAAGAAATCTTGGAGTATTTCCTCAAAGACATCTTCCGCAAGCCATCTTTCCGTCCGGGGCAATTACCAATACTCAGCCACACATTGGCAGATAAGACTACAATCGGTTTGTTACCTACAGGTGGTGGTAAATCTTTGACATATCAACTTTCCTGCATGTTACAGCCTGGCGTTTCTATCATTGTAGACCCATTGGTGTCCTTGATGGTTGACCAGGTACGTGGTTTACGTGAGCTACGTATCGATGCGTGTGACTGTGTCAACAGCGGTATGGATGCCAAAGTGAAGGCAAAGAAGCTGAACCAACTTCAAAATGGTGCTGTGCTCTTTATGCTCCTCTCTCCTGAACGGTTTATGATGGAAAATTTCCGTTCAAGCCTGCTGACCATGACAGATAAGAACCATGTGTATTTCTCTTATGGTGTCATCGACGAGGTTCATTGCGTATCTGAATGGGGACACGACTTTCGCACGTCGTACCTGCACCTTGGTAGGAACATGATCAACTTTATGCGCACTAAGTCTAATCGGCCACTGTCGATTATAGGTCTCACTGCTACAGCATCCTTTGACGTGCTTGCCGATGTGGAACGAGAACTTACTTTGGGAGGCAATCTCACCATAGACAGCGAAACGATTGTTCGTCCCGAATCTGATGCCCGTCCAGAACTGACTTATCGCATTGTTGATGTTCGGGCTAATTTCGATGAGCTCAGGGAGCCTTACGAACAGCACCTCTTAAAAGCGACTACAGATTGGGAGTTGAAAGATATAGTAGCCCAAGAAAAGAAAAACAGGATGTACGAACTGTTGCATGACATCCCATCTGACATCGACTATCTTAATCGACATGAGACAGAAGATTCACAAGTAGCCCATATCAACAAATTTGCTTCTGATGGTTTCTTTGCTCCTGACAATAATCAGCACTATAACAATGCTGGTATCATATTCTGTCCCCATGCTCATGGAACCTTTGGCGTGGAAGATAATGTCTGGGGAACGAGGACAGGTATATCTACGGAATTAAGGCAGAACTGCCAAGATCTAGTTATTGGTACTTTTATCGGTGGTGATCGTCCGTCTGGCGATATGAAGCTGTTCAATGAAAATGAGGAAAGCGTGATGGTTGCCACCAAGGCTTTCGGTATGGGTATTGACAAGCCCAACATTCGCTATACCATCCATATCAATCATCCATCGAGTATTGAAAGCTATGTCCAGGAAGCCGGACGTAGTGGCCGTGATAAGAAACACGCAATTTCTTATGTCTTATATGACCCGACTGAATATATAGAACTAACCATTGACAAGATCAATGACATCCGCTATTGGATGGGACAGGATGATCCCGTATGGCTAGAGAAGTATATTAACAAGTTTATTCTTGCAGATGACATACGAAACTTGTGCCTACATAATGGTGCCACGGAAGAACAAACCAATAGGATTCTTGACATCATTCGCAAACAAGGATTTCTGGAAAATATCGACAAGGACATTAATTTGTGGTTCCACAACAATTCTTTCCGTGGGTTGTACAAGGAAAAGGTCATGTTATGTGAGTTGACTGACCGCATTATGAATGCAAAGCCTACTCGTCTGACCGAAGTACAAGGGTTGCTCAGGGACGTATGTGGTAATGAAGATCTATGTCTGAAAGTATCTGCACAGAAAAAAAGTGTCACCATATTCTCTGAAGAGGAGAATAAAAAGCAGTATGGTTATATTTTCCTCGATAACCTCATTCCTTCTTATCGATACACAGACTTTGATTATAGTATTTGTTCGTCAATATCCAATCGGTTGATTGAGATTCTTCAATCATACCCAGAACACACTGCCAGTTTCCTGCTTCGTCCACTTGAAGGAGAGGATAACGTTACTGAAGGCATCTATCAGGCAATGGCAAACGCTGATGAAAACGGCAATGCCAGTGTCGTTGTATCTTGGGAGAACAATATCCAACAAGATCCTGAAGGTTTCGAAAAGACGATAAAGAGTGAGATTTCGAAAATCGCCAAAGCACAACAATGGGCGGACTTAAACGAGAACAGATATGGCAAACTAGAGTTGAAGAAGGTTGATGACTTTGAACAGCTCATAGCAAAAATTTCCAAATGTTCTGGAGATACAAATTGGTTGCGACAGCACGGAAACACCAAAATCTATGAGGATTTGCGGATGGCCTTTTGCAAGAAACGTGACAAAGACGATACCGACAAAGCCATCTATCGAATGTGCTGTATAGGCCTTGTTGATGATGTAACGATTGACTATCTTTCTCAGACATACGAACTCAGAATCCGTAAACGGACAGATGAAGAGTTCAAACAAAACATGCTGAATTTCTTCCGCAAATATTACTCTACAGAGCAAGCTCAAAAGAAGGTAAACGAGATTGACAGTCAACCTGGCCGTAATTATCTGGACAAGTGCTTAGACTATCTGACAGCTTTTGTCTATGATAATTTGGAAAAGAAAAGATATCGTGCCATAGAGGATATGCGTATAGCCTGTGAAGATAGCATTGTAGAACGACAGGCAAATGGTAATGATGAATGGCTGAAAGAGTTCATCCATCTATACTTTAACTCAAAGTATGCCAGAACAGGCTATCAAGTACATGGCCAACCTTATTCTCTCAAAGACGATACTGACATCGAAGGTAAAGACGGATTTGATGTCGTTGAAAAATATATAGACGTTATCAATCCCGTTAATGATGATTCTGGAAGTGAGATAGACAATGTAAAACATCTGTACGGTGCTACCTTACTATGCCTAAGGGCGCACCCTGATAATGCAGCATTGAAGCTTTTGTTGACGTATTGTATTACGGTACTGGGAGCAGGAAATAACGAGACTCTTAAAATGAATGCCTACAATAATTACATTGAAGGATTCATGACTATGCTTGAAAACGTCAAAGAAAAGATAAGGGTATTTGACTACATTGACAAGTTCAATGCCTATCTCTCAGCAAAAGTTCGGAATGATGATGTATTCATAAAGGAAAATCTCGTTAAAAACGGTAGAAATACAATTACTCTCATAATCCATGAAGAAATCATAGATCAAATAACAAAGAAATATTTAAATCAATAAGATATGCCATACGATATTAACGCCGCTTTGGAACGGCTTGAAAAAAATCTCCAAAACCTGGATTCAGCAAGGAATCAAGTTGAAAATACTGTGAAGGCCAGCGCAGAACTACAGTCAGTAGTTAGCGAATACGTGTCTTCTGTAAAAACCTTCTGCGTTGGGCTACAGACATGGGAAACTAATTTGAGAGCAAAAGGAGAATCTCTTTCTCATGAGTATGAAGCAGCCATTTCACGCTTAAATGCAACCTGTACTGAAATTGTCAATTCTTTTGAAAATGTGGTAGAACAGACGAGTACTGGCTTTAATAGCAAGACAACTCCTGTTATCGAGAAGTTTATTGAACAAAACAAGAATCTTGCTGTGCATGTTGATCAATTGACTTCTTTGCACGAAAGTATAAAGAAAGCAACGGATGAGATTGCTAACATTAAAAACTTATTAGAGAACTTGTCAAAGGATTTAAAGGACTCCCAAGATGAGCAAGATTCCGTTCTTGGAAGTATCAAACAGAAAGTTGATGAAATCCCCGTGACAGAAAAGAATTATAAAGATGATATCATATCAAGAATTGATGCTGCACAAGCCAAACTTGAATCTCTACAAAATGAGTTATCACAAGTGAATACCTTATGTCAAAGTATAAAGGCTACTATAGGTGATTTGAAGTCTTTGATGAATTCATCTACAACAACCCTTTCAAATGCCATATCACTATCAGCAGAAGGTACAAAAAAGTCAGTAAATATTAACCGCTGGATATTAATTGCAGGATTAATAGCATTGGCTACCCTTCATTTCATATCTTAGGCTAAAAATTGTTTGCTGTGCAAATCTGAGAGTAAACCATAAGAATAGTTCAATTTACAATTATATGAAAATTAAAGATTTAGACTATTTAGAACTTATACATGTCTATAAGGTCACAGGTCTAGCTGATTTCCTTAGTTGTCGTCCAGATACTGAGGATTTTGGAGAATCATTAGATTTGTATAGGAAACTGCTAAAAAATAGCAATAAACTTGATGAGGAGACAGACAAAACAATTAGAGGACTTCATTTGAGACATAACAGCAAGATCATTAGAGATGACAGTCCTATTTGTTCGATTAATTCAATTTATAGTGACACTTCTTCATTGATTGACAAGTTTGATTCTGATTTCAGCAATTATTATTCTAAGACTACGATATATCCTTCTTTGGATTATCTAGTTTCAAAATATGCGGATGCTCAGAATATTTACATTAATATGCAGCTTATTGATTATTTGTCTAACAAAAATGAGTGGAATAGTGTTTATCTGCTTTTTCAACAGATATTAGATAAGCTGTTTGAATATTCTATTAAAGCTTGGAATCAAAAAGAGACTTGTTTCGGAATAGCCATGATGTCATCTAACATTCTATCTTTCTTTGAAAATTATGATTTGAAAGATGAGGTCTTTGGCAATATAGTAAAGAAGACGATTTGTATTACTTATTTATTTTTGACACGGGTTATTTTTTGGCCAGAAAACCTTTCAGAAACATATAAGGTTGATTTTTTGCCTATAACATTTGCTCATAGAATTTGTGCCTTATTAAAACGTATTGATGTAATAGATAAGTTTCGAGTTTTTTTTGCTGATTCCATACCTGATCTGTCTACTGTTGACACATTGATTGTATCAGACTATTATTTTGCTCATGAACTTTCTTTTGCTTTAAAAGAACAAGGAAGGAAGTCGGAATTCAAACGCGATGCTTTGAATAAATACAACACATTAGACCGGACAGAAGTAAGGCCATATTCCACTTGTATTTCAGACGGGAAAAAAGACAGTTTGGAGTTAGCTTATCGCTTCTATCTAAAATATATAAGAAATGAATATAAACTGAGTGAGAGCCAATTTATCGCCTTAGATGATAGAATCGCAAAAGATCTGTTGAAAAAACAGGCGAAAACAATATATAAAGAAGATAGTGAGTTGATACTGGACTTCTTTCATCAAAATGGCATAGAGTGTTTTTATCATTTTACTGAAAAAGAAAACTTGGATAGTATCAGACGGGCTGGTGGATTGTTCTCTCAGCATGGATGTTTGGAACATTCTATCATTCCTAAAACCACGGGAGAGATGCGCCCTTTACGTGCCAAAGACGCAGAATTCTTTTTGGAAGATTATGTTAGATTAAGCATATGTGAAAGGCATCCGTTGATAGAAGGAAGAACTGGCGATTTGGTCTTGTTTAAAGTAAAAGTAGACGTTGCCGTTCTTGATAGTACGCTTTTCTCTGATAGAGATGCTGCAGACAACGACCATCAACATGGTCCCAATTTTGAGGACTTGAAGAAGATTCACATGGATGCAGTTAAAAGTCATATCTCTAACATAAATGATCCTGAATATGTCTTTATGCAAGCAGAAATAATGGTTAAATCATTTATTCCTCAAGAATATATTATTAATTTCGATAATCCCATTAGTCTATAAATATGGAACGTATTTTTAAGAAAAACTTTATTTATGCAGTTGATTGCTATGAAATATGGCAAAATCAAAAATGTATAGAACAAAAAAGCATGGATGCAGAAATTTATGGCATTACATATGGCGATAGTATTTTAATAATTTTCATTGGGGAAACTATAGAGGGTTTTCCGGGGGCTGCTGAATTTCATTTAAATAGTCCCATGTCGATGATTCTTAGACCTACTGATGACGGTATAATACAGGAAGGAAGGATTCAGTATTTCAATGATGGCTATTATGCAAAGAGAGACCCATACTTGTGTCATTTATTTTGTAAATTTGGTCGTATCAGCTATGTCAGGCTTGCTACACCTGCTATTGGGTCAGACCCTTTATATCCTCTTCCAGATAAGTTATATGAGTTCTATGGAGATATGATAGAGGTAGGTCCTTTTGGTGAAAGTTATACAAATAAAATCCCTCAAATCATCTCATCCATAATACAGACATCAAAAAAGACATGTGGAATATCTATGGACAAATTTCATAACAATAATATGATTTGGAAGGATATGACTAATTTATATAAGCGTGAATTGCTCAATTTTTCACGGAGCGTTGATTATGCTAGTAGCAGCATTGAGAATCTGGTTTTGCAATATACTGAGTCGCAGATAGCTAGTTATTTTGAGAGTATGGGATATGTTCCTCTATTCACTATTGACCACATTTGTAATGATGTGTACAATGCGGTTAAAAGTTTACCAACTGACCATAACATCGAAACAGCTGAGCAACTAAAACTAAAGGCAATCTATGATTTGAGTATGAAAAACTAGAGTTTTCTTTATCTAGCCGAATGTTAAGTCCTTTTTGATTATTTATCCTATCCAAAATACCTTCATTTTCATAATTATTTCGAAACTAAATTTTGAAATCTCTGATTTATTCCCTATCTTTGTGGCAGATAAGAAAATAATAACTAATCTTCCGAAGTTTTACAAATTTGTAATTTGGTATTATGTATGAACTAAAAAGAAGAGTTATCTGTTGTGACCCAAAATGCAGAAGCAGAAGAGTCGCAATGTTGAATGATAAAGTTAAAGCAATCTGTAAATGTTTAGATTGTGGTACTATTTTCATTCGGTATTTGAATGAATATGAAGAAATACCACCATATATGTCCAAAGAAGATGAAGAGGACATTAAAAATGGCATGCTTGAAGTTGACGAATCCCTATTTCAAGATGAAGATGATAACTACCTCTTAGAATCTGATTTTCCTCATTGTCCAGAGTGTTATAGTGAAGAAATAGGCTATAATGAAGGTTTCAACCAATGTGTTTGCTTACATTGTGGAAACATTTTTGGTGACAGTACCACGATTGAACATAGTATTAAGAAAGGGATTAACATCCCAAAAATCTGTAGCGGATTTATTCAGGATTTAAAAGATAATCATTTTGAAAGTGAAGAATTGTTGCAGCATAGTTTATCTTATATACGATATCATATAAAACAAGACGAGAAAAACCATTATTATAGCAGAATCTACGGAAGATCTCCATATTGACCCCAAGGAATAGATTTTAAGTAAATGTCATTGGAATCTAACGGCCACCTTGGTAGTGTTTTGTATTTGCATTTTTTTTAATGGGCGTTACTTTTTTGTTGCCCTATAAATATAGACACTATTGCTTAGTAATTCAGTAAAAATGGCATGAAAGATTATAAACACTATACCAGTTTTATAAAGAAAATGGTACAATGAATATGTCTTATAAGGAATTTGTCATTGTGCCGCCTTATTTTTAAGGATGAATATAAGGCATAATTCATCCTTTACCATTAATTAAATTTCGCATCTTTGGTTCTTTATTTATTTAATTAGTGTTTTTTTCTAAGATAAGGAATACTTTTATTCTTTCTATTTAGCTATCGTTGGGATGGAGTATACCGTAATTTATTTATTGAAGCATAACTGTTAAAGTATTTAATCATTTATATTAATGTATTGCAGTATTGATTTCAAAACGTATTTTTATATTATGTTCAATATAGAAATATTTCTATATGTATTTAACATCCAAATAAAATTTATATAGAAATATTTGCATATTTCAATATATATTTCTATATTTGCAGCCGAAAATATATAAATACTTCAATATAAATATAGAATTATGAAGAAATCAAGAATCATTTCGGTGGCAAATCACAAAGGAGGCGTAGGTAAAACTACGACTGTAGCGAGTGTTGGCTCAATTTTAGCCTCTAAGGGTAAGACTGTATTGATGATCGATTTAGATGCGCAAGCAAACCTATCAAGTAGTCTGTTGAAAGGAGAGCCTGACGAAACTATCTATCCGGCATTGTTAGGTAAGTGCGACCTTCCGATAATTCCGATAGGAGAGTCTCTGTTTCTTGTTCCTGCATCATTGCAGTTGGCGATGGCTGACTTGGAACTGGCTTCGTCGATGGCAAGGGAAAGAATAATGGAGGGGCTTCTTGAAAAGGTTAAGGACAAGTTTGATTATATACTCATAGACTGTCCTCCATCATTGGGACTGCTTACTCTGAACGCTTTTACGGCTAGTACGGATATTATTATCCCCTTGGTAGCTGAGGTGCTGCCATTTAAAGGGCTAACGATGATCAATAACTTTATAAAGATGGTTAACAGAAGATTAAATTCAAGGGCACATATCTCTGGAATATTGATTACTCGTTGGGAATCCACGAATCTAGGCAAAGGGGTGGAGAAACAGTTAAGGGACTCATTGGGTGAGAAAGTTTTTAAAACGAAAATCAGGAAAAATGTCAGTCTGGCAGAAGCCCCATATGAAGCCAAGGATATTGTCTCGTATGCCCCCAAGAGCAATGGAGCACAAGATTA
>Ga0310695_10002392_pt1 | contig 39768 bp, 29 predicted proteins | sample RumenRJG_04DNA_FD_203882 | JGI IMG/M metagenome (GOLD analysis project Ga0310695, IMG submission 203882) | Bovine rumen microbial communities from Lethbridge, Alberta, Canada - RJG_04 (v2) (version 2) | ecosystem: Host-associated > Mammals > Digestive system > Stomach > Rumen | place: Canada...
GGTACATTCCGCATTGACAACCACTGCTGGACTTCCCTCTACGAGTGGAAGGATGGCAAGTTGGTGCTCATCAGTGAAGACGAGTTTGAACTCAAGATGGAAGATGAATAAATGAAAAAGGTATTGATTATTTTGGCATTGGTGGGCTAGGTTGCGATGGCCAAGAATCAATACGTGTCCGAGCGGGGTGGCTATACCTTCAGGACTCAGGTGTTCACCACTACCGATGAGGACGGTGATGCCATCGCCGACAGTGACCTGACCATCTAGGCCTACGAGTGGCAGGACGGCAAACTCGTCCTCGTCGAGGAACGCGACGAAAAATGGCCCACCGGCGAGGAAGACGACGAGCCTACCTAAGACTAGATTTGTTGTACCAGCTTCAAAAAGTGGACACTGAAAAATGCTTTTAGTCCACCCCCTTTGTTGTCGAGTATCCCTGACCTGTTTTCTGATGGAGAACAATCCCTCCACCAAGGTCTTCAAACTCCATCAAGCCCATCAATACGACCAAACATCAATGCGGCAGGGAATGAAATCCCCGCCGCATTGAAACTGTTAACTAAAATCTGTCAACAATAAACTGATCACTCTTTCCCCAGCATGATGTTGATCACCGCATTCACGTCAGCAATGTCAACAGTGCCGTCACCGGTCACATCGCCCGCGGCAGTCTGCTCGGCCTTCCCCAGCATCATGTTGATGACGGCATTGACATCGGCGATGTCTACAGTGCCGTCGCCGGTGATGTCACCGGGAATACCAGGCGACCCTTCCTTGACCGTGACTGTGCAGGTGGCGATGTAATTGCCATCAACAGTTGTCGCAATGATAACACTTATACCATAACCTAGAGCGACAACTGTACCGTTAGACACAATGCATACCGACTCATTTGAGCTAGCCCATTTGACTTGCTGATTGGATGCGTCAGCAGGTTCAACTGTTGCGACAAGTTGTGCGGTAGCGCCGATGCCGTACAATTCAAGACTCGATTTGTCCAACTTTATGCCAGTAACAGGCTGTAATACGGTTACTTTGCACGAATCCGCGGCCTCGGGATTGTCCTCCGACACGGCTTTAATGAATGTTGTCCCAGCCTTAACGCCAGTTACATTACCGTCTTCATCAACTGTCGCTATTTGAGTGTTATTTGAACTCCAAATCAGTTTCTTGTTACTTGCCGTAGTTGGTGACACATTAGCAAATAACTGCTCACTAGCACCCGCATTCAGATTAATATTATGATTATCAAGTGCTACTGATTCAACAGGCTGTGTAACCAAAACAGAACATTGGGCAGTAAGATTGGTACCATCAGTGGTTGATGCTGTGATGATAGCATCACCTTTACCTGTGGCCGTTACAACACCTGTACTATTAACAGTGGCAACATTGACATTTGAAGACAACCATTTAACTGTTTTCTCAGCATTATCAGGTGAAATGGTCGCAAATAATTGTGCATTCTCCCCAACACGAAGGTTCAGATTATTCTGATTAAGATAAATGGAGTCAGCCAATATTTCTTCCTCAATAATTGTTGCCCAACTCCAATTATTGACATTGGTATAATAGGTTTTCGAGCCTTTTGGCACGTAAACAAGGGTATTCTTTTGATACGTTTTCCACCACGTTGGTTCGCCCAATTCTGGTGGAGTTTTTCTTGCAATGTGTATTTCATCGAATATCTTATAATTAGCACCAGTAGTAGTACCAAATAGTTTTTCAATATTTTCACTTAAATATACAATCTGGTTTGTTCTTACAGGGAACGACATTACATAATATGTCTTCAGATTTCTAGGTAAAAATAATGTATCTGGCATATATCCGGTTTCAAAGAATGCATAGTCACCAATCTCTTCAACTCCGTCAGGAAATTCGATGTCTTTCATATTTAAACAATATTGGAAAGCACCCAGACCGATATATTTAAATGTAGATGGAAAAACTGCTTTTTTTAATAAAGGAGGGTCTGTGCTAATGCCGCTTGTATAATTCTCTACCCTACGTCCACTTAATGCATAATCTGCGATTGAATCAACCCCCTCGCGGAAAATGAATGTTGACACGATATCAGGTCCATTAGAATATGAATAAGGTCCAAGTTCGAAAAGGTCTCTGTCGATTATGTGCATATTCTGTCCGCCTAAGACTAGTGTGTCTATACGCATAATTGTAGGTAAGGTTTGATATGCTTTTTTAAGTGACAAGGGCAACAATAGTTTTTTGATTTCAATTGAACCATAAGTCCCTGATACGCCAAATGCATTTGTCCCTAGTGAATTATCAGGAACGATTTCGACATCAGTCAAATCGATGACTCCACTCAAATTCTGATTATTCATCAAGGATCCTATAAACTTTAAATCATCGCTATTGATGAATCCTGTGATAGTCATGTTCTCGACCGTTAATTGGTCACTGTAGTTTATCTTGCTGGACAACCATCCTGGAGTCTGGCAATCCACAGTCAGTGAGGTCGCTTGGGCAAATGACAACAAGCGACAACATAGCGCAATGGCTATGAGAAATAATATCTTTTTCATGTCGTAAATTTGTTTATGATTAATCGATTGCTAATAATCTTGTGGGATTATCGATTATCCCTGATTTCTGCCAAATTGTTCTTCGCTCGTCAGAAACAAGCAAATAATCCCCTAAAAAAGACTCATAAGTCAGAATTTTGACTTCAGGATTGATAAATTGCTTCATCAAATCGTATTCAAAACTGGTAGTTATATTTGCTTCATGTGATATAGTTTTGGAATTGAACATTATAACATACTTCAAACAAGGTGCTATATTAAGGAAATGGGCTTTATGATTGTTTGTGAATCTGCGTATGATTCTGAACTCTTGCTCATGTTGCCATTCACTTCTTTTTGTAAAGAACAGATCCTTCACATGTTTATTTATCCATGTTTTGATTTCGTGCATGTCACGAATGTCAGTATTTGTATCTTGTGAAAAAACGTCATTATAGTTTACTTCATCAGCCACGTAAAGATTGTCAGATTCCAAGTAGGTACACATCGAGTTTTTCTCAAAAACAAAACACACACCATAGCCTTTGTCTGCATAATTGGCCCACATGCTATGCAAGTCGAATCCAAGTCTATTTTTATCGTCGTGACACAGGCTTATTTGTTCGTAGTGATAGATTTCACGTTCGATTCTAGGAATCAACTCTTTATTCTCTCCGAAAAGCGAGTTGTAAATATTTTTTAGTGACTCGCATGGGTCATTCATATTGCGAAGTTTCCCGAATAAGAGTTTTCCCGAACAAAGAATCTTTAGAGCCGTATTAAATCTAGTGAAGTGATACAACTTTTGCATCGATAAGAATTCTTCTGATTCTTCAGTCATAGGCATATCATATATTCCACCAGGCTCCTGAAGTTGGGGTTAATTGATAAAAAGAAAAGCGAGGAGCCTGTATTGTGCTCGTCCCGCTATTAGAGGCCTTCGCATTGCCCTGGCAGTAAGACGAGCAACTTTAGACCCCACGCCGATATGTAACGCCACCCACTCGCCGCCCGCTGGCGACGTGAGGTGGATGCTTACACATCCGTGAGCATCTATTGTTGCCTTGTCTCTGACTGCCAAAAGAAAGATGCGAAGTTCCTAATAGCCAAAGTACAAAGCGTCAATAAACGCTTTTCTATTTAAATTAATGCACAATGCTGCAATGCACAATGCATAATCCAAGTTTTTAGACATAAAAACAGAAGCACAAAAATGTTCTAGCAAAGTCTCATGTCCTTATGTTCTTCTGTCCAGAAATCACAAAAACAAAGAATTATGTCCTTATGTCTTTCTGTCTAAACTCGAATCGGTTGCAAAGTTAGTGATTTCTTTTTAAATCATCAAAAAATGGCCCGTAATTTTTGTCAATATCCATTATATATTGACGCTGAGGAACTTTTTCCGCTGTTTTTGTTCTGAAATCCGAAAAATCTTCGTAATTTTGTCATTTGATAATCACGTGCGCGCGAGTCGCATGCTATTATGGCAGAAGAGAAGAAACGACATAGGGGCTGGAAGATAGCAAGTTGGCTGCTGGGCGGACTGCTTGGCATCGCTGTGCTGTTGCCCTTGTCGCTCTACATCCCCTGGGTGCAGAACAAGGTCAAAGACATCGCTTGCCGCTGGGCCAGCGAGAAAACTGGCATGGACATCTCGGTGGGGCGCATTCTGGTCAAGTTTCCGCTCGACATCAGTGTTGATGACGTGCTCATCCTGGATCAGAATCGTGATACCATGCTCCAGGCCGAGAATGTCACGGCCGATGTGGCATTCAAGCCCCTGCTGGACAAACGCGTCGAGGTCGATGATGCACAACTGACCAATGGTCGTTACCGCATGGTCACCGAGGACTCGTCGCTCGTGCTCAACACGCGGGTGCAACACGCACAGTTCCGGGGCGTGGGCGTTGACCTCAACCACAACGAGGTCAATGTGGTGGACGGCAAGCTGCGTGGTGGTGATGTGACATTGTCCTATCTGCCGCACAAGGTTATCCATGAGCCCGACACCACGACCTCCGAGCCTTGGCACATACGTGCCCACACACTCACCCTTGACGATGTGAACTACAAGATGGACATGTTGCCAACCATTGACAACATGGAGGCATACATCGACCATGCTGTGCTCAAGGGCGGCATGGTCGATACGGGCAAGAAGACTGTTGATGCCCGATCGCTCGAACTCGATAGTGCTGATGTGCGCTATGTCTATCCTAGCGATAAGTTCGCTAAGGAATATAGCCGTGAGCATCCCATTCCGCCCGATACACTGCCGCCAAATCCTGCCGACTCCATACCGTGGACCGTCAAGGCCGACAGCCTGCGCATCACAGGAGGGCATGCTGTATATGCACAGCGCGACTCCAGGCCCAAAGGCACCGATGGCCTGGACATGAACTATATTGAAGTTAGCGATCTGGACTTAGAGGTCAATGACTTCTACAATCAGGGCACTAACACCGTGGTGCCCGTCAAGAAACTCGCCGCCAAGGAGCGCAGCGGGCTGCAGATTACCGAAGGCAATGGCACCGTGACCGTCGACGACTTGGGGGTGGATTTGGACAAGATTCACATCAAGACCCCGATGAGTGACATCAATCTTGATGGCCATGTCGATCAGGACTTGCTAGCCAACAAGCCTGGCGGGAACATGAACATCACCACCGACAGTAAGATTGCCGTTCAGGATGTGGCCAAGGCTGTGCCATCGCTGGCACCGACACTCAAGGATATACCATCGGCTCATCCCATCACCATCAAGGGGTCGGCTAGTGGAAATACCCAGCAGGTCAACATGAAGAACGTGACCCTGGACATGCCACGCTATGCCCATGCCACGGTGTCGGGTCGTGTGGTCAATCCTGCCGACTTTGACCGGATGGATGCCGACCTTGACATTGACGGTCATTTCGACAACATCAACTGGGTCAAGCCCACGCTCATGGACAAGGCTACGCAACAGCAGGTCAACTTGCCGCCCATGGATCTCAAGGGTAAGGTGCGTATGCATCAAGGCACCGTTAGTGCCGATGCAACCATGCGCACGCAGGGTGGCAGCATGGCGGCAAAAGGTTCGTACAATACCCACACGCAACAGTATGATGTTGATGCAAGGTTCAATAACTTTCCGGTGCGCGCCATCCTGCCTCGCAGCGACACCGATCGCCTCACTGCCCACATCAAGGCCAAGGGCAAGGGATTCGACTTTGCCGATCCCAACACTGCCGTCAATGCGCAGGTCGACCTCGATGGTGTGCGGGTGGGCAAGAACGAGATACGTGGGCTGCGAGCCGATGTCACACTCAAGGACGGACAGGCCGATGGACACGTCACGTCCAGCAATCCCAACCTGAACGTTGATGCCGATGTCACTGCACGCATCAGTGGTGATCACTATGTCATCAATGCTGAGGGTGTGGCACAGAATATCGACCTCAAGAAACTCAAGTACTATGACGGCGATGGCGACTGCAAGGGCAGTACACGCTTCAACATCAGTGCTGATGTCGACTTGAAGAAAAAGGAATATGATGCCGATGTTAATCTGTCCGACCTCAATTGGCGGCTAGGCAATGAGAACCTGGTGGCCGATAACGCCAATGCCACTCTGCAGAGCGATCCCAGGAATGGAACTCGAGCCACGCTCGACAACGAGGACAATCACATACGCTTCAGCAGCGACCGACACGTCGAGCAACTGGTCGATGACTTCAAGCGTGTGGCCGATGTGGGCATGAAGCAGTGGAAGGATCGCAGCATCGACATTGACCCGTTGCGGCAAGCAATGCCACGGTTTGACATGAGTGTGGACATGGGGACCGATGGTGTCATTCAGCGTTATCTCCAGAACTATGACGTTGACTTCCGTAGTGTCAAACTCGACATGAGTAACGACTCCACATTCTACCTCGATGGAACAGCCCGTGGCCTCACTGTGGGCAACCGAAATGTTGACACACTCACCCTGCATGCCAACGAATTGGACGGCAAGTATCTGGCGTTCAAGGCCCACATGGGTAACCGTCGTGGCACTTGGGACGACATGGCGCAGGTCAGTGTCGAGGGCGGCATCAAGGGCTCAACTGTCGACTTCTTGTTGCGACAGCAGAATATCAAGCATGAAGCAGGCTATCGTTTGGGATGCAATGCCACCCTGACCGACACGGCCGTCAATGCACACTTCTTCCCCGGTGATCCCATCATCGGATATCGACAGTGGACTGTCAACGACGACAACTTTGTGAACTATGACTATCACAATCGCATGCTGGATGCCAACCTGAATCTGCGCAGTGGCGACAGTGGTGTCAAACTTGTGACCGATCGCAAGCCGGGAGCCGGCAAAGAGGATATCAAACTTGACATTGACAACCTCAAGATTGAGGAATGGACACAACTGGTGCCATCGCTCAAGGACACTAAGGGCACTCTCAATGCTGACATGGACTTGTCGTTCGATGGCAAGAATATCGAGGGAGAGGGGGCTGTTGACATCAAGGACTTTGTTTACCAGGGAATCAAGGAGGGCGATGTGACACTTAACACCCGCTTCAATGTTGATCCCGAGACCGCCAGTACGCGGCTTGGCGCCGAGGTGCTCGTCGATGGCGGCAAGGTGGCTGTGGCTTACGGTTCGCTCAACGACAGTACAGCCCAGTCGCCACTCAACCTGAACATCATGCTCCAACGATTCCCGCTCAGCAAGGCCGATCCATTCTTGCCGGGCGACGGCATGGTGCACCTGCGTGGCTATGCCAATGGCAATCTCACACTGCGCGGTACCACCGACCAGCCTATGCTCAATGGTCATGTGGTGGGCGACTCGGCCTATGTAACCTTGCCACGATATGGGGCCGAACTGAAACTGAGCGAAGACAGTATTGCCATCAATAACAACTACATCAATCTGGACAACTACCGCCTCTATGGCCTCAACGACAATCCGGTCAACCTCTATGGCTCAGTTGACTTCCGTGATCTTGACAATATGGGGATCAACCTGCGCATGCACGGTGACAACGTGCAAGTCATCGGCACCGAACAGAAGCCTTGGAGCCAGGTGTTCGGCAAGGCATTTGTTGACATTGACGGATCGGTGCGCAGCAGTGGCGGCAACACGATCACACGTGCCGATGTCACCTTGTTGCCTACTAGCAACATCACTTATGTCATGCAAGACGAGGTGACCGAAGTGGGCAACAAGATTGATGAGGACATGGTGACATTTGTCAACATGAACGATACTACCGACAACGAGACCATCATCAAGACTGCTGCTGCCCAGTCAGCCAGTTCGGTCACTGCCAACATCAATGTTGAGCAGGGAGCCAAGATTGGCGTCTATTTGTCAGAAGACGGCAAGAATCGAGCCACGGTCGATGGTAGTGGAAAACTCAAGTATAGCATTGACTTCACTGGCAAAGACCGTCTCAATGGCACATACACCATCGAGAGCGGTAACGTGCGTTACTCACCGCCAGTGATTGCCCAGAAGAACTTTAACATCAACAGTGGCAGTACGATACAGTGGAGCGGTGACATGTACAACCCGCAACTTGACCTCACTGCCACCGAGAAGGATAGGGCCAGCGTCACTGGCGATGATGGCAAGGGACGACTTGTCGACTTTATTATTACCGCCAAGTTGGGTGGTACGCTCAGCAACATGCAACTGGACTTCGACATCGAGAGTGAGAACGACATGACTGTGCAGAACCAATTGCAATCGATGAACGAGGCACAGCGCAGTCAGACGGCCATCAATATGTTGCTCTATGGCACCTACTCGGGCGGGAATGCGGCGGGGCAGATTGCCAACATATCGGCCAGTGGGGCATTGCTCTCGTTCTTGCAGTCGCAACTCAACACTTGGGCCGGTAAGGCTGTGCCGGGACTGGACATCTCGTTTGGCATTAACCAGTTTGAAGGTGCTCGAACGGGTGGCACCGAGACAAGTTACAGTTACCGACTGGCCAAGAACCTGTTCAATGACCGATTCAAGATTGTCGTTGGCGGTGAGTATAGCACCGAAGCATCGGCCGAGCAGAATTTCTCGCAGAATCTCATCAGCGACATCTCGCTTGAGTACAACCTCAACGATGCCGGCAGCCGTTACTTGCGTGTGTTCCGCCACACGGGCTATGAGAGTGTGCTTGAGGGGCAGGTCACCAAAACTGGCGTGGGCTTTGTCATGAAGCACAAATTGTCGAGCATCGATGATCTCTTCCGCAAGTCGATGACCAAGGCGGTCACTCAGCCACATGACACCGTGGGCAAGCCTGCCGATTCAACAAATGTTGTACCTTAGTTTGATCGTTGGCAACAAATAAAGGTAATGGCCGAATTACAGAACTACTGAACTCCTGAATGACAGCAATGTTTTCTATAAAAAACTACATATTTCTCCTGGTTGCAGCGGTGGCACTGATGGTGTCATCGTGCTCGACTACCAAGCGCCTGGCCGAGGGCGAGGTGCTATATACCGGAGTCAAGCAATTGGCCTATCACCAGGACAGTGTCAAGATTGACCCGGGTGTCAAGGACCAGATTTTCACCGCCATCAATGTCAAGCCCAACAACCCGCTCTATTCGCCCTACTATCGCACGCCGTTCCCCATTGGACTCTGGGTGTACAACAATTGGGATCCCGACAGCAAGGGGCTTAAGGGGTGGCTTTATAAGCATCTGGTGGCAAGGCCAGTGACCATCAGCCGTGTCAATCCTGCAACACGTGTCGACATGATCAACACCTTGCTGCGCAACAATGGTTACTTTACCTCCAGTGCCAGTTACAAACTGGTGCAAGGCAAGGACCCGAAGAAGGCTAAAGTTTCCTACGATGTCTATGTCGAGGAGCCTTATAAAATCGGTGAGGTGAAATATCTGGAAGAGCGCAGTGACCTGGACAGGCTCATCGACTCGCTGGCGATGGCCAATCATTATCTTAAGGCCGGAAGTCGCTACTGCCTCGACTCGCTCAATGAAGTGCGCATCGACATCACCAACGAGGTGCGCAACCGTGGCTATTACTTCTATCGGCCTGAGTATTTGCAGTATCTGGCCGACAGTGTGCAGGACAAGGGCATCATACACTTGAAGATGGTTGAGTCGAGCGACATTCCCAATCAGGCCGAGCGCCGTTATATTACAGGTGACATAACCGCGCGAGTGCAGCCCAATGGGGGTGGGGGAGTGCCCGACACGGTCGAGGCGCGCAACTGCACGCTCATCAAGATGGCTCCTGTGCGCATACGCGACCGTGTCATCCCATCAAATATTGTAGTGCGCAAGGGACGCCCATTCCGTGTGGGCAGTATGGACATCACGCAGATGGCACTGTCACGGCTGGGCATCTTCAGTAATATCGACATGCAGGTCACACCGAAAGACACCATTTTGCCTAATGGCGATGGAGTGCTTGACCTGGATATCTTCTGCACCCTCGACAAGCCCTGGGAGGTCAAGCTCGAGGTGCAAGGTACCAGCAAAAGCAATTCCTATCTGGGACCTGGACTGGAGTTAGGATTGACACATATCAATGCCTTCGGTGGAGGTGAGAAGTTCTCGGCCAAACTCAAGGGAGCCTACGAGTGGCAGACGGGCAAAGGTAGTAGCTACAAGAACAGTGACTTCAACTCCTACGAGTTCGGACTCGACCTCTCATTGGCATTGCCGCGACTGTTGGCACCGCGCTTTGTCGACCGCAGCCGCCGCTACCTCAACTGGACGCGATTCGGCCTGAATGCTAGCATCATGAACCGCCCCAACTTCTTCAAGATGCTGCAACTGGGCGGCTCGTTCACATGGGAGTGGCATGCCAACAAGCACTCACTCAATGAGTTGACACCTTTCAAGTTGACCTATCATAAGTTGCTGAGCAGGAGCGAGAAATTCGATTCGACGATGTCCGAGAACCTGGCTTTAGCCATGAGTTTCAAAGATGTCTTCATCCCGCAGATGCAATATACCTATACTTATGAGAACACTTTCGGGCGTAACAACATTGTGTGGAGGTCCACTGTCATCGAGGCCGGACACATCTTCTCTGGCATCTGGGACCTGGCGGGGAGGCGCGATCGCAAGACTATGTTGGGAACGCCGTTCTCACAGTTCCTCAAGGCCGAGACGCAGTTGGTGTGGGCACATAGTTTCACGCCCAAGTCCAGTCTGGTTGGGCGCGTCTATATCGGTGCAGCATATTCAACGCGCGACTCGCTCGATGTGCCTTACCGCGAACAATTCTATATCGGTGGTGCCAACTCGGTCAGGGCATTTGCTGTGCGTACAATCGGTCCAGGAGCCTATCACACCGAGAAAGGAGACCCCTTGAGTTACTATGACCAGACGGGTACATTCAAGTTCGAGACCAATTGGGAGTACCGATTCCCTATCTTCGGTTATTTCAATGGTGCGGTGTTTGTCGATGCCGGTAACATCTGGTTGCTCAAGCTCAATGAGTATGACAAGTATTTCAGGGCCGAAGGAAAGTTGCGCATGAAGAATTTCTTTGACCAGCTGGCGGTGGGCACGGGTGTCGGTCTGCGCTTCGACATGCAGATGCTGGTCGTGCGTGCCGACTTGGGCATCGGTCTCCACTTGCCCTACAAGACCAACAATAGCGGGTGGTATAACATTCCGCGCTTTAAGGATGGACTCGCTTTCCATCTGGCCATCGGCTATCCTTTCTAGTCTATCTAGACAATCTAGTGATTATAGTTTATAAACCCCAATAATTTAAAAACTTTAAGACAATGAAGCAAATGAGAAACATCGCGTTGGCTGTGGCACTCGTGACAGCGGGAACAGCCTTAGCGCAGAAGACAGCCGGCGGAGGCATCGACAACTCGATGCTGCGTCAAATCGAGCAGAAGGCCGGAAAGACCAACCCCGCGTTGAGCAATGCCATTGCAGCCAATTCGCTCGAAGATTTGGCACGCAACTACCGCAATGCCACCATCACCGATGATCACTTCAGCATCGAGACCCCCAAGCAGAGCATACACAATCAGCGCCAGTCGGGGCGGTGCTGGATGTTCTCGAGTTTCAATGTGTTTCGTGCCAACTTTGCCAAGCGCCACAACGACACGCTACGTGTTGAGTTCTCGCACGATTACCTCTTCTTCTACGACCAACTGGAGAAGGCCAACTTGATGTTGCAGGGTGTCATCGACTGTGCCGACAAGCCCATCGACGACCAGCGCGTGCAGTTCTTCTTCCACCATCCCATCAACGACGGTGGCACATTCTGTGGCGCAGCCGACCTGGCCGAGAAATATGGCTTGGTACCTATGGAAGTGCAACCCGAGACGTTTAATGCCGAGCGCACCGCACAACTGCGCAAGTTGCTGTCAAGCAAACTGCGTGAGTTCGGTCTGGAACTGCGAAAGATGGTGGCCGACAAGAAGAGCGTTGCTGCTGTCAAGCAGCGCAAGACCGAGCAACTGGGCACCATCTATCAGATGCTCTCGTTGGCACTGGGCGAGCCGGTCAAGCAGTTCACCTATGCCTTCAAGAACAAGGATGGCAAGACGGTCACCGAGCCACGCACCTACACACCGCTCGAGTTCTATCACGAGACCATGGGCAATGGCCCCATCAACGGCACATTCATCATGGCCATGAACGACCCACGTCGTCCTTACTACAAGACCTATGAGGTGGAGTGGGACCGCCACACCTATGACGGACACAACTGGTGCTACATCAATCTGCCCATGGAGGACATCGCACAGATGGCCATCAATTCGCTCAAGGACGGAACGAAACTCTACTCAAGTTATGACGTGGGTGTGCAGCTCGACCGCAAGGTGGGCCTCAACGCACTTGATAACTTTGACTACGGCACTCTGTTTGGCACCACCTTCGGCATGAACAAGGCCGACCGTATCGCAACCTTTGACAGCGGTTCGACCCATGCCATGACCCTCACGGCCGTCGACCTCGATGCCAATGGCAAGCCCATCAAGTGGAAAGTTGAGAATTCGTGGGGCACCGAGAGTTGCCACAAGGGCTACAACATCATGACCAACGATTGGTTCAACGAGTACATGTTCCGCCTCGTGGTCGACAAGAAGTATGTCCCTGCCGACATTCTCAAGGCCGCCCAGCAAAAGCCCATCATGCTCATGCCCGAAGACCCCCTCTTCAGCACCGACGATTAGTCACTCGCAGTTTTTCTTGTTAGAAGATAACACTGACAATGTTAATAATATAGGTGAGTTCGATGTTGAACCCACCTATATTAACCTGATGTCGACGGACATAATGGTGGTGTTTGGAAGATGGGAAAGTCTGTTAAAGCCCTACAGAACAAAAGCACACGAATGGGTACCTATGACTCCAATTTAAAACGTATAGGAGATTAATATATTCCGTATTACAACCATTTTCTAATTATATATTTATGAGTTGGCATGAAATCGTAAAATATCGCCCCGAAAATTATGATGAAAATGGGGCCTATAAAGCTAATGAATGGACTAGCATTAGCGATATCGGCAAGTCTTATGATGGAAAGATATTTACTTTGGAAAATTATCTTCGTGTAGAACAACGTTATATTGCAGTCATTCTGTCAATTATGTCAAGAATGGACTGTAAATATTTGACTGTAGAATACTTAGAGGTTGACAAAAATGATATTGAGAAGCAAATTAATTCAAGCAAAGATCACACTACAGACTCTTTATTGGTAACAAGTCTAATTCAATTGGAACAAGGAAAAAGAATTTATTATAAAAACATAGATAATGTAATACGCCTAGCATTAAGAGAATACATATATATCGTTTTATGTAATAAACAGAAAAAACTTAAAATTGATTTTGGATATGATTATTATCTTTACGTATTATGTAATTTGGATAATAGGATATTAAACAATTTGGTAAATAGCGTGGGATTATATTTAGATCCTAGGGGGTGATTGTTGATGTCGACCATCGCAGATTTAGCAGGGGAATCGGATAATGTATTTTTCTTAAAGCGAGGAGTGAAGCAACTGCATCGACCATATCTAAACGCACTTTAAAAGGTGAAGAGACAAATGTTGAGTACACTGTTTTCTGCGCCGACCACCCATTCCTTTATTTTATCTACGATGATATCAGTCGCACCATCCTCTTCATGGGACAGTTCTGTGGCAACTAAACGTGTATAACACAACAACGAGGCCAACTAAGATATAGTTGCCCCGTTGTTTTTGTCTTGTTTTGACAAGGCCATCAGAACAGGCTGAGGGACTTCTGCTCGACGCGGCCGCGGGCGCGCTGCAAGCGGTCGTCGTTGATGTCGATGCCGATCGAGCGGCGGTTCACGTCGTAGGCAACCTTACACGTGGTGCCCGTGCCACAGTAGGGATCCAGAACGATGCCGTCGCGTGGGCAGGTTGCCACGATGGGCAGCAGGCACAGTGATTCGGGGCTGACGCGGTAACGCTCGATAGCACTCTTTTCGGGCTCGATGCTCCACACATCGCCAGGCATGACGTTGGCCTTCTCACCGATTTGCTTGGCATAGCGGCGCAACTCGGCCTCGGCAAAGTAAAAGTTCTCGGCACTCTTGACAAAGTGGAACATGAACTCATGCACATTGCGCAGGTGATCCAGGCTACTGCCATACTCGCCCAGAGGCTTGTTCCACACCACATCGTTGCGCAGAGTCCAGCCCAGCAGGTCCATCATGCGCATGGCAATGCGCCAGGGCAGGGCTTGGAGAGCACGGTTGTCATACACATCTGCCAGATTGAGCCACAGCGAACCATGTGGCTTGAGCACACGCCAAGCCTCGGCCATGACGCGCAGCAACTCGTCGCAGTACTCGTCGAGCGTTTTAGCCTGAATGCTCTCGGTGTTATACTTTTTCAGGTTCCAGTAGGGCGGGGTGGTGACAATGCAGTCGATGCTCTCATCCTCGATGGTCGCCATCACTTGACGGGCATCACCTTTTATATAATAAGGTAGAGGATTGCTACCCATGCGTGCTACTACAGTCCGGCTGGCTGCATCGGCCTCGGGTGCTTTGATCAGTGTCGGGTCGATTTCTTGCAGTGGATCATGTGTTTGCTCGAAAACAGGTTGGACCGATGCGCTCACCTCAGTTGCCTGACTGCCACCCAATTGCTCCAGCAGCAACTCTGTCGCACGGTTACTCATCTTGTCGTGACCGATGGCATTCATCGCCTCCTCGGCCAGCCACAAGGCCACCAGTTCGTTGGCATCGGTGTTGAGCAGACGTGCCAACTTCACCACATGTTCGCGCTTGGGGTGCCGCTCTCCGTGCTCATATCGGCTGTACATCGGCACATCCACACCGATGGCATCGGCCAGTTTGCGCTGTAGCAGCCCTTGCTCCTTGCGCAATGTCCTGATTCGTTCGCTGAATAACATAATAATAATGGTTTGTATGGTTTGCAGTTGGCAAAGTTAGTGAAAATCGAGTGTAGTACAAAATAAAACTCGAAGTTTTTTTATTTTTCTTGCCGAGAGCATCCTAAATTATCAAAAAATGACAATTCTGCCGACATACACTACACTTCTGCTGCAATCTCATCTCCCCTCGCTGTGGAGGGGGAGAGGATGGGGTCTAAATCAAAAAAATGGCCAGACATTTCTGTCTGGCTAATCTAAAGAATCCAGAATCTCATTCTTAATTCTTAATTTTTAATTCTAAATTCTAAATTCTTCATTAAATCAGTGCCTGTGATGATGACGGTGATGTCTTCTCGAGTGGACAGCGACGCGCCGAAAACTGTGCAAGCCCCACACATGCATATAGCCAAACCCGGCAGCGGCTCCCAGGCAGTTGGCAACCAGGTCCATGGTGTCGTAGGTGCGACCATTGCTCAGTATCAACTGTCCCACCTCCATGAGTAGACCCAAAATCATCGCACAACAGGTGAACATCAGTTCCAAGTTTAGTTTGGTGTGGTGAGGTATCTTGAATTTGGCATAGTCGAGGATGAACGCACATGCTGTGCAGAAGTATAGCAAGAAATGAGCCACCTTGTCGGAGCCCTCAAAGAGTAAGAAATCATTGTCACCCAATGGGTCGGCATCAAGTGAAAAGTAAGCAACAACAAGCAAGGCTAATGTTGAAAGGATGCCTACGGGTATTGATTTGATGAGCTTATACATTGCGTTTCATTGTTTTTTGTGCCACAAAGGTAATACTTTTTTTCTAAAAAATGTCGTATCTGCTTTCTAATCTGATGAAATTGTTGTAATTTTGCAATTCATATCAATCAAGAAGGACTATGGCAGAATGGCGTGAGTGGTTCGTCATGACACGGCACGAGAGGCGAGGTGCCATCGGATTGCTAGCACTGCTGGTGTTGGTAATTGGCACACTTTGGCTCGTGCGGTCGCGCACCACTTCGCTGACGGTTGACGAGGTGCAACAATTGCAGCAATTTGAAGCAAAGGTCGACTCATTGACCCATGCCTCAGATAGTGTTGTGAACAAGCACGGTGCCAAAAGCAAAAAAGGCCGTTACGACACCGCCGGCAAGTCAAGGAAGTCCAAGGCAAAGAAGCCAAGGAAGACGCCGACGACTCCACGTCGAGTTGACCCTGTCCCACAGTTCTGACAATAATTAAGAGTTATTTTTAAATTCTCGATTAATCAATGGAACACAAACGAGCTGGATTTGCAACGCGCTTGGGAGCCATTGCTGCCACTGTCGGTTCGGCAGTGGGGCTGGGCAATATCTGGCGCTTCCCCTACGAAGCTGGGCAGAATGGCGGTGGTGCGTTTATCATTGTCTACATTGCTTGTGTGGCACTGTTGGGCATACCCGTGATGCTCAGCGAGTTTATCATCGGCAGGTCGACCCACAGCAACATGAAGGGGGCATTGCGCAAACTTGCACCCAAGTCCAAGGTCTACAATATGGCCTACATCTGCATCTTGGGGGCTGTACTGGTTCTCAGTTTCTATAGCGTGGTCTGTGGCTGGGTGGTCGAGTACATCTGGCAAGCTGTAATGGGTGGAATGCAAGGTCACACCCCACAGGAATATTCGGCAATGTTCAGCGGTTTTGTGGCCTCGCCGTGGAAAGGGGTGATGTGGACACTTCTGTTTTTGTTCATCAATTTTGCCGTACTGCTCCGGGGGGTGCAGAAGGGTATCGAGCGCATCTCGTCCATCCTGATGCCACTGCTTTTCGTCATACTCATTGTGTTCTGTATCAACTCATTGATGCTGCCCAACTCGCACAAGGGTCTGGAGTTCCTGTTCAGCCCCGACTTTTCGGCACTCACGTGGCGTGGCGTGGTCGATGCCTTTGGGCAGGCGTTCATGTCGCTCTCGTTGGGCGTAGCGTGCCTGGTGACTTATGCCAGTTACTTCAACGATGAGACCTCGCTGACCAAGGATGCAGTGGTCATAGCATCACTCGATACGCTGGTAGCCATCCTGTCGGGTATCGTCATCTTCCCGGCAGTGTTCTCGTTTGGCATGCAGCCCGAGGCTGGTCCCAAGTTGGTGTTCGAGATTCTGCCGGCGGTGTTCCAGCAGATGGCTGGTGGCTATTTCTGGGCAATACTGTTCTTCATATTGCTGTTTTTTGCTTCGTTGACGTCGACCATCTCGTTGAGCGAGATTTTCATCAATTTCCTCATTGAAGAACATCACCTCACACGCAAGAAGGCTACCTGGATTTCGGCAATTGTCGTGGTTGTGCTGGCGGTCTTGTGTGCCCTGTCGTTCAATGTGTTGTCGTCGTTCAAAGTGTTCGGCATGAACCTCTTTGACCTCTTCAACTATGTGTCGTCCAATGTGTTCATGCTCTTGGGTGGACTATTCACCGCAGTGTTTGTTGGGTGGTTCATCGACCGTCGTGTGGTCGTGGAACAACTCACCAACAAAGGTCGGCTCAATGTGCCCGTCATGAATTATCTGATGTTCTGTCTGCGCTATGTAGCACCTGTCGCGGTGGTCTTTATCTTCTTGCAACTGGTGGGCATTATCTGACATGGCGACATTCAAGTCTTATACTCTGGGCAAGTTTACCATCACGCGTCCCTGGGTGATGGGCATACTCAATGTCACGCCCGACTCTTTCTGGGCTGGCAGTCGCTGCGACACGCAGCAGGCCATTGAACAAAGGGTTGCCACGATGATTGATGAGGGCGCCGACGCGATTGACATCGGTGCCTACAGCACACGTCCCGGCGCTGCCGAGGTCACTGTCCATGATGAGATGGCTCGTCTTGATCGTGCCATGCACATTGTGCGAGCCATGGCTCCTGACTTGCCCACATCGGTCGATACGTTCCGTGCCGATGTGGCGCAATTTGCTGTCGAGCAACTGGGCGTTGACATCATCAACGATGTGTCGGGCGGTACGCTCGACAACGACATGTTTGCAACGGTGGCAAGGCTGCGGGTGCCCTATGTGCTGATGCACATGCGCGGAACGCCCGCCACCATGCAACAGTTGACCGATTATGACAATGTGGTTGCTGATGTGCTGGCCGATTTGCGTGTTAAACTCGACAAATTACACGATTGTGGTGTGCGCGATGTACTGATTGACCCCGGCTTTGGATTCAGCAAGACGCTGGAGCAGAACTATCAATTGATGGCTCGTTTGGCCGATTTCCATCAATTGAAAGCACCCTTGTTGGTGGGAATCTCGCGCAAGTCGATGATTTACAAAGCACTGGATTGCACTGCCGACCAAGCATTGAACGGTACTACCGTGCTCAACACGCTAGCCTTGCAGGCTGGAACTCACATCTTGCGTGTCCACGACGTGCGCCCCGCAGTCGAGGCCCGCACTCTGGTTGGTAAAATAATGGACTATTAACTTTTAACGATAAACTATAAAGTGGGAGGCTTCTTTACACTGTTCGGAATCAAGGACTTGGTCGACATATTGCTAGTGGCGACTTTGTTGTACTATCTATATCGAACCATGAAGGACTCGGGCACGCTCAACATCTTTGTTGGAGTGTTGGCGTTTGTTCTGGCATGGGTGGTGATGTACAAAATCATGGATATGAGGCTCATCGGAACCATCATGGACAAGTTCATCGATATAGGACTCTTCATCTTGGTTATTCTCTTCCAAGACCAGATCAAGCGATTTCTCATCGAACTTGGATCGCAGAAGGGATGGGGCTTCATTGCCAAGATCTTCAGGCACAAGAACAGTGCCGACGAGGACAAGAAGTGGATCATGCCTGTGGTTTACGCTTGCATGAGCATGTCCAAGTCCAAGACTGGTGCACTGATTGTCATTCAGCGACAAATGCCACTTGATGACTATGAGCACACAGGCGACATGATTGAGGCCAATATCAACACTCGGCTCATCGAGAACATCTTCTTCAAGAATAGTCCCCTGCACGACGGTGCTCTCATCATTGCCGGCGACAAGGTGATGAGTGCGGGTTGCATTCTTCCTGTCTCGCACGACACTTCGCTGCCACGTTACTTGGGGTTGCGACATCGTTCGGCCCTGGGCATCGCTCAGGCCACCGATGCCATTGCAGTGGTTGTGAGTGAGGAGACGGGCAACATATCCTATGCTTATAAGGGTGAGCTGCACCAGAAACTCTCCAGCACCGACCTCGAGAACGCACTCTCTAACCTCATCTAACAACCGACAACCGTCAACTGAAAACTGAAAACTGAAAACCGACAACTGACAACTGAAAACAGATAACGATGTTTGACATCAATGGTATATTAGTGAGCCTCGACTTGGTCGAGAAGTTTTTCTGCTGCGATCTTGACACCTGTCTGGGTGCTTGTTGCATCGAGGGCGATGCAGGCGCACCTATCACCGAACAGGAGCGCCAACAACTCGAGACCATCCTGCCTGAAATCTGGGATGACTTGTTGCCTCGAGCCCGGGAAGAAATCCGCGCGAACGGCGTTGCCTACCATGACCCCGAGGGTGAACTGGTCACCCAGATCATCGATGGCAAGAATTGTGTGTTCACCTGCTATGAGCCGGGTGGACTGTGCTCTTGTGCCATTGAGAAGGCCTATCGTGCGGGACGCCTTGCTTGGCGCAAACCCATCTCGTGCTACCTCTATCCGGCGCGGGTCAAGGTGCACCCCAACTGCACTGTCGTTAACTACGACCGCTGGAAGATATGCAAGTGTGCCGAGGTTTTGGGCCGTCGCGAGGGCATTCGGGTCTACGAGTTTCTGCGCCAGCCACTCATCGACCGTTTCGGACAGGCATGGTACGATGAGCTGGTCGCCAATTGCCGTCTCTATATCGAGCAGTACCTCTCATGACTGGCATGCCTTGCGAGGCTATGGAATAGGGTTTGTGCGACCGACGCGTCGGCCGTTAGTGTCCCATCGAAATGTTAAAAAACGCTACAATCGCAAAATAATTCTCAATTCTCAATTCTCAATTCTCAATTTTGTACTACCTTTGCACCGCTTTTCGCAATCTCTGACAAGAAGATCGTGTGGCTTGTGTATATTGCGGACTGACAATTAATGAATTAAACATCTAAAGTTTACAATGGACTTAATTAAGATTGCCGAGCAGGCTTTTGCAACTGGCAAGGAACTTCCCGAATTCTTCCCTGGCGACACCATCACCGTGGCTTATCGCATCAAGGAGGGTAACAAAGAGCGTATTCAGCAGTATCGTGGCGTGGTCATCAAGATCTCGGGCGAGGGTACAAAGAAGCGTTTCACTGTGCGAAAGATCAGCGACAACATCGGTGTGGAGCGTATCTTCCCCATTGAATCGCCCTTTATCGACAGTATTGTCATCAACAAGCACGGTAAGGTGCGTCGCGCCAAGCTGTACTATCTGCGTGGTCTCACGGGCAAGAAGGCTCGCATCAAGGAGCGCCGCGTCGTCATCAAGAAGGAGGCTTAAGCAAACAAGACCGATTTCGGACGATAAAAACAAGGATATGTTGCAATTCTGTGACATATCCTTAGTTTTTTGCCATTTTTTTTGCTGGTTTGCAAAATAATTGCTACATTTGCTACCTCATTTTAAGACAAGAGATAGCCGAAACGCTCGAAAGGGAGTAGGCGCAAACCATTATTATACATTAGAATATGGCAGAAGAACAGAAAAACATCCTCGACTCGGCAAAAGAGATGCTGGGTGGCGCAATGGGACAAGGCGGTGACCTCATGGACAAGGCCAAAGAATTTATCGGTGACAAGGCGGCCGACATGCTCGAGAACGCTGACGAACTGAAGAAGAAAGTGGTGGAGACGGCCAAGAGCATCACACCCGACTCACTAGACGACAAGGTCGAAGGCATGGTTGATCAGGCTGTCGACTTCCTCAAGGACAAATTCGGTAAGAAAGAAGGCGAGAAATAATTACAGTTTCATAACCAAACGTTTGAATAGTCTGCAAAAAAATAGTAACTTTGCAGGCTATTTTTATTGTACTGATTTTTAGACTAAATAAAAACAATGACACAGAAAGCATTACTGATGATTTTGGACGGATGGGGCATTGCACCTCCCACCCGCAGCAACGCAATTTTCTTCACCAAGACTCCATACTGGGACTTGCTCTGTACCAAGTATCCCAACACCCAACTCATGGCTTGTGGCGAGGATGTGGGACTGCCCGACGGACAGATGGGTAACAGCGAGGTGGGGCATCTCAACATCGGTGCCGGTCGAGTTGTTTATCAGGATCTGGTCAAGATCAACCGCGCCATTGCCGATGGCTCAATTCTTGATAATCCTGAGGTGGTGGCTGCCTTCACACGCGCCAAGGAGACTGGCTGCAACATCCATTTCATGGGTCTCACCAGTGATGGTGGTGTGCACAGTTCGTTGCAACACTTGTTCGGCCTGTGCGACATCGCCCACAAGTATGCACTCAACAATGTCTACATCCACTGCTTCATGGATGGGCGCGACACCGATCCCCAGAGTGGCAAGGGATTTGTCAAACAACTGCAAGAGCACTGTGCTCAGTCGGCAGGCGTGGTGGCAAGTGTCACCGGACGCTACTATGCTATGGATCGAGACAAGCGCTGGGAACGCATCAAGGAGGCTTATGACCTGCTCGTTGATGGAGTGGGGCGCAAGAGCGAAGACATGGTACGTGCCATCCAGGAGAGTTATGATGAGGGTGTCACCGACGAGTTTATCAAGCCCATCGTTAACAGTACAGTGGACGGACGCATCCGTCCGGGCGATGTCGTCATCTTCTTCAACTTCCGCAACGATCGCGCCAAGGAACTCACCACCGTCCTCACCCAGCAGGATATGCCCGAACAGGGCATGCACACTATTGCCGACTTGCACTATTGCTGCATGACTCCCTACGATGCCACATTCACTGGGGTGCACATCCTTTTCGACAAGGAGAATGTCGACAACACGTTGGCTCAATACTTGTCATCGCTTGGCAAGAAGCAGCTGCACATCGCCGAGACCGAGAAGTATGCACATGTCACATTCTTCCTGAACGGTGGTCGCGAGAAGCCCTTTGACGGCGAGGATCGCATCTTGGTCAACAGCCCCAAGGTAGCAACCTACGATCTCAAGCCCGAGATGAGTGCCTATGAGGTCAAGGACAAGTTGGTCGAGGCCATCAAGACTGGCCAATACGACTTCATCGTCGTCAACTATGCCAACGGCGACATGGTGGGGCACACGGGGGTGTACCCTGCTATCCAGAAGGCTGTCGAGACCATCGACGATTGTGCCTATGCCACCGTCGAGGCTGCCCGCGCCGCAGGCTACGAGGTCATCATCATTGCTGACCACGGTAACTGTGACAATGCCATCAATCCCAATGGCACGCCCAACACCGCCCATTCGCTCAATCCGGTTCCTTGCATCTATGTCACCGATAACCAGTGGCGTGAGGACGGGTCGCGTGTTGAGTTGAAGCCCGGTCGTCTGGCCGATGTCGCCCCCACCATCCTGCAGATCATGGGACTCCCGCAGCCCAAGGAGATGACAGGTACGCCTCTGATCAAGGCATAATTCAAGGTTAATCCCATTGCTCCTCATGCAGGAGCAATTCGCTGCACAGTGTCGACGCTGTGCAGCTTTTTTTGTGACTTTTAGAAGTTTTAGATAATTTGTGAGATATTTTTCAAGACTTTTTTGTATATTTGTCGGTTAAACAAGAGATATTCAAAAACTTGATATAAAATGAAGAAAATGAAGAAATTCTTGCTGGCCGCACTGGCGGCAACATTCTCACTCGCTCCCATGCAGGCCGAGCACGTGGTGATTATCGGTGCCAACGACACGCACAGTCAGATTGAGCCCGCCAGCGATGGGCTGGGTGGCGTGCTGCGTCGTCGTGCCGTCTACGATCAGATTCGCCACGAGAATCCCAACACTGTCACTGTCCATGCCGGCGATGCCGTCCAGGGCACCGTGTTCTTTTCGCTCTATGGTGGCGAGGTCGAGTACGCGATGATGGACTCTCTGGGCTATGACATCATCATTCTGGGCAACCATGAGTTTGACAACGGCATGGAGAACATTGCCAAGTATTACAAGAACGTTCATGCCAAGAAACTCAGTGCCAACTATGAGATGAGTGGAACACCACTCGATGGCATGTTCGAGCCTTACGTCATCAAGCGTTACGGCAACAAGCGTGTGGCGTTCATGGGCATTAACGTGCAGCCCGAAGGCCTCATTAGCCTCAAGAACTACGATGGCATGCGCTACTTGCCCTCGATTGATGTTGCTGATGCCACAGCCAAGTACCTCAAGGAGGTGCAGAAGGTTGACTATGTGGTGATGATTTCGCACATCGGATACACGTCCTATGACCCTGGTGAACCCAACGATGTCGACATCATCAAGTCGAGTCATTATATTGACCTTGTGATTGGAGGCCACTCGCACACCACTGTCAAGCCTGGCACCGAGATGGCGACTGTCAAGAATGCTGACGGACGGCTAATACCCGTGGGGCAGAACGGCAAGAGCGGCAAGTATGTCGCTACCTACGACCTCGACCTCGAGACGGGCAAGGTCGTGTACAAGCACTACAAGGTTGACGAGACTTGGGATGAGGCTGCCAAGAAATACACCGCCATGGATCGCTGGCTCGACTATTACCGTCATGGTGTTGACTCGCTCATGAACAACCCGCTGGGCGAGTCGGTCAGGTTCATGAAGAACTCTAGCCACGCACTGCAGAACTGGGTGAGTGACATTACCATGGACATTATCAAGCCGCTCTCGGGCATTAAGGATGTGCAGTTTGCTATCATGAATAAGGGTGGCATCCGCACCGACATGCCTGAAGGTACTGTCACCGAGGGGTTGTTGATGGCGATGTTCCCCTTCGACAACCGATTTGTTGTGCTCGAGATCACTGGACAGGGGCTGCTCGATGCCCTCAAGGTCATGGCTGGCCGTGATGGTGATGCAATGAGTAAGGAACTCAAGGTCACTTATAATGCCAAGGGCGAAGTCACTTCGGCAAAGGTTGGTGGCAAGAAGGTTGACCCCAAGAAGACCTATCGCTTGGTAACCATCGATTATTTAGCCAATGGTGGTGATTATATGGTTCCCTTCAAGCAGGCCAAACGTCTTTTTGTCGATGATGTTAAGTATGGAAACCATGTCATCGACTATGTGCGCGACTTGTCAAAGAAAGGCAAAAAAATCAATTCGACCGATGAGGTTCGTATGGTCAAGAAATGAAATTAAGCAATGAGATTACGTAGATTATTTTTGCCTCTGTTAGCCGTGGCCACTATTACTATGGTGGCGCGCGAGGCTGTGCAGCCTACCTTGCTTGCCAAGGCCGATCAGAGTGCTATGGAGCAATGGGTCGAGCAGACAATGGCGCAATTGTCTCCCCGTGATCGTGTGGCGCAACTCTTCGTGATGGCCATCTCGCCTCGTGACAACGAGGGCACACGAGCCATTGTCAAGAAGTATGTCGAGACCAACAAGGTGGGCGGTTTCATCTATCACGAGAGCACCATTGCCGACCAGGTCGCAATAACAAACTATGCCCAGTCGCTGGCCACTGTACCCCTGTTGCTCACTATCGATGGTGAGTGGGGCGTGTCGATGCGTCTGAAGAACACCCCGGTGTTCCCGCGCAATCTGTTTCTGGGGGCTGTCGACGACGACAAGATGCTTTATGACTATGGGCGCGAGGTGGCTCGTGAGATGCGCCGACTGGGGCTGCATGTCAACTTTGCCCCGGTGCTTGATGTCAACGACAACCCGCGCAATCCTGTCATCGGCACACGCTCGTTCGGCGAGAGTCCCGAAGAGGTGGCAAGGCACAGCATCGCCTATGCCCGTGGGCTCGAAGACGGTGGCGTGCTCTCGGTGGGCAAGCACTTCCCGGGTCATGGCTCGAGCGAGGAAGACTCCCACAAGACCCTGCCTGTCATCAACAAGAAGATGAGCGAACTCAACACTTGCGAATTGATACCTTTCCGTCGCTACATCGATGCCGGTTTGTCGGGTATGCTCACGGCTCATCTCTTTGTTCCCGCAATTGATAGCGATATGGTGCCCACGACCATGAGCCACAAGTGTGTCAACGACTTACTGAAGGAGAAATTGGGTTTCAATGGGCTCATCTTCACCGATGCACTCACCATGGAGGGAGCCAAGAAGTACCTCAAAGGCTCGGCATGCGTCAACGCCTTGCAGGCTGGTAACGATATCATGCTCATGCCTGCCAATGCCGATGCCGAGGTCGATGCCGTCATGGCTGCCATTCAGGCGGGCACACTCAAGCAGAGTGATATCGATGAGCGTTGCCGCAAGGTGTTGCGATACAAGTATGCACTAGGATTGTCACAACAGCAGCAAGTGTCGACCGCTCGTCTTGAAAGCGATCTCAACAGTGCTGATGCACAGGTGCTCATTCGTCGGTTGATAGCGAGTGGCATCACGGTGGTCAAGAATCACAAGGACATTCTGCCCATACGCAACTTACAGAGCCGTCGCATTGCTGCGGTGACTGTCGGTGGCGACAAGGGAGTTAAGTCGATGTTCCACGACCGCAGTGACGACTATGCCGATGTCAAGTCCTATCATCTCAAGGCTGACGAGAGTGCCGAAGCACTGGCCAAGACACTCAAGGATGGACGCTTTAATATCATCCTGGTGGCTGCTCTGGCCGATGATGCCAATGCTATTGCCCAGGTTAAGACACTTGCCAAGAAATGTGACAATCTGGTGTTGTCACTTTTCAGCAAGCCTTACGATATCCCCTATTGGGGAAACATCATCACTAGCAGCCATGTCAAGGCAGTGCTCTGCACTTATCAGAATACAGAATTGGCCGAGGACTATGCTGTGCAGACCATCTTTGGCGGCAATGCAGCCATGGGCAATCTGCCCATCTCGCTGCGCTGTGGCAGCAAGACTTATCATGCCGGACATGGCATCCACTATGCTGCCACACGTTTGGGCTATACCATTCCGGCCGAGGTGGGTGTGAGCAATTATCTGTTGCACCAGATCGACTCGGTGGCACGTTTGGGCGTGCGCGAGCGCGCTTTCCCCGGCTGTCAGGTTATTGTGGGGCGTCATGGCAAGATCATCTGCAAGCGCTCATATGGTGAGACCGACTTTGGCAGTGGCGTGACTGTCAACGATAACACCATCTATGGCTTGGCATCAGTCTCCAAGGCAACGGGCACTTTGAGTGCGGTGATGAAGGTCTACGACGACGGCAAGTTCAGCCTTGACGAGCCTGCTAGTCGCATCATTCCAGGGTTGCGTGATGGCGACAAAGAGGATATCACTTTCCGTGACTTGCTCTATCACGAGACAGGCATGCCCGCCTCGCTGAGCATGTGGCAGATGATGATGGACACGGCCACTTACAGCGGGCCTCTCATCACTGGTGTGCCTGACGAGAACCACACAATCAAGATCATGAATGGAGCCTACGGGCACAAGGATGCACGCCTGCGCACCGATATCCTTTCGACCAAGCAGACCGATCGCTTCAACATCGCCATTGCCGATGGCATCTGGGGCGGACGTGTCACCTACGACTCCATCATGCAGCGCATCTATCATGCCGACTTGGGAAAGAAGAAGTATCTGTATAGCTGCCTCAACTTCTGCCTGTTGGCCGATGCCGTGCAGCGCATGTCGCATGCACCGCTCAACTACTTTGTCAACAGTTATATCTTCGCCCCGCTGGGTGCCTATCACACCATGTATCGCCCGCTAAGCAAGTTCCCGCGCGAGCAGATTGCCTACACCGAGATGGACACCTATTTGCGTCGCCAGCACATTCATGGTTATGTCCATGACGAGTTGGCTGCCTTCTCAGGTGGCGTGCAGGGCAATGCAGGACTGTTCTCGACAGGTAACGACCTTGCCAAATTGTTGCAAATGTGGCTTAATGGTGGCACTTACGGTGGGGTTCGGTTCTACAAGCCGTCGACAGTTGAGATTTTCACAACCCAGAAGAGTCCCAATAGCCACCGTGGTTTGGGATTCGACAAACCCGTAGTGGGCAATCCCGATGCCAGCAACACTTGCGCCGAGGCAACGCCTGAAACCTATGGGCACACGGGCTTCACAGGCACTAGTTTCTGGGTAGACCCCAAGAACGACATGTTCTACATCTTTCTCAGCAACCGTGTCAGCCCCACACGCAACAATCCCAACTTCAGTCGCATTAGCGCTCGTAGCCACATCCACTCTCTCATCTATAAGAATTTAATCAAATAAATCGGTTCTGTGGCCGACGGTTCTGCCGTCGGCAGTAATTAAAAAAGCAAGACAATGAAGAAAACACTCATCGCAGCTGCAGTGGCACTCATCATGGTGGCATGCAACAACCAGCAAGGCGGCAATTTCAAGGTCACGGCAACAATGCCCGACGAAACAACTGATGGCCAGACAGCCTATATCACAAACTATGACACCGGCGACACCGTTGCACAGGCGGTTATCAAGGACAAGGTGGTAGTGCTCGAAGGCAAGGTCGACACCACCTACATGGCACGACTGATTGTGGCTGACAATCGCATGGAATTTGTTGTAGAACCTGCCGAAATTGCCATTAACTTGCAAGAACAAAAGATCACTGGCGGAAAACTTAACGAAGCCTTTGCAGCCATTGACGCTGATCTCGGGGCAATCTCACAAGAGGGTGGTGACAACCCCGAGGCGATGATGGCAGCTGAGAAGAAGTTAATTGACCGTTTCTATAAAGCCTATGAGGACAACCGCGACAACGGCATCGGCCCCTGGGCATTCAACTACTACTTGATGTACAACGATTTCAACGCACAGCAACTCGACTCCATTATCAATGCTGCACCCGAGCGTTATCGCAACCTCAAGCGGGTGAAGAAAGCTGTCGCTGCAGCCAATGCACTTGTGACGACCGCTGTTGGACAGCAATTCGTAGACTTCACCGATGCAAAGGGGACAAAACTCTCCGACTTTGTCGGAAAGGGCAAGTATACACTGGTCGATTTCTGGGCCAGTTGGTGCGGACCCTGCAAGCGTGAGATCCCTAACATCAAGGGCCTCTACGACAAGTATAAAAGCAAGATGAACTTCGTCGGGGTTGCCGTCTGGGACAAACCTGATGATACCAATAAGGCTATCAAAGACTTGCAGATTCCCTGGCCCGTCATGCAAGGCGAGCCGAACTGGACCGAGCCAACCGACCTCTACGGCATCAACGGCATTCCTCACATCATGCTCATCGACCCCGATGGCAAGATTGTTGCCCGTCAACTCGGCGGCGACCTCCTGGTCAAAACCATCACCGACCTAAACCTCTAAAAAGACTCAATCAATCGAGCATTCGAGCACTAAATCACTCGGATGCTCGATTGTTCGATTACTCGAATCCTCGATTACTCGAACACTCGAATCCCTATAACTAAAGAATCCCACCCAAAAACACAATCTCATGCCCGTCGAAATCAAGTCAATCAAGGGCTATTACTATCTTGATGCGTGGGTGATGTCTCACATCATCTATCAAGCGACAGTAAGTTTCTGCCAGCGGTATCTCAACAAAGACAACGACCCGGGAGGTCGGCTCTATGACCAGATGGTAATGGCGGCACGCAGTGCACCGGCCAATATCGCTGAAGGGAGTTCGCGCAGGCAGACTAGCCGCGAAACAGAGATGCGCCTCACCGATGTGGCCCGCGCTACACTGAGCGAGTTATTGAGTGATTTCATGGCATTTTCATTGACCTATAACATTGAACCTTGGGCAAACGGCAGTACAAACTACGCCAGTTTTAGGAGCATACAACTGGACAGGCCCAATTATGGTGCTGACATTGAGCGTGATGTTTGGCTTCATATACAGGCCCAGCGCAAGAAGTTTGCCGATTGGCTTGAAAGCGACAACTTGGATATACGTGTCAATTCTATCAAGCAATTAATCAATCGCAACATCGTGATGTTGCAGAAGATGATCTCACGACAACTGGAAGAGTTCAAGCGGGAAGGCGGCTTCACCGAGCAACTCGCAAAAGAACGTATCGCAACACAAACTCTCCAAGCATCAGAACTAGGTGCTCCTTCCTGCCCACTGTGCGGAAAACCGATGATTAGACGGGTCATAAAACGAGGAGCGAAAGCCGGACTACAATTCTGGGGATGCTCTGACTACCCTAACTGCCAAGGCACACGCCACACCTAACGCCCATCAGTCAATATTGGCTCCGTCGGCCTCATCGATCATTCGATAGTTCGATTGCTCGTTTGCTCGCTAGATAGTCCACCCGTTTTCACAAATGGGCTGGCGGGTCTCTGCAATTTCCTTCACAAGAGTGCCGTGGGTATGCTCTAACATCTCCTTAACTATTTCCCAAAATCTACTCATTCATATAAATAATATTTATAAGAAGTGCCTCATTGCACGTCTAAACCCATTTTTTTCAGCTTCTTTAACTGTAGTAGCATATAATTCGCCTGGCTTTGAAATATCTGTATTCCAATATTGTTGGTCAAATGGCAGATGATATATTTTTTGACCTGCATTGATATTGCATTTTATCATTGGGAACTCGTCCATAGGTTTAATAAGCACATCTATATCTAGACGCTTTGCAAATTCTAGAGCCATTGGACTTAATGATGTTGTGCTAACCAGAACAGCCTTGACTTTTTCTGAATTATGAGAGATTTTGTACTCCATGACAGTACCAAATAACTGACAAACAATATTTTCATGTATCTCTTTGTTTTGACTCCATCTTTTACATTGATAAATATAAGTATATCCATCTTTATGAGATATTATATCTCTTCCTAAATCTGAGACTCCATGTTTAATACCATATTCATTAACTGAGTGACCCTTTTGCCGTAATAAATATGAAATGTACATTTCATAGAGAAGACCTATCACTAGTTTTGATTTATCTCTTTTCTTCCATCGATCAAATGCAAGTTGATTTCGTTCAGTTACTGATAAACTTTGCCATTCATCGGCTGTTAGATAATCTCTTGACTTATCTCTATTTTGGCTTAAATCATTGTAATCTTTAAATAGCGAAAGTTCAGATAACAATTGTTCATCTTCTATATATGTTTCCAATTCCGGAAAAACACCCAATAAAGACTCTAATTTGTATAATATTGTTTTATATTGCATCTCTGCATTCAAATAGTTCTTTTTCATTACAATTTGGATATCTCTTGCCGTCCCGTGGGCAGGATGTTTCTTTGTTTTTAAATATTTAGCAGCATCATCGAAGACGCATGACTGCACATCCGCATAAAGAGATGCCGAGAGACTGAATGGCTTTTCGTCGGCCATTATGCTCTTAATCTGTTCTATTTGATGTTTGTATTTGTTCATTTCTTGTGTAATAAGAAACTCTTTATTATTGTATTCTTTCCGCATTTTGTATTCCTTTTGTCTCATATCGCTTTCCATTTGCTCCATTTTTGACTTGCATTTACTATAGTGAATCCCCATAGCAATTGAAACTACAAAAGATATTGCAGCGATGGAATAAGCAAATATGAGATTGCTATACAAATGTTTTCCTACTATATATGCAATAGGAAATAGAATACCATAAGTGAGCAAATAAGTAATAGATATTGCTGACAAACAGCTTTCATTATGATTATTCATAAACTTAATAGAAGCATTTGATTAATATGTTATTAACTACAATATGTCAAAAGGAATAAGCAAAGGTACAAATAAAAATTGAAAGCAAGGACATTCTTGCTTCACTAGCGACATGACTATCAAACATAAAAGAGAGAACCGCTTCGTGGCGGTTCCTATCGGTGGGCAATGTCTTATGGCTTATTGATGGCGGATCACACAACAACTGTCGAAGTAATATTCAACGAAGAACAAATCACGGGCAAAAAAGTAACTTGCAATGCTGTGGGGATCACTTTGCAAGTAGCCGATTACCATAACAAGATTGTAAGTATACGTGAGTTCGAAAAAAAACTATTTGTATCGTCCTAAAGAAGTCTAAAGATTAATCGTTTCATGTGCATTGTGGGTTAACTGCGCGTTGACGAGGCTTCGTGGTCGAGGAGCCACTGTTTCTTGTCGGTTCCGGCGCCATAGCCGCCCAGCGTGCCGTCGGCGGCAATGACGCGGTGGCACGGCACAATGATGCAGATGGGGTTGACGTGGTTGGCTTGAGCCACAGCACGGAACGAACGGGGATGCCCTGTGTGCAATGCCTCGTCCCGGTAACTCTCGGTCTGCCCGTAAGGGATGCGCTGCAGTTCGGCCCACGCCTCCATCTGGAAGTCGGTGCCCGTCAGGTGCAGCGGCAACGAGAACTCACGGCGTGTGCCGGCAAAATACTCCTCCAGTTGCTGGCGACAGTGCTCGAGCAGGGGAGTGGTGCAGGCACATAACTCTAGTCCCATTTTCTTGCCAATTCTTGACAAATCCTCTTGTGAATTGTCAAATCCAACCAGCGCAATTCCTTGCTCGCTGGCGGCGAGCGTCAGTGTACCGATTGGGCTATTCATTGTGGTGTGACACAGTTGCCCGTGATGTGCCGGCGCGATGCCCAGTTCGGCAGCACGGCGCATCATCAGTGCGTATGCCTGGGCATAGTCGTTCTGTATGATACCATCCAGGATGGCATCCTTGATGACATCCTTGATTTCGCCCACCTCGCGACTGGGCTTGAGGCCGAAGGTGTCCATGATTTCCTGGCCGTCGACGGGCGGCTGGAAGTTGCGCACACGATCCTTCTCCTCGATATCGATGAGTTTATGCTTCACCAGGTCAAAGTTTTCTTTAAATCTCTTGACCTTCTCTTGATTCTTGCTCGTGATGTCGGCTTTGCACAGGGTCATCAGGTCGTCAATGTCGTCGCCTGCGTCAAACAGCAGTCGCCGCACAGCCGAGTCGGTCACCTCGTCCTCAACCAGTGCGATGGGCCGCATGTGCAGACCCACCAGTTTCTTGACATACTTCATGTGCTCGTTCTGCGGTAGACGCATGCGTGCAAAAATCTTGGGTATCATCCGCTCTCCCACAAAGTTGTGGTTGTGGAATGTCCAACCTTGCTGCTCGTCCCAGCGCTTGCTTGCAGGCTTGCCGATGTCGTGCAGCAACGCTGCCCAGCGTAGCCACTCGTTGTCGCTCGAGGCTGCCACGTTTTCAAGCACCTGCATCGTGTGGCGGAAGTTGTCCTTGTGTGCACGTCCGTGCGAGATGTCCACCCCCTTCATGGCTGCCATCTCAGGGAAGATGAGTGGCAACAGTCCCGACTCGTCGAGCAACTCAAAGCCGCGTGAGGGATGGACCGAGCGCATGATCTTCATCAACTCGTCGGCAATGCGCTCGCGGGTGATGATGTTGATGCGGTGGGCATTGCGCTTGATGGCTTGCATCGTGTCGGGATAGATATCAAAGTTCAGTTGGGTTGCAAATCTGACAGCGCGCATCATGCGCAGCGGGTCATCACTGAAGGTGATGTCTGGGTCGAGTGGTGTGCGGATGATGCGACGGCTCAGGTCGCCCATCCCGTCGAATGGGTCGAGCAACTCGCCATAGCGGTCGGCATTGAGGCAGATAGCCATAGCGTTGATGGTGAAGTCGCGGCGGCGCTGGTCGTCATCCAGCGTACCGTCCTCGACGATGGGGTTGCGGCTCTCGCGATGATAACTCTCGCGCCGAGCACCCACAAACTCCAGTTCCCATTGTCGCGTCTTGACCTGCGCTGTGCCATAGGTCTTGAACACCGACAGGTGGGCCTTGCGTCCGATGCGCTGAGCCACGGCCGTGGCAACCTCAATGCCACTGCCCACGGTCACAAAGTCCATGTCGTTGCTGGCACGCTCCAGGAAGATGTCGCGCACATAGCCACCCACGACATAGCACTCACGCTGCAGCGAGTCGGCCACTTCGCCCACCAGGTGAAACACCTGTTGCGACAGGTGAAGCGCTATCTTGTCTTGCTGATTTTCCATTCGTCTGTTCGATTTTCGGACTGCAAAGGTACTATTTTCTTGCCAAATAAAGGAGTTTTTGAGCCGATTTGCTTTTTTTTGCTCACCAAAACTTGGCACATTCAAGATTATTACATACCTTTGCACTCGATTTCAGGATATCACCTGATCACTCAACGAGCACAGGCCGCTTCAGGCCGTTTTTTCCACAACACATTATTTTTAATTTGAGCACCTAGCCTCCAATGCGGGGCACTAAGCGAATGAGTTCATTGTGCTCGTGGAACAATCACATGTCGCTTTTTCACTTACTTTTAATATGTACAGTTTTACCGATTTGAACGAAATGAGCGAGCAGCAACTGCGCGACATCGCTCGTTCGATGGGTCTGAGCAAGGTTGATTCTACCGACAAGATAGACTTGGTGTATCAAGTTCTTGATCATCAGGCTATTGATGAATCAAACAAAGCACCCGAATCTGCACCCAAGCGCAAGCGCGGACGCAAACCTGCTGCAGCGAAGGAAGATAACCAGACTGATGACCAGGAACTTGACCGGAAATCCAAAAATGAAGGAGCAACCGAGCAACCTGCCAATGAACAGGAACAGCAGTCTAAAGACCAGCCCAAGAAGCGTGGACGCAAACCTGCTGTCGAGAAGGTCGCCAAAGCCGACCCTGTTGACACCGAAAGTGCACCAGCATCCATCGAGCAGCCACAGGATGAGCAGCCACAGATTGAGCAATCTGCTCAGCCTCAACCAGCTCAAGCCGAAATACAACCCAAGCGTCGGCGTGGTCGCAAGCCTGCTGCAGCCAAGGAGGTGAATATCGTCCCAGAGGTTGAGGAGCAGACCATGGTAGCCGACCAACAAGAAAAGCAACCCGAGGAGCAACAGACGCTTCAGCCACAAGAGTTCGAACAGGAGCCGAATCTGCAAGAAGTGCAGGACGAAGACCTGCAAGTCCCTGCGACTGAGCAGCCTCGTGCCGCTCGTCCCGAGATGTCGCTCGACTCGTTCTTCAATATGATCAGTGGCACTTCGACCTTCAAGCCACGCACACCACAGGAGCGTGAGGAGGCCGCCCGTCGCGCCGAGGAAGAGCGCAAGCGTGCTGCCGAGGAGGCTGCCAAGGCACCCATTATCATTCAGGAGCCCACAGTGGTTAAAGAAGCTACCGGAAAGCGCGGACGCAAGAAGCAGAGGCAGCAACAGCAGCAGATGCAACAGCAGATGGCAACGCCCTATATGGATATGGCCTACAACTTTGAGGGAATCCTTGATTCGTCGGGCGTGCTGGAGATTATGCCCGAGGGCTATGGTTTCCTGCGTTCAAGCGACTACAACTATCTCTCTTCGCCCGATGACATTTATGTCACGCAGGCGCAAATCAAGAACTATGGCCTCAAGACCGGAGATGTCATTGAGGGCACCATCCGTCCTCCTCACGAGGGCGAGAAGTACTTCCCCCTATGCGAGGTGCAACTCATCAACGGTCGCACGCCTGAGTATGTGCGTGACCGCGTGCCCTTCGAGCACTTGGTGCCCTTGTTCCCCGACGAGAAATTCAACCTCGAGAGCACGTTGCGTCCCAACATCTCGACTCGCGTGGTCGATATGTTTGCGCCCATCGGCAAGGGGCAGCGTGGACTCATCGTCGCACCCCCCAAGACTGGTAAGACCGTCCTGCTCAAGGACATCGCCAATAGCATCACCGAGAATCATCCCGAGACCTACATGATAATCCTGCTCATCGACGAGCGACCCGAGGAGGTCACCGACATGGCACGGAGCGTCAGGGCCGAGGTCATCGCATCGACATTCGACGAGCCTGCCGACCGTCATGTGAAGATTGCCGATTTGGTGTTGTCCAAGGCTAAGCGAATGGTCGAGTGTGGGCACGATGTTGTCATCTTGCTCGACTCCATCACTCGTCTGGCACGTGCCTACAACACCATCGCGCCCGCATCGGGCAAGATTCTCACTGGTGGTGTCGATGCCAACGCCTTGCAGCGGCCCAAACGATTCTTCGGTGCAGCACGCAACATCGAGGGTGGAGGCAGCCTGACCATCATTGCCACCGCGCTCATTGAGACAGGATCGAAGATGGACGAGGTCATCTTTGAGGAGTTCAAGGGAACGGGCAACATGGAACTGCAACTCGACCGCAAGTTGTCCAACAAGCGCATCTTCCCCGCTGTTGATGTGATGGCATCAAGCACTCGCCGCGACGACCTATTGCTCAGCCAAGACACCCTCAACCGCATGTGGATCATGCGTCGCTTCCTCAGCGACCGCACATCGGTCGAGGCTATGGAGTTTGTCAAGGAGCGCATGGAGCGCACACGCAACAACCAGGAGTTCCTCGACACGATGCAGGACAAGTAGGCGATGGCACGGATTATAGGTATCGACTATGGCCGCAAACGCACAGGTGTGGCTGTGACCGACCCGCTCAAGATTGTGGCAGGGGCACTGGCAACAGTGCCCACCCACACCCTTGAACAGTTTATCACCGGCTATGTCGCGCGTGAGCAGGTCGAGCTCATTGTCATTGGCCAGCCCACTCAACTCGATGGTCAACCCAGCGAGAGCATGCGATACATCACGCCGTTTGTCAATCGGTTGAAGAAAATTCTGCCCGACATCCCCATCGTGATGTACGATGAGCGCTTCACCAGCACCATTGCCCACCAGGCGATGATCGCAGGTGGCATGAAGAAGAGTGATCGTCGTGACAAGGCTCGTGTCGACTCGATAGCCGCAACCATCATTCTCAACGACTACCTCTCGTCAGTCCACAACTTATCAAACACCCCGCAGTTATAGGGATCAATTTTCATTATCAATTATCAATTCACAAGAAGGAATGGTACTTCCAATTTATCTATATGGTCACCCGGTGTTGCGCACCGAGACCCAGGAGGTCACACCCGACTATCCTGACCTGGACAAACTCATCCAGAACATGAAGGACACTATGTATGCTAGCGACGGCATTGGCATCGCTGCACCACAGGTGGGAAAGAGCATCAGGCTCATCTACATTGATGTAGATGTGCTCAAAGATGATATGCCCGAACTTGCGGGTAAAAAGTTTGTGCTGATTAACCCTGTCATTACGGTCGACCAGACAAGTAAGACCGTCAGTCGTGAGGAGGGATGCCTCAGTCTGCCTGGCATTCACGAGTCGGTGACGCGACACGATCGTATCCACGTCAAGTGGCAGGACGAGAATTGGCAAGAGCATGAAGAGGACATCGAGGGATTCCTGGCGCGAGTATTCCAGCATGAGTATGACCATCTGGAGAAGACTGTCTTTGTTGACCACCTGTCACCCATTCGCAAGCAACTCATCAAGGCCAAACTGATGAATATTGTCAAGGGGAAAGTCAGTTGCGACTACCGCACGATTGGTTATAAGCCTCTCAAAAAGAAATAAACCAATGGGATATAAAAAAGCAAAGTGAGGAATGTTTCACAACAGCCCTCACAAACCTTAAATCTAATACCATGAAAAACACACGTACAAAAGTAGTCATTTATTTTAGAAAATCAATAGTTTACAACTTTGATTTTGCAAATTTTTAGATTTTTGACCTTATTTTAAGGGTTATTTGCACAATAAGCCCCGAAAATTAGCCCCTGGGTTGGCAATCCTCTGGTTTATAGTGTTTGCACCACTGCTTGATAGCGCAGTTCAGACAATCGGGACGTTGCGACTTGCACACATATCGGCCATGCAACAAAATCCAGTGATGTGCCTTGAATCGCAAGTCGGCTGGGATGTGGCGTGTGAGTGCTTTCTCAACTTCGAGCGGAGTCTTGCCATTGGCCAGTCCCAGGCGATTGGCAACACGAAAAACGTGCGTGTCAACGGCGATGGCTGCTTTGCCAAAGACCAGACCCAGCATCACATTGGCAGTTTTGCGGCCCACACCGGGCAACTGTGTCAGCGCTTCCATTGTGTCAGGAACCTCACCACCGAACTTCTCGACCAGCATCTGAGACATCTGCTTCAGGTGCAGAGCCTTGCTGTTGGGATAAGAAACACTCTTGACATATTGCAGAATGTCGTCAACACTAGCCTGTGCCATCAGTTGTGGAGTGGGGTAGGCGGTAAATAAGGCGGGGGTGACCATATTAACACGTTTGTCGGTGCATTGTGCCGACAAGATCACAGCCACCAGTATCTCGAATGCGTTGTTGTACTGCAGTTCGGTGGTAGGATTAGGTTGGGTGTGCTGGAAGTAATCCAACACACCCGCATATCTTTCTTTAATCGTCATTCTTCTGGGACTTTAGACTTTGTCTATCGTCTAACATTAATGGGCGCTGCGGAACTCATCGAGGAAGCGCACATCGTTCTCGCTGAACATGCGCAGGTCTTTGACCATGTATTTGAGGTTGGTAATGCGCTCGATACCCAGACCGAAAGCATAGCCGCTGTAAACCGTACTGTCGATACCGCTTGCTTCAAGCACTGCCGGGTCAACCATGCCGCAACCCAGAATCTCGACCCAACCCGTGTGTTTGCAGAATCCGCAACCCTTGCCGCCGCACAGCATGCACGACACGTCCATCTCGGCACTGGGCTCGGTGAACGGGAAATAGCTGGGACGTAGACGTATCTGTGTGTCAGGACCATAAAGTTCTTGGGCAAAGTGAAGCAACACTTGCTTGAGGTCGGCAAATGTCACACCCTTGTCGATATACAGGCCCTCAATCTGGTGGAAGAAGCAGTGAGCACGGGCAGTGATGGCTTCGTTGCGATAGACGCGGCCCGGGCAGATGATGCGGATGGGCGGCTCGCGGCGTTCCATGGTGCGCACCTGCACACTGCTCGTGTGTGAGCGCAGCACGATGTTGCGCTTCACGTCGTCCTTGTTCTGCTCAATGAAGAAAGTGTCCTGCATGTCACGGGCAGGATGATCGGCGGCAAAGTTCAGCGCACTGAACACGTGCCAGTCGTCCTCGACTTCAGGTCCCTCGGCCAACGTGAAACCCAGACGGGTGAAGATGTCTATGATCTGCTTGCGCACAACCGACAGCGGATGACGTGTGCCTACCTCGGCTGGAAAGCCCGGACGGGTAATGTCAATCTTGTTCTGCTCCTTGGCATGCTCCTTATACTGTTCGCGCAGAGAATTGATCTTATCAGTGGCCAGCGCCTTGATTTCATTCAGTCTCTGACCCAACTCACGCTTTTGGTCGGCTGGAACATCCTTGAATTCTCCAAACAGTGCGGCAATCTCGCCTTTCTTGCTCAGATACTTGATGCGCAGTGCCTCCAGAGCCTCCTCGTTGTCTGCCTTCAGGTCATTCAGTTTGCCCTTCAGGGCTTCTATCTTTTCTAGTAACATAGATCTTGCGTTTTGATTACAGCCTACAAAGTTACAACATTTTTTATAACCTTGCTGCAAGTTTGGCAAACTTTCACAACATTTGTTCAAAAATTACTTCAAACCGCTAGTATCAACTTGCCCGCTGCCACTGATATTCTCAACATGATGCCGAACCGAGCCCGACATGACTATGTTGCCCGATCCTGAGATAGAGCTTTCGGCTCTGTCGGCTTGCAGGTTGCTGAATTTCACATTTCCCGAGCCTGCTATGTCTGTCTCAACTCTCTGGGCCTCTACCTGCTCGAAGTTCATGTTGCCCGAACCAGCCAAGTCAATGCTCAATTCGCTACAGGTCAGTTGCTTGACATGGATGTTGCCTGATCCTGCCAAGTCTAAATCCAGATCGCGCACTGCCAGCGGTTGCGGAGCATCGAACGTGCCCGAGCCTGCCAGGTCTATACCTGCGAGTGATGGCGATGTGATATAGACTTTCACCTCATCGTCAATCGATACATTATCCTTAGTGTCGATATGGAGTTGTTTGTTCTGAACATAGATGACAAGTTTGCCAAATGTCTCTGGCGAAGTCTCGACGCGCACGGTGTATGTGCCATTCTGCTCAAAAATCACTGACATCGGTCCGGCGATTTCCACTTCGTCAAACGGGTTCATCTTGGTCAACTGCTTGACGGTCTTAACTTCGGTCTCATGTTTGATGCCTGTTCTGACGTGAATACACGAACAGACTAGCATGATTGTTAACATTGATAGGCTTAAAAGTTTTGTTCTTTTCATAATTGAATGCTTTTTTATTTATTTGACGCAGAATGCTGCTAAAATGTTGCACAGAAAATCGTTTTTTTAAGAATTAAATCGTTAAAAAAAACTAATAAGGCGAAAGACGCTGTAGAATTGTGGTTAATGCTGTCATTAATGTGAGTTTTTGAGCTTTTTTCAGCCTAAATGAACATTTTTTTTAGTCATATTCGAAGATAATTTTGTAAATTTGCAGCCTGCATTGTGTTCAGGATAAAACAGACATGATGATATAGCAACAAAGAATGGTCTTTAGAGCAATATAATATGAAGCTACTACAACAAAAGTTGGCACGATATCAGGAGCCCCAGAAAGCCAAGGCTGCTGGCATTTATCCCTATTTCCGTGCCATCGACAGTGAGCAAGATACCGAGGTGATTATCAATGGCAAGAAGGTACTCATGTTCGGGTCGAACTGCTATACGGGATTGGTCAACCATCCGAAAATCAAGGAGGCTGCCATCGAGGCCATCAAGAAGTATGGCACTGGATGTGCGGGATCGCCTTTCCTGAATGGGACACTTGACATACACAAGCAACTGGAGCGCAAGTTGGCCGACTATGTGGGCAAACAGGATGCCATGATCTATAGCACAGGCTTCGGAGTGAACCTGGGTGTGGTTTCGGCACTAACAGGGCGCGAGGACTACATCTTGTGGGACGAGCAGGATCACGCATCGATTATCGAGGGACGGCGCTTGTCGTTCAGCAACTCGCTTAAAT
>Ga0310695_10002393_pt1 | contig 39761 bp, 33 predicted proteins | sample RumenRJG_04DNA_FD_203882 | JGI IMG/M metagenome (GOLD analysis project Ga0310695, IMG submission 203882) | Bovine rumen microbial communities from Lethbridge, Alberta, Canada - RJG_04 (v2) (version 2) | ecosystem: Host-associated > Mammals > Digestive system > Stomach > Rumen | place: Canada...
AATTTCTCCGTGGAAATGTGCATCCACCCGATGTTGAAGCCTTGCTTGCGCGTTTTATTTCCCCTGTCCGACCCGACAGAAAAAGAGCGCGTAAGCTCACCCCGAAAGGCTTTGTCAGCTTCCTCTATAGAGTAGCATAACCGCTCTGTTTTGAAAAGCCTTTTTCGGCAGACTTGCGTCTGCTTCCTTTTCACGCCCTTTTTGCTGCATTCAGAGCGCTGCCCCCGAAAGGGTGACGCCCGATGTTTGCTCGTATTTGTTATCTTCCTGACATTGGTCCTGCGGCAGGCTCTTCTTCTTGTGATTTATGAGACCGTATATCCGCCGCGCACGAGCAGCTTCACCGTGTCGGCGGAGGCTTTGACGCCGCGGTCGGCAATCGTCATCATGTAGAGGTGGTTCTGCGTCAGCGCCTTGCCGCTGTTGAGCGTACCGGCGGTGGTCTCGTCGATGAGACCGGGGCTGGAGCCGGCGACGCAGGTCGCCGTGCCGACGCGCAGCATCACCTCGCAGCCGATCTCGCCGGTGAGCGTCTGGCCCTTGGAGAGCGTCACCACCGAGAACGTGTCGCCGCTGCCGGCGCTGCCGGCGCTGCCGGCGCCCACGCTGACGCCGGTGGTCTGGGCGAGCTTTTCCGTATCCGCCTTCACCTGCGCGCTGAGCTTGTCCGACAGCTCCTTGTCCCGCGCCGCGATCTTTTCGTCCAGAGCTTTGAGCAGATCCGCCTTAAAGGTGTCGTTCAGATAGCTGAGCGTCACCAGCGGGTCGCTCTCCGAGCCGACGGTGCCTGCCGCCATGACGGAGACGACCAGCAGCGTATAGCTCAGGAGCAGCAGTCCCGCCAGTCGGATGGGCCAGTGATTTTTCTTCATATGTATCATGCCTTTCTTCGGGGAAACAGCCGCAAGCGCGGCTGTTTCCCCGCTTTTTCACTCTTTGCCTCCGTTCGGCGGGCCAAACCGGGATCGGCTTCCTCACGGATCAGACATACTGTGTATTCTGCAGGCCGAAGCTCACGGCGATCGCCGCGTCGATCTTGCCCATCAGCTCGCCGTCGACCCGGCCCATGTGCTCGCGCAACCGCCGCTTGTCGAGCGTGCGGATCTGCTCGAGCAGCACCACCGAATCCCGCGGCAGGCCGCAGTCCGGCGCGGCGAGCGAGATGTGCGTCGGCAGCTTCGCCTTGTTTGTCTGCGATGTGATGGCGGCGGCAATCACCGTCGGGCTGTATCGATTGCCGGTGTCGTTCTGCACGATGAGGACCGGCCGAACGCCGCCCTGCTCGCTCCCGACCACGGGAGAGAGGTCGGCATAATAAATATCGCCTCGTTTTACGTTGGTATCCACGCTGTTCACACTCCGAGCGGAAGAAGTACCTTGGTTGAAAGGCCACTCTCATTCTCCCACGCGGGGACGGGTTTTATACTTGGGGGGCGTCGCGATTTCCCGTCCCCTTGTATCCTATGCTCTGTGTGAGCGCGCGGTGTCAGCCGATGCGAGCGCCGTTTTCAAAGTAGTGCCGCGGCACACGCTTGGAAACCGCGCACAGCAGCTCGTAGGAGATCGTGCCGCACTGCTTCGCAAGCGTCTCGCACAGCACGTTTTCCCCGAAGATCTCCACCTCGTCGCCGAGGCGCAGCTCCGGCTGCTCTGTGACGTCGATCATGCACATGTCCATGCAGATACGGCCCACCTGCCGCGCCGCGCCGCAGGGCGTGCGCACGGTCAGCTTATTCGAAAGCGCCCGATGCAGGCCGTCGGCATAGCCCACGGGCAGCACCGCGATGCGCGCGGGCCTGTCCGTCACATAGGTGCGCCCGTAGCTGATCGAGGTATCGGGCGCGAAGTCCCGGATCGCGGAAACCGTCGTTTTGAACGTCATCACGGGCTTCATGCCCATCCGCTCCGCCAGATCGCCGGCGCCGTACAGGATGATCCCGCAGCGCACCATGTCCGCCGCCCACTCGGGGTACGACGCGATGCCTCCGGCGTTGCAGCAGTGCTTGAGGCGGAACCGGAACTCCCCCGCCGCCTCCACGGCGTCGATCATGCGCGTAAAGCGCTCGTGCTGGAGCCGGGTAAACGCGACTTGCTCCGGCGCGTCCTCGTCGGAGACGGCAAAGTGTGTGAACACGCCCTCGACGTCCAGATGCTCCATCCGCGTCACCGCCAGAATATCGCGCAGGCTTGCCTCGAAGTGCGCGTCGTCGCAGAAAAAGCCGAGCCGGCCCATGCCGGTGTCCAGCTTGATATGCACCTTGAGTTTTTTCCCGAGACGCGCCGCCGCTTCGTCGTAGGCGCGCGCCGTCTCAAGATCCGGTACGTCCTGCGTCATATCGAGCCGCACGATGCGCTCCGCCTGATCCGCCGGCGTCCAGCCGAGCATGAGGATCGGCAGCGTGATCCCGCCCGCGCGCAGCTCCTCCGCCTCCTCGATGTTCGACACGGCGAGATAGGCCGCGCCCAGCGCTTCGAGCTTCCGCGCGACGTGTACCGCGCCGTGGCCGTAGGCGTCCGCCTTGACCACGCCGAGCAGCTTCGGCCTCGGCCCGACCTGCTTTCGAATCACCTGAAAATTGTGCGCCAGATTGTCCAGATCGATCTCCGCCCAGGTACGCTTGAGCGCCATGTCCATCGTGCCGTCTCTCGCTTTCGTTTACTCAGATGGGGAGTCCTGTGAAATCATATCATAAAATGCAAAATCCGTAAACTCCAAATAGGCCAAAATTTCACCGTCGCGCTCGATTTCGGCATAAAGCGGCAGGTCCTGCGCGTCAAAACAGGCCGTGACGAGCAGCGTCTCGCCGCTCTCGTCCGTCTCAAAGCAGAGCCGGACCGCGTCGGCTTCCTCTCGGAAGCGCTCCGCGCTGTGCTCCGTGAGATATCCCTCCGACACGGCGCGCAGAAAAATGTCAAAGGCGTTCAGGGCGGATACGCGCTCCGAAGCGCTTCCCGCGTCCAAAACCATGCCGTCAAATGACAAGGAAATCTCCTTGTCATTCGTGATGTTTGCGGTAATATCCTTCAGTTCCTCCGGCTCCAGAACCGTGACGCGCGTCGTATCGCCGTCATGCGCAGCGGCAAGCAGATACGTCTCGTTCGCGTCGTCGCGAACGACGGTCACGCGCGCCCGCGCCTCACAGGAATCCGCCGAGGCATACCGCTCCTGCAGGTCCTGCGGCCGCACAGTTTGCGCCTCTGCGCCGCAGGCGGTCAGCAGGCCGCAGAGCGCCAACACCATCCATACACGTTTCATACGATCTCCCCCGCCAGAATGTTTCAACAGTGATTTCTATGCGGGGCCGCCTGTCCATTATATCCGCGCCGCCCGTTTCTGTCGATGGAAAAATATCTCTTGTGTGCAATCTTTTTTTGTGGTAAGATAAAAAAAGAAACAGCCAAGGAGGTGTTCGCTGTGGTTTTGCAGGAATCCGGCGAGATGTATCTGGAGACGATCCTCATTCTTTCCCAAAAGAGCAAGTTCGTGCGCGCCATCGACGTCGGCGAGGAGATGGGCTTTTCCCGCCCCAGCGTCAGCCGGGCCGTGCATCTGCTCTCCGAGGGCGGCTTCATCAGCATCGACCCCGACGGCGGGCTCACACTGACGGACGCGGGCCGCGAGGTTGCCGAGAAGATCTACGAGCGGCACACGGTGCTCTCCAAGTGGCTGATCTCGCTCGGCGTGGACGAGGAGACGGCGACGGACGACGCCTGCAAGATCGAGCACGACATCAGCGACAAATCCTTTGCCGCCATCAAAAAACATATCGGCGTCCGATAATCAGCAAAAAACCCGCCATACGGCGGGTTTTTTTTGACGCTTTTTTCGGATGCGGCGCCCGGCGGATCGCAGATCGCCGCGTCGCCTCTTTAATCCGCGACGGTCGGCACGGCGTCCGGCGGGATCGGGCAGGTATAGCCCGAAGCCGTGTGGCGCTCGAACTCCGATCGCGCCGCCGCAAGCAGCGCGGCGTCGGAAAGGAGATCGACGGCCGCGGCGCAGAGCACCTTGCCCGCGTGAACGGCGGCCTTGTGTCCGATGCTGGTCGCGCCGCAGGAGACGTTCTGCCAGCTGTGGCCCGGGCAGCCGTTCGGGAAGGCCGCCACGTGGCACTGCACCGTCGGCGTCAGCCAGCTGACGTCGCCCACGTCGGTGGACCCGGGGTTGAACGCGTCGCCCTTGAACTGCGGCAGCAGAAAATCGTTCATGGCGTGGCCGCTTTTCCTGCGCAGTGCCTGCGCTTCGGCGGCATAGTCCGCGTCCGCGTCGGAGCCGACGCCGGGCGCGTGCTCGTTCCCGTCATAGGTCGCATGCAGCGCGGCGGCGAAGGCAAGCTCCTCCTCCGTGTACTGCGGAACGCCCAGCGCGGCGAAGTTGCGGTAGACGACGTCCTCCAGCACATGATTGGACACGGTGTCCGCCGTGCCGTCGATGAACTTGCGCTCATAGCTCGTCTCGGTCATCAGCGCCGCGCCGTCCGCGATCTTGTCCACGCGTTTTTGCAGCTCCAGCGCTTCGGAAACGCGATTGCTGCGCACCATGTAAAGTACTCTCGCCTGCGGCTGCACGACATTGGCGCTGCGCCCGCCGGCGTCGGTGACGGCGTAATGGATGCGGGCGCGGGAGGACATATGCTCCCGCAGGAACTGCACGCCCACGTTCATCAGCTCCACCGCGTCCAGCGCGCTGCGGCCCAGCTCCGGCGCGCCGGCGGCGTGGGACGCGACGCCGTGGAAGGTATACTGCACCTGGATGGTGGAGTTGCAGGTGCCGGTCACCACCTCGTTGCAGTCCTCAGGGTGCCAGGTCAGCGCGGCGTCCAGCCGCTTCCACAGCCCGTCGCGGGCCATGAACGCCTTGGCGGCGCCCCCTTCCTCGCCGGGACAGCCGTAGAGGATCACCGTGCCGGAGGTCTTTGACTCCTCCAGATAGCGCTTCACGCCCAGCGCCGCGGCAAAGGCGCCGGCGCCCAGCATGTTGTGTCCGCAGCCGTGACCCGTTCCGCCCTCGGTGAGCGGCTCGTGCTTGGTTGAGCCGCCTTTCTGGGAAAGGCCGGAGAGCGCGTCGTACTCGGCGAGGATGCCGATGACCGGCTTTCCCGCGCCGTAGGACGCGGCGAAGGCGGTCGGGATATGGCAGATCCCCTTCTCCACCGCAAAGCCCTCGCGCGCCAGCACGTCGCAGTAGAGCGCGGCGGAGCGCGTCTCTTCCAGGGACAGTTCCGCGTAGTCCCAGATCCTGTCCGCGACCTCGCAGACAAGGTCTTTCTTTTCCTCAATGAACGCAATGGCGTTTTTCTTTTCGTCGGTCATAAAAAGCCTCGCAGAGTTTCGCGCCCGCAGGCGCGAAGCGAGCGTGCGCGCGGAGCGCGTGCGCTGAGCGGAGTGTGTTCTTTCTCAAAAAAGTGCCTGCACTTTTTTGAATTATAAAACTTTACTTAAAAAGTCCTGCAGTCTCGGGTGCTGCGGATGCCCGAAGATCTCGTCCGGAGCGTTCTCCTCCAGCAGCTTGCCGTCTGCCATGAACAGCACGCGGTTGCCCACCTCGCGGGCGAAGCCCATCTCGTGGGTCACGACGATCATCGTCATGCCCTCGCGGGCCAGCTCCTTCATGACGTCCAGCACCTCGCCCACCATCTCGGGGTCGAGCGCGCTGGTCGGCTCGTCGAAGAGCATGACCTCCGGCTCCATCATCAGCGCGCGCACGATGGCGATACGCTGCTTCTGCCCGCCGGAGAGCTGGATGGGATACGCGCCCGCGCGGTCGTCGAGACCGACGCGCTTCAAAAGCGCGAGCGCCTTCTCCTCCGCCTCCGCCTGCGGCATCTTTTTCACCACCGTCGGCGCGAGGATCATGTTCTCCATGATGGTCTTGTGCGGGAAAAGGTTGAAGTGCTGGAAGACCATCCCCATCTTGCGGCGGTGCTTGTCGATGTCCAGCTTGACGAGCTTGCCCTCGGCATTTTTGACCTTCTTCTTCGTGATGTCCACGCCGTCGAACACGATGCTGCCGTCCGTCGGCTCCTCCATCAGGTTCAGAGAGCGCAGGAACGTCGACTTGCCGGAGCCCGAAGGCCCGATGATGACCGCCACGTCGCCGCGGTAAAAGTCGGCGGTGACGCCGTCGAGCGCCTTGATGACGCCTTTTTTGTAGTACTTCTTGAGGTCCTTGACCTCGATCAGCTTATCGTTTGTCGCCACGGCTCATTCTCCTCTCAAAGTACGCGATGACCTTGCTCGTCGGGAAGCAGAGGCAGAAGTAGATCGCCGTCGCCACCAGCAGCGGCTCGATGATGATGAATGTCGCGCCGCGCACGGCGTTGACCGCGGACATGATGTCCTGCACGCCGATGGTGTATGTAATGGCGGATTCCTTGATGATGACGACGAACTCGTTGGCAATGGCGGGCAGGATGTTCTTGATGGCCTGCGGCAGGATGATGTGGCGCATGTTCTGGAACTGCGTCATGCCAAGGCTGCGCGCCGCCTCGGTCTGTCCGCCGTCGATGGACTGGATGCCGGAGCGCATGATCTCGCAGAGGTACGCGCCGGAGTTCATGCCCAGCGCCACCACGCCGGGGAAAAAGCGCTCAAACTTGACGAAGCCGAGGAACGTGAACTTCGGCAGCGTCACCAGCGCGCCGAACACGCCGTAGTAGATGATGAACACCTGCACCAGAACAGGCGTGGAGCGCAGGATCTCAACGTAGGCGGTGGCGAGGAACGCGAGCGGATTGAACCGGCTCAGCGCCAGCAGGATCCCGCCGTCGCGCAGCTTGCCTTCCTTGTCCGTGCCGAGGAAGGCAAGCGGACAGACCTTGGAAAGACGCATTGACGCCAGCAGCAGCGCCAGCACGAAGCCGATGATGACCGTAAAGAGCGAGAGCAGCACCGTGACGGCGGCGCCCTGCCAGAACAGCGTCAGATACGATGAGATCTTGGAGAAGTTTTCCGCTTGAATAAAGTGGTTCATAGCCGACTCCCTCATGTAAAGATACCGGATTCCTCCCGTCCGTCGGACGGGAGGAATCCGTCAGCGATCCGTTTCTTCGATCAGCCGATCAGGCCCTCGATGATCTCGCCGGTGGACAGCTCGTTCGCCTCGGCGATGAACTGGTCCATGCTGCCGTCGGAGAGCGCCTGCGCGATGGCGGCGTTCACGGCGTCGAGCAGCTCGGCGTTGCCCTTGGAGACGCCCACGGCGGAGCCTTCCACATCATAGGGGACGTCCAGCACGATGGCCAGCTCGGGATAGTTCTTAGCGTAGTTCTCGGCAACGGCCGTCTCGATGTACGCGCCGTCCAGCTTGCCGGCCAGCAGCTCGGCAATGATGTCCGTGACCTTCGCCAGCTGGATGATGTCGGCGTCGGGGCTGTTCTCCTCGGCCAGGTCGACCTGGATGGAGCCGGTCTGCGCGCCGATCTGATACTCAGCCTTGTTCGTGTCCTCCAGCGTCGGGAACTTGTCCTCATTGCCCTTCACGGTGACGAAGGACTGTCCGCCCATGTAATAGATGTCGGAGAAGTCCATGATGCTCTCACGCTCGGGGTCCGGGGAAAGGCCCGCCATGCCGAGGTCGACGTTCTTGGTCTGGAGCTCCATCAGCACGCCGTCGAAGTCGATGGGCACCATCTCAAGCTCGAGGCCCAGATAGTCGGCGATGTACTGCGCCAGCGCCACGTCGAAGCCCGCGAGAGTCGGCGTGCCGTCCTTCACGGCGTAGAACTCGTAGGGCGCGAAGTCCGGCGAGGTGGCGACCGTCAGCTTGCCGGCGGTCACGGTGGAGATCGACGGCGCGGCCGGCTCAGCAGCCTCCGCGGCGCCCGTCGGCTCCGTCGACGCGGTCGAACCCGCGGCCTCCGTCGAGCCCGTCGAGGCGGCGCCGCTGCCGCCGCAGGCAGCGAGGGACAGGATCATCATAGCTGCCAGAAGCAGCGCGATCAGCTTTTTCATCTTCTTTTCCTCCCAATCGGTGATGTCTCATACTGCAAGCGCTCTTCGCTTGTGTTATCCGGATGATAATACATTTTTATTCATTCGTCAACCTGTATTTTCTATAAGTTAAAAAAAATTAGCGTGCCTTTCTTGTGCGAATCGCACAGAAGAAGCGCGCTTTGTATGAATATATTCTTTTTTTATTCGTTTTTCGGCATCTGTGCGGTGCGTACCAGATAGCGCATCGCCTCCGCGGGGTACTTCCCCACGGCGGTCTCCCCTGTGAGCATCAGCCCCGCGGCGCCGTCGAGGACGGCGTTGTAAATGTCCGACACCTCCGCGCGGGTGGGAACGGCGCGTTCCTGCATGGACCACAGCAGCTGCGTGGCGACGCAGAAGGGCGTTCCCCGTTCGCGGCAGCGGCGGGCGATCTCTTTCTGGATGCGCGGCAGCTCCCAGAGCGGCATTGCGTTGCCGAGGTCGCCGCGGGCGATGCACAGCTCGTCGGCGGCGTCCAGGATCTCATCCAAATGCGACAAGCCCCGACGGTTTTCGATCTTTGCCATGACGCGGAGCTCTCCCACGCCCGCCGCCGTCAGCGCCTCGCGCACCGTGCGTATATCCTCCGCGCCGCGCACAAAGGGCTGGAGCACGTCCGTCGCGCCGAAGCGTTTCGCGTCGCGCAGATTGGTCCTGTCATCCTCCGTCAGCGCGGGCGCGGCGATCTCGCGATCGAGGATCGCAAGGCTCTTGCGGCTTTTCAGCAACCCGCCCCGCAGCACGCGGCAGCGAAGCGAGCCGGTTTCCCGGGAAATGACCTCCAGCAAAAGCGCGCTGTCGTCCAGCGAGATGCGGTCGCCCGGTTCCGCCGCCGTCAGAACGCTCCCCGGGACGGGAACGCCGCCTTCGCCGAGCAGGGCCGGCTCCCCCTCAACGAGCGAAACCGGCGCCGCCAGCGCGCCGACGCGCACCTCCGGCCCCTGCAGGTCGATGACGAGCCGCGGCCGGACGCCCGCCGCTGCGGCGGCGGCGAAGAACCGCTCCAGCAGCGGCGCGCAATCCGAAAGCATCGTGTGCGACAGGTTCAGCCGCGCCGCGGTCATACCGGCGTCAAAGAGCGCGCGCAGCGTTCCGGCGTCCGCGCAGGCGGCGCCGAGGGTGGCGTAAAAGTCCATGGCGCTCACTCCGCCGCTTCGCGGACAAGGCGCCGCGCTTCCTCCAGCGAAACGCCGCGCTCCCGCGCGATGCGGGCGAGGTCGTCGTATTCGTATTTCGCCGTTTCCGCGCCGTATCCGATCGAGCGCTTGCGGCGCACCGGGCCGAACGGCGTATCCAGTGTCTCGCTCTCCCGGGAAAGCGTGCGGCGGACGAGGCGCGCCTCGCGGACGCCGAGGGTCGACGTGCAGCGGAAGATCGTCTCGGTCAGCTTCTCACGCGTATTCTCGCGGCAGAGCACGCGCAGCAGCACGCCGGGGCGGCCCTTTTTCATCTGCACGGCGCTCGTCACCACGTCCAGCGCGCCCGCAGCGAGCAGCTGCTCCGCGGCAAAGCCCAGCGCTTCGCCGGTCATGTCGTCGATATCGCAGGAAAGCTCGACCACTTCCTCGGCGCCGTCCGCCCCGTTCTCGCCGAGCATCGCGCGCAGGCAGTTGGCCCGCGGGAAGTCCTTCTTCCCCATGCCGTAGCCGACGGCGGAGACGCGCATGGGCGGCAGCGCGCCGAAGCGCGTCACAAAGTGCCGCAGCAGCGCCGCGCCGGTGGGCGTGCAAAGCTCGCTCTCGATCTCGCCGCCGTAGACCGGCAGGCCGCGCAGCAGCTCCGCCGTCGCGGGCGCGGGCACCGGCAGGACGCCGTGGGCGCAGCGCACCGTGCCGCCGCCGACGTTGACGGGCGACGCGACGATCTCATCCGGCGCGAGCTCGTGCAGCAGCAGGCAGACGGCGGTCACGTCCGCAACGGCGTCCATCGTGCCGACCTCGTGGAAGTGGATGTTGTCCACCGTCGTGCCGTGCACCTTGCTCTCCGCCTCCGCCAAAAGCCGATAGACCGCCAGCACGTCGGCCTCCGTCTCCGGATCGAGGCCCAGAGCCTTCACGATATGCTCCACGTCGTGCAGCCCGCTGTGCGGATGGTGCGGATGGTCGTGTTCGTGCGCATGGCGGTCGTCGTGATGATGCGCATGGCCGTGATCGCGCTCATGCAGATGCTCGTCCTCTTCGACGCCGTCCGCCGACACGCGGAAATGCGTCCCCGTGACGCCGCACTTGACCGCCGGCTCCAGCGCCGCCTGTACGCCCGGGATGCCCAGACGGTTGAAGCGCTCGATAAAGGCGGCTTTGTCCGGCAGAAGCTCCGAGAGCGCCGCGGTCAGCATATCGCCCGCCGCGCCCATGGCGCAGTCCAAATACAGTATTTTCATCGCTGTCCCTCTTTTTATCGCGCAAATCGGTAATAAATCGATTGTACCAGACCAAAAACTCAAAATCAACCATGTAAAACACTTGCAGTTGTGGAAAAAGTATGCTAAAGTAACACCATACCGACTTTATGAGGAGGGTCATAACTATGACTATCAACAAGCAGTTGGACGGCAGCAAGCTGAATATCGCTCTGGAGGGCCGTCTGGACACCAACACCGCGCCGGAACTCGAAGCGGAGCTGCGCACCGCGCTTGACGGCGTCACGGAGCTCGTATTCGATCTCAAGGACCTCGCCTATGTTTCTTCCGCCGGTCTGCGCGTTCTGCTCTCCGCCCAGAAGGTCATGAACAAGCAGGGCTCCATGGTCATCCGCAACGCCAATGACGATCTCAAGGAGATCTTTGACGTGACGGGCTTCAACGATATTCTGACGATCGAATAAAAGCGCCCGGCAAAAGGGGCGGTTCGTTGTCCGCGTCTTTCGGATGAAGGAAGCGCAAACCAGTCGCAGCAGATTTAAGCAGATCCTGTTTATGACGCTGTTGCTCAGTGCGGGCACCGCGGCTCTGGGTCTGCTTTTCTCATTTAAGCGGCGGACAGCGAAGGAGCCGGCATCCATCATTCAAACGCGCCGTATGATCGAGTGATGATACGGTTGTCTTGCGTGAGAAAAGCAGGTTAACGGTTATGGACATGGCACAGGAAACACATACGGAAATCGGGCTGGAGCAAAACACCGCCTTTATCCACGAGGCCTATCGCAAGGCGGTGGTGTCCGGAATGCTCGCCATTCTGAGCGTCAACATCAACGTCTTTGTCGACGGCATCCTGGTGGGACGGCGCATCGGCACGGACGCGCTGGCGGCGATCAATCTGAGCCTGCCCCTGTACCTTGCGCTGTGCGTGGTGGGCTCTTTTCTGGCCGCCGGAACCGAGATCCCTGCCGCCCGTGCCATGGGGCTCGGCAACGAGGAGAAGAAAAACGCCTTTTTCTGCACCGGTCTGAACGTCGCGGCGCTTGCATCGCTGGCCATCACGGCAATCGGGTTGGCGCTGCGCACGCCGCTGGTCGCATTTCTCTGCGCCGACGAAGCGATCCGCGGCTATGTGATGCAGTATGTGGTGATCACGATCATCGGGGCGCTTCCCAAGATCGTGATCTACATCCCGTTCTGGTATCTGCGGCTCGACGGAAAAAACGCGGACGTCTCCGTCATGATGGCGGGAATGGCCATCGTCAATATCGTTCTCGACGTTCTGTTCGTCTACTTCTTGGACATGGGCGTTTTCGGCGCGGGGCTTGCGAGCGTCATTGCCACGGCGCTGTCCTGTCTGTACGGTCTGATCCGCCTGTTCGGCAAGGGAAGCACCTACGTCTGGAGCGCCAAGGTGCTCCGGGGCCGGAAAAATTGGTCGACCATAGCCGCGGCGGGCTCGCCTTCCGCCTTTAACAATCTCTGCTCCACCATCCGTCTTCTGATCGTCAACGGCATGCTGATGGCCTACGGCGGCGTGGAGCTGGTGGCCGTGTTCACCGCGGTCAACGGGATCTGGGGCTTCGGCGAGTGTGTCACGCTGGGCATTCCCGCCGCGGGCGGCGCGATGCTGGGCGTGTTCAGCGGAGAGCGCGACAACGGAAGCTGCCGGCTGCTGCTCGGCGAGGAGTGGAAAGTCGGCTGCATCGCCGGCGCGGGCTTTCTGGCGCTCTGCGTCGCTCTGTCCGGCGTGATCGCAGATCTGTACGGCCTGTCCGGGAGCATCCTGCTCCCGCTGCTTTGGATGGCCCTGTCCGTCTTTCCGGCGCTGCTGCTGAACATGATATCTACCTATTATAATATGGCAGACCGGAACACCTGGGCCAACGCGCTGATTCTCCTGCGTGTGATCGCGATGACCTACATCGGGCTTCTTCTGGTCGTTTTCACGCGCGTTTCCGTCTTTTCTTTCCTGCTGTTTGCGGAGATGGCGACGGTTTTCTTCTGGTGGGCCGCCACGGGGCTGCATCATCGGCGGCGTCCGGAGGATTCCCGATACCTGATGATGAACCTGGAGCACGAGAGAAGCGGACAGGTGTTGAATTTCTCCCTGGACAGCAACGTCGAGGAGATCGTCAAAGCCAGCGAACAGATCAGCGAGTTCTGCGCGGCGAACGGCATGGGCACGAAGGAGACGATGCGTCTGGAAATGGCGATGGAGGAAGTGATGACGCTGATCCGCCAGGTCAACGAGGACCGGGGCGAGCACAATCTCCACTTCGACCTGCGCGCCTATTCGATGCAAGGCGTCAAGGGCGTCCGCATCCGCTACAGCGGGGCCGCGTTCAATCCGTTCTCCTTTTCCCCCGCTGTGGCCGACATGGAGGACATGTATATGGGCGTCCGCATGATCCAGAAGATGGTCGAGCTGGTCACCTATCAGCGAACCTTCGGCGTCAACACGCTGCAAATTCTACTGAGCGAGGATTAGAATGAATCTCAAAGAACGAAAAGCCGAAAAGCGTGATCTGCCGGACATCAAGCGTCTGACAGACGAGTTTATCTCACAGGATTTTTACTCCATGGACGACCTGGAGGGGATGCTGCACGGCGACAACAATCTGATGTTCGTCGTGACCGACGCGGACAGAGACGACGCGATCATTTCCTATTACTACGCATTTCTGTCCACATTGGACGAGGCGCTTCGGATCATCCACGTCAAGGAAAAGCCCGCGCAGCTGCTGAAATACAAGGACGACGAGACCGTCGCCGTCTATAAGGCGTCGAGCACGGAGAAGGAATACCGGAAGCACGGTATCTGCTCGTCCTTTGTCCGCAATCTGGAGCCGGACCTCCGGAAGCGGGGCGCCAAGCTGATCCTGGCCACGGCGCTGCATCCCATGGGCCGCGAGGTCCCGATGAAGCACATTTTCCTGGACAACGGCTTTGCTCCGATCGCGGAGCTGTACCGCCCCTGGTCGGGTATTCGGGGATACTGCCCGTACTGCAAGCAGGATTACTGCATCTGTGACGGGGTATTTTTTGTGAAAGAATTAAAAGAAACGGGGGATAATGATTTCGATGAATAACACCGCAGAACCCAAGCGCGTCCGGTTCGGCGTCAGCGCGAAGCTGCTGCTGAGCGTTATCCTGATGACCATCCTGATCTGTGTGATCTCCACGCTCAGCGGATACTATCAGTACAGCAACACGATCCGAAAGCTCTACAACAACAACGGTTATGTGATCGGGAACATTATTCTCGACCACATCGACCACGACAAGATCGCCAAATACGCGCAGACCTGGACCGAGGACGAGGATTACGCGGAGATGGCGGACTATCTGAGGGGCGTTGAGGAAGCCTCCGACGCGGCGTATATCTATATCGTGACGGTCAACGAGGACCAGACCGTGCGCTACGTCTATGACTCCTCCGGTCTGTCCATCGGAGACACCGATCCGGTCTCCGCCTATTTCGACGAGGTCTGGGCGGCTTATACCGAGGGAAAGCGGCCCGAGAGCTACATGGCGCGCCACTCGGCAAAATACGGTTTTCTGACCTCGAGCGTGCTGCCGGTGATCGACAGTCAAGGCAATATCGCCGCGCTGCTGTTCGTCGACATCTGGATGGAGCTGATCGTCCACACGCTGCGCAGCTACATACTGAACATGGTCTTCATTTCTCTGGCGATCCTGGCCGTATTCAGTATCGCTTACTGGTTCATCATGCGCCGCAATTTCATCGGCCCGCTGATGCTGATCCGCAAAAACGTCACGGAGTTTGCGCAGAACGACACCGTGACCGACACGTCGCTCGACGAGATCAAGACCAGGGACGAGATCCAGGAGCTCGCCGGCTCCATCCGGCTGATGGAAAGCGACATCGTGCGGTATATCGACAATATCCAGACGATCACCGCGGAGAAGGAGCGCATCGGCGCGGAGCTGAACGTCGCCACCCAGATCCAGGCGGATATGCTGCCGCGTATCTTCCCGGCTTTCCCCGCTCGGAAGGAGTTCGACCTCTACGCGTCCATGGATCCGGCCAAGGAGGTCGGCGGCGACTTCTACGACTTCTTCCTGGTCGACGACAATCACATCGCCCTGATCATGGCGGACGTCAGCGGCAAGGGCGTCCCCGCGGCGCTCTTCATGGTCATCGCCAAGACGCTGCTCAAGACCCGCGCACAGATGGGCGGCACGCCCTCGGAGATCCTCGCCGACGTGAACAATCAGCTCTGCGAGGGCAACGACGCCGGATTGTTCGTTACCGTCTGGCTCGCCATCATCGACATCAATACCGGCAAGGGACTGGCGGCGAACGCCGGCCACGAGCATCCCTGCCTCTGCCGCAAGGACGGCAGCTTTGAGATGGTCAAGTATCGCCATTCCGTCGCGCTTGCGACGATGGAGGGCGTCCCCTTCCGCGAGCATGAGTTCGAGCTCCGCCCCGGCGACACGCTGTTCGTCTACACCGACGGCGTGGCGGAGGCGACAAACGCCGAGAACGTTCTCTTCGGCGAGGAGCGCACGCTGGAAGCGCTGAACGCCGAGCCGAACAGCAGCGTCAAGCGCATTGTGGAGCGGGTCAGAGAGCACATTGACTCATTCGTACAGGATGCGCCGCAGTTTGACGATATCACAATGCTGTGCTTTCACTACTTTGGCAAGGAGGGAAACGATAATGAGTGATCTAACCTTGGAAGCGACCGTAGAAAACCTGCCGAAAGTCCTTGAATTTGTAGACTCCCATCTCGAAGAGCACGACTGTCCGCCGCGCGCGCAGATGCAGATCGACATCGCCGTGGAGGAGCTGTTCGTCAACATCGCGCACTATGCCTACGCGCCGCAGGTCGGCCATGCCACGGTGCGCGTCGAGATCCAGCCGGAGCCTCTGGCGGTCATCATCACTTTCATTGACAAAGGGATGCCGTACGACCCGCTGGCCAAGGAGGACCCGGACATCACGCTGTCCGCAGAGGACCGCACCATCGGCGGTCTCGGCATCTACATGGTGAAAAAGAGCATGGACGAGATCACCTACGAATACCGCGACGGGCAAAATATCCTCGCCATCAAAAAAGGTCTCGTATAACGAAAAGCAGTCGAACAAAAAACGCATGCGCTTTGCAGCGCATGCGTTTTTTATATGGTTTTCAGCGTCCGAAGTTGCCCATGGCCTCCAGCACGTCATACCGCTCCATTTGCAGGTGCTTCTTCATCGTGAGCGCCTCCTCGATGGAGACCTCCACGATGTCGCCCTGCTTGGTGCCGATGATGCAGTCCGCGCGTCCCTCGGCGAGCGCCTTCACCGCACGGTAGCCCATGCGGGTCGCGGTCTCGCGGTCGCGGGCGTTGGGCGCGCCGCCGCGCTGGATATGGCCCAGCACCGTGACGCGGGGGTCCATGCCCAGCTCCTCCTTGATGCGCGCGCCGATCTCAAAGGCGCTGCCGACGCCTTCGGCCACCACGATCATAAAGTGAGTGTTTCCGGCGAGGCGAGAGTTTTGGATGCGCTCGATCACGTCGCGGCGGAAGTCCAGCTCCCGCTCCGGCACAAGCACCGCGGTCGCACCCGCGGCGATGCTGACGTAGAGCGCCAGGAATCCCGCGTTGCGGCCCATGACTTCGACGACGGAGCAGCGCTCGTGAGACTGCATGGTGTCGCGCAGGCGGTCGATGCACTCGATGGCCGTGTTGCAGGCCGTGTCGAAGCCGATGGTATAGTTGGAGCAGCCGAGGTCGTTGTCGATCGTCGCCGGGATACCGACCACCGGCACCCCGAGCCGCGAAAGCTCCAGCGCGCCGCGGAACGTTCCGTCTCCGCCGATGGCGACGACCGCGTCGATGCCGAGCATCTTGCAGGTCGCGACCGCGCGGTCACGCCCCTCCGGAGTCATAAAATCGTCGCTGCGGGCAGTATAGAGGATCGTACCGCCCCGGGATAGGATATGGTTGACGCTGGTACCGTCCATTTTCCGAAAATCGCTGTTGATGAGGCCCTGCCAGCCCCGCAGGATGCCGATGCACTCCATGTCGTTCGCAATGGCTGTGCGGACCACTGCGCGCACCGCGGCATTCATGCCGGGCGCGTCACCGCCGCTGGTAAGTACGCCGATACGCTTGATTTTCTTTTCTGCCATGGATCTCGCTCCTTCCTTTTTTCATAGGCTGCATGAATTATAAGCCCTTTTCCATGCGATTGCAAGACGGAAACCCTTGCTTTGACGCACGGATATTATTCTTCCCGATGCGCCTTTTTCCAGATGAAGTATTCCAGGTGGAACAGCGCCGCCGCGACCACGCCGAAAACCACAAAGCGCACGCTCTGTGTACGCGGCATCAGGTCTGCGATGCTGGTGCCGATCCGTTCCTCCGGATCGCTGACAAGGTACATGTACTCAGCGCCGGGAATGTGGTTGTTGACATAGGCGCACAGCAGGCCCATGAGGAAGAGCAGGCCCCAAGTGACCCAGAGATATCGGTAGCGCAGCTTCTTCTGATGGACAAACATCATATAGAACGCCGCGAGGATCGGCATCTCATGCTCCATCCAAAACTGGTAATAGCGGAAGTAAGTCGGTCCCGCCCGCACGATGACCGCCGGCGTAATCAGCGCGAGCGTGGCAAAGCTGATCGAAATGTAGAAATTGATATTGAACAGCAGATCGTTTTTGCTCATCAGCGCAAAGACCGAGCAGATCAGTCCCCATTGGCACACCTGAAGCGGAAGCTTGCCCAGCATATTGTAAGCGCCGGTCTCGTCGCCTACATACACCAGCCTCCAGAAATAGGACATCTCTGCCAAAAGCATCACAAACGCGTAAAGAAAGCGGGCGCGGCCTTCCCACTTCCAGGTTCGAAGCTGCTCCCGATACCGGTACACCAGCAGGATCGCCGCAGCCAGCAAAACGATCGGCAAAAAGTGCCAGAGCGAAAAATAGGTAAAGTCGCCTTTCTCGCCGTAGCCGAAAAAGCCCTCGCTGTAAAACGTATACAAGTTGCCCCATCTCCTTTTTGAACTCTGTCTCATCGCGCGCGGTACAGCAGCGCGTTTCTTCCGTTTCTTCCCGCAACGTTTAGATGATAATCTCCTTCGTTCTTTCTTGTCAACTACGTTTTCTTCTTATTTCGTGTCTTTTATTGTGTCATTTGAAGTCCGGTCCGCTTTTTTTCTTGTGTTTTGTTTCATAAAACGATATAATAGAGTGTTGTAATATATCGTTGGAATGTATATCCTATCGATTTGGCAGGAAAAGGCTATGGACGAAAACCGCAAAAAAGTCATTCTCAGCGCGCGAAACCTTTGCAAGAGCTACGGAAAAGGGGACGGCGTCGTTCACGCGCTCAAAAATGTTTCGCTGGATATTTACGACGGCGAGCTGCTGGTGATCCTCGGCAGCTCCGGCTCCGGCAAAAGCACGCTGCTGAACATGCTCGGCGGCATGGACCAGCCGGACAGCGGCACCATTCTGGTCGGCAAGCGCGACCTGTGCAAGCTGGACGATCTCGGTCTCACCCGTTATCGCAGGCATGAGATCGGCTTCGTGTTCCAATCCTTCAACCTCATCGCGGAGCTGACCGCCCGGGAAAACGTCGCGCTGACGGCAGCCGTCTCGAAGAATCCCAGCATCATCGACGAAGCGTTCAAAATGGTGGATCTGGCGGAAAAGGCCGACAGCTACCCGACGCAGCTCTCCGGCGGGCAGCAGCAGCGCGTCTCCATCGCCCGCGCCTTGGCAAAGGACCCGCGGCTCCTGCTCTGCGACGAGCCCACCGGCGCGCTGGACTACGAGACCGGAAAGCACATTTTGAAGGAACTGGAGCAGCTGGTCCGCGTCTATGGAAAAACGGCTGTCGTTGTGACGCATACCAAGGAAATCGGCAAGATGGCGGACCGCGTCATCCGGATGCGCAGCGGCGAGATCATCGCCCGCGAAGCGATCGAGCATCCGATCTCGGCAGACGAGATCGACTGGTAACACCATCGTTGAGGAACGCATGAAAAAGCTTCTATACCCCCTCATCAAAAAATACTGGGCTCCTCTGTTGTCCACCCTGATCGTCTCCGCGCTCGGCTGCGGTCTGATGGTCGGGCTGTCCAGCTCCTATATCTCGCTGGACAGATCGCTGAACGGCTATATCGTCGAGTACGGCTATCCCAGCGCGATGATCACGACCGGGGTCACGGATCGGAGCAAAATAGCGGCGCTGGAGGCGGTTCCCGGCGTCGCCGCTGTGACTGCGCGTCTTTGCGGCGACACCATCATGATTGCGGAAAGCGGACGCTGCCTTTCCGTCAGGCTCTTTACCTTCAGCGAGGACGATATCCTCCGCTTCAGCTTCCGCTCCCGCATCGACAGCGGCAATCGGGATGAGGTTTATGTGGAGTATACCTTTGCGGACTACAACGATATCCATGTGGGCGATACGGTGCGCTTTAAATTAGGCGACGAATATCGAAGCCTGCTCGTCTCCGCCATCGTGTCATCTCCGGAATCCATTTCGATCCAGGCAGCCAATAACGTCTGGGGCGATAACCCGGACTTCGGATACGCCTACCTCCCCACCTCGCTGCTGGCCAAGGAGTCCGAAAAGCAGCGCGAGGAGACCGAGGACGAGCTGGAGGCAAACGCCGACGAGCTGGACAGCGCCGAGAAGGATGCGGAATCCGAATTCTCCAGCGCGCGCGACGAGATCGAAGCCGCCAGAGAACAGCTGCGCGAACAGCAGGAGGCCTACCAAAGCGCGCTGGAGGGCGGACGCGATCAGGAGGCGCAATTACGCGCGGCGCGCGCGGACCTGCTGCGCACCCGCGCGGAGCTGGAGCGCAGCATCAGCCAGCTGGACGCTACGAGCGAGACGCTGACAGCGGCCAGAGAGCAGCTGCCGGCACAGATCGAGGCTCTGCGAAAGGCGCAGAGCTCGCTCGGCGACATCGACAGCTCGCTGGACCGCCTGCGGAATGTATACTCCCAGCTGCTCAGCGGCGACATCGATTCGTCGGATCTCTCCTCCCTGTCCTCTTATCTGCAGCGCGTGGACCGCGACGGTTCTCTGGCCGGACGCATCCAGCGCGCGGCCAATCTGGTCACGCAGATCCGCGATCTGATCGGGCGGCAGGAGGACGCCGACGCCTCGCCGCTTATGAATACGCTTTATCTTGAGGCGGCCAACGAGGTCAGCCAGGCGATCGACCGGCTCACGGAGCAGCGGGACACCGCGCTCTCCTCCCTGCAGGAAAACGGCATTTCCCCGGATACTATCGACAGCTCGCTGTCTGCGCTGACCGAGCGGGTACAGGAGATCGACCAGAATCTGGCAGGTATTCCCGCCGCGAAAGAGCGGCTCCGTTCCTCCATCCGGGAGATCGACCGGAACGTCGAGGAAATCGACGCGGCGCTGCGTCGGATCGAAGCGGAAAAGAGCTCGGCGGAGGCCCGTCTGTCCCAGGCGGAGCAGGAGATCGCACAGCACGAAAAAGAGCTGGAGCAGAGCTGGGCGGACGCCCTGACGGAGTTCTCCTCCCTGCGCGGCGAGCTTGCGGACGCTTTCCGGCAGCTCTCGGAGAGCGACGGCTACGAGACCATGTGCAACCAGTTCCTGCTGTACCTGGAGCCGGATATGGATCACGAGCAGGTGCTGGAGGCCGCGAAGGCTGCGCTGGGCGACGTCGTTGTCCGGGACAGCTACACTTACGTGAATTCGCCGATTTACAAGTCGGCGGACTTGAATCTGTCCCAGCTCCAGATCCTCTCCACGTTCCTTCCGACGATCTTCTTTCTCATTATTTCGATCGTTGTTTTCCTGTTTATGTCCCTCGTCATCCGGCAGTGTCGGCGTGAGGTCGGTATCCTGCGCGCATTGGGGTACAGCACCGGCGGCATCCGCCTGCTGTTCTGCATCATCAATCTGGTCGTCTCCGTCGGCGCGTCCCTGCTGGGTTTTCTGATCGGTTACGTCATCCTGCGCTTTGTGGGGTCGGTCTACACAGACTTCTTTTCCCTGCCCCGCTTTTATTACCGCGTCAATTTCACGATCTTCCTGCTCTCCATCGTTGTCATCACGCTGGTGGGACAGATCGCGACCTACCTCAGCGCAGGCGTGATCGCGCGCGTGCACCCCTCCGAGGCCATGTCGCGGCCCGCGCCCGCCACCGTCAGCGTTCCCCGTCTTTTGCGGGGGCTGCTGCGCGGCGCGTCGCCGATGACGAAGTTCAGCATCCTGTCCATGTACCGGAACAAAAAGCGCTTCCTGCTCTCGTCTCTGTGCATTGCGTCGTCCACCATGCTGATTTTCTCCGCCTTTGCGTTCATCACCTCAAAGAACTTTGTCCTGCGCCAAACCTTTGACGAACGCATCCTCTATGACTGTCAGGTCTTTTTCGAGGAGCCGCCCACGGAGCCGTTTCTGGACGAGCTGAATGCGCTGGATTACGTCCGCTCGGCGCAGTCGCTTCCCTATTACGACGCGACCGTCTCCTTCGGCGGCGGCAGCAAGCGCGCCGTTGTCAACGCGCTGGACACGGGCTCGGAGCTGATCGGGATTTACGATGCGGAGGGAGAGCGTCTCTCCGTTCCCGCGGACGGGATCGTTCTGGAAAAGCATCTGGCCCAATACCTCGGGGCCGGCGTCGGAGACCTCGTTTCGGTCAACGGCGTGCCGCTGACCGTACAGTCCATCGCGGACCAATGCGTCGACCGGATCAACTACGTCTCCCCGAAAACGGCGGCGCGGCTGGGGGAAATGACGCTCGGCTCCGTGATCCTTCGAATCGACGAGGCGGACGAGCAGGCGCTGCTGAGCTATCTGCTGGATCACGGCGGATATCTCTACGCCATTTTCACGCATCTCACGCTGTTGAGCTTCGGAAAGATCTTTGAGACGTATGAGCTGGTTTCCTGGGTGCTGATCGGCTTTGCCATTCTGATCGGTCTGGTGATCGTCCTCAACACGTCGCAGACAAATCTGCTGGAAAAAAAGAAGGAGCTTTGCATCCTCCGGACCCTCGGCTTCACCCGCGGCGAGCTGTCGATCCACTGGTTCATTCAGTCGCTGCTGCAGTTCCTGATCTCCTGCATTCTGGGCTTTCCCGCAGGGCGGCTGATCGCCAAATACGTATTGTTCCAGTTATGCACGGAAAACCGCGAATATATCTACGCAAACTCGCTTCGGGAGTACCTGCTCACCGCGGCGCTGGTGCTTGCTTTCATTACATTGAGCCACCTTCTGGCGATGCGCTCGCTGCGCAAGTGGGACATCGTGGAAACGGTGAAAGAGAAGGAATAGCCGTCATCCCGCAAAAAAGCCCGACGCATTGATGCGTCGGGCTTTTTCTGCTGCTGTTATCCTCTCAGGCCTCGCCTCGCGGGCAGGTCGGCGGACGTCACAGATGCGTGTTGCGCTCGATCCTGTCGTAATGCTTGAGCAGCCACGGCTCAATGGCGGCGGTCAGCTTCATGTCGAGGTTGAAGAAGTAGACGACAAACGTCACGACAAACAGGCACAGCGCCAGAAGCAGGAGCTTGAAGAGCAGCCGGAACGCAAACTGAAATAATTTACTCATCCTCTTACTCCTTTCCCTTACCACGATTCCTCGTCATGGAGGACTTCCAGCGACGGATCCAGCGGCTCCTCCCGCATGACGGTACGCATGTAGTTGTTGATCTGGTCGCGCACGCCCTGGCGGGAGATGATGCGCGGATCGAACAGGTCGTGCCCGACCCAGACGAGGTGGATGCCCAGCTCGCGGGCGCGGTCCTCGAACATGCCGTGCATGCCGGTGAGCGCCTTGCAGCTCATGTGCTCCCACAGGATGATCATGTCGGCGTTGAACTGCTGCGTGTACTCCCACAGCTCGTCCAGCAGCACCTTGTAGCCGCCGTGCGTCCGGTTGCGCATGATCATGTTCTCGGTGAGCCACGCCATGTCGTAGATCGCCGTCTCGCGGTTCTCCGGCGTGTCGGTCTCGGCCAGCTCGCGGGTGGAGACCATGGAGAGCATGTCGGTCAGCGGCACGATGCCCCAGCAGTTCAGGAGCCACACGAGGAAGTCCATATAGTAGTGCGACTGCACGCCCCAGATGATCGCGCGGTGGCGGTACTCCTTCGCCGCCATCTTTTTCTTCTCGTAGGCCTGCCGCGCCAGCTTTGTGAGCGTCTTGTCCGCCTTCTCAAAGGCGGGGATGCGGCCGCAGATGGCCATATAGTTCGTTTCGGTGTAGAGCGCGAGATTGGAGCCGAACACCTGCGGATAGGGCGTGCGGTTCATCTCCAGCCACTCCAGACGGCACTTCGTCGCGTAGTTGACGCGCTTGGCGCATTCGAAGTAGGTCTTCCAGTCCCACTGCTCGCCCGTGTGCTTCTCGATGAACGCGATGGCGTTGCGGATCTCCTGCGCGGCGTACTCCTGCACGTCGTCCTCGCGGTGGCGCAGGGGAGCTGCCAGCTGGAATACGGGAATGCCGTCCTCCAGCTCAAGGCGGCGGGAAATGACGCCGTTGCCGAGGAGCGAGCCGTCGCAGGTGGTGTTGCACTGGATCGCGCAGGCGCCCAGCACCGGCGCGTCGTCGTCGATGGAGACGCCGGCCTCCGCCTCGGGCATCGGGCAGACGTCGCCCGCGAGGCCGAATTCCTGCGCCACGTCGATGTAATGCTCCGCCGCGTGCTGATTCAGAAGCACGGAAACGTAGGTGGACGGGGTCTCACGGCTGAGGCACTTGAGGTTCGGGAAGCCCATCATGACCGCGGTCATCTCATTCTCATCCACCAGCACGACCTTCTTGGAGAACTCGGTGTCGTTGCCGGTGCGGCGGTCGCCGCGGAACAGATTGTCCAGCAGCTTCGCCACGTCGTCGATGATGAGGTCCTGCTCCGTATGGCACATGCGCAGGTACTCGCCGCGCAGGCCCTGCGTATGACGGTCCACCATCATCGGCACTGCGAGGTAGTTCGCCATCCAGCGATAACGGAAGAAGGCCTTGACGTTGCGGGGCTTCATCATGAACTTGCCGAGCGTCGCCATGATGACGAGCCAGCGGGAATAATCGTACAGCGTGTCCTCGACGCCGCGCCACTCGCGGCGCTTGCGGACCTTGCCGCCGTCGATGTAAAAATCGCCCAGGCGATCCTTTCCGACTTCCTTAGCCATTTGCCACGCCCTCCTTCTGGATTTTTTTGATCTCCATGCTCTCCACAAACGCCTGTACGCGGGTGCGCATCTGGCCGGAGGCCGCGATGGAATACGGACGGTCCACCGCGAGAACGGGATAGCCGAAGTCCTCGCGGAGAATGTGGGAGCCGAGCATTTTCTCATACGCCCACGGGTCGCAGAACTTCATCTGCTCGTAGATGATGCCGTCCGCGCCGTACTCCTTCGCTGTGTCGGCGACGTACTGGCGGCGGCCCTGCATCTTGGGCATGTCCATATAGCGCGGGCACTCGGCGCGCTGCATGTACTGGCGGCAGATCTGTGTCAGCGCGTCCTCGTCGTCGGTCAGCACGATGGGATCGCGGCCGGGCAGCGAGCCGTAGCAGAAGCGGTCGGCGCAGACGTAGGCGCCGGAGTCCTCGATCAGCTTGATGAAGTCGAGGTCGTCCACCTCCGAGCCCACCACCACGACGCGGGCGCGGTACGGGAACTTCTCGTCCGGCTTGCGCGTCTTGAGCTCTTCCAGCGTCTCCTCCAGCTTGTCGAGCAGAAGGTACTTGGGACATGCGTAGGTCGCAAGCGTGATGACGTGGAACTCGTAGCCCGTGATGCGCGGATGCTCGCCCTTGCGGAATTCGCTGATGGCGCGGATCAGCTCGCAGACGCGGTTGTACTCCGCCACCGCCTTGCGGATGGCGGCGTCGGACGTGTCGATGCCGTAATGCTCCGAGAGCGGCTTGAGGATGTGGTTTTTGCACTGAACGACGTAGAGATTGAGCCCGTTGTCGTCGCCCTTCATGGGGATCTCCATGTACTCATAGAAGAAGTTCGGCTTCTCCTTGCCCATGGTCTTGAGCAGCTCCATGTTCTCCACGCAGCGGTTCATCATCGAGCAGCCGTCCGGCGTGATGATGCAGTCGGCGAAGTTGTAGCCGCCCTCGATGGCACGCTCGAGCAGCGCGCGGCTGTACTCGCACAGGAAGCTGGTGAGATAGTAGGTCGCAACCTCCATGGAGCCGGTGCGCGGCGCGCGCAGACGCGCGGAGAACGTGCCCGGCAGGTTGAGCAGCGGCTCCGGCGTGTTTTCGCAGGTATAGGCAACGCAGACCTTGCCATCCTCCTGCGCCTGCCGGATCAGCTCGTTATTGGCTTCCAGCAGGAGATTTTCAAAATAGATCAGATGCTTTAAGTCTTTCAAGCAGCTTCCCTCCCAACAGATTTGGCATGTTCGATGTGATACCTATTTATATTTTTACGGTACAATACGGGAAATGTCAATTTCCACTTATGCGCAATCAAAAAAGCTTTCCCGCTCAGTCTGCCGCGGCGGGATACTCGTTGCACAGCAGACGGTAGGGCGCTTCGTCCTCCTCGATGGTCGGGAAACGGCCCATGGGCGGCTCAAAGCGGTTGTCGGCGTTGTCGTCGTTGCATTGGCTGACCTCGCCCAGCAGCACCGGCCCGCCGCCGGCCTCCACCGTAAAATCGTGATACAGGCGCGGCGTGATGGTGATGCTCTGCCCGGGCTTCAATCGCACCTGCGTGCCGGCGGATACGGTATACGCGCGGCCGTCGACGTGAACGGTCACGTCGCTCTCGCGGTCGATGCTCTCGTCCGCGTTGGAGTTGTAGACGCGGATCAGCACGTCGCCGCCGGCGCGGTTGATGATGTCCTCCATCTTCATCCAGTGGAAGTGCATCGGCGCATACTGCCCCTCCTCCAGATAGAGCAGCTTCTCAGCGTAGGTCTTGGGATAGCGGTCTTTCATGTGATAGTTGCCGTTGCGCAGCGTGATGAGCGAAAAGCCCACCTCGCGGAATTTGCCGAGGCCGTAGTCCGTGATGTCCCAGCCAAGCATGTTATCGCGCACCTCGTCGTAGTCATGGCCCTTGCTCTGCCACTCCTGCGGGGTAAAACGGCAGAAATCCGGCAGCGAGATGCGGTACTCCCTGATCATGTCCTCCATGCGCCGCAGCGCCGTATTGATCTCACTTCGCTTCATCGATTCCCTCCTAAGTCAAGGCGTAATAGATCGAACCCACCGCCTGCGCGAACTGGGCCACCGTCGCGTCCTCCCGCCGGACAAGCTGCGCCATCAGCGGCGTGTTGGCGAGATCTTCGCCGCCGTTCTCCAGGCAAAGCTCCGGCGCAGCCTCCGCGCAGCCTTCGCGCAGCAAGGCAAAGCAGCGCTCCGACTTCACAAAGCGGCCGAACAGAAAGCGGCGTTCCGTCCCCGGGCGCAGCAGGTAATCCAGCTCCCGGCTCATGACCCCGAAATTCCGCCCGATCCGGCGGAACACCTCCTCTGCCGCGCCGTTCCCTTCGCCGGATTCCTGCATCAAATGCTCCAGGCAGGGCTTGCGAAGGTCCCCGGGCGTCGAAGCAATGCGCAGCACGCCGTCCCGCTCCTCCGTAAAGCCGTCGAGCAGATGCGGGTCCAGCTCCCACGCAAGGCGGTAGGCAGCGGACTGCCCCAGATATCGTCTGAGTCCGGGCAGGCCGGAGTTCTCGTTGCGCGTGGCGCGCAGATCCTCCGGCGGCAGCTTGGCCGACGGCGCGCTGCCGAGATCGAGCCACACATCGTAGAATTCCAGCGGCAGCTGTGGGATCTTCCCTCCCGCGTCCAGCCATCCGGTGCCGAGGTCGGTGCCGAGGCTGTGCGCCACGACCCCTTGCCCGATCCGCTCCGGCGTCTCGCCGCAGGCAAGCTCCATCGCGGCAGTAAATGCCGCCATATTCCCATCGTTGACGATATGGCAGCGCCCTTCGCCGCGGCAGAGGCCGCGCAGCTGCTCCTGCAGCGTCCCCAGCTTGGCAAACTCCGCCTCATAATCGACCGCCGCATTGCGGCGCATGCCGCTCGTCTTGGGCGTCTCTCCGCCGGCAATGCGGTCGTACAGCACGATGTCCGGAAAGCTGACGCCGACTGCGTCCAACACGTTGACGTCCGCGCGCGACTCCGCCGCTGCAACCGCGGCGGCAATTTCGGCGTCGCCCGCGTCCTTTTCCAGCGCGCGCTTCAGCTCCCCATCCGCGCCGCCCGCGGCGATACAGGCGCGCATCAGGCGCGTCAGCAGCAGGATCGGCGCAATGATTTCCTCCGCCGTCTGGTAAACCGCCGGATTCCAGTCGTACTCCTTGACCGCTATCAGACGGCCGTTCAGCGACGCCGCCAGCTTGATGTCGGTTCCGCCGACGTCGACGCCGACGCAGTTTACGTCCTCGGCCGCTTCGCAAAGCGCGCGCAGCGCTCCGTCCAGGGGCTTTGCGCGCTCCGGAAGCACATCCGCCTCTTGATACGCCGCTATATCATTGATTGTAAAGCAAAACTCCTTTTCGCCAAACGCCCGTCCCATGCGGTTGGCGATGCTGACGACCTTGCCCAATCCGCCGCGCGGCGAAGCCTTCAGTTGAAAGAGCTCAGGCAGTTCACGCAGCAAAGCGAGCAGCTCGCTCTCCGTCGGATCGACAAAGAAAGACATTTCAGATCCGCCGCAGACAGAGAGCGTATTGTAAACCGTCGCGCAGAGATAGTCCCGCACAAGCGCGCGCTCCGCCTCGTCGCTCCACCGCGGAAGCGTATGGGCAAAATCGCGCACATTGCCGTCAAAGGATTTGAGCCGCGCGATGAGGGACGCTCCGTCCGGCATTTGGGCAAAGGTATGGCGAAGGTCGGGCAGCCACAGAGGCTGCCCGACGCTTGCCTGTTCAAGTAGTTGATTCAGCATGGATGCTCAGATGCAGTGCGCGCTGCCCGGCTCAAAGTCGATGTAGGCCGTGTCGCCCATGGCGTAGATCTTCTTTCCCTTGGGATTGTACTCATGAATGATGAGCTTGGTATCGTCCAGCATCACATGGTAGAGCTGATAGGCGCCCATGAAGCTGGACACGACGACCTTTACCGGGAAATATCCCTTGTCCGCCAACACCGTGGATTCGGGACGCAGCACCACCGTGGTCTCCGCGCCGTCCGCGACGTTCGTCGCCTCCGCGACGCGCACCTCGGTGCCGCCGACGCTCACGATGCCGTCGCCGCCCTCGTGGCGGAGCATCTTGCCCTTGAGGAAGTTCGCGTCGCCGATGAAGTCCGCCACGAACTCGTTTTTCGGGTGATAGTAGATCTCCTGCGGGGAGCCCATCTGGGACACGACGCCCTTCTCCATGATGATGATCTTGTCGGAAAGCGCCATCGCCTCGCTCTGGTCATGGGTGACGTAGACGGCGGTGATGCCCGCCTCCTGCTGGATGCGGCGGATCTCCGTGCGCATCGTGACGCGCAGCTTCGCGTCGAGGTTCGAAAGCGGCTCGTCGAACAGCAGCACGCCCGGCTCGATGACCAGCGCACGCGCCAGCGCGACGCGCTGCTGCTGTCCGCCGGAGAGCTGGTTGGTCATGCGGGCCTCCATGCCCTCCAGGCCGACAAGCTTGAGGATATCCAGCACCTTGGTGCGGATGGTCTCCTTGTCCATCTTGCGCAGCTTGAGGCCGTAGGCCACGTTGTCGAAGATGTTGTAGTGCGGCAGCAGCGCGTAGCTCTGGAACACCATAGCCGTGTCGCGCTTGTTGGGCGTGAGCGCGTTGATCGGCTCGCCGCCGAGGTAGATCTCGCCCTCGTCGGGGCTTTCAAAGCCCGCGATCATGCGCAGCGTCGTGGTCTTGCCGCAGCCGGAGGGGCCCAGCAGCGTTACAAAGGAGCCGGGCTCGATCTCCAGCGAGGTGTCATGCACCGCGTAGAAGTCCTTATGGGTCTTGGGGTCCTGATAGATCTTGGAAATATGCTCGAGGCGCACGCCCTTTTTCTCTTTTGCCATGATTAGTCAACCTCCTTGATTTTGCGGCTGGTTCCGAAGAACTTCATCACCAGATTCATCAGCAGCACGGAGCCGTAGGTGATCAGGATCAGGATCGTCGCGAACGCGCAGGCGATGCTGTAGGCGCCCTTCTCCGCGAACTCGTTGATCTGCACCGTGATGAGCAGGTACTGCGGCGTAACCAGCAGAATGATGGCGGAAATCGCCGTGATCGAGCGCACGAACGCGGTGACGAGGCCGCTGAGGAACGAGTCCTTAATAAGCGGCAGCGTCACGGTCATGAACACCTTGAAGCTGTCCGCGCCCATATCGTAGGCCGATTCCTCGATGCTCTTGTCGATCTGGCGCAGCGCCGAAATACCGCTGCGCGTACCGGTGGGCAGCGAGCGCACGACAAACACGATGATGAGGATCAGTCCCGTGCCGTACAGTCCCTGCAGGAAGCCGGTGCGGAACAATCCGCCGGAGAAGCCGCGGATGTAGCCGACGCCGAGCACCGTGCCGGGCACCGCCATCGCCAGCATGGAGACGGCCTCGATAAAGCCCTTCGCCTTGAATCTGCGCTTGACGACGAGATACGAAATGATCATCGACAGCAGCGCTGTGATGGGCGACGCGATGAGACTCAGCACAAAGGAGTCGCGGAAGGCCTTGAGACCCTTGTACTTGGTGAACACCTGAGCGAACCACTTGAAGGTCAGCGGCGTGAAGTGCAGGCCCCAGGTCGGGAACAGCGCGCCGATGGGCACGCAGATGTACATGATGACGACAAACAGCGCGCCCAGCGAGCAGAGGATGGTCAGCGGGATCGTAACGCTCTTGTCCTCGATCAGCATGCGCGCGCGGGACGCCTTGCCCGTCAGCGTCGCAGCGGTCTTGGACTCGAGGTAGAACTTCTGCACCGCGAACATCGCCAGCGTGATACACAGCAGCACCACGGCCATCGCAGCCGCGCCGACCTTATCCATGGCGCCGGTGATCTGCAGGTAGATGGTCGTCGCCAGCGTGTCGTAGGAGCCGCCGATGATCATCGGGTTCGCAAAGTCCGCGATGGACTCGATGAACGTCACCAGGAACGCGTTGCCGAGACCCGGAAGCATCAGCGGCAGCGTCACGCTGGTAAACACCTTCATGCGGCTCGCGCCCATGTCGCGGGCCGCCTCCTCCAGCGAGGGATCGATGTTCTTTAAGAGGCCCTTGAGCATCATGTAGCATACCGGGAAGAACGTCAGCGTCTGCACGATGACGATGCCCCAGTAGCCGTAGACGTTGTTGTCGTAAATGCCCAGCAGGAAACGCGTGATGATGCCGGAGCGGCCGAAGAGCATGATCATGCTCAGCGACAGCACAAACGGCGGGGAGACGACCGGCAGCATGGAGACGACCTTGAACAGGCCGCCCACGAAAGGCCGCATCTTGACGTAAACCTCCACATACGCAAACAGCAGGCCGATAAACGTGGACAGGATGCCCACCACGAAGCCCACCTTCAGCGTATTGGTGATGGCGCGCGTAAACGTCGGCATGGCCAGCACGCGCTGGAAGACGCTAAGCGAGATGCCGTTGCCGTCGCCGTAGAGGCTGTCGACCAGCAGGATCGCCAGCGGATAGAGGATGAACAGAGTCAGGAACGTGATCAGCAAGACAATGGTGGTGACCATGATGGGGTCGGCCAGAAGTTTCTTCCGGTCCAACGCCGAGCCTTGGGTCGTTGCCATATCGGGAAACTCCTCCTTTCACACAGCAGGGGAAAGAAAACGAAAAGCGGGGGACGGCGGCGTACCGTCCTCCCCCGCTCGTCGCGTTTGATTCAGATGTTGTTCCGAATGAACTTACTCGGTCTTGAAACGGTCGTCGCCGCCGTTCAGCGCCGCCATGACTTCCTTAACGTACGTATCGGTGTTCTTTGCGGCGTCCGCAAAGTCATAGCCGTCCCAAACGAGGTTGGGGTCGAGACCGAAGTCCACCGCTTCCTGCGGCTGGCTGGCGTTGTCGATGACCAGGAACTGATACGAGCCGTTCTGAGCAGCCAGCTCCACGCAGTCGGGAGAAAGCGCATACTCGACAAACAGGCGCGCCGCGTTCTGGTGCTTGGCGCCCTGGAAGATGGCGACCGGCCCGATCTCGCAGGAAGTGCCGTCCTGCGGGATGATCAACTGGACGTTGTCATAGCCGTTGTCCACGATCTGGGTGATGCCGTCATGCAGGAAGCCGATGCCGATGACGCACTCGCCGGTGCCGACATTCTTGCTCGGGCCGGAGCCGGACTTGGTGTAGACCTGGATGTTCTTGTCGAGGTCGACGAGATACTGGATGCCCTCGTCGTGACCCTTCATCTGGAGCATTGTGTTGATGACGAGCTTCGCCGTGCCGGCGGTGTTGTAGTTGGACAGCCAGATGAGATCCTTGTACTCGGGCTTAAGCAGGTCGTCCCAGGTCTGGGGCGCCGCGAGGCCGAGGCGATCCAGCTCATTGGTGTTGGCCATGAAGCCGAGGATGCCGGTGTAGATGCCGTACCAGTAACCGTTGGGATCCTTGTAGATGTCCTTGGTCAGGTGGGAGGCGTTGATCGGCACATAGCTGTTGTCCAGCAGGCCCTTCGCAGCCGCGGTGTCGTACGGGTTGTTCGTGCCGCCGAACCAGACGTCGGCGGACGGGTTGCCGTTCTCTTCCTCGATCTTGGTGGGAACCTCGCCGGTGGAGAGGCGCTGATACTGGGTCTTGATACCGTAGAGCTCCTCAAACTTCGTGCAGGCGGCGGAGAGGTAGTTCTCTTCGCAGGAGCCGTAGACGACCAGCTCGCCCTCGGCCTTTGCCGCGGCGATGAGCTCCGCCATCGGATCGGCCTCAGCCGGAGCCGCGCTGTCGCCGCCGGCGGGCGCGCTGCTGCTCGAAGACGAAGCCGCGCCGCTCGACGCCGTGCTCGAAGCGCCGCTGCCGCCGCAGCCGGCGAGCAGGCCGAGCACCATAATCAATGTCAGTGCGAGTGCAAATGCTTTTTTCATGTTCCATCCTCCTTGAGTTGTTTCTCTCCGGTGTTCGCACCGGATCCAACTACAGAATATACACCTTTCGTCCAAGAATGTCAAGTATCCGGCCGCATTATTTAGCTAATATAGCTAACACTCTGTTAAAAAAGCGGAGCCGCACCGATTCGGTGCGGCTCCGCGGGCCTGATGCGGTCCGGTCTTTTGACGGACGCTTTGTCTTGGGATCAGGAGTATGCGCGATACAGAAACGTTGCGATCTGGCCGCGGGTGCAGGTCTCATTCGGCCCGAAGAGATTATTGCCCGCGGAATCCTTGGAATAGCCGGACGTGATGTTCTTCTCGAGCGCCCAGTTGACGGCCGAGGCCAACTGGGTCCCGCTGGGCGTATCGACGAAGCTGCTCTGCCGTGCGCCGGGCTGGCCCGCAAGGATCCACATATAGGTCACGGTCGAGCCGCGCGTGCAGGGCGTGGCCGCGCGGAAGCGCGTGCCGGTCACAAGGCCGTTCTGATAGGCCCAGAGCGCGGCGTTGTAATAATACGCGTTGCTGGCCACGTCCGTAAACGGATTGGTAATGGTCGGCATCGGGCTGCCCTGGGAGCGCCACAGGAAGGTGATGATCTCGCCGGTCTCGCAGTTGCGGTTCGGCGAGAAGGTCTCCTGTCCCGCCTTGTTCTTGCCGGTGCCGTTCGTGATCTTGCGGTTGATGGCCCACTGGACCGGGTCGGAATAGTAGGCGCTGGAGGCGACGTCGGCGAACTTGACGGAGGCCGTGCCGGAGCTGGTGGACACCGCAATGTACAGCGTGCCGCTGCCGATGGTGTTGCCGGCGGTATTGTACACGGTGAACGGGATGCTGTAGTCACCGGCACGGGACGGGACGAAGTACAGCTGGCCGAGGTTGGCCTGCGCCACGTTGGCCGAGCTGATCTGCGCACGGTTCGAATTCAGATAGAGCGTGCCGACGGTGCTGCCGGAGTTGCCGAAGCGGATATAGTTCCAGCCGGTGCCGAGGCCGTTCGTGATCGAGTTCGCCAGCAGGATGCTGCCGGCCGCGCCGCTGGCCGAAGCGTTGGAGAACGTATAGGGGTTCGTGCTGTTCAGCGCGACGGAGGTGGTCAGCGAGCCCGCGTTGACGTTGACGCTGACAGTGCCGCTGAGCGAGTAATTGTTATACGTCAGGGTGTACGGAACGCTGAACGTGCCGACAGACACGGGGTCGGTATACATCTGCACGTACTGCCCCATCGTGTAGTTCACGTTCGCCTGGATCGGCTGGCCGTTGGCAAGGCGCATCACGCCGACATTGCCGTTGCCCGTAGAGCTGAAGCGAATGGTCGCGCTGTCCGGGAGCGTGATGCCGTAGACGCTGCGGAACTGGGATTTCATGGCGTCCGAGGTGCCGGTGCCGCGATAGGGCACGCCGATCGTCGTGGAGACGCTGGGATTGTAGACGGAGCCGCCCTTGTTGGAAACCGTGACCACGCAGCTGCGATAGACGTTGACGCCGTTGCGGTCGGTCACCGTGGCGGTGATCGTCGTCGTGCCCGTGGTGCCTCTGCTGGAGACGGTCGCGTTGATGCCGCTGCCGGTGACGGTCGCAATGTTCGTGTTGGACGAAGACCACAGGACCGTATAGTACGCGTTGGCAGGCGTGACGGTCACCGAAATGGACTGGTTGCTGTAGGTCGCCATGCCAAGAACCGTCGGGTTGATCGTAGCCGTAACGTTGGCGCTGCGGACATAGATCTCGAACGTGCCGGAGAGGCTGTCGCTGCCGTAGGTCAGCGTATAGGGTACGCTGAACGTACCGGCCTGGATCGGCTCAAAGTGCATGTCGATCCACTCGGTGAACGTGTAGTTGCGGCCGGCCTGCATCGCCGTGCCATTGCTCTGGCGCAGGATGCCGATGCGGGTGTTGCCCGTGGAGCCGAAGCGGATGGTCGCGTTGTTGTTGAGGTTGTAGCCAAACGCGTTATAGAACTGCTTGGCCATGCTGTCGGAGGTGTTGGTGCCGTAGTAATCCGAGCCGAGCGTAACCGTCAGCGTGGGGTTATAGGTGCGGGAGCGCGAGTTCGTCACGTTGACCAGGCAGGTGCGGGTCAGGGTGGTGCCGTTGCTCGTCACGTTGCAGGTGATGGTGGCGCTGCCCGAGTAGCCGTTGGTGTTGATGGTCACGGACGTGCCGCTGCCCTGAATGTAGGCAACATTCGAGTTGGTGGTGGACCAGTTGACCGTGTAGGATGCGTTGCTCGGCTGAATGTTGACGCTGAGGTAATTGCTGCTGTAGGGGTTCATCTCCAGACGCGTGCTGCTGAGGTTGGCGCTGGTCACGCTGCTGCCGCCGGAGGCGGTGATCGTGATCGAGCCGGTGATGGAATTCCCGCCGTCCGTCAGCGTATAGCCCGTTGCAAACGTACCGGCCTTGCTCGCCTGGAAGTAGAGCGCCTGCATGCTGGCGTAGGCGATGGACTCGTTGGCCCGCACCTGCGTGCCGTCCGCCGCGCGGATCGTGCCGATGCTGCCGGCGGGCGTGACCAGCTGAATGGTGGCGCCGCCGCTGACCGCCGCGCCGAACTGACGCTGGAACTCGGCGGCGATGTTGTTGAACACGCCGCTCATCTGCATGCTGCTGCCCACGGTTGCAGAGGCGTTGGTGTTAAAGGTCACGCTGCTGCTCTCGATGGTCACGGGCACCGAAACGGTCTTCACCTTCCCGGTGCCGCCGTCCAGCACGTCGACCTTGACCGTAGCCGAGCCGGAGCCTATCGCCGTCACGGTGCAGGTCCTGCCGTCTGTGCCGGCCGCGCAGCTGACCTTGGTGTTATCGCTGTACCAGTTGTAGGAGAACTTGCTGACGTCGCCGCTGCCGCCCGAGGCGGTCACGGAGAGCGTGCCGCTCTTGCCGGAGGTAAGGGTCAGCGCACCGGGCGTAACGCTGGCCTCCAGCGGAGCTTCGCTGCTTGTCACCGTCACGTCCCAGGTGGTGAGCGCAAAATTGCTGCGGTCTTCGGCGTCGTAGACGGTCAGCGTCACCCTGCCCGTGCCGGCGTCCATGCCGTAAAGGGTGGCGTTCTGGCGCATCTCGTCCCGAATCGCGACAGAGCCCTGCGCGTTCCAGTCGTAGGAGTAGCTGCCGCTGCCGCCGGAGATCGAAGCGCCGACGTTCTGCTGATCGCCGCTCTTGATCGTAAGGCTCGTACCGCCGGTGACGCTGATCGGCGTGGAGGCCGCCTTCACGATGACGTCGACCGTGTCGTAGTCCGTCTTTTCACCCAAGGTGGCAACGACGGTAATTTTGCCTCGGCCGGTGCCGTTGGCTTTCACCGTAACGGTGCTGCCGCTGCCGGTGACCGTGACAGGACCTTCCGACTGCCAGGCGTAGGTGATGCCGGTCGCGTCGCCGGTGCTGGAGTTCCGCGCCTGGGCCTCCAGCGTCGTGGTCTCCCCATTCTTCATCGACAGCTCCGTCATCGGAATGACGACCACGACGTCCGGAACAATGACGTCCGGATTGGGGTCCACCGGATCCGTCGGGCCATCGGCAGGCGTCTCCGGCGTCACTTCTTCCAGCGGAGCAGCCCAGGCCGTTACGCACAGCAGGCTGAAGAGCATCGTCAGCGACAGGAAGAGTGACAATACCCGTTTGGTTGCTTTTTGCATGTTCCATTCCCCTTTTCTTCTTAGTATCGCGCAAGGTGCAATATACGCAGGCACTCCGCCTTAGTATACCATATCTGGTATTATACTGTTGGTATGTGCCAAAATCAACACCAAATTGCAAAAAAATAATCAAGGGCAAGCGCTTTTGCCCTTGATTATAACATTTTGTGTCAATAAAGCACATCCGACATCAGTAACAGCTGATTCATGTACTCGATCTGCGCCTGCATCTCCGGCGTCAGCCGCGTGCCGGCCTGCTCGATGGATTCCTCCGTCTCCGCCAGCGTTTTGCAGGCCTTGAGATAGTCGCGCGTCAGCTGTCTGAGCCGGTGAGACAGATGCTGGAGCAGCAGAAGGCCCTTCGCGGGATTCTTCGCGAGCAGCTCCGCAAGGTCCTTTTCCGCAATCGGCTCCAGAACCGTTTCGTCCGCCAGCGCCACAGCCGTGGCCGAACGGGGCTGCGTTTCAAACAGTCCCATCTCGCCGAAGAACATATCCGGCAAGAGCTCGGTGAGCAGCTTCTGCTTCTCCGTACCGTAATCGGTGAAGATGCCGACGCGTCCGCCATGGATATCATACAGGCAGTTCGAGGGGGCTCCCTCGCGAAAGATGACGTCGTTTTTCTGATAGGTTTTCTCCGGCAGGGAAAAGCCTTTTTTATGGCTCTTTTTCTCTTCCTCGATCGCGCTTTTCGCTTCCTCGTTCTTTTTCCCGAGCTTCAGGTAGACCGCCGCGAATTTCTTCACCTTCCCCAGCAGGCCGTCGCTCACGCGGTCGCGGGAGGTGTCCAGACGGCCCAGCTCGCGCAGCGTGTCGCAGACCTCGACATAGTCGCCCGTCAGCTCGCGCAGGCGGCGGCTCAGATGCCGCGCGACGTCGTTGATCTCCCCGGTATTTGCCTCCAGATACTCGAACATGCTGACGGCCTCGATCACTTGAAGCCGCGTGCCGTCCGCCGAAGCGACGACGGTTGCGGAGCGCGGTCTGACTTCGATGACGGCCATCTCGCCGAAGAAGTCCCCCGCATGCAGCTCCGTCAGCCGCTTTTGATCCTCCGCGCCGTAATCGGCGTAGACCGTCACGCTGCCGTCCAGCACCCGGTACATGCAGCTGCCCTCATCCCCCTCGCGAAAGATGACGTCTCCGTTTCGGCAGAGCAGCTCGCCCTTTGCCTGTTCGCTCATTGCTGTTTCCCCTTTCCGTGTCATGATTCCATACAGATGATATGATCCTGTGCCGGACGCAAGTCATTCCCGGCGCTCCGCCCTGCCGCGCTCCTCTTTCAGCCACGCCTCGTACCCGGCGGGGATGGACGTGTAGCGCAGCAGGAAGCCCTGCTCGGTCTGCTCCACGACCTTGGCGGTCAGCCTGCCGCCCGCTTCGAGCTGGACGTTGTCCAGTATCTCCAGGGCCTCGCCGGTATCCAGCACCGCGCCGCCCGGCGCCACCGCGACGACGCCGCCGTAGAGCGATTTGGCGTCGCCGTGCTTGCCCGCAAGACGGTGAAAGCGCACGGGGATCGGCCGGGCAAGCGCATGCGGCTTCACGGTCCCGGCGCGCATCGAGACATGGTACGGCGCGCCGACGCCCGTGATCTGCGAGAGCACCAGCGCTCCCTGCACGCCCTTGGGATAGACCGTCATCTCCTGCGCCACGGTCAGCTTTGCCTTGCAAAGCTCCCGCGTCTGCGGCGCGACGAGTACCTGCCCGCCCACCGTATAGCTTTCGATGCGTCCGCACAGGTTGACGTGGCTGCCCACCACGCCGTACTTCATGCGCTTTTCAGAGCCGATGTTGCCGACGATCACCTCGCCGGTGTTGACGCCGATCCCCATCTCCAGCACCGGATAGCCGCGCTCCGCGTTCCAGGCGTTGACGGCCTTCATCCGCGTCTCCATCTCCACCGCGGCGGCGACGGCGTCGTCCGCGTGGGCTTCGGAGGGCGCGGGCGCGCCGAAGATGGCAAGGATGCCGTCGCCGATGAACTCGATGATCGTTCCGCCGCGGCTCTGGATCACCTCCGTCATTTCGCCCAGATAATGATTGAGCATCGCAATGAGGTCGGCGGCGTCCATACGCTCGCTCATGGCGGTAAAGCCGCGCAGATCGCTCATCAGGATCGTGATCGTGCGCTTCTTGCCGCCGAGCGCCAGTCCGTCCGGCGTTTCCAGCAGCTGGCGCACGATCTCGTCGGAGAGGAAGCGTCCGAAGGTCTCGCCCAGCAGCTTGTTGCGCAGCTCCAGCTGCTCGTTCAGCGTGCGGATGCGCTCCATGGCCTTCACCGCGTCGCGCAGCTCGGCCAGCTCGCTCATGTCGCTGAGCACGACGATGACGCCGACAGGCCCGTTTTGATCCGTCAAAAACGAGGTGACCATCCACAGCTGCCGCGTCTCCGTCCCCGTAAAATACGGCACGACGGTTTCATGCGCGCGGGTGCGGTCATAGATCGCGTCCAGCACCGCCTGCGTGAAGCCGTCGTTTTCCGCATACTCAAAAAAGCACGCGCCGAAGCGCTGCCCCAGAAGCTCGTGCTCCTCACGCGAAAGGATGCGCAGCGCGGCAGGGTTCAGATAGGTGATGACGCCGTCAAAGCCGATGGTCATGACGCCCTCGGACATGTCGCGCATGATGCTCCGATGGATCAGCTCGCTGCTATTGTCCATTCGGCGTCCCCCCCTTTCCCGGAAAGTATGACCGTGCTGCCGTGCCGCTCCTATTATGTCAGTTTCTATTTTACTCTCCTTCCCCGCGGATTGCAAGGGCGGGAAAAACAGCGCATCAAAAAAAGAGGCAAAGCCTCTTTTTTTGATGCGTTTTCCGATTGTTTCGCGTGGCCCGCGATCAGTTGATCTGGAGCGACTTGACGCCGAAATACGTCTTCAGCTCCACGGACGTGCGGGAGTCGCCGTAGGTCTTGATCTGCGCCAGCAGCGTATCCAGCGCGTTGGTGTCCTTCACCGCAAAGCGAAGCACCGCGTTGAAGTTGCCGATCACATGACTGTGTGCCGTGATCTCCGGCGTGCGCTCGCAAAACGCGCAGAACGCGGCGTACTTCTCCGGCTCCGGCGCGACCATGATGAAGCCGGTCATGCCGCAGTTCAGACGCGTGCGGTCAATGTGGATGCGGTACGACTCGATGACGCCCTCTTCCTCCAGCTTCCGGATGCGTTCCGCCACGGCGGGCGGCGTCAGCCCGACCTCCTCGCCGATGACGCGCAGCGTCTTTCGGCAGTCCTCCTGCAAAAGGTTCAGGATCTTATAGTCTGTTCTGTCCACTTTTTCCACCCTTCCGCTCAGAGGACCGTTCCGTTCTTAATGACGGTTTTCACGAGATTGCTGCCCACACGGTAGCAGATATAATCGAGGTCGGGCGCGTCCCAGATCACGAGGTCGCCCTGCTTGCCGGCTTCAAGCGTGCCCACCTTGTCCGCCCGGTTGATGGCTGCGGCGCCGTTGAGCGTGACCGCGGTCAGCACCTCCTCGGGCGTCAGCTTGTACTTGAGGCAGCCGAGGTTGATGACGAACTGCATGTTGAGGCAGGGACAGGAGCCGGGGTTGAAGTCCGTCGCCATCGCGACGGGCACGCCCGCGTTCACCATATCGCGCGCAGGGGCGAACACCGCGCCGAGGTTGAAGCTGGTCGCGGGCAGCAGGCAGGCAATCACGCCGCCCTTTGCCATGCTCGCGATGCCCTCGGGCGGGCAGACGATCAGATGCTCCGCGGAGATCGCGCCGAGCTCGCCGGCGAGCTGGCTTCCACCGATGGCTTCGATCTCGTCGGCGTGGATCTTGGGCCGCAGGCCGTGCTTGAGCCCGGCCTCCAGGATCCGGCGGGACTCCTCCGCCGTGAAGGTATCGGCCTCGCAGAACACGTCGCAGAACTCCGCGACGCCCTGCTCCTTGACCTTGGGCAGCATCTCCTCGCACACGAGGCGGACGTACGCTTCCCGGTCCTGCTTGTACTCGGCGGGAACAAGGTGCGCGCCCATGAACGTCGCGACCAGATCGATGGGGTGCCGCTCATTGAGGTCACGGATCACGCGCAGCTCCTTGAGCTCATGCTCGGTGGCAAGGCCGTAGCCGCTCTTGGCTTCGCAGGTGGTGGTGCCGAAGCGCAGCATCTCGTCCAGCGCCTTCTCCGCCTTCGCCGCAAGCTCCTCCTCGGTTGCCGTGCGCGTGGCGTTGGTGGTGGACTGGATGCCGCCGCCGGCGTTCTGGATGTCCAGATAGCTTGCGCCGTGGAGCTTGAGCCCCAGCTCGTTCTGCCGCCAGCCGCCGAAAATGAGGTGCGTGTGCGCGTCGACCAGTCCGGGCGTGACAAGGTTTCCGCCCGCGTCGATCCGCTCCGCGCCGTCCGCATCGGGCAGCGCGCCGGTGCCGACGGAGACGATGACGCCGTCCTCGATCAGCACCCACGCGTCCTTGAGGATCTCGATCCTGCCCTGCGCTTCGCCGCTGTGCGCGGCGCTGCCCCGCGGCGTCGCCAGCATGCCGATATGATGGATCAGCATTCTTTTCATAATACCATCCTTCTGCTTCAAAAAAAGCGGCAGAGCCGCTTTTTTTGAATTATTTCATGCTCTTGACCGCCTCTTCGACGATCTTGTCGTCGGCGAGGTACGGCATGGTGATGTGGTCCTTCCCGGCGTACATCTTGTTGTACTCCGCAACCGTGGTCATGGCGTTCTCGTTGCGCGCCCAGCTGCGGCGGGAGACGCCGATCATGGTATCCCAGGGCATCGCCATCTTCAGGATGGTGTCCACGCGCTCGGAGCCGTCGAGCACCATGCCGAAGCCGCCGTTGATGGCGCG
>Ga0310695_10002395_pt1 | contig 39753 bp, 36 predicted proteins | sample RumenRJG_04DNA_FD_203882 | JGI IMG/M metagenome (GOLD analysis project Ga0310695, IMG submission 203882) | Bovine rumen microbial communities from Lethbridge, Alberta, Canada - RJG_04 (v2) (version 2) | ecosystem: Host-associated > Mammals > Digestive system > Stomach > Rumen | place: Canada...
TAGGTGAAGGTCCTACGGAGTTCTATTATCTCAACTCGTTAAAGGATGAGTTCCGTATCTTGCAGCACATTAAGCCGGACTCTCCGAAGAATACGAGTCTACGCGAGCTGCAAAGGTCTATCGAGAGTTCCATTCAAATGGGCTACTCACAGGTGTTTTGCCTGATTGATATGGACACCAAGAAGAAGGATGCCAAAAGTATGGCTGAATATCAAAGGTTGAAGAAGAAATACCATAATGCTCATATTGTGAAAAAGCGTTCCGGCATAGATTGCCAGATACGTTTCTATGAGACCGAGCGGTGCACAGAACTATTCTTCATCTATTATTTCAAGTACACGACCCAGAAGTTCCAAACCTCTGAGGACGTAGAAGTTCTGCTCAATAAGATATGTGGGTATGACAAGACTCTGAAATTCTTCCGTGGGCATCCGCTTCACCAATTCTTTGAGAAGCAGGGTGGCAATTTTGCTGATGCCATAGCCAATGCTAATAGGTCGCTCGTTGATGTGAGAAATGGAAACCGTGATTATACTTACTCAGAGATAGGGAGCATGTTTAACGATTTAGGCATAGAGTGAGTGTTTGAATTATGATCACCCCTTCCTACATTATCGCACCATTGGTTGGTGGCGTCATTGGCTACGTCACCAACGACATAGCCATCCGCATGTTGTTCCGCCCGCACACGGCGAAACACATTATGGGGTGGCGGATTCCGTTCACTCCCGGCATCATTCCCAAGGAGAAAGGACGTATTGCAGAAGCCGTGGGCACGGCCATCAGCGACAACCTCATGAGCCAGGAGGTGTTGGAGAAGTATCTCTTGTCGGACAATATGGTGGGTAGGGTGCGCACTTCGATGGAGGATTTCATTGCCAAGCAGAAAGACAACAGCGAGACCGTTGCGCAGTTCTTGGAGCATTATCTGTCTCACGAGGAAGTAGCGATGTTGGCCGACAGCGCGAAAGAAGGCCTGACCCGCCAGATGCACGACAAACTCTCGAATCCGGAATTGGGCCGGCAGGTGGCAAAAGCTGCTATGGCGTATATCGCAGAGAAGATGAACGCTAAAGGAGCCGAGGACATTCTCTCTGAAATAGGAGGGCTGATTGGCGGACTCGGTATGGCTGCCAAATTGTTCTTCACTGGCAGCGTCATCAACAAGTTCCTTGAACTGTTGCGTGAGCCCGTTGAGCGGTTTCTCGCCAAGAATGTCAATGAGATATTGCAGAAGAATGGTGATGCCATCATCGCTGACCTTGTAGGGAGTGAGACCGACAAGTTCCTTGCCAAGCCGGTAAAGAACTTGCTCGCCGGTCAGGATGCCAAGATCGCAGATGCCGTGAATACGTTGGTTTCCCTTTACAAGACCATCATCACCGAGCATCTGCCGAAGATTCTTGAGAGCATCGACATCAATACCATCGTGCGTGAACGCATCAACGAGATGGACATGAACGAGACGGAGGCTCTTATCCTGCAAGTGATGAACAAGGAGCTGCGTGCTATCGTGTGGCTCGGTGCCTTGCTCGGCATGCTCATGGGATGCGTAAATATCTTCTTATAACGTTTTTAATTGCTTATTCAGATAGTTTTTCACGAAAGCGGAGATTAAATTTGCTATATAGGATTTTTTGTTTTATCTTTGTAGCACCAATTGATAAATTTACAATGATAGCAGAATTTAAAGTCAGCAATTTCTTTTCCATACGCTCGGAACAGCGTCTGAGCTTTATCGCATCACGCGATAATTTTATGGAAGAGGAATATATCCGTCCAGTGGGTGACAGCGTGCGCTTGCTGAAGATTGGATTGATTTATGGTTCCAACGCTTCGGGAAAAAGCAATGTCCTAAAGGCATTAGCGTATTTCCGACGCTTGATGGTCTATACGCCTTCAGATAAGAATGAGCAGATGAAGTGGGTGCCCTTCCTTTTGGATGATGTCTCGCGCAGCGGACATTGCAGGATGTCCATGACTTTCTACCTCGAAGGGAAAAGATACATTCTCTCCGTGGAGTTTGACAACACCCGGATATACGAAGAGCAGTTAGATGTTTATCTGACTAACCGACCCACTTCTCTTTATCGGCGAACTTACAATCGTGACACTGACTCTTCGGAAGTGATTTTTAGTGCAAAGACAAAGTTGTCGCAAAAAAGCCAAACTATCATAGAGGGGAATACCATCAACAATTGCACCGTGCTGGCCGCTTTCGGTAAGTCGAATGTGGAACTGAGCCTATTGAACAGTGTCTATGACTTCTTCTCCCTTGCCTTTGCCGATGAACTGACACCCGAGAAGTCGTTGTCTGATTATACTAAAGAACTTCTTGTTAAGGATACAGACGGAAAGTTGAAGAAGTTTTTACTCTACATGCTCCGTGCTTCCGATTTCAACATCGACAATCTGAAATTGAGCAGGGCGAGCGACGAGCGGGAACTTTATTTTGAACATTCAGCCAATGGTAAGAATTTTGAGTTGCCCGAAAGATATGAGTCGCGTGGAACCATCCGTTTCCTTGGTATGGCGGCTATACTCCAAAAACTACTGTTTAACTCTCGGTTTGTCATGATTGACGAGTTAGAGTCAAGCATGCACTATGAACTGCTGTCGTACTTCATACGTGTGTTTCTTGCCAATAGTGAGAACACCTCGCAGCTGCTCTTCACAACCCATGACATCAATCTGCTCAACGAAGACTTCATCCGTCGTGATGCTGTCTGGTTTACTGATAAGAGTAGCGATGCGGAGACCCATCTTGAACGTCTCTCGGAAATGGGACTGCATAAAACAATGTCTCCCTACAATGCTTACAGACAGGGGAAACTCGTCAGTCTTCCATTCCTTGGCAGTCAATATCTTGACTTAAACGAGCTTGCAAAATGAAGAAGAGTATTGCGATTATAGGAGAGGGTGAGACGGAATGGTTCTATTTTGACTCTCTGCGTGTGGCATGTCGTTACCCTTTCCGCCTGGCACCAGATTTCCCCGCACATTCAGATATAGACCATCTCTTAAAGCTCTCCAAGGCCAAGATGAAGGAGGGCTACGACTATGGAGTTTGTCTGCTTGACATGGACAGACTGAATAGTGTTCCTGCCGAGATGAAAAAATACAGGACATTCAAGAACAGAAAGGAGAACAAGGCCATTATGTTCATAGAGACTAACCCATGTACAGAGTTTTGGTTCCTTCTTCATTTCCTGCCGAAGTTGCAGGTCAAGCATTATACCTCTTACGAACAGCTATTACCCGAATTACAAAAGTACATGCCCGGTTATGAGAAAACGAAGAAGTACTTCGTCAGAACCAAGCTCTATGATTATCTGTTGAAGCACGGTAGTCTTGAAAACGCCATGAAGAATGGTGAGGCACTGAGCGAACTGGCATCATTGCACCCGGAGGACAAGATAGCCTACTCGCAAGTGGCGAGAGTGCTGAAGCTGCTTGAACATTTGAAGAGCGAAAATATCAGATAGGGTAAAAATGTTGCCCTATTTAGTTTGCCATGTCAACATTTGACACATCTCTCCTATATCTTTGCACCTGTAAAACAGAATTACTATGATTAGAGGAATAAAAACCTTTGTGTGCGACAACTGCGGACACAAATTCAAGGGAATGGACATCGAGTGGAACGCGACAGCCTTGTCTCAACCGCTGAAATGCCCTAACTGTGGCAGCTACCACACCTGCCCCGATTCGTTTTTGGGGCTTAACAGGATTATTTACAGGGAGATTTGGAAACAGATGGACGAGGCTCACAAAGCTCCAAACGCCCACCTTTCAACTCCTAACTTCTAATTCCTAACTAAATATGGATGTTTTCTTTCAGCCTTTTGTGGGCAAGGACTATACCACGGGCGGCCTCTTCGGCAAGCGCATCATGGTGCTGGGCGAGAGCCACTACTGCGATGAGGGTTGTGCCGATTGCGGCAATGTAAGCAGCCATCATGAGTGCATGGCTTTTACCAATGGTGTTGTCGGCGACTATCTCAATGAGCAGAAGCCGCGCGAGCGATGGATGAGCACATTTCTGAAGTTCGAGCGCAGCCTCGTAGGCCATGAGACCGACTGGCCGGAGCGGCAGCGCATCTGGCAGAGCGTACTGTTCTACAACTTCTTGCAGGTGGCCATGGGCGGTCCGCGCAAGGCAGGGACGGATGCGGAGTACCGCCAGGCAGAGCAGGCCTTCTTCAGCGTGCTCGACCACTATCGACCACAATACATCATCGCCTGGGGCAACCGACTGTGGGGGCAGATGCCGGGGGGCGAGCGATGGCGGGATGGCGACGACATCACCATCGACGGCTACACGGTCTCTACCGGTAGCTACGCCCTCAGTGGGGGCGGACGCGTGAAGGTGATGGCGGTCAACCATCCCTCCGTCGGCTACTCCTGGGACTACTGGCACAAGGTGATAGAGGCGTTTCTAAAGTAGCAAAGAATTTGGAATACTGACTATGGACAACAGGACAAAGTTTTATTGTTGGCTGATTGGCAAGTTAGAGCGTCACCGCATGACGATACAGGAGATTTGTGACGACTGGGCGGAGTCGTCGAGCAATATCGACGGCAAGGAGCTCAGCGTGCGCACCTTCCACCGCTACCGTGAGGAGATAGCTAACCTCTTCGGCATTGAGATAGAATGCGACAAGGCCGGTGGCTATCGCTATTTCATCCGTCGCGACCGCTATGCGGATTCGGAGGTTTCGGAATGGCTGCTCAGCTCCCTGCGCATGGCATCACTCGGCGACAGACTGAAATACCACGACAAGGTGATGCTGGAGAAAGCGCCGGAGAACACGCAGTATCTCGACGACATCATCCAGGCCATCGACAAGCGCTATGCCATCCGGTTCCATTACCGCACGCCCTATGGTGACGAGATGGAGATGGAGCTCGTCCCCGCTTTCCTCCGTCTGTTCCGCCAGCGCTGGTATGTCATCGGCAATCTGATGCAACAGGATGGTCACGAACCCAAGGCCAACGCCGACGGCTCCGATTATCATCCGCGTGTGCTGCCCTTCGACCGCATCAGCTACTTGGAGATAGTCTGCGAAAAGCAACTGCTGTCAAAAAAGACACAGGATCTGTTGACCCCCGACAACTTCTACGATGGCTGCTTCGGCATCATCCGTCAGCAGAACCTCCCGCCACGGAAGATACGCATCCGTGCTTTCTATCCTGAGAATAACTACATTGAAGAGGTGCCGATTCACGAGAGCCAGACTAAGATACGTGATGCCGCTGACGGGTCTTATACCGACTACGAGCTCTATGTTAGTCCCACGCGCGACTTCGAGCAGGAACTCTTGTGGCACGGGCGGAAAGTCATCGTGCTCAGCCCCGATGACTTCCGCCAGGAGATGCTGGACATCCTCAAAGACATGGTGAGAAGCTATGAGACCGGCGAGAATACGGTGGAGGAATAAGATAAAGTAAAGGCGGGGTCCAATATTTTTAGAACCCTGTCTTTACCCTACAACACTCTCAGACTGAGGATGATGTTCATCTCTGTGCTTTCGTCTATAGGCGAACCAGTCCATCTAATATTTGCTCTTTGGTCACGATGAAAGTCGATATGAGTAAGCAGCGGATTTGAAGGACAATTTATATCGGATACATAAGGGCAACGCCTCAAATCAATGCGTCGTAGATTCGGACAGTGGCTGACATAAATGAAGCGGAGTAAGTTGCTGTGGCCGAAATTCAACTCTTCATTGAGAATGTTGTGTACATATAACCACTTTAGCTCTGTTAGTTTGTCTGTGCACAGTGTTATCGAATCGTTTCTGTTCAGCAGTGAGAGAAGTTTAAGATGATTGCACTGGGAAAACACAATATCCCTTATGGCCACTCCCTTGCCTGGTTTGCGTTTCAAGCCAATGACTTCTCCATCCTCGGTGCTGTCAATCCGTATGGTGTGCAGCGTGTTCTCTGAGCAATAATCGTGTTGGTATTCATACCAGGGATACCCAGCCCCGGTTTCATCTTTGTCAATATATATACCATACACCATGTTCTCTGCGCGGTCATTCTGTTGACCAATGGACCATTGAGACATGACTTCATTTGAAGGTAAGGCAACCCCTGGCTCTATCTCCATTGTTCCGTCACCCCAATCTATTATTGGATCGGTTCCTTGGTACTTTAACCATAGTGACACATGTGTGCCGCTAGGTAAGGTTGTCGTTTCTACCGTCATTGTTATCTTTCCCATGTTATTGCGTTTTTGTTTACATCTGCAAAATTAAGCAGAGGATGTGCCAAAAGCTGACATACACGTTGCGTGACGCTGACAATTTATTATTTTGTGCGATTTCTTATGGGTATGTCTTTATTTGGCACACCGCCTCGCTAACTTTGCCAATGGAATTAAATGAGAACCTTACGGACAAGATTCTCGACAACATAGATTAGAAGTAAAAAGATGAAGTATCTTATCAATGAACATACGCGCTTGATCACGAAATACTTTCGCCTTGTCATGCACGAGGTGGATGAGGATGCCTTGCTGTCGGAATCGTGCCTTCCCAACCAAGGACATAATATATATGACGCTGCAGGATTCTGTGTGGCACGCGTAGTATGTAATGGAAGAGATTTCGAGATATTCTATACCGAAAGAATTCAGTGGAACGCCCCATCGCTTCAATCATGGTTGAGAAGGACAATGCGAGACAATATCATTGATATTGCTCGGAAAGTGCTGCCTGAGCGGCTACATTATTGGGAAGCGCAAAAAGGTCTATCAGCCTTAGATGTAAAAGTCCGTACTTTACGTGGATATACATTAGGATGTGAAGGCTCTGGATCAATTGCACTAAGTCCAATGATTCTGTTGATGCCTGAAAAATATATGGATAATGTTATTCTCCACGAGATGGCTCATCTGAAATATCAACATCACCGTAAAAGTTTCTGGAGATACTTGTCCACACTCCTCGGGGAGGATGCCTGTCTCTTACAGGGTAAAATGGAAGCTGACATGAAGAATTACTTTCCTTATTTTAATTTCTTACTGAAATACTAGCATCTTCATGGCCTTCAATTTTTCGTGCGCATACTTCAAGGCTCCTCCTTTGAGAATTGTTTTGTGTACAAAGATACAACATTATTTTTAAAGTGATGTATGTTCGTACATATTTTTTGGGTTTTCTATGACTGGTTGTCTTCTTTTATAAGGATTGTCATGATCCTTTTGAAAGAAAACTCTTGAGCATGGCTTGTTCAAATAGTAATATCAGGTATCATTTGCCAGCCATCGTCACCTCTTTTAAAAGTCGTTCCGACAACTCATCAAAGGAGGTTCCTTCTGGTATCTTTCCTCCAGCCAGCTCATTGGCTACTTTTGACATGCATACTGCGCCGACAGCTGCCATGGTTGACAGGTGCAGCTTATTGGCAATGTACGTTGTGAGCCTTGTAAGCAATTTCTCTATTTCGAGTTTATCTGTAATCATAAGTCTAATATTAATTGTCTAATTCCTTTTTCTGTACAAAAGCAATATTGGATGTATTCCGGGCCTGGATATTTCAGCAGTTTTGCCAACTTGATGAGGTTTGAACTTCTGTCGTATGCGTCGCCATAGCTCCTTCGATACTCCAATAATATGGCATCCACACGTGAATCCGCAACAGGACCGATGACAATGTCATAGTCATGCTTGTAGGCATGAAGAGTACTCTTTTCTCTGTTCCTTAGCACAAAGAGCGCCCATTCAGCCGTTCTGCCATCGAACTTCTTTATCCTTACATCGATAGGACATCTTGATGGATTGAATATGAACGGTGACACTTCCGGACTGCCTTCTCCAATAATAGCAGTGGTCCGCTGAGCCATGGCGACTGCACGAGCATAATCCTTCGTCAGATAGAAGCCACGGCCAAAGTCCTTGAAGTCCTTGCTCTTTGACAGGTCAATCTTGGTTATCAGTTGGTTACTGCCGTGATAGAGTATCATAAACAACCACCGTTATTGGCACATACACGTGAGACATCAGTGACAATCTCTTGATTGCTGAGGGTCTTCTCAATGTCCTGGTATTGGCGTAGAAAATCCATCCCCTTGAAAGTCACGATGTAGCTGTAGGCTTGTGTGAGAGGAACCTTCTTCTCGTCAGCGAAGTTGTTGATAACTGACACGACAAAATCACTCTCCTCTGAGTTAAAGCCTGATTTGTCAACGACATTAATCTGCAATGCCGACCCCATCTTGCCAAGAATGAAAGATGCCACCTCTGGCGTTATCGGTGCACCATGCTCAATCTTCGACACGCGAGACTCCTTCAGACCAATCAGTCTGCCGAGCTGGGCTTGTGTAAGGCCTTTCTTCTTTCGCTCCTCGCGTATAATCATCCCTAAACTCTTGTTCTCCATATCTACCTATCTATTGTTGTTTACCGCAAAGGTAAGCAAAACTTTCCAATTATGGAAAGGCATGGGCGGATAAGTTGTACTTATAAAAAGTTAAAGACAAAACTCAGACTCTTAATATTTCATAACAGCAAGTAGAGTAGATGCCCTAGTAGTCGCTAAATATAGCCTTTTTCAACTTGCACATTATTGTACCATTTACCTTGTAACTATCTGATTATCAAGCAACATTTTATTTCCACATGAATAATTCAGGTTAGATGTCGTCGCCGAACTTGACCACCGGAGCCTGCTGTGCGGCTGCCGTAGCCTGGAACTTCTCCATGCGGTCGAAGCCGAACATGCCGGCGATGAGCACGTTGGGGAAGCGGCGGATGGCAACGTTGTACTGCTGAACGGCGTCATTATACTTCTGCCGCGCCTCATTGATGCGGTTCTCAGTGCCTTCCAACTGTATCTGCAGGCTATGGAAGTTTTGGTCGGCCTTGAGTTCGGGGTAGCGCTCCACCACCACCATCAACTTACCTAAAGCCTGCGTGAGCTCACCCTGGGCCTGCTCAAACTGCTTGATTTGCTGCGGTGTGGCATTGTCGCCGAGCTTCAGCTGCGATGCTGCCGAACGGGCCTTGGCCACTTCGGCAAATGTTGATTTCTCGTGCTTGGCATAGGCCTGTACCGTGTTGGCGAGGTTCGGAATGAGGTCGGCACGACGCTGATAGGTGGCCTGCACGTCGGCCAACGCCGTCGTCGCAACCTCCTGCTTGTTGACCATGCCGTTGTAGCCCGACCAGAGCCACACCACCAACACGGCGATTATACCTAAGACGATCCAAAGTGTTTTGTTCGATTTCTTCATGTTTTATACTATTTGATTGATTGTCTACGTTCTTCTCAAGGTGAGGCATCCGCCTACGGTTACCAGCCGCCACCTGATCCGCCACCACCAAAGCTGCCGCCGCCGAAGCTGCCTCCCCCACCGAAGTCACCGCCTCCGAAGTGGTTGCCGCCTCCGGGACCGCCGAAGAAGATAAACGGTGGAAAGAAGCTGCTGCCACGGTTGTGACGGCCTGGCCCCCGACGGTTGTTATTGTTTCGTCTGGAGAAATAGATGAGCAGCGGGAAGCCGAAGCAGAACAGGCAGATGACGACGATACCCCATGTCGAGAGGTCGTCGTCCTCCTCATCCCCGATGCCAGTCGAACCCGTCTTGAATTTGCTATAGACGGCCTTCACCGTAGAAAGCACCGCAGCGTCGAGGTCGTCGTTCTTCATGTTTCTCATGATGCACGCCTGCGCGATGTCGTCGCATTCCACATCGGTGAGATCGCCCTCAAGGCCTTTGCCCGGCGCAATGAAATATTGATGGTCTTCGACCGCAATCACGATGACCAGTCCGCGCCGCGTCTTCTTGTCGCCAACGCCATAGCGGTTGCCGATGTCCTGAGCCATGCGGAAACAGTCACCGTCCTTGACCCTGTTGACGACGACAAACACCGACTGCACGCCGCAATCCTTCTCTAAATGGCGGAGGTAGTAATCGGCCGAGTCGCGGTCGGCCGTGTCCATCAGGTTCTCGGGGTCGCACACGTAGCGCATGCGGTCCTGCAGATGCACCATAGGGACGTCAGCCGCCGACCATGTTCTGGCCGTGGCACCAATGCTGACGATGAACAGCAGCAACAGCAACAGTGATTTCGTCGGTTCGGGTAACTTCATAGATTACAAAGTTAGGCAAAAATCCGGAATACATGACCGTTGGCTCAATAATTTATCGTTAAAATATCCGAATGAGCCATAACGCAAAAGGCGGCATCACACCTCGATGAAGCATGATGCCGCCTTTGCGTTGCTATATATAATAATGTGTATCCGGGTGAGGACAGTTTTTACTTGATGATGCCCTGGTCGACGAAGATCTTCTTCAGTGCCATGACACCGCGCTCAACCTGCTCTTTCGTGTGGGTAGCCATGAGGGCGAAACGCACGAGCGTGTCTTGCGGAGCGCATGCTGGTGGAATAACCGGATTGATGAATACGCCGGCGTCGAAGGCCAGCTTGGTCACCAGGAACGTCTTGGTATCGTCGCGCACATAAAGCGGAATGATAGGACTCTCGGTCTCGCCAATCTCGAAACCTTCCTCGCGGAAGCGCTTCAAGGCGTAGTTGGTGACATCCCACAGACGCTGTCTGCGCTCGGGCTCATTCTGGATGATGTGAAGGGCCTCGAGAGCGCAAGCTGTTGCAGCGGGCGTGTCGCTGGCCGAGAAGATATAGGTGCGTGCGGTGTGGCGCAGGTAGTTGATGATATCCCAGTCGGCAGCAACGAAGCCACCGATAGAGGCGAGACTCTTCGAGAAGGTACCCATGATGATGTCGACATCGTCCTGCAGACCGAAGTGATGGCAAACGCCACGACCCTGATCGCCGAAGACACCAAGACCATGAGCCTCGTCCACCATGATGGAGCAATTGTACTTATGCTTCAGTTCGACAATCTCGGGCAGTTTGGCCAGGTCGCCCTCCATCGAGAATACACCGTCGACGACAATCAGTTTGATGGCCTCGTGGGGCAGGCGCTTGAGCACGCGCTCCAGGTCTTCCATGTCGTTGTGCTTGTAGTGCAGCTGCGTGGCAAAGCTCAGACGGCGGCCGTCAACGATGGAGGCGTGGTCGCGGTCGTCGCAGATGAGGTAGTCGCCACGGCCCACAATAGCGGGAATGACACCCGAGTTAACGGTGAAGCCGGTGCTGAAGCAAAGGGCATCATCCTTATGCTCGTATGCGGCCAGCTCCTTCTCGAGCTGCACGTGAATGTCAAGCGTACCGTTGAGGAAACGACTGCCGGCACAACCTGAACCGTATTTGTCGAGCGCTGCCTTGCCGGCATCGATGATACGCTGGTCGCCCGTAAGCCCCGTATAGGCGTTACTTCCGAACATAAGAATCTTACGACCGCCCATAATCACTTCAGGGCCTTGTTTGCTGGTTATCTCTCTGAAATAGGGATATACACCTTCTTCCATGTACCTCTGAGGTACACGATAATGCTTGTATTTTTCTGTTAACTGTCCCATTATGAATGGTTTCTTAATTTATTCACTATAGTTATTCCACCTATTGTATAGGCTGCAAAGTTACAAAAAAGAACTTATTTGACGAACAATATCGACAAGAAAACTCTAAAAAGATAAAAAATAATCGCCTATTCACGTTATTTTGAAGAAAACAGACTATATTTGCAAAGCAATAACAACGGATATGAAACAGAAAATACTTTTCATTATCAATCCTATATCGGGTACGGTGAGTAAGGCTGGCATCCCTGAGGCAATCAATAATTATCTGGACAAAGACAAGTATGATTACTACATTGCTGAGACGTCTCGACCGGGTCAGGCCACCGAATTGGCCGCCGATGCTGCCCGTGACCATTTCGCCGTGGTGGTAGCCATTGGCGGTGACGGTACGGTGAATGAGGTGGGCCGCGCCCTGACGCATACCGATACGGCAATGGCCATCATTCCCTGCGGTTCGGGCAATGGGCTGGCGAGACACCTGCTGATTCCGCTCAATGTGAAACGCAGCATCGAGATCATCAACGCCTGCGAGATACACGACCTGGACTACGGCGTCATCAACGACCACAAGTTCTTTTGCACATGTGGCATGGGCTTCGACGCCTTCATCAGCTTCAAGTTTGCTGAGGCGGGCAAGCGCGGGCCAATCACTTACGTACAGCAGATTCTGGAGAAGGGATTGTCGTATAAACCAGAGACTTACGAGCTGGAGACGGAAGAGGAGTCGAAGCGCTACAAGGCCTTCCTCATTTCCATCGCCAATGCCTCGCAATATGGCAACAACGCCTATATCGCTCCGCAGGCCAGCATGAGCGACGGACTGATGGATGTGGTGATCATGGAGCCGTTCGACATCATTGAGGCACCCCAGATTGCCATCGACATGTTCAGCAAGACGCTCGACAAGAGCTCGCGCATACGGTCGTTCCGCACCAAGCACCTCCGCATCCACCGTTCATCGCCAGGGCCTATCCACTACGACGGAGAGCCGGTGATGACAGGACCCGATATCGACGTGGCCATTAAGGAGAAGGGTATCAAGATAGTGGTCAACCCCGACGGCAACCGCGACCAGCGCAAGCCTAACGCCATTCAGACCGCAGCAGCCGACCTTTTCAATGAGCTCAATGCCATCCGCGACGAGATTGCCAAGAAGACGCGACGCGGCGCCATGTTGAGGAAAATCATACAAAAGAAGTTGGAAGACAACCTTCCGCAGATTTGATAAGTAGGCCGGCGCGATGCCTTCGCGCGTATATAATAAAAAGGTGTGCGAAGAGGCCAAATGTGGGGAAATCGCTGATTTTTGGTCGATAACGACGAAAAAAGACCAAATAAATTTCATTATAACAAGGGAAATTTGTAATTTTGCATCCCCGAAAAGATAGTCGAAATACAAGATATAAACATAAGATATTTTCCACAGATGACAAAAGCAGATATCATTAGTGAGATTACCGAAAAGACCGGCCTCCAGAAGAAGGAAGTCGCAGTAGTAATTGAGAGCTTCATGGATACCGTGAAGCGTTGCATGCTCGATAAGAAGGAGAATGTATATCTCCGCGGCTTCGGCAGTTTCGTTATCAAGCACCGTGCAGCCAAGACTGCCCGCGACATTGGTAAGGACACCACCATCATCATCGACGCCCACGACATCCCGAGCTTCAAGCCCGCTAAGGTGTTCCTCGATGAGATGAAGGGTGAGTAAACGTGAGTAGAGAACAGTGATAAACAACATATTTAAATTTAACAATTATGCCAAACGGTAAGAAAAAGAAGGGCCACAAGATGGCTACGCATAAGCGTAAGAAGAGATTACGTAAGAACCGCCATAAGAGCAAGTAAGCCCTAAGCAAGGCAGTTCTTGGAAAGGGGGTATGCCCATAAGGTATGCCCCTTTCTTTTTAAGATTAACAAACCAGAGAAATGACAAGTGAAGTAATTATCGACGTCAAGCCAAAAGAGATTTCCATTGCCTTGCTCGAGGATAAACGGCTGGTGGAATACCAGAACGAGTCCCGTCAGGCCAACTTCTCTGTAGGCAACATCTACATCGCCAAGGTGAAGAAGCTCATGCCTGGGCTCAATGCCTGTTTCGTCGATGTAGGCTATGAGCGCGACGCTTTCTTGCATTATCTTGATTTGGGTAGTCAGTTCAATTCCTATGCAAAGTACCTCAAGCAGGTACAGAGCGACCGCAAACGCCTTTATCCCTTTGAGAAAGCCTCTCGCCTGCCCGATCTTCAGAAAGACGGCAGCGTGCAGCAGACGCTTTCCGTCGGTCAGGAAGTGCTCGTGCAGATTGTCAAGGAGCCTATTTCCACCAAAGGGCCACGCCTTACTGCTGAACTGAGTTTTGCCGGACGATTCCTTGTCCTTATCCCATTTGGCGATAAGGTGTCAGTCTCGACGAAAATCAAAAGCGGTGAAGAGCGCTCAAGGCTGAAGCAACTCATCCACAGCATCAAGCCTAAAAACTGCGGCGTCATCGTACGCACCGTAGCCGAGGGCAAGCGCGTGGCCGAACTTGACGCAGAACTGAAGGTGCTCGTCGAGCGCTGGATGAATGCACTCACCAAGGTGCAGAAAACGCAAAAGAGGCCACAACTCGTTTATGAGGAAACAGGAAGGGCTGTCGCCATGCTGCGCGACCTCTTCAATCCCACCTACGAGAACATCTACGTCAACGACGAGGAGATTTGTAAAGAAGTAAGGCATTACGTCACACTTATCGCCCCCGACAAAGCCAACATCGTCAAGATGTACACGGGGAAAGTGCCTATCTTCGACAATTTCAACGTCACGAAACAAATTAAGTCAAGTTTTGGCAAAACGGTGAACTATGCCCATGGAGCTTACCTCATCATTGAGCACACCGAAGCCATGCATGTGGTGGATGTGAACAGCGGCAACCGCTCGAAGAATCAGAACGGACAGGAAGCCACGGCGCTCGATACCAACCTCGGTGCCGCCGACGAACTTGCCCGACAACTCCGACTGCGAGATATGGGAGGAATCATCGTGGTCGACTTCATCGACATGAACCTGGCCGAGGACCGGCAAATGCTTTATGAGCGGATGTGCAAGGATATGCAGAAAGACCGTGCACGCCACAACATTCTGCCGCTGAGTAAGTTCGGACTGATGCAGATCACCCGACAGCGCGTGCGCCCTGCGATGGACGTCAATGTCGAGGAAACCTGCCCCACCTGCAATGGCACGGGAAAGATCAGGTCCAGCATACTGTTTACCGACCAGCTTGAAGGAAAGATTGACCGCCTCGTCAACAAGATAGGCATCAGAAAGTTCTATTTACACGTTCATCCCTATGTAGCCGCCTACATCAACCAAGGCCTCGTTAGCCTGAAGCGCAAATGGCAAATGAAGTATGGTTTTGGCGTCCACGTCATTCCTTCACAGAAGCTCGCCTTCCTGCAGTACGAATTCTACGACTCGAAAGGGGAGCCTATCGACATGAGGGAAGAAATCGAAACGAAGTAAGGACTTTATTCCAACCAATTAAGAAGGAACCATTCCGGCGTTGTCCGCGGGAGTAGTTCCTTCTTTTTAATGAGTGTAAAAACCGTGACATGACTGCTTAAGAGCCGTTAAGTGTTAAAATCAAACTGTTAAAATCGGATAAACTTAATGACAAAATGACCACTTTACACTTTTTGCACCTATATTTGCACCCAATTTAATGCTTTAAGTAGATTGCAAATATTAAACTATAAACAGACTATGAAGAAAATTGCAAATTATTTAGTGGCAACGACATGCGTGCTATCGCTTACGCTTTCTGCCGGTGCCTTCTACAAGGTGAGCGCCGCCACAACCGATGTGGAGCAGGCTGCCCAGCCCGTTGATCTGACCTATGCAGCCAAGAAGGCACTGCCGGCCGTGGTCCACATCAAATACGTACAAAACTCAAAGACGCAGACCGTCGACGTGCAGTCCGATCCGTTCGACTTCTTCTCTGACCCCTTCGGCTTCTTTGGCAATCCTAACCAAGGTCAGGGTGGCACCCGCAAGCAGAAGATTCAGACGCCTAAGAAGGAGGCTACCGGCTCTGGTGTCATCATCAGCGCCGACGGTTATATCGTGACCAACAACCACGTCGTCAACGGCGCCGACGAGCTCACCGTCACCCTCGAGGACAACCGCGAGTTCAACGCACGCATCATTGGTACCGACCCCACAACCGACCTGGCCCTCATCAAGATTGACGCCAAGAACCTCCCCACCCTGCCTATCGGTGACTCCGACAAGATTCAGGTAGGTGAATGGGTCATCGCCGTGGGCAACCCGTTCGGTTTGAACAACACCGTCACCGCCGGCATCGTATCGGCCAAGGCTCGTTCCATCGGCGCCAACGGCATCGAGAGTTTCATCCAGACCGATGCGGCCATCAACCCGGGCAACTCGGGCGGCGCACTGGTCAACACCAAGGGCGAGCTCATTGGCATCAATGCCATGATCTACTCTCAGACGGGTTCCTACGCCGGCTATGGCTTCGCCATTCCTACCGCCATTATGAATAAGGTGGTTGCCGACCTCAAGCAGTACGGCACCGTGCAGCGCGCTTACCTGGGCATCAGAGGCGGTGACCTGCTCGACTATGTCAACTCGCTCAAGGACCAGAACAAGGATGTGCCTGACTTTGGCACCAACACCGGCGTCTATGTGGAGTCGGTTGAGGATAACAGCGCCGCGTCGGCAGCAGGCTTGAAGAAGGGCGATGTCATCACAGGCATTGACGGCACGAAGGTCACCAAGATGGCCGAGTTGCAGGAGGCTGTCAACGGCAAGCGTCCCGGCGACAAGGCTACCATCACTTGGATGCGCGATAAGAAGAAGATGAGCAAGACCGTAACGATGAAGAACCAGCAGGGCAACACCCACGTGGTGAAGATGGCCGACCTCGATGTGCTGGGCGCTAAGGTATTCCCTGTCAGCGACGCACTGAAGAAGCAGCTCAACATCAGCTATGGTCTGCAGGTGAAGGACGTGAAGAGCGGTGCCTTCAAGGATGGCGGCATCAGCGACGGCTTCATCATCCTCACTGCCAACGACAAGCCAATGAAGGGCATCTCCGACTTGCAGGATGCCGTGAAGAGCGCTTCTACCAGCAAGAACCCCGTACTCTTCATCACCGGTATCTGGCCGTCAGGCAAGACCGACTACAAGGCCATCAAGGTGGGTGACGAGGAATAGTTCAGAAGTACGGAAGTCCAGAAGTACGGAAGTCCAGAAGTCCAGTCATATGCTTAAGTAATGGAAAATTGGGATTCTTATAGTATTGAGGGGACTGCTGAACTTCTTGACTTCCGGACTTAGCTACTCAAAGAACAAAATAAAAAGAAATCGCCAGGGAGCTTTAAACTCCTTGGCGATTTTCTTTTGATTTTGTCTCAGGTAATCAGGCCTTCGAGATCATCCCGTCATCAACCTTGATGATGCCGTGCTTCTGCGCATAGCCCAAGAGGTAGTAGGCCTCCTTGCGCGAGCAATCGTAATAATGTATCAGTCCGACCATGAAGTTGTCCTGGCTCAACCCGGCTCCTTTGGTCTCGCTGAATATCTTATCAACAGCTTTCTGAAGGCTGCTGATGTGGTAACGGAGATTCTTCTTCTGATGATACCTGTAAAGCACGATAGCAAGGCATAATACGGCGACTACGATGATGAGGGTTAATTCTTTCATAAGTTCTGTTTAGATTGGTTTGTTGCAAATATAATAATTTTTCCAAGATACTGCAAGAGAAAGACGACTTTTTCTTCACAATCATAAGAAAAAACCTTCCCCAAGGCCTCGCGTCTGCCTTTTTGTCATACCGCAACAGCCTTCTTTTGCCAGTTTGTCGGCTTTTCTTACTTAGGTATGTGCTTTGATAGAGGAAGGGCAGAAAACAAAAATAGAAAGGAAGAAACATTATGACATTCGACAAATTTACAATTAAGGCGCAGGAAGCCATCCAAGAGGCTGTTAACACCGCTCAGATGGCTCACCAGCAGGCCATTGAGCCTGTCCACCTGATGCAGGGTATCGTGCAGAAGGGACGCGACGTGAGCAACTTCGTCTTCCAGAAGCTTGGCGTCAACGCCATGCAGATAGAGAACCTCCTGCAACAGGAGCTCAAACATCTGCCGCGAGTGGAAGGCGGACAGCCCTATTTCTCTGATACATCCAACCGCGTGTTGCAGCGCGCCGTGGAGAATGCGCAGAAGGCTGGCGACGAGTTCGTCTCCATTGAGCCCATCCTCCTTGCCTTGCTGCAGGTTGACTCCACCGTCAGCCGCATTCTGAAGGATGCCGGCTGCAACGAGGCCGACATGACGAAAGCCATCAAGGAGCTGCGTCAGGGTCAGAAAGTGCAGAGCCAGAGTGGCGACGAGAACTATCAGGCACTCTCCAAGTACGCCGTCGATTTGGTCGACGCCGCCCGCAAGGGTAAGCTCGACCCGGTCATCGGCCGTGACGAAGAGATACGCCGCGTGCTGCAGATTCTGTCGCGCCGCACGAAGAACAATCCTATCCTCATCGGTGAACCGGGTACCGGTAAGACCGCCATCGTTGAGGGACTGGCCGAGCGTATCGTGCGTGGCGACGTGCCGGAGAACTTGAAGAACAAACAACTCTATTCGCTTGATATGGGCGCACTTATCGCCGGAGCCAAATACAAGGGCGAGTTTGAGGAGCGCCTGAAGAGCGTGATTAAAGAGGTGACCAATGCCAACGGCAACATCATCCTCTTCATCGATGAGATCCATACGCTGGTGGGTGCCGGCGGTGGCGAGGGTGCCATGGATGCCGCCAACATCCTGAAGCCGGCCCTGGCGCGTGGCGAACTGCGTGCCATCGGTGCCACCACGCTCAACGAGTATCAGAAATACTTCGAGAAGGATAAAGCCCTCGAACGCCGGTTCCAGACCGTCATGGTCAATGAGCCGGATGAGGTTGATGCCATCTCCATTCTGCGTGGCTTGAAGGAGAAATACGAGAACCACCACAAGGTGCGTATCACCGACGACGCCTGTATCGCCGCCGTGAAGTTGTCGGAGCGCTACATCTCCGACCGTTTCCTCCCCGACAAGGCCATTGACCTGATGGATGAGGCTGCCGCCAAGCTGCGCATGGAGCGCGACTCGGTGCCTGAGGAGCTCGATGAAATCACACGTCATCTCAAGCAGATTGAGATTGAGCGTGAGGCCATCAAACGTGAGGGCGACGAGGACAAGATCAAACAACTCGACAAGGAGATTGCCGAGTACAAGGAGAAGGAGCACTCGTTCCGCGCTAAGTGGGAAGCCGAGAAAGGACTCGTCAACAAGATTCAGCAAGACAAGCAACAGATTGAGAACCTGAAGTTTGAGGCTGAGAAGGCCGAGCGCGAAGGCGACTACGGTCGTGTAGCCGAAATTCGCTACGGCAAACTGAAGGAGCTCAACGACGACATCGCCAACATCCAGCTGCAGCTCCGCGCCACACAGGGCGGCGAGGCTATGGTACGCGAGGAGGTCACTGCCGACGACATTGCCGAGGTGGTGAGCCGCTGGACGGGCATACCCGTAACGCGCATGATGCAGAGCGAGCGCGAGAAGTTGCTCCACCTCGAGGAAGAACTTCACAAGCGCGTCGTCGGACAGGATGAGGCCATCAAGGCCGTAGCCGATGCCGTACGTCGCTCGCGTGCCGGACTGCAGGATCCGAAGCGTCCTATCGCCTCGTTCATCTTCCTCGGCACTACGGGTACCGGTAAGACGGAACTGGCCAAGGCGCTGGCTGAATACCTGTTCAACGATGAGAACATGATGACGCGTATCGACATGAGCGAGTATCAGGAAAAGTTCAGCGTCAGTCGTCTCATCGGCGCGCCTCCAGGGTACGTCGGTTACGACGAGGGCGGTCAGCTCACCGAGGCTGTACGCCGCAAGCCCTACAGCGTGGTGCTGTTTGATGAGATTGAGAAGGCTCACCCCGATGTGTTCAACATCCTCCTGCAGGTGCTTGACGACGGCCGTCTGACCGACAACAAGGGCCGCACGGTGAACTTCAAGAACACCATCATCATCATGACGTCCAACCTGGGCAGCCAGTATATCCAGGAGCGCTTCGCCGACCTCAACGACTACAACCGCAACGAGGTCATCAGCGACACGCGCAACCATGTGATGGAGATGCTGAAGAAGACCATCCGTCCGGAGTTCCTCAACCGTATCGACGACATCATCATGTTCCTGCCGCTCACGAAGCCGCAGATTGCCCAAGTGGTGACGCTGCAGATGAACCGCGTCAAGAAGATGCTCGAGCCGCAGGGCTTCGAGTTGAAGTGGACGCCTGCCGCCATCGACTGGCTGGCTGACCACGGCTACGACCCTGAGTTCGGTGCCCGTCCAGTGAAGCGCGCCATTCAGGACTACGTGCTCAACGATCTGAGCAAGCGCATCCTGGCTGAGAAGGTGCTGCGCGACAAGCCCATCATCATCGATGCCAACGGCGCCGGTCTGCAGTTCCGCAACTAACGCATCAGTCGGTTAATCATACGCCGGCCTGCCTCCCCTATTCCACGGGGAAGCAGGCCGGCGTTTTTTTTGTTTTACCTATCCGATGCATAAGGATAATATTAGGCGTCGTTTTCCGTTATACAAAAGATGAAGAAGACCATTCTATTCTTAATGACGATACTGTTGCTGGCCTCGTGTGGGGCTGAGCGCGATTACCGCCGCGGCGAGAAGTACCTCGCGCTCGGCGAATACTACGATGCGGCCAACTCCTACAGGCAGGCCTACCAGAAGACGGCGCCCAAGGACCGCGACCGCCGTGGGCAGATTGCACGCAAGATGGGCTATTGTTACGCCAAGAGCCTGCAGACGGCGAAGGCCGTGGCCGCCTACCGCAACGTGATGCGCTATGGTCAGGACGATGTGGCTGACCGCATCCAACTCGCTCAGCAACTCATGAAGACCGGTGCCTACAAGGAGGCCGCCACATTGTATCAGGCCGTCGTCGACTCTTTCCCCGACAATGCATTGGCCCGGGAAGGACTGGAGGCGGCTCAGCAGGCGCCACAGATTAAGGAGATGGGCAGCCGCTATACCGTCAAGCGCATGCAGGAGTTCAGCTCACGGCGCGCCGACTTCTCGCCGATGCTGGCTGGCGACAACTATGACGAACTTTACTTCTCCTCCACCCGCAATGAGGCGCAGGGCGACGAGCTGAGCGGCATCACGGGTACGAAGCCGGCCGACATCTTCGTTTCAAAGAAAGACGATAAGGGTAAATGGACCAAACCTGAGCCCGTGGAAGGCGGACTCAACACCGCCAACGACGAGGGCGTCAGCTGCCTCTCTGCCGACGGCCGCGAGATGTACCTCACGCAGTGCATCACCGACCCGTCGTATCCGCGCTACGCCCAAATTGTGAAGTCGAGCCGCACAGATGCCGCATGGGGCAAGGCCACAGAGGTCAAGCTCTCCAATGACACGCTTTCAAGCTTTGCCCATCCCGCCATCTCACCCGACGGCGAATGGCTTTATTTCGCCTCCGACATGCCGGGCGGCAAGGGCGGCCTCGACATCTGGCGCGTACGCATCACCGCAGCAGGCTTTGGCGGTGTGGAGAATCTCGGTGCGCCCATCAACACCGAAGGCGATGAGGCCTTCCCCACCTTCCGCGCCAACGGCGACCTTTATTTCTCCAGCACCGGCCACCCCGGATTGGGCGGCTACGACATCTTCATCGCCCACGTGGGCAAGGACCACCGCTACCATCTCTCCCACCCCGGCTACCCGCTCAACTCGTCGGGCGACGACTTCGGCATGACGTTTGAGAATCCCTACAACCGCGGCTATTTCAGCAGCAACCGCGGCGACGGCAAGGGATGGGACCATATCTATTCGTTCAACAATCCTGAGATTATCCAGACCGTGAAGGGATGGGTGTATGAGATGGACGGCTACGAGCTGCCCGCCGCACAGGTGTATTGCGTCGGCGACGACGGCACCAACGAGAAGATTACGTTGAAGAGTGACGGTTCGTTTACCAAGGTCATGACGCCGGGCGTGAGCTATCTGTTTATGGCAACGTGCAAAGGCTATCTCAACCATAAAGAGGAGATCCATGCACTGGCCAATCCGAAGGAGTCAACAGATACGACGCTGCAGTTTGCCCTGGCCAATATCTCAGCGCCTACCCTCATCGACAACATCTTCTACGATTTCGATAAAGCCACGCTGCGCGACAGCAGCCGTACGGCGCTCGACAAACTCGTGACGTTGCTCAATGAGAATCCCAACATCACCATTGAGTTGGCTGCCCACTGCGACTACAAGGGTTCGGCCGAATACAACAAACGGCTCTCGCAGCGCAGGGCCGAGTCGGTGGTCAACTACCTCATTGCCCACGGCATTGCGGCCGACCGTCTCACGCCGAAAGGCTACGGCAAGGAGCGCCCGAAGACGGTGAAGAAGAAGCTGACCGAGCGTTATCCCTGGTTGAAGGAAGGCGACGTATTGACCGAGGCCTATATCATGGGGCTAAAGGATAAAGCGCATCAGGAGATTTGTAACCAACTCAACCGCCGCACCGAATTCAGCGTGCTGCGCACCACCTATGGCCTCTTCGATAAGAACGGCAAACTCAAGCAGCAGCCGAAGCCTAAGCCGAAGCAGCAGGAGCCGCTCGACGATGGCGACATCTATATCTATTAAAAGTTAGGGGGTGTATCAGAATTAGAGAAGTCCAGAAGTCCGGAAGTTAGGAAGTCCCGTCATTACTATAATGATACCTTATTATTAGGCACTTGTGCATATGACTGAACTTCTGAACTTCCGGACTCTCGGACTTTTTCAATTTTGATACACCCTCCTGCATTTCTTTTCGACTTGTTGATCAGCAGTCAAAAAGCGTACATCTATTTATTTGACGATTTTCACGATATGCGTCTTGGGCAACTGCTTGTTGCGTACGTTGACGCGCGTGACCACGGCCTGGGCTAGATTGATGAAGGCCTGCCCCGTAGCGGTGTCGATGTGCAGCGCAGCCGGCTCACCTTTGTCACCGTCATCGCAGATGCTCTGCACAAGGGGAATCTGGGCCAACAAAGGCACACCCATCTCCTCAGCCAACTCCTTACAACCGTTCTTGCCGAAGATGTAATATTTATTGTTGGGCAGTTCAGCCGGCGTAAACCATGCCATGTTCTCCACCAATCCGAGGATAGGTACGTTGACTTTGTCGTTGGTATACATGTCGATACCCTTACGTGCATCGGCCAGCGCCACATGCTGCGGCGTCGAGACGATGACGGCTCCCGTGATGGCCAGCGTCTGGAGCAGCGTGAGATGGATGTCGGATGTGCCTGGAGGCGTGTCGAGCACAAAGTAGTCGAGATCGCCCCAGTCGGCGTCGGCGATGAGTTGCTTGAGTGCCGCCGTTGCCATGCCGCCACGCCACAGCGTTGCCCGGTCAGGATCGACGACGAAGCCGATGCTCAGAATCTTGACGCCATAGCGCACAATCGGTTCGATGAGCTGACGGCCGTCGCGCTCCACTGCGGTAAGGCGCGCATTCTCCACACCAAACATCTTCGGAATCGACGGGCCGAAGATGTCGGTATCGAGCAAGCCGACTTTATAGCCTAACTTGGCCAGCGCAATGGCGAGGTTGACGGCAACCGTGCTCTTGCCCACACCACCCTTGCCGGAACTGACGGCAATGATGTTCTTCACATTGGGCAGCAACTTATCGACCTCAGGCCGCGGAGCCGATCGGAACTCCGTGTGGATGGTCACCTCAACGTCGTCGCCGAGCTTGTACTTCAGCGTGGCTTCGGCAGCCTTGACCGTCGACTTCATAAACGGATCGGTGTCGCGCGGGAAGATGAGCGAGAAGCTCACCTTGTTGCCGTTGATGCGGATGTTGTCGGCCACCATATCGCTTTCTATCAAGTTCTTCTTTGTTCCCGGATAGATAACCGTGGCCAGAATAACTCTGATGAGTTTGGGGTACAGTGTCATAATGCTTAATGTTTTATGACTGACAAAAGTAGCTATTATTTGACAAATAGGCAAATAAAAGTCCATTTTATTTCCACCTTCCCTCAGGCGTTGCGCTGCGCGGGTGCAGCCAAGCAACAAAAAGGGTAAGTATTTCCGCAAAATGTGTAATGAGATAATCGAAAAATTAGTTTAATTTTGCAGTAATGTAATTACATCAAGTCTCGAACGATATGAAGAACTTCAAGATTAAATTGTTCAGTCTGGCATTGACCCTGCTTTGCGTCAATGCGGCATCGGCTCAGTCAAAGGTTTATCTCACCCGCGAGATTACTCCCGCCTCACTCGTACGCATCTATGAGGCCCTCGGCGTGAAGGCCAAAGGGCGCGTGGCGGTGAAGATCAGCACCGGCGAGGGGTCCAATCCCAACTATCTCAAGCCCGAGCTCATCAAGGACCTCGTGTATGATGTCGACGGCACTATCGTGGAGTGCAACACCGCTTATCCGAGCCCTAAGGGTGACGAGCGAAACAACTCGGCCAACCACTGGAAGGTCATCGACCGTCACGGCTTCACCAAGTATTTCCCCGTGGACATCATGGATGAATACGACGAGATACGTATTCCCGTCAGAGACCACACCCATCTGAACTATGACATCGTAGGCGGTCACCTGGCCAACTACGACTTCATGATTTGCCTCTCCCACTTCAAGGGTCACCCCATGGGCGGCTACGGCGGGGCGCTGAAGAACCTCTCCATCGGCTGCGCATCCTCCAATGGCAAGGCTTATATCCACTCGGCCGGATTGATGAACAAGCTCACCATGGACTCGCTGTGGACACCGAAGTACATTGGCAACCAAGACGGCTTCCTCGAGAGCATGGCTGCCGCCGCACAGGCTGTGGTCAACTACTTCAACAAGGAGAACGGCATTATATATATTAATGTGATGAACAACATGTCGATTGACTGCGACTGCGTCGACCATCCCGCTCCCGTGAAGCTCGAGGACTACGGCATCTTGGCCAGCACCGACCCCGTGGCACTCGACCAGGCCTGCGTCGACATCATCAACCAGCAGAAGGTGACGGCCAAGAACGACCCCACCGACCTGCTCAAGCGCATCGATAAGCAGCATGGCACCCATACCATCAACTGGGCTGAGAAGATTGGCCTTGGATCGAAGAAGTACACCATCGTGAATATCGACAAGTAAAGCTTATTATCACTCTTTATTTTCTATATGTTAAGACAACTCGCTATCGCAGCTGCCTTAGGTGGCTGTTTGTGCAACGCGAATGCACAGTCCGACTCGGTTAATCTGAATACGGTCGTCGTGACTGGCGCCCGCTACAGTTCTGACTTGAGGCATCTGCCCTTCGACGTCTCCGTCGTCAAGCGCGACCGGCTAACAGCCGACTATCAGCCTTCCATCCTACCCTCACTCAGTCAGCAGGTTCCCGGCTTGTTCGTCACCACGCGTGGCGTGCTGGGTTATGGACTGAGCACCGGTGCGGCCGGAACCATCAAGGTGCGTGGCATCGGCGGTATGGCCAACCTGCTCGTGCTGATCGACGGACTGCCGCAGTATGCCGGCCTCTACGGTCACCCGATGGCCGACACCTATCAGACAATGATGGCCGAGCAGGTGGAGGTGGTCAACGGACCGGCCTCGACCATCTATGGCAGCAACGCCATGGGCGGCGTGGTGAACATCGTGACCCGACAGATGGCTGCCAACGGACAGCGCACCAACATCAACCTGCAAGGCGGCAGCTACGGTACCTTCATCGGTACAGCTACCAACCAGCTGCGCCTCGGCAACTTCTCATCGACGGCCGGCATCAACTATGAGCGCACCGACGGCCACCGCGCCAACAACAGCTTCAGTCAGGTCAACGGTTTTGTCAAGCTCGGCTACGACATCTCCAGCCACTGGACCTTGGAAGGCAACGTCGACATCGCCTATCAGGAATCGTCCAACCCCGGTCCTGTCTCGGCACCGCTCATCGACAATGACTTCATGATTACACGTGGCATGGCGGCCGTGTCATTGCTCAACAACTATGGCAGCACCTCAGGTGCCGTGCGCACCTATTACAACTGGGGCCACCACCACATCAACGACGGCCACACAGCCAACGCCGCCGAGCAGACTGCATTCTATATGCACAACGACCGCATGGGCGGCGTCTTGGCTTATCAGAACGTCTCGTTGTTCAAGGGCAACCGGCTCACGCTCGGCTTCGACTATCAGCACTTCGGTGGTCACGCCTGGCAACGCGTCAGGGCCGATCGCAGCACCAACGAGATAGCCGACCGCACCGTTGACGAGGTGGCTGGCTATGCCGACATGCGACAGGAGCTGTGGTCATGGCTCGTGGCCGACGCCGGCGTGCGCTACGACCACCACAGCGTCACGGGCAGCGAATGGGTGCCGCAGGGCGGACTGACATTCTTGCTGCCTTCCGACATCGTGGTGAAGACCATCGTCTCGAAAGGCTTCCGCAATCCCACCATCCGCGAGCTCTATATGTATCGTCCCGCCAATGCCGACCTCGAGCCGGAGCGTCTGATGAACTATGAGCTGTCGTATCGGCAGCATCTGCTCGGCGGCCGACTGGGTTACGGCTTCAACGTGTTCTATATCAAGGCCGACAACCTCATCAGCACTGAGCGCGTCGACGGACGCCCGCTCAACGTCAACACCGGCAAGACCGAGAACTCCGGCTTCGAACTGCTCGTCGACTGGATGGCCTGCCGCAACCTGCGCCTCAATGCCAACTACAGCTACCTGCACACCAGCCGGCAACTGACGGCCGCCCCGAAGAACAAGCTTTTCCTCGGCGCCACCTGGCAGAAGAGCCGCCTCACGCTCAACACCGGACTGCAGTGGATTGACGGACTCTACACCAGTACCACCGCCACTTCGACCGAAAACTACTGGCTGTGGAATCTCACGGCGACGATGCGTGTGACCAAGCACCTCTCGGTGTTTGCCAAGGGCGAGAATCTCCTTGCCCAGCGCTATGAGGTCAATGCCGGATTCCCCATGCCCCGCGCAACGGTGATGGGCGGTGTCAACATCAACATCTAAGCCTTAACAAAACACAAATATTAACTGATTATTACCGGCTTACTGATATTTTTAATAACTTTGTTGTATTGAACTTATGAGTAAGCCGATGAAATCATACGCATTATATATGGCTGTCGCCCTCAGCCTGCTCCCTTCAGCAGGCAGGGCGAAGCCAATTGACTGGTACTATGGCGGCCACGTCACCTATGACGTCCAGAAGAAGCATGACGCTGTTGTAGAAAAGGCCATTGACCTTTTTGGCAGCGACATGAAGGCTGTTACGGGAAAGGCTGTCCGACAAGCGAGCAACGCCGACGTTGAGATATTCCAGTTGAATACGGCCTCCAACAAAGAACTGAAAGCCATGGAGAGTCTCAAAGTGCCCCTCATGCAGTTTATCACCAAGAAGGATGCCTTTTGGCTCGGCGTCAGAGGCGGCAAAATCATCATTGCCGGGAGCAACGGCTGCGGCACTGCTTACGGTCTGCTCGAACTGTCGCGCATGGCCGGTGTCAGCCCATGGGTGTGGTGGGGCGACGTGAAGCCCGCCCAACGCAACCGTCTGACCATCGACGATAAGTTTGAGGTGCTGCGTGCGCCGTCGGTAGAGTTGCGCGGTATCAACCTCGAGCAAACCGCTTGGAAGGTCTCCAACTACCGTCAGCTGTTTCAGCTCATGCTGCGCCTGCGCGCCAACGTGGTGAGCGCGGGATGGGATGGCGGTCAATCCACCCTACCTGACAATAAGACTTTCAAAGCTATGGCCGACTCATTTGGCATCAAAATGGCCATGCCACATGACGGCAATGCGCTGCGCATGCACGAGCATAAGAAAAACATCAGCGTGGACATCACGCTCCACGACGACGGCTACGGCTACCTCATGCCCACCGACAACGCACTGGACAATGGCGGCGGTCTGATCTACCATCTCAGCTTTGCCGGACAACCACACGACAACCTCTGGTTGCCGACCACGCAGCCCGGACTGGTGGTCAACGAACTGCAGACGGCTTTCTATCGCGGTGCCAACCGGCTGTGGCTGGTCTCCATCAACAATCCCAAGCCATTGGCCTATCCCCTCAGCCTCGCGATGGATTTGGCTTGGAATATCAATAGTGTCGGTTCAACAAATGTGGCTAACCATCTGAAAACGTGGTTGGAAGAGCAGTTCGGCAAGCCCGTTGCCGACCGCTTGGTGAAGCCGATGAATGACTTCATCCGTCTTACAGCGATTCGCTGCCCCGACATGATGGACTTCAGCAAGCAGACCACACCGACAAAGGCCAACCCGTCGGGCGATGGCGGGGTGAAGAATACCGAGTTCAATGCCGAGGAGTTTGGCAATGAGCTGGAGCGCTATATCAATGATTATCATGCTGTCAATCAGAGCGTTGATAAGGCCGCAGAGTTGGTTGACGACCGTCTTAAGGATGCTTATTTCGCCGCCGTGCAATATCCTGTGAAAGCGTCGATGCTCATGGCTGTCAAGCAACTGCAGGCGCAGGAGGCGCGGCTCATCGGCCGGCCGGTGAGCTTCCATCACGACGATGAAGCCTTGGAGTCGGCAGTGCGCAGCATGAAGGCCTACAGCGCGCTGCAGCAGCTCAACCGTTATTACACCGACTCGCTGGCTGGCGGAAAATGGAAGGGGAAAGTTGACCTCACCCCGCGTGGCCTTGCCCTCTACGCCCAACCGTTGCTGCCCGACACCATCAGCGAGAAAGAAATCAGTAAGTATGGAAACGGCGGACCGATTGATGCCCCCCTTGAGGACGACGGCTGCATCATCCGCCAAGGCTATGAATATGCCAGCGGCAGCAAGGGCGCGACGGAGGTCAGTTTGCTCGGCCGCTCGCTCAGAGCTGTCACCTTGCAGCAAGGCGACTCGCTGGTGTATGAGTTTCAGACGGGGACGTTCGGTGGCGTGCTTCGTTTGGCTTTCGTGCCACTGTTCTCACTCGACGGCGGGTCATCGCAGTGCAGCATCCAAATTGACAATCAGCCTGCAACGACCATCATCATCAACGATGGGTCACAATCGGAGCGGTGGGCCAACGGCGTGCTGCGCGGCCAGTCGCTCATCAACCTGCCCGTTGCCTTGAAACAGGGCCGGCATACGCTGACCGTAAAGGCGCTCAACGACCATGTGGCCATCGACCAATGGATGATTGACCGATACGTCAACCGTCACTTCTATGTTTTCCCCGTTAAATAAAAAGCAAGAGCCTGTCTGAAAAGTATCTCAGACAGGCTCCTTTATTATTTAGCAGTATCTTTGCCACTGCGCTTCTCGCGGTGGTAGCTGCGGTATTCGTCTAATGGTATCTCCACATCAGGTTCCTGCAGTGCACCTTGTTTAGGCAGATGGAAGCGTAGGTAGCGGATGTTGAGTCCGCGCTCCATCCACATGCGTTCGTAATAAGTCTGGATGGTAAGCAACGGCGACTGCTGCAACATGGCGGGCGTATCATGATAAAGGTCTTCCGTCATCACATCGACCGGAAGGTTGTTGCGCTCTACCATGAAGCGCGTATAGGTGAAAAGAAAGTTGGAATCGGTCTTGAGATGCACCACGCCCCCATCGACGAGGAAATGGCGGTAGCGCTCCATAAAATAGGTGGAGGTGAGGCGTTTGCGCGGGTTCTTCATTTGCGGATCGGAGAAGGTCAGCCAGATTTCCTGCACCTCATCGGTCGAAAAGAACCGGTCGATAATCTCGATGCTGGTGCGCAGGAAAGCCACGTTGGTCAGTCCCTCCTCCAAAGCGAGCTTGGCACCCGTCCACATGCGGGCGCCTTTGATGTCGACGCCGATGAAATTCATCTCAGGGAAAAGCTTGGCCAAGCCGACGGCATATTCCCCTTTGCCGCATCCCAACTCGAGAACGATGGGATGGTCGTTGTGGAAATATTGCTCGCGCCAGTGGCCTTTCATTGCAAACGGTACATCGCTGATGACGGAGAACGGGTATTGAAACACGTTCTTGAAGGTCTCCATCTCAGCAAACTTCGCCAGTTTTCCTTTTCCCATGATATAATGTTGTCGCTTATTTTAAGTGTTCCTCAAACCACGTTGCAATCTGACGGAGCAGATGGTTGCGCGTATTGCCGCCGAAGATGCTGTGGTTGCGATTGGTGTAATAGTTCTCCTTGAAGTCTTTGTCGGCCTGCACGAGCGCCTCTGCATACTCAAAGGTGTTCTGCGGATGCACGTTGTCATCGGCCGTTCCGTGGCAAATCAACAGTGCGCCGTGGAGCTTACCGGCCCGCTTGATGGGGTTGGTGTCGTAACCGGTGGGGTTCTCCTGCGGCGTACGCATATAGCGCTCGGTGTAGACGGTGTCGTAGAAGCGCCAGTCGGTAGGCGGTGCCACAGCTACGCCGGCCTTGAACACCGGCCGACCCTCGCTCATACTCATCAGTGTGTTGAAGCCGCCGAAGCTCCAGCCCCAGATGCCGATATTGTTCTTGTCGACATAAGGCAGCGTACCGAGGTAGATGGCTGTCTCCACCTGGTCCTTCGACTCGAGGTCACCCATGCGCTGATAGATGCATTTCTCAAAGTCGACGCCACAGCCGCCAGTACCACGTCCGTCAACACAAGCTACGATAAAGCCCTGCTGGGCGAGATACTGATCGAAGGCACCGCCCTGACCCATCGAACCTGACGACCACGAGTTTTTCACCTCCTGACTGCCGGGACCGCTGTATTGGAACATGATGACCGGGTACTTCTTCGAGCTGTCGAAGTTGGCTGGCTTCACCATCCAGCCATCGAGTTTCACGCCTTCGGAAGTGGTGAATGAGAAGGTCTCACGCTTCGTCCATCCGTATTCCTTTAGCTTGGCCACAAGCTCCTTATTGTCGATATTGGTCGAGATGACCTTGCCGCGATTGTCGCGTGTGGTGTAGACGTAAGGCGTATCATAGTTGCTCCATGTATTGACAAAATACTTGTAATCGCCCGAGAACACGGCGTCATTCCAACCCTCCTGCTGCGTCAGCCGCTGAGCCTGACCATTCTTGTGCATCACATACACCTGACGATCGTGCGGATTGAGCGCGGCGGCCTGATAGTAAACGTCGCCCGTCTGTTCGTCATAACCATAAACAGCCGTGATGTCGTAGTTGCCCGGGGCTATCTTGCGCATCAGTTGGCCGTTCTGATTGTAAAGGTAGAGGTGCATATAGCCGTCGCGGTCGGAAGGCAGCAGCACATAGCCATTGCCCATACGGATGTTGGCCATGGCGTCCTCCTGCACATACTTCGGCACACTTTCCTTGATGAGCAACCGCGCCACGGTGCTGCGCGGATTAACGGTATAGAGATTGAGCACGTCCTGATGACGGTTCATCGTATAAAGCACAATGCGGTCGGCGTCATCGGTGGAGATGATGCGGGGCATATAACCGTCGGCGTCGATGGGAACGTTCAACTGCTGCGTGCGATGGCTCTTGATGTCGTAGCTCCATGCCGTAACCTTAGAGTTGGTTTCCCCGGCCTTCGGATATTTGTAGCTGTAGATGCCGGGATAGGTGGCATATTCGTTGCGCTCGGGATGGCTGCCCTTGAAGAATTGGATGTCGTATTGCCGCACGGCCTTCTCGTCGTAACGAATCCAGCAAAGCATGGTGCCGTCAGCATTGAAGGTCAATGCGCGGTTGAAACCGAACTCCTCCTCGTTGACCCAGTCGGGTATGCCGTTGATAACCTCATTGACCTTACCATCCTTGGTCACCTGACTCTCACTGTTGTTGTAGAGCAGTTTCACCAGGAAGATATTGTTGTTCCTGACGAAGGCCACCTGCAGGCCGTTGGGTGACCATACAGGACACTGCTGAGGTCCGCCGTCGGAGAGGCGCTCGAGCTTGCGGCTGCTGATGGTGTAGATATAGAAATCGGCTGTATAGGAACGCCGGTAGATGGCTTTGCGATTGGTGCTGATGAGCAGTCGGCTGCCATCGGGCGACATGATATATCCGTCGAAAGACTTGATTTGCTCACCTTGCGTGTTGTTAACATCAAACAATACGGCTGTCTGTTGCCCCGTCTTGAAGGAGCAGCGCACTATCTTCTTCCCATCCTGGGAGATGCGTGCATATTGATCAGTACCTTTGATGGGGTCAATGCCCGTCATGCGCTGTGCGGTAAACGCGCCGTCGGTAAGCGACTTCAAACTAATGGGGGTAGCAGCTAACGACGTCATTGTCATAAGCAGAAAGATTCCTAAAGCGATGAACTTCTTCATTGTAAACTGTGAATAATCATGTTGTGCAAAGGTAACGATTTTACTTAACACCAACAAAAAAATGTCGTTCAAATGCAAACTGAACGACATTTGTTTCCCTTGCTATCGGTGTGACTCTACGGGATCATTCGGTAATGTATTGCTTCAGTGCGAAGCCCCATAGCTTGTAGCCGAAAGGTGACAAGGCAAAACCATCCTGCGTGAGCTCGCGCCGCAGCTCATAGGTGCCATGACGAACGAACGTGCGGAAGAGGTTGATATAAGTGATGCTGTTGCGCTCACAATAATGGCGCAACAGTCGGTTGAACTGTGCCACAACATTGGTTTTATCCTTCAGGTCCTCACGGCCGAAGGTCTCATTGACTGGCAATACGCTTTCAACAAAGAGCTTCGTCTTGGGTGTCTGACGGCGGATGAGCTGAACCACATCCTCGTATTGACGCAACAGGTCGGCCGGTGTCTTGCCGTCAAGCAGGTCGTGGGCGCCGACCATAAGGAAGATGGCCTTTGGTTTGCCACGGGTGATAGCGCTAACGCGCCGGGCTACACCCTCGATGTTGTCGCCCGCAATGCCACGGTTGCGGATATGGCGGGCGCGAAGCAGTACATTCCAGTCGCCGGCATATCCGATGAAGTCGTCACCAAGCATCACCACGTCAGTAGAGTCGATGGGCCGCATCTTGGCAAACTCCGCCAATTTCTCATTGTAAAAATTAGCCTGTGCACTGGCAGCCAACGTCAGCCACACCAAAGCTAAAAGCATCATTATTCTTTTCATTGTCGTCTGCATGTTTTTCAATGGGCAGATGGCACACCTGTAGATGACAGATGCATCATTTGAACACGCTATAGTCATCATTGAGCAACAGTTGCTCAATGGTTACCTTCGGGTGACGGAGCATGTAGTGGTTGACTGTCTTGATGTAGTCGGTGTCGAAGAATTGCTGCCCGAGCGCTTTGTTGGTCACCCACATCACCTTGCCCATGTGCAAGTCTTTCTCCAACTGTGTACGTGAGTCGTAGTTGTTCATAGGGAACTGACTGAGCAGATAAAAGCTGACACAGTCAGGCACAATATAGTTGCGACCCATCGTTTCCAACTGCTCGTTGGTATAACCAAACTGCTTATACAACGGATATTTGGCACCCATGTACTTGTCAAGGGATATGCCGATGCTTCGGTCACCGATGACAATGCTCTGGTCTAAAGCGCCAATCTGAGCATAAACCCGCGGCAATGGCATGTTGGGTAACCAGTCCTTTAAATTGCTAAACGCTTTCTGCAGACCAGTATTGATGTCGTCCATGCTGGCAAATTCCGACTCGGCGTCGGCTACAAGCGTCTGCAAAGTTGAGTCCTGATAGAAGCGGAGGAAACGCTCGCTGATGTCGTGGTCGCTCACCTCACCGATGTGAAGCATCTTCTCGACCAACGTACGGGTCTCAATGGGATACTCCGTATTCATCTGCTGAAGAGCCGAGAAATCACCCGTTATTACATAGCGGCTCTCCAGACGGTCGTAGCGTTCCACCTTAATGGTAGAGGGATCGTCTTCTTCATTCGGTTTAAGCTTGAACTCACAAGCTGTAAACAGCAAAACGACGGAAAGCAATATGTAATATACCTTGTATTTCAATGTTGTCTGTTCTTCATTTGCAAAAGTAAGCAAAAAAGTTAAACCTACCAAAGATTAAGCTAAAAAATTAAAAATAAATTGGCTAAAATGTTATATTATTCTTCCGACATTGAACAAACCCTAAAATTTTAAGGCTCAGCGCACCATGTAAGCACGTAATTGGGCGTACATTCGAAGTGAATCGATACGGTGTCGCCAAGTCTCATGTCATCAGCCACTACATAGTCGTCGGACAGGGAGAAATGGTGGAGACGCATGTCGAAATATTGCAGGTCCTCTGTCGACCGCAGCTTGTAAAGCGCTTCTTTCGCACACCAGCTGACCAGACGCTTCTCCAGTCCGTCACGCTCTTCGTCGGGCCGGATAAACCGATCCACGACTTTATTGACCCTATCTGACATATACTCCACATCAACGCCAACCCGATGATGTTTGGACAAAATCATGGCAGCCCAGCCCCGCGTATGACTGAGACTTATCTGATAGTCCTCTATCAGTGGTCGACCCGCGGCATCATGTTTGATTTCCATATCCACACGTCCGGTCATGGCGTGAAGCAGTTGATAAGAAACCAATTGCTCCTTTTTGCGCATTTCGGAGTGGATGCCGGACAGGTCAAGAAATGCGGGGCAAGGTAATTCGGCTACATTCTCTGTGATATGCCACAGTCCGAGTTTCAGGTCGTCACTTAATGGTCTTATCGTTGTCAGCGGCATTGTCTCCCTTGTCGTGTATCACAATCTTCACCTTACTGATGCGGCGCTCCTCCAGGCCCATCACCTCAAAGGAATACTGCTTGTAGTCAATCTTCTCATGCAAAGAGAGGAAATCGCCTTTCAGTTCAAGCAGCAAACCGGCGAGAGAGTCGGCATCGCCCGCTACGTCGTCGAACTCATCATCATCGATGTTGAGGATTTTGCACACATCGCTCAGCAGGGTCTTTCCCTCGAAGATATACGTATTGTTGTTGACCTTGGTGTAGGTCTTTTCCTCTTCATCATATTCGTCGTTGATTTCTCCAACAATCTCTTCAAGGATATCCTCTAATGTGACAAGGCCGCTGGTACCGCCGAACTCATCCACAACGATGGCGATATGGATTTTGTTCTCCTGGAACTCGCGCAGCAGGTCGTCAATTTTCTTCGTCTCGGGAACAAAATAAGGCGGACGGATAAGGCTCTGCCATCGGAAGTTGTCAGGCTTAGACAGATAAGGCAATAAGTCCTTGATATACAACAGACCGCGTATGTTATCCTCATTGTCTTGATAAACGGGAATGCGACTGAAGTTGTTGTCGATGATAAACTGCAGCACCTCCTTGTAACTGCTACGGATATCAATATCCTCGATGTCTTGGCGCGTTGTCATCACCTCTTTAGCCGTTTCGTCGCCAAAGCGGATAATGCCTTGCAGCATACTCTGTTCATCCTTGATGTCATCCTTATTGGTGAGTTCAAGCGCTTGCTCAAGGTCATCCACACTCAGTTGATGACTCTCTTTTGGTACTGCTTTCTCTGCGATGTAACCGCTCTTGATGAGGATGGTAGCCAATGGCCAAAAGAGTTTGCGGAGGAAGAATATACCGCCTGCCGCACGACGGCAGAACTTTAGCGCTACTTGCCGGCAATACACTTTCGGCATAATCTCGCCGAATAGGAGCAACAAGAACGTCAGCAGCACCGTAATCACCAAGAATTCAAGCCATGCGACCTTAAACTTTACCAATGTGGCAAAGATATAGTTGCACAACATGATGATGGTGACGTTGACAAAATTATTGGTTATCAAGATGGTAGCCAGCGTACGTTCATTGTCGTCCCGCAGCGCCTCTATGCGGGCGTCGGCAGGATTCTTCTCCGGATCCAAATCATCCAGATCCTGAGGCGTCAAGCTAAAGAATGCAATTTCCGAACCACTGGCAAAACCAGAACACAACAGCAGTAGTACGGTGAGCACAATTGCCACAATCACCCCTGGTGTGAGGTGTCCAAAGTCGACAAAACTGCTTAATTGTTGTATGAAAGAAATATCCAAGGTCCTTAAATCATTGTTGTTTGGGTGAGAGAAGCTCCATGTTCTCTACCATTATCTTTGACTGGTTATGCACCGTGCCACTTTTGTCCTCGTAAGAACTGTACCGCAAACGTCCCTCCACATACAGCTTATCACCTTCGTGAACATGGTCTTCCACGATTTTAGCCAAAGGGCCAAAGAATACCAAATTATGCCAATCGGTATGGTCGGGCACCTTTGTTCCGTTCTTGGCCACATAGCCGCGCTCCTTGGTGGCAAGTCTAACTTTGGCTACAGCCTGATCGACATCAAAGTACCTCACATCAGGTTCTTTGGTTACGATGCCTATCAACATCACCTTATTCATACTGTTGCCTCCCTTAAGCGTCTGCTCAGGACTATTTCCACAAGCCTAAAAACTTGAAATGAAAGTTCTTGCCCTTAGCGGAAGGGAACTGACTGCGGTAATCAACGCGGTCGCGCAGATAGTCAACGATGCGGTTGTAGCAGTCAATACCTGAGTTGGCCTTGACGTCAGCTACGAATGTCGTGTCACGATATTCATGCTTTCCGGTTTCGGGAATGAGTACCACACGCTTGAAGTTGACCTCGCCTTCATACCATCCGGGACGGTCTTGATTGAGGCGGGCTATAATGTTGTCACCTTCTGAGAAATGCTCTCCATCCTTCTTACCCGGCTGTCGCAAAGCTTTCTTTGCCTTGAAATCGGCCATGGTTTCCGCCGTGGTCTTGATGACAATGAAATAGATATGGGAGCGAACCTTATAGCGCTTGGGGAACATGACATTGCTCTCTGCATACTCCTTTAAATCGGCTTCAAGTTCGGGCGTAACATTTATCTCAGGAATGGAACGTAAAAAATCTAATGCTGCATCAGCATTGTTTACGAGCGTTTCATTATTAAAATAACGGATATATAAATTCATGGGTTGAAAAGTTGCTTTTCATAAGATAAAAAAGAGCGGCAAACGGGACTCGGACCCGCGACCTCGACCTTGGCAAGGTCGCGCTCTACCAACTGAGCTATTGCCGCAACTTAAAAAAACGAAACAAGTGAAGAGGAGGAGACTCGAACTCCCACGACACAATTGTCACTACCCCCTCAAAGTAGCGCGTCTACCAATTCCGCCACCCCTCCATCATGTTTTAATTCTGAATAAAAGTGCCCAGAACAGGACTCGAACCTGCACGTCGTGAAACACACGCACCTGAAACGTGCGCGTCTACCAATTCCGCCACCTGGGCAAAAAAGCCTTTCAAAGACTGTCTTTATTCAGAATAATGAGCGGCAAACGGGACTCGGACCCGCGACCTCGACCTTGGCAAGGTCGCGCTCTACCAACTGAGCTATTGCCGCGTTATTCCGTATAAGGAAGCATTCCGCTGAATGCGAGTGCAAAGGTAGCTACTTTTTTTGAACCAGCAAACTTTTACCGTGATTTTTTTTGATAAAAGTGCGATTTTCCGTTCTCACCTTATTAATAATAGAGACATATGACTCATTTCAAATCGTAGCGAGACTGCATATCGGACGGAAATCAGTCCATCCGACTTTTATAATCATCATAAGTGAACTCGCGTAACGTCTCCAACTCGCCGTCTTCGTGGGCGAGTAAGATGGCCGGATGGGGAACGCCATTAAACATGGTGGTTTTGACCGTTGTATAGTGCAGCATATCCTCAAAGATAATGTTTTCGCCGACTTCCAGCTCATGATCAAATTGCCAATAGCCCATAAAGTCACCGCTCAAACATGAATTGCCACCAAGACGATAGGTATGAGGACCTTTATAGTCATCGACAGTCTTGGCAAAACGTACATCTGGCCGGTATGGCATCTCGAGGCAATCGGGCATGTGGCAGGTGAAGCTCACATTGAGGATAGCCGTACGGATGCCTTTATCTTCAACAACGTCGACTACTTGACTAACTAATGGGCCTGTATGCCAGCCGAATGCGCTGCCCGGCTCAAGAATAACCTTCAGCCAAGGATAACGCTGGCGGAAGTCCTTCAGGAGTCTGACAAGCAACGCAGTGTCATAGTCTTCGCGCGTCATCAGATGGCCTCCACCGAAATTAATCCACTTCAATTGGGGAAACCATTTGGCAAACTTTTCTTCGATATGACGCAGCGTACGTTCAAAGACATCAGCTCCACTTTCACAATGGCAATGGCAATGAAAGCCCTCCACATAGGGCGGCAGCTGTTCCGGCAACTTGTCAGCGGTTACGCCAAATCGCGTACCTTTCTCACAAGGATTATAGATGAGCGGCATGACCTCGCTGTATTCGGGATTGACGCGGATTCCAATACTTACGTTTGGATTAGCTTCTTTTGCACGGGCTGCAAAGCGATACATCTGCGTGAGAGAATTAAACGATAGGTGACTGGAGCAACGTGCGATGGCGTCAATGTCCGCATCCGTGTAAGCTGGAGAAAAGGTGTGTACAGGACTACCAAACTCCTCCTTACCCAATCGGGCCTCCCAAAGTGAGCTGGCTGTTGTGGCTGAAATGTATTCGCGGAATATCGGGAAAGTCTTCCAAAGTGCAAAAGCCTTAAACGCAAGAATGATTTCCACATCGGCTTGCTGCGCCAGGCTATGGATCAAGCGCAAATTGCTACGCAAACGTTTTTCTTCAAGAACATAAGCTGGGGTCTGGAAGCCCTGAAACGTGGTGAGATCTGTCTTCATAAAGAAATGTTTTTGCAAAGATAGTTTTTTTCTTTTGTAATCTTGCCGCGTTTGATATATTTTTCCTACTTTTGCACAAAGAGATCACACTTCTATTATATAAATCACATTAAGCAATGAGTGAAAATAGCTCTTTCTTAGTATTCTCAGGCACAAATACACGCTATTTGGCCGAGAAAATCTGTGCCAGTCTGCATTGCCCACTGGGCAACCTGGTCGTAACGAAGTTCTCTGATGGAGAATTTGCCGTATCCTACGAAGAGTCCATTCGTGGACGCGATGTCTTCTTGGTGCAAAGCACATTCCCCAACTCTGACAACCTGATGGAGTTACTGCTTATGATTGACGCCGCCAAGCGTGCCTCGGCTCGTCACATCATCGCCGTCATTCCCTATTTCGGTTGGGCTCGTCAGGACCGCAAGGACAAGCCCCGTGTGAGCATTGGCGCTAAACTCGTGGCCGACCTGTTGAGCGTAGCCGGTATTGACCGCCTTATCACGATGGATCTGCATGCTGACCAGATTCAGGGATTCTTCAACGTGCCTGTTGACCACCTCTACGGCAGCAACATCCTGCTGCCTTACGTGCAGAGCCTGCACCTGAAGGATCTGGTGATTGCCTCACCCGACGTCGGTGGTTCTAAGCGTGCCAACACCTATGCGAAATATCTGGGTTGTCCGCTCGTGCTTTGCAACAAGACACGTGCCCGTGCCAATGTCGTTGAGAGTATGCAGATTATCGGCGATGTGAAAGATAAGAATGTCGTCATTGTCGACGATATGGTTGATACCGCCGGTACCATCACCAAGGCCGCCAATATTATGATGGAGGCTGGAGCAAAGAGCGTGAGAGCCTGTGCATCCCACTGTGTGATGAGCGGTCCTGCCTCCGAACGTGTGCAGAACTCCGCTTTGGAGGAGATTGTCTTCACTGACTCTATCCCCTATACCCAGCGTTGCTCTAAGGTGAAGCAATTAAGCGTAGCCGACCTCTTCGCCGAAACCATACGGCGTGTGGTCAATAATGAGAGCATCTCATCACAATATTTGGTTTAAGCTTCTAAGTTAATGAGTTTTAAAGCCTTTGAGGTGACAGCTCTTGAAGTCTTAGAATTTTTAAATTGAACTACGAAATAACCAGAGAATAAATGAAGAGGAGGCAGCCTATCAACGCTGCCTCTTTTTTTGTAGAATGAAAGAAGTCCAGAAGACAGTAGTCGGGAGATGGAAGGCCGGAAGAAGGAAGGCCGGAAGTCCAGAAATCCAGAAGTCCGGAAGTCCAGAAGTCCAGAAGTCCGGAAGGCCGGAAGTCCAGAAGTCCGGAAGTCCAGTCATTACAATAAGCGGTAAAGAATCACCGCGCAGCTACTCCCTCCCCTTGGGGGGAGGGATGGGGAGGGGCCCTGAGGGGTGGGGCCAAAAAAATCCCGGAACGTTTTTACGCGAACCGGGACTCTTTGTTTATAGTGAAAAAAGGCGGCCTCCTACTCTCCCGCATTGCATTGCAGTACCATCGGCGCAAGCGGGCTTAACTTCTCTGTTCGGAATGGGAAGAGGTGGGACCCCGCCGCAATAACCACCTGAAATAGGGTGA
>Ga0310695_10002397_pt1 | contig 39749 bp, 39 predicted proteins | sample RumenRJG_04DNA_FD_203882 | JGI IMG/M metagenome (GOLD analysis project Ga0310695, IMG submission 203882) | Bovine rumen microbial communities from Lethbridge, Alberta, Canada - RJG_04 (v2) (version 2) | ecosystem: Host-associated > Mammals > Digestive system > Stomach > Rumen | place: Canada...
AACAGCGAAGGAACTCTTATTACGGAAGTAAAAAAGACCTGCCGCTACTTTAGCGTAAAATCCAGAAGCCTAGCAAACGGACAGGCCGACTATGTGATTGAAGTGCGCGTAAGGGAAGAAGATGAAGGCTACCTTATAAAGGATGTTTCTTCTATAACAGGAGTGATTTCTTCCAGCCTTTTGCGCCACGACGGAGAGGTAACCTACTAGGTTTTCCTAATAGGCCAACTACCAAGTGTTTATTTTACCGTCATACGGGCAAAGACACCAACGCTGTTCAACATGGCAAAATAATTGGGAAGGTCGTCATAGAAAGCATACTTAAGGTATAGCTCATCACGCAAGCCCAAGCTTATCATGTCGGACAACTGGTATTCGTAGCTTAGGTTTAGCATGTTCTGGAATTCCAGCCCACAATCATAAGTAACAAAGTCCTGAACCTGCCAGGGGAAGGCGTAGTGGGCATAAGTGCGGTTTTCCAAGGCAATCTTGTTCTTTTCAAACAGAGTCCACTTAAAGGCAAGTACATTTTCTGCGCCAAAGGTGTAGCTGTAGCTACGGGCAAGCTCGTCAGGCTGGGGAAGCAAATCCCTTCTGTAATAGGCATAATCGGTTGTGCCAAGAAAATTCGCACCAAGAATTTCTTTCCACTCAAAGACATTGTTTTTGCTGAATTCTTTTTTCTGCTTAATGGCTGCACCCAAACCAAGCGAACTTACCTCAAAGAAGGAATGCCACCTAAAATCATACAAAAGTGATGCTCCGACTGACGTTTCCGTGTTTTCACTGTTAAGGGAATCTGGTGTACGCGCAAACAAAAAGCCGTCGCTTGAAATATTTACGTCATACATAAAATTGCGCTCACCGTCGCTCGTTCCTTCCCCAGAGCCTTTTCCAAAAGAGCCGCTCATAGAAAGTTCAAACTGGCTAAAGGGGGTGTTGGAGTCAACCTGATAGGGATTGTCATAGACAACGTTGCAGGCAAATCCTCCGTAAACAGGGAAGGTCTCACCAAAGCTTTTGCCGTCCGCATAAGAAGCCCCCGTTGCAGAACCGAATCCTGCGCAAAAATCAAGGCCATAAAGTTTAGACGCACGGGGAAGGGCTTTTTTCTGCAGAACCAAGTCCGACCACATGCGCATTGGGTTTGGAATATAGCTTGCGTAATATCCCAAATTCTGCATCTCGTAGCTAAGGTTGTAGAGCATTTCCCCCATAAAGGCAGCGCCAACACTTGAATAAACCAAGTCGTTTACAGAAGGCGCGTTTGTCTCGCAGAAATATTCCCAAATCAGCGAACCGGATGCGGAAAGAAGCAGGGACTCAAAAGGCGTAAAATTGGCATTGCGTCCGCTCATATAATAAAGGGAACCCTGGTAGGGATGAAGTACAAAATTGGTCCAGTACCAGTCGGTGTCATATTCCCAGTCCTTTTCGTAAAAATGCTTCCAGTCATCAAGCGTTACTTTTGTCCAGCCCTGCCTTGTTACAAATTTATTCCAACAGAAAATTATGGAATTTGCAACTAACATGCCGCTAATGCCTGTAATATAGTGGTGTTCGGAAGGGTCTCCAAAAAGATAGGTTCCCAAGTTAAAAGAAAGGTCTTCTTTTTCCTTATTCTTAGGCTTGTTTGTGGCTACAGTGGGCTCCTGTTCCAAAGGAGTGTCTTCATCATTTACAGCAGCCGCTTCCTGGGCAAAAATCATATTGGACTGCCAAGCCAAACAAAACATCAATGCAAGAAAAAACGCTTTAATTTTCATACCGGGATTCCTAAAACTATTTCTTTAATATAAAACACTATAGTAGAATTTTCAGTCCGATTCAAGAGTGGATTTTTATTTTTCTTCTGGACCAAGCTTCTATTGCTAACCCGCTTTCCAGGGTTCCGTAGGGCCATCAAATGATAAACAAACAGCACCATGGATGGTGCGTCATTTGTTGGCATAAAAAGCAGGTGAGTTTTCGCAGACAACTCATGGTTAAAAATAGCATGGATGCAATTTTTAACCAACTGCCCTTCCAATCGGGGGTTGGCTTGCTTTGTTTACGAAAACAATTCCATTTGCAAATCTTTTTCGGGAAATGTCTTCATGTAGGAAAAACATTCATCCGGGGTGCATAAAATCTTGTGCTTTTTGCATTCCATCTGGAAAATTTGCATTAGCCTTGCATTGTTGGAGCTTTCGCACACGTAGCTTTTTCCAAAGCATTTTTCGTATTTCTCCCTCATACCGGGAAAATGCCTGTCCAGCGCAGAATAAAAATATTCCCGGTTGCCATCGCGCAGGGTAAGCCCAAAGCCAAAGCAGATTATTCCCTTTACGCCAGCCTGTGCACAGCGGTCCATTATTGAAAGCAAATTTTCTTCTGTATCGTTTATAAAAGGAAGTATGGGGCTTAGCCAAACAATTGTGGGTATTCCTTTTTCGCGGAAGATATTCAGCACCTCAAAGCGACGGCTTGTAGGACAAACGTTGGGCTCGATGATGCGGCAAAGATTGTCGTCCGCAGTGGTTACGGTCATCTGCAAAACAAATTTTGTCTTACGGTTTATTGCTTCTATTATATCCAAGTCCCTAAGCACCATATCTGATTTTGTCTGAAGGGCAGCACCAAAGCCATGCCTTTCCAGAAGCTCCAGAGTTTTTTGTGTCATGCACAAGTCTTTTTCGCAATGCATATAGGGGTCACACATGGAACCTGTTCCAACCATGCACTTCTTGCGCTTATGTTTAAGGGCATCCTCCAGCAGTTCTATGGCATTTTGCTTTACCTCTATATCCTCAAAGGGAATTGGCGTATGGTAGCAGAGGCTTCGGCTGTCGCAGTAAATACAACCGTGCGTGCATCCGCGGTAGAGGTTTATGCCGTTGGAATTTAGTATTGTCTTTGCGCTTACAAAATGCATTATTGGAAAACCTTCTGGTACATTCTTTTGATTTCTTCTTCCAGGGCAAGCTTTACGCTCTTTGGAGCAACAACTTCCAGAGAGGAACCAAAACTTAGCAGGTAGGTTACAAGCCAAACTTCATCAGGAATTTTAAAGGTAACCGTTGTTAAGCCGTCGGGCGCTTCAGCAGAAGACTGGTTTTCTTCTATTTTGTAGTCATCCATAATGCGCCAGAGCTCTTTTTTTGGAATGCGAACCGTAAGCGTAACAAGACGGTATTCCTTTTTTAGGCGCTCGCTATATTCTCTTTCCACATCTTTTGACTTTGATTTTTTTGCTTCCAGAGAATCTTCAAAAATATCCGCAGCCCGCCTGGTATTGCGGATGTTCTGAATGCGGCTTAGCTTAAAATACCTGGCCTCTTCCTTTTGGTTGCACCAGCCGTACAAATACCAAGCCTGCCCGCGGAATACAATCTTCCACGGCTGAACAAAACGCCTGCCCACTTCCCCATGGCTTGAATAATAGTCAAAGCAAAGAGCCTGCTTTTTTAGGATTGCGCCTTTTGCAACGTCAAAGACAGTCCTAATATATGCCCCCAGCGGATTCCACGAGCCAAAGTCCACTTCCAGCCAGTCAGTCTTTTCTTTTGTAAGTGAACGGATTTTTCCTGCGGCGGCCCGGCTTGCATCATCACCAGACAAAGCAGAAACCGCATTTGCCGCAGCAGCAAGACTAACCTTTTCGTCTTCGGTTAAGACGGTTTTGTCCAGCGAGTAATTCCCGTCTATTTCTATGCCCCCGCCAAAGCCTTTTGTAGAAAAAATAGGAATCCCGGCAAGGCAAAGGGAGTCTATCCAGCGGTAAATTGTACGTGTAGAAACCCCAAAATGCTCCGACAAGTCCCTGGCAGTGGCTTTCTTTTTGTCTATCAGAATGTAAACCAGTTCAAAAAGGTTTTCCGTATTAATCATAGGAATATTTTAGCATGAAAAATATGACAGGTAAATGTCATATTATGTTTGAATCGCGGGAAAAAATAATCCACTAATTTTTTATAATGCTAATTCCTTACTTTTAGGAATGAACTATATCAAGACTTTTCGCTCAATGTTTATTATTAAAGTTGGCAAGTCAAGCCGCATTTTACATTTCAAAACATCATCTTTTGTATATAAAAATTTTTGTTCATGTTCATTTTCTATTGTATAAACCGATATATCTTTGAAGAATTCTTGTAACAAATCTCGCAATTCAGATTCATCTGATGCTAACATCAGTCTAGGTGGTGTTCCTCCCCAAAAACAAAAAGGCGAAAGTTCTTGACCAGGTTTGATAATGACAGGAGAAGCTTGCATTGAAAAACCTGGATTTTCCTTTATGAAAGTTTCATTTATCTCATAATCAATCATAATAGTTGTTTCCGTAGTATTCAAAAATCCGATTATTGGAAAATTATCACATGAAACAAAAAGTTGCAAAAACAATATGAAATATAGAAAAAAAACACATTTTTTGTAAAAAATCATTATTCGGTCTCCAAACATATTGGAATTAATTCAAAAGTTCAATCTCAAATACAAGCTTATCAAAATTAGTATTTCTACCAGTATCATTACAACTATATCTATAGATATTTCCACTTTGCTCAAGAATCATTCCACTAAAATCCATCTGCGAATATTTTCTCATCAATCCCTGTTCATTTCTCTCAAATATATTGTATACACTCAAATAGCCTTCATCAGATGAGCACTCTATTTCAAATTCTTTAGGACAGTCCTCTTCCCATAATTCAAAAGCCCTTCCCGAGACACCATTTATAGTTAATGTTCCTTTTCCAGCATCTATAGCAATCCGAATGCCCTGTCTATTCTCAGAATTAACACTTATAAATCTAACCTTTACAAGTTGTTTTTTCTGAATAGACAAAACTTCCCATTTTATTATCTCTTTTTCGACGTCCCCAAAATTACTGTTATATGTCCTTCTTTTTCCCAGCCAATCAGGTAATTTTTGCCCCATTTTACTCTAACTCCAAAAAAATAACCCCAAAGAAAACTTTCTCTGGGGTTCATTCCTTAAGGCTCTTTAGCGGCCCCAAGTCATAATCATATCGTAGTTGTCTTCGCGCACTTCAAAATACTGGTTGTATTCACCGCAAGTCGGACAGTATTCAGGAGCGTTTGGACCTACAACAATGTGACCGCACTTAAGGCATTCCCAAACTTTAACTGTGCTGTTCTTAAGCTGAGCAGATGAATCTTCATCCTTTAAGAGCGAACGGTAGCGCTCCTCGTGACGCTTTTCAATTTTTGCAACTGCACGGAATTTTACGGCAAGTTCCTTAAAGCCTTCAGCTTCGGCAGTCTTTGCAAAACCTTCGTACATGTCGGTCCATTCAAAGTTTTCTCCGTCAGCGGCAACCTTTAGGTTTGTAGTCGTATCGCTAATTCCGCTAAGTTCCGTCAGCCACATCTTTGCGTGCTGCTCTTCGTTACCGGCAGTCTTTTCAAAAATCTTTGCAATTTTTTCAAGTCCGTCTTTTTGTGCCACCTGAGAAAAATAAATATACTTGTTGCGCGCCTGTGATTCACCCGCAAACGCTGCCAGCAAATTCTTTTCTGTCTGTGTACCTGCATACTTGCTCATTTTAATCTCCTTACACTATAGCCAAATGTTCTTCTATTATATTTCAGAATTCCCTTGTCTACAAGAGCAATTTTATTGTAATTGGCAAATACTTTTTGATTTTTGGAGCCGCCTTAATATTAAAACTGTGCCCGGCTACCCGCCGGTCAGACTCTCGTGTATCCCGCTTTCCAGGGTTCCGGGGGCCCCTACCCCCTCCATTACTCCACTTCGTTCCGCAACGGCTGCGCCGCCCTTCCAATCGGGGCTAGGTTTCTTTTCAAGATCGCTTGCACAAGAGGTATTTTTTACTATAATAACAGAGGAGAGAAAAATGGCCGAACAAATTTTTGCCATAGTAATGGTTATCTTACTGCTCAACATTCCAATCTTTATCTTTTGGAGAAAGACAAAAGATAGCAAAGACCATGCCGTCATAATTGCCCACAGAATCATTTCCACTCTAGAAAACCTTGCGCTTGTTACAATCATTCCGCTTGCCCTGTGGAAACAAAACCATTATCTTGTCCTTCTTGTTCCATGCCTTGCTCTCATCATCTACCCGCTTTGGTGGGGAATAAACGCGGAACTTACCGACGAAGAGCAGGCTTTTCTTGTTGCAGAACGGGGCTTTCGCATCCTGAACACAAAGGCAAAAAGCATACTTGTTCAATTCATCACTTTCCCGCCCTACTACCTTATAGCCGCATGGAAAATGACTACGCTAAAAGCAAACAAAGACAAGGATTCCCAAAATGAATAAAAGCAGCAAATCACTTACATGGCCACAGGTACGTACAGCTTTCTTATTTTTCTTATGCCTGTTTATTTTCTTCATTTCCCTTTATATTTTCATTCTGATTATGCAGAAAAGAATACGCTCACACTGCAAAGAAAATCCTTCAAAGGTAAACATCTCGCAATACTTGGAAAAACAAGATTCGGGAACTGCATTTGTCTTCTCTCCAAAAGACAATCAAGACTGTTCATACATCACTTTTGAAATACTTTGCGAAGGAAACCCAAGGACATATTATTTTTACCGTTCAGGAAGCTGGATTATCATCCGCACAAAAAACTATTCCAAGGCCTTTCCAAATTTACTAACCACGCCCAATATGATTTCCTTCTATAGTATAGACGGAAAAAGGTATTCGGTCATTGGCCATGGAAGCGGTGGGCGTCACAATCAACATTTAGACAGCTACACAAAACTAATCGTCGAAATCGGAATTAAGCTTTCAAAAAATTAAAGCACTTGCAAAGGTAAATTGTTTTTATATAATTGCAAAGAAAGGAGAGCAAAAATTGGAAAAGTCCGCTGAACATAAAAACAAACCCACATTCATAATCAACAGAATAGAGGCCGGGTGGATTTCTGGCTGCCTAAACGACGGAAAAACAGAGTTTTACTTTGATTATAGCTCGGCAGACGGGAATTTTCCGTCATCACTTCTTGAAGCCCTGCTAATTGAATACGGTGTTTTGGGAAACGACGACAATTTAGATTTGTTTGGTTGGAGCGAACCAGAAGTTGACGAATGGCAAATAAAAAAAATAAAAGACAGCATTGCCATAACAATAAAAACTTTCGCAGACCACACGCAAAATGCACCGCTAGAAGAAACAACCCACCTAGAATTTAACACAGAAACGTTGCTTAAAGACATAATAAAAGCATACAAAAACACCCTTTGGACTTACGGGATGCTCGGCTACAAAAAGTCATGGTGGCAAGAATTTCCGCTTGCCTTCCTCCTAAAACTAATGGATTTTGCCGACAAGAAAAATTCCATAACGTTGGAAGACCAAGAAATGGGAATCTTCAAATCTCCTGTCTCTGCCGAAAACAAGTACATAACAGAATTATTCCATCCTCAATACTAAAAATCAGTAAAAATGCACGAAATTTAATAACAATATTCCACCACCATGGATAATTGTTATTAAACATTGCAAAAATATTGCTTTTATTTGCCGCTTTCCTGTGCTATTCTTTTTACAGCAGGAGAAAAAATGGAAGTTACATTTGACACGGCAACAAGCAAAGACATAAATGAATTGGTTCGCCTTAGAATTGCATACATGAAAGATGATTTTGGTTCCGTAAGCCAAGAAGAAAAAACTGGCATGGAAAAACAGCTGCCCGACTATTTTAAAAGAAAACTGGGCACGGAACTTATAGTTTTTACCGCACGCGACAAAGAAAAAATCGTTGCGGTGGCATACCTGCATATAATAGAAATGCCTGCAAATTCAGTTCTGCTGAACGGACTTTACGGAGAAGTGCTAAGCGTATATACGGAGCATGAATACCGCGGAAAGGGCATCTGCACAAGACTTATGCAAAACCTGGTTGAACACGGCAAAAAAATAGGCCTTGGCAGAATAGACCTAAAAGCTACAAAAGATGGCTACCCAATCTACAAAAAAGTTGGTTTTACAGATGTTGAAGCCCGCTACACGGAAATGCGGATAAAATTTATTTAGCAGACATAAAGTGAAAAGTGTGTTACTGTATAAGTAAATGGAAATAAAAGAAATACACGAAAACAAAAAAGACTTCCTTAACCTTCTTCTTTTGGCAGATGAACAGGAAGAAATGGTTGACAAATATTTGCAGGATGGAAGAATGTTTGTCCTTACAGATAACGGAGTAAAAGGCGAAGTGGTAGTTACCAACGAGGGCAATGGCATTCTAGAAATTAAAAACATCGCTACAGACCCAAGCTGCCACGGAAAAGGCTACGGTAAAAAGCTTATTCAGTTTGTGGAAGAAAAATTTAAAGGAGAATATTCTGTTCTTCAGGTTGGAACAGGCGACAGTCCCCTTACAATTCCCTTCTACGAAAAATGCGGATTCAAGCGCTCACACGTAGTAAAAAATTTCTTTACGGAAAATTACGACCATCCAATTTTTGAATGTGGAATTCAGCTGGTAGACATGATCTATCTGCAAAAAAATATATGAGGAGTTTTTTATGGCAGTAAAATGGGGTGTGTTGGGAACAGCCGGAATTGCGCGTTGGGCTACGATTCCCGGAATGAAAAAATCAAAAAACTGCGAACTGTACGCAATCGCAGGTCGTGATGAAAAAAAAGTCGATGCCTACAAAAAAGAATTCGGATTTGAAAAAGGATACGTGGGCTATGACGCTCTCTTGGCCGACCCGGATGTTCAGGCGGTCTACATTCCTCTTCCCAACCATATCCACTGCGAATGGGTCATAAAAGCACTTGAAGCGAAAAAACATGTTCTCTGCGAAAAACCCCTTGCCATGAATGCCGATGAAGTTCAGAAAATGTTTGATGCTGCAAAAAAGAACGGCGTAATCCTAATGGAAGCCTATGCCTACCTTCACAGCCCTTATGTTGAATCGCTAAAAAAAGACGTACAGAGCGGAATAATCGGCAACGTTGATTTTATTGACACCGCATTTGTAACCCAAGGCTACAAGGAAGACTTCCGCTTGCATAAAGAATTTGGCGGAGGTGCAATGTATGACCTTGGCTGCTACTGCACCACAATGATTTTGTCGCTAATAAACTCTGACGTAACAGAAATCCATGCAAGTGCAGACATAAAGAACGGCGTTGACTACTTAACGGTTGCAGGCCTAAACTTTGCAAACGGAGCACGTGCATCTTTTACTGTTGGAATGGCCTTGGGCGCAAACACTAATGGCCGCTACGACCGCCTCTACATCCACGGAACAAAGGGCAGCATAATAAGCGCAGTCGAATACAATCAGGAAGGAAAGCTCAGCTACACGATTAGCGCAGAAGGAAAATCCATTATAAGGAACATAGATGCCCCGCAAAACTATGCGCTAGAACTTGACCAGTTGAACGCCTGCATTTTAAATGGGGATTCACCGCACATAACGGAAGAATTTTCTTTAAAAAACATGCGCCTAATAGACCGCGTATTAAAAGAAATAGGTTACTAGTATATCGAATAATAATTAACTGTCACCCTGAACTTGTTTCAGGGTCTGTCCGCCATACACCCATGGTTCGACTGTGCTCACCGACTGCTAACATTTATAGATTCTGAGTCAAGCTCAGAATGACAACTTTTTAGTATTCGATATACTAGAAAGGCTATAAGATTACTTTTTCCGCTATACTTTTCCAATCTGTACAGCGGAAAAAGTTTTTGCCCGGAAAGTCACAGCCTTGGTTCCACGGACGGTCATAGACAAGCACTTTTAGATTTGGAAGATGATTAAAAAACTTAAAGGCAAGCGGCGAATCTTCCACGGCATAGTCAAAGTTCATCTTGTAGTAATCTTCAAGCGTAAGGTTGAATTTGCTTCCCTTAAGAAAATTGTCCCTGCCATATTTGTCCAGGGAAAAAAGCTGAGCCTTATCAAGTCCACGCTCATCAAGCCAGATCCTTGACTCTTTATAAACGCTGAATGGTCTTCCTGTTATAACGTAGACATTATATCCGATTTCTATCCAGCTTTTTATAACATCGCAAGCACCCGGTGTTTCCTCGTAAGAAAGAATCATTTCAGGCTCATGCCCCTTTATCATCATTTGGTCATATTGTTCGTCCGTAAGCGAAAAGGATTTTTGCAGATTAAAATAGCGAATTTTTTCATAGGGCACATCTATTCCAAAAAGTTCCTCTGCATATTTAGAGAAAGCCCTTGCCGTTTCACAAATGCAGTCATCAAAATCAACATATATATTCATTTTATTCTCCTAGTATGGCAAATATCAATTAACTGTAACCCTGAACTTCTGCGAATGTGGATTCAGTGTGTGTTCCACCATCAATCCGTGGTTCGACAGGCTCACCAACCGCTAACATCTATAGATTCCGAAACACACGACCAAAGCAAATGCGTGTGGTCATGGCGTAGCGTTCGGAATGACCAGTTATTTTATATTCGTTATACTAGTGCGGTTAAGGCTTATTGCAAACCATATCAAGACCAATATAAAAGAAAACGACTGTGCAATCGCCACGCGCAGTGCCATCATCTCGTCGGCACCATTTTTTGACACGACATGCAAAATGTTAACAATCGTGTTGTTCACAAAATGGTCTCCCATTCCCATAAAAATGCTGCCTGTCATTTTTGTAAGCATGGCAAACTTAAAGCCCACAAGCGCAGACGTAAAAACCAGCATTGCCGAGTTTGCAACCGTTCCAGCCATACTGCTTTCTCCGTCCAAGAAATTTCTTACTGGACCAACAATGTGCCAAAAACCAAACAAAGCGGATGCTATCAGTGCAGAAAGTATAAAGCTGTACTTTTGACTAAGGATTTTGTTAAATAGTCCACGGAAGACGCCTTCTTCCATTAGGACATTTATTATATTACCCGCAATGCAGATTACAAAAAACAAAAGGCTGGTATTGTAGCCAAGGTTTTTATCTATTGCGTATGTGCTTACATAAAACTTTAGGGAATCAAAATTTCCAAGAGAATTAATTATAAGGCATTCTACCGTATAGGCTACGGCAAAGGTGCAAAGTCCAAATGCAAGTCCCTTACCCAAATTGGCAAGAGCCCCTTCTTTTGAAAAACCAATTTCTGCTGCGGTAAAGTGCAAGATTCCTGCAGAAATAAAAAGCACAAGAATTCCAACCAGCTTATGGACAACCGCTTCTCCAACCCAGGTTCTGTCTGTGCGCAAAACAAAATATTCAAAAATCCTGAATGCAAAGCAAACAAGATATATTATAAAAACGATTGAAAAGACCCTTTGATTTTTTTTATCCAACATTTACAACCCTATATCTTTTATAATTTTTGCAACTTCCAAGGGTTTGTCCCCTTGTGGAGTATGCCCGCATCCCTTAACTTCAAAAAAGTCTTTGCGGGGTGCATTTATTTTTTCATAATATTGCCTTGCAAGTATAACAGGGCAAGTCCAGTCCATTTCTCCGTTTATAAAATAAATCGGTGAATTAAAATTCATTCCATAAGCATCTATTCCTTCCGTTAGCTCCTTGTCAAAAACGTAGTCAACAAGAATCTTATTGTTCCTGTATATTTTTTCTGGAGATGCATTGTCAAAAAACATCCACCTCATGTCATCAATTCCAAGATAGGGCGAAAGGGCTCCGTACAAAAATGACATTTCTGGAACATCCGGTTTATTATACGCTTGGGTAAAGGAACGGAGTTTTGTTAGGGTAAATAAATCTTCTGTTTCCTGGTAGGCTTTAAAAGCTTCCTTCATAGAAGAAGTTTCGTCCCCTGCCCGCTCAGCTTTTTCCAAGGCATTGTCGTAGGCAAGCTCGTCTCCCTTAAAAAAGCTAATCACTTGTCCAATGCAAATTGTCTTTTGAATTTTTTCCGGATGAACATGGGAATACTTTGTGGCAAGAACAGTTCCCCATGAATGTCCAATAATTGTAACCTTATCCTGCTTAAACCTTTTGCAAGCATAATCCACAAGCGCATTTATATCTTCAAGCAGCTGACCTACACTTGCCGTTTTGTTTTCTGGATCAGCAGCATGATTTTTGTAATATGTTCTTCCGCAGCCCCTTTGGTCCCAAGTAATGTATGTGTAGTCATCAAGAAGATAATCCATAAAGGCATAATCCATCATTCCGTCTGGGCCAGAAGGACCTCCGTGCAAAAGTATTACGACAGGATTTTCCTTATTCCTTCCCATCACCCTGATGAACTGATTCTGTCCGTTTAGGTTAACATAAGCGTCTTCAAAAACAGGATTCTTGGCAAAGGCAAATGCTTTTACAAACTTTGCATTTTTAATTCCAAAGTATCCTATAAGAATTATAATTGTAAAACCGGCAAATGCCGCAGCAAGGCTCTTTAATATTCTAAAAGGAAGTCTGCGCCTTTTCTTTCCAAAAAGTGAATCCCTGTGCCCAAGATGAATCCCTATATGGCCTATTCCAAGAATTGCTGATGAAAGAAGCAAAAATGAATTTGAACCGTAAAGTCCAAGCACAAAAACTGCCAGTACAGGATAGCTTGCCCCCGCTACAGGAATTCCAAAAAGTGATGAATAAAAATCTTTTAGGCTTCTTTTACTTTTAAAATAGCGTATCCAGTAGAACTCGTAGCAAATCATTAAAACGAATGCAAGCACAAGGAGCGGAAGGGCAGAAAGCCTGTTCAAGTCTATGTTAAAATCCTTAAAAATCAAAAGCAGCACGCTAACCAGAACTTCGCCAATGCGCTCAAGGACAAGCAAAAATTTATTTTCTTTTAGAGATGCTTCTTCGTAGCCCAAAGGCTTTTTCTTTGTCCAAATAAAATTCGGAATAAGAAGCATGCAAAGAAAAACAAGTCCAACGTAGGAAAATCCAAAATGAAACATTTGATAAGGATAGCATAAAAAGAATAAATCTTCCATACTCCTGCCTTGTTTGCTATCTAAGTCTTACTGATGTTTCATTGTGTCTTGTAGGATAGATTTCTGTGTAGATAATTTTTCCGTTAACAAGGCCAACCCTTACTATCTCAGAATCCAAGGCTCCGTAAACCGCAAACTCAGACTCTCCGTTAAAAATGAAGTTCCCCAGCGAATAGACAATGAGCTTTCCCTTGTACCATTCTGTTGGCTGAATTACATGGGGGTGGCTTCCAAAAACAAGGTCTGCCCCGCAATCAACGAATTTTTCGTAAAGATTGCGCTGCAATTGATGGGGCTTGTGTTTGTACTCAAAACCTCCATGAACATTCACTATTACAAAATTTCCTGAAGCTTTTTCTTTTTTTATGTTCTCAAAAAGTTCCTCGTTTTGCCAAAGGATTCCTGCCCTTGTATCTGTTGCAGTAGCAGTTTTTTCTCCGTTGAATCCTGTCCTTTCTATTGGAAAAGCTCCGCAGCTTATAATAGCAAAGTTTGTTCCGTTTACGGTAGTATGATAGAATTTTTTTGCCTCTTCAGCGGTGTAGCCTGCACCAGAAGTTGGTATGCCGTATTCTTTTAGAGCGGCAAGGGTGTCTTTAAAGCCTTCTTCACCGTAATCGTAGCAGTGGTTGTTTGTCTGCATAAAATAATTGAACCCCGCTTTTTTTAACGCAGGAAGCACTTCCTTGTGAAACTTAAAGGTATAGGATTTATAGATTCTTTTTCTTGATTCGGTTACGGCTCCCTCCAAGTTTCCAATCATTATGTCGTTGCTCTGCAAAACAGGCAGCGTTGTTCCAAAAACTTTTTCCAAACCATTTTCGTCTTCTATTAAAGTTTTCTGCGCACCGCCTTCTACCATTATGTCTCCGACCGCCGCAAGAAAAGCTATATTGTCTTTACAAATATTTTTGTCCTTAAAAAAGTCATCAAAAAAATCAAAGACGGTCTTTTCAAAATCCGGAATTACTACGGTGCATCTTGCATAAGTTTCTTTTTCCAGGGCATAGCCTTGGTCTCCTGCATATTTTGAATCCACAGGAATTGCTTTGTTTCCTTGGGGAAGATTTTCTGCATCGGTTAACGAAATAGTAAAATTGGGCTTACTGGTATTAAGTGAAGATACTTGGTTAAAATCTGTTTCTGCCGAGGGAAAATAATATTTTGACCTTAAGCTGTAGTTTTTTGTGTGGGCATTTTCTTTTTCACCGTCAAAAAAAGCCATGCCCTCATTTTTTGTAACAAAGGCAACCGCACATGCATAAGGTCCTTTTTTTGCTTCATTTCCACAGTTCAAATCAAGAGAAGAAAAATCAGACAGGGAAATAAGTGAGAAAGCTTCTGGAGAAGGGGCTTCCCTAAAATATTCTTCAAAAAGGCTGTCGTCAACCACGGCATAATAATTTTTTGTACAAGATAAAAGCTTTTTATGTTCAATCAAAAAGAGCAGGACAAAAGACGCGAGTGCTAAGAAGAGAATTCCTGATATGGTGGCCATAATCTTGTTAGGAATTATAGGTTTCTTCATTCTATAATTCTAACTGAATATGCAGAAAAAGCAAAGACAGAAAGCTATTTCCAAAGCAAAAAAGACTTTTCAGAAAAAATGTCTTTAAATTAGGCTGCCGAAAGCTTTTTGTATGCCGCAACTATCTGGCTTAAAGAATAACCTTTTCCGTACCAAGCCTCGCACATTCCCATACATGCCTTGTATTTACAAAGGCAGCGCCTGGCAGTTTCCACATCAGAATAAGTTTTCCAGTAGCCACAGAATTTGCAGTCGTGCCCCTTGTGGCTTTCAAATTCAATTACGTCATTAACTGGGTATCCCAAGACAAATCCAACTTCATGAGGAAAACCTCTGTTTTGGTTCATTCTGGAAAACAATTCTTTTAGGAAAGCAAAAATATCTGATTCATCATATCCTTTGTCTGCAAGATATTCTTTTACAAAAGCGTTGCTTAAAATTTTACTTGCCCACGGCACGTTTACCACAAGGACTGCTGTTGAAGTTTCAGAAAGCTTATGGGAAAAAATCATCAGCCCCAATTTTAGAAAATCATTTTTCCACGCTTCAAAACTTGATTTTGAAAATATCTTATTCTGGACAAAAAAAAGATTGCCAGGTTTTATATTGCAAAAGGTTGGTGCGCAAAAATGAATCATCATCTGGTTAAAATTCATATTATCTATACCGCTAAAAAAGAGGGCTGCCCGGCAGTATGGCAAAATCCGGACAGCCCAAGTGTTTTATAAGAGCCTATTTTATAGCAGACGCAGCCCACTCCTTGCACTGTGCAATATCTGCGTCTTCGGGTGTAAGGTGAACCATAAGGGGTTCTTCTGCGCACACGGCACCCGCATTTGTAAGGCGGTCATTCCAATCGCGGAGCCACTGACCGTCTCCCCAGTCATAGGAACCAAAGATTCCGACTTTTTTACCGCTAAGGGAAGATTCTATTCCTGAGTAGAATTCTTCCATGGAATCTTCAAGAACTTCGTCACCCATTGCAGGGCTTCCAAGAAGAATTACATCGCATGCAGCAACCGCTGTCTTGTCGGCACTGTCTGCCGTGGCAAAAACCACTTCTGCCCCAGAAGCTTTTACTGCTTCTGATATTGCATTTGCCATTGCTTCTGTATTTCCAGTTGTGCTTGCATAAATTACAGCTGCTTTCATATTCACCTCGATTGATATGGGAGTGTTTTAGTTAGTCATAGCTAACGAATGTAATATAACTGGCTTTTAAAAGTTAGTCAATACTAACCGCAACAAAGTTTTACAAATTCAACCCTAGCCCCGATTGGAAGGGCGCGGAACGCGTTGCGAAGCAATGGAGGCGAAAGCCGGAACCCTGGAAAGCGGGTAACACGAGGCACATGCTCTTGCTCCCACAAGTAAGGGGCAAAAGAAAAACTTGCTCCAAAAAGACTGTAAGCTATTGCTAACTATCCTGCAAAATGATACTGTAGGTTGGTTAGATTAAGCTAACTAAATTTTAGGGAGTATAAAATGACAAAACTTGTACTGGTTAGACACGGTGAAAGCGAATGGAACAAACTGAACCTGTTTACGGGTTGGACGGATGTTGAGCTTTCCGAAAAAGGCCGCGAAGAAGCAAAGGCTGCTGGAAAGCTTTTAAAAGATGAAGGCTATGATTTTGACATCTGCTACACTTCGTATTTAAAGCGGGCAATTCATACGCTAAACGGAATTCTTTGCGAAATGGACAGGGAATGGCTTCCTGTTATAAAAACATGGAAACTGAACGAGCGCCATTATGGAGACTTGCAGGGAAAAAATAAGGCAGAGGCAGCAGAAAAATTTGGTGAGGCTCAGGTAAAAATATGGAGACGCTCTTTTGACGTAAAGCCACCGGCGCTTGCAGATGATGACGAGCGTTCTGCAAAGAGGCAGGCTATGTACCGTGATGTTGACGAAAGTTTTCTTCCTCAGAATGAAAGTCTTGAAACAACAATTGCACGTGTAATCCCCTATTTTTTGGAAGAAATCAAGCCACAAATGAAGGCAGGAAAAAGAGTGATCATTGCGGCTCACGGAAACAGCCTGCGTGCTTTGGTAAAATATCTTGATTCCCTTACCCCGGAACAAATTCTTGAAGTGAACATTCCCACAGGCACACCTCTTGTTTACGAATTTGATGAAAGTTTTAAGGTAATAAGGCACTACTATCTTGGCGACCAGGAAGCCTTAAAAGCAAAAATGGAAGCCGTTGCAAATCAGGGTAAGAAAAAATAAATATAAGGAGGCTCTAGATGAGCGAGTTTTTTAAGAATATTCCTGAGATAAAATTCGAGGGAAAAGAAAGCAAGAATCCTTGGGCATTTAAGTTCTACAATCCGGATTTGATGCTTATGGGTAAAAAGATGTCTGAGCATCTTCCTTTTGCAATGGCATGGTGGCACAACCTTGGCGCAAATGGAGTTGATATGTTTGGTTCAGGCACAGCGGACAAGTCTTTTGGTCAGGTTCCAGGAACAATGGAGCACGCAAAGGCTAAAGTTGATGCCGGCATTGAGTTTATGAAAAAGCTGGGAATCAAATACTACTGCTGGCATGACGTTGACCTTGTACCAGAAGACCCGAATGACATCAACGTAACAAACAAACGCCTTGATGAAATTTCTGACTACATCTTGGAAAAAACAAAGGGCACGGACATTAAGTGCCTCTGGGGAACTGCAAACATGTTTGGCAACCCGCGCTTTATGAACGGTGCAGGTTCAACAAATTCTGCCGACGTTTACTGTTTTGCTGCCGCTCAGGTAAAAAAGGCTCTTGAGATTACAGTTAAACTTGGTGGCCGCGGATATGTGTTCTGGGGTGGACGCGAAGGTTACGAAACTCTTCTTAACACAGACGTAAAGCTTGAACAGGAAAACATTGCAAACCTTATGCACATGGCGGTTGATTATGGCCGCAGCATTGGTTTTAAGGGCGACTTCTATATTGAACCTAAGCCAAAGGAGCCAATGAGCCATCAGTATGATTTTGATGCCGCAACTGCAATTGGCTTTTTGCGCCAGTACGGACTTGATAAAGATTTTAAGATGAATATTGAAGCAAACCACGCGAGCCTTGCAAACCATACCTTCCAACACGAGCTTTGCATTAGCCGCATAAACGGAATGCTTGGTTCTGTAGACGCAAATCAGGGCAATCCAATTCTTGGCTGGGACACAGACAACTTCCCGTGGAATGTTTACGATGCAACTCTTGCAATGTACGAAATTTTGAAGGCTGGTGGACTCACAGGTGGCTTTAACTTTGACTCAAAGAACCGCCGCCCTTCAAATACTTTTGAAGATATGTTCCACGCTTACATCATGGGAATGGATACTTTTGCACTTGGCCTTATTAAGGCTGCAGAAATTATTGAAGACGGTAGAATTGACGGCTTTATAAAAGAAAAGTATTCAAGCTTTGAAAGTGGAATTGGCAAAAAGATTCGCGACAGAAAGACAACTTTGGAAGAGCTTGCTAGCCGTGCCGCAGAAATGAAAAAGCCTTCTGATCCAGGTTCAGGCCGCGAGGAATATTTGGAAGGGGTTGTCAACAACATCCTCTTTCGCGGATAAAAATCTGGATTAAAAAAATAGGAAAAGGTGAACAGTTATGGATTTAGCAGAAATTGATGAAAATGGAAAAGGCTTGCAGTTTTTTGGAAAGACAAAGGTTGAACGGCTGGAAAAAATAGAAGGGCAGCCAAATGTTTATCTTTTGCAAACGACCATAGAATGTGAACGGCCAAATCAGGCAGTTCCAAAAGCAGGCCAGTTTTATTTGATTCGAAGCGCTAAATCTTCTGTTCACTATAACAGACCCATCAGCGTTTATCATTCCGAAGAGTGGATAAGCAACGAGGGCAAAAAGAAAATTCTTGTTCAGTTTATGATTCTTGAAAAAGGCCGTGGAACAGGGGAACTTTGCCACATGACTCTTTGGGATGATATTTCTGTTATTGGCCCGCTAGGAAAACCTTGGCCTTTGGAAGAGTGCCGTGAGCTTGCAGATAAAAACCCCGGCAAGGCAAAAATCTGTATTGTGGGAGGAGGAATTGGAGTTGCGCCTGTTGCAAATCTAGCGGACAATCTTCCTGATGCTTCTTATGATTTTTATGCGGCTTTTAAATCCGGCTCATACGGGCTAGAAAGGGTTCGCGCTAATCATCTTGAAATTACCACCGATGACGGTTCCTGCGGAAAGTGCGGGATGTTGCCATGTGCGCTTACAAAAGAAGCGGTTCTTGCTGCCGGTTACGAATTGATTTTGGCATGCGGACCAACTCCGGTCCTTGTTTATGTACAGAAGTTGGCTAGTGAACTTGGGATAAAATGCTACATCAGCATGGAACACAGAATGCTCTGCGGACTTGGAGCATGTCTTGGCTGCACAATCGAAACCACAAAGGGTCTTAAACGCTGCTGCAAAGACGGCCCTGTATTTGATGCAAGCGAAGTTATTTTTGACCCGCCTCTTCCACGCCGCAAACCTTTGGCCACAAATGAAGAGCCAGATTTGAGCGTGGACATAGCAGGTGTTCATTTTAAGAATCCAACAATTGCTAGCGGAGGAACTTTTGCATTTGGGCAGAATTTCCGCGGTGTAAGTGATGTTGCCGCATGGGGAGGAATTGTTTCCAAGGGAGTTACCCTTGAACCGCGAGAAGGAAACCACGGTGAGCGCAGCCTTGAAGTTGCCGGTGGAAATATGAATTCTATCGGCCTTCAGAACCCGGGCATTCCTTATTACATAGAAAATCTTCTTCCGGGGATGATAGGGCTGGGACCTGTTGTAATTACAAATCTTGCAGGAAGCGACATAGAATCTTATGTAGAAGGTGCAAAACTTTTGGACAAGACCGACTGCAATATGATTGAACTTAACATCAGCTGTCCCAATATTAAGGCGGCAGGTCTTGCTTGGGGAATGAGCGCAGACACGGCTTTCTACTGTGTTTCCGCTGTCCGTGCAGTTACAAAAAAGCCTATCATGGTAAAGCTTTCTCCAAATGCGGCAGACAACCGTCCCATTGCCATTGCCTGTATAAAAGCCGGTGCAAATGCAATCAGCTTAATAAATATGATTCATGGCGTTGCAATTGACATTGATAAAGGAAAGCCTTTCTTTAATAATGTTCATGCAGGATATTCAGGCCCGGGCCTTAAGCCGCTTGCACTAAGAATCGTTTATGATGTTGTACAGGAAATAAACAAACTTCCGCCGGAGCAGAGAGTGCCGGTTGTCGGAATCGGAGGAATCTGTACCTGGCAGGATGCAGTTGAATTCATAATGGCAGGAGCAAGTGCCGTAGAAATTGGACAGGCCAAGTTTACAAATCCAAATGTTGCAATTGACATTCAAAATGGTTTACGTGCATTCATGAAATCTCACGGATATCATAACCTTTCAGAAATGCGGGGAATTGCTCAGGTGGAACGCCACAACAAAGCCCACACCGACGAGAAAGGCCGCTTTGCAGACCTAAAAGCCATGATGAAGTAACTGTATTGACATTAACTCAATCTGCATCTATTTTTTAATAGTTATGCAAAATGAAGAGTCAGTTACACTTGAAAAAATTCTTGAAGTTGCACGCGCAGAATTTCTAGAAAAGGGATTTCGTGGCGCATCCCTTCGTGAAGTTGTAAAAAAAGCTGGTGTCACAACAGGAGCTTTCTACGGATATTTTAAAAGCAAAGAAGAACTATTCGATGCCCTGGTAAAAAAACATGCCGATCACATCAAGGGAATATACGATGAAATTCTATCCGAATTTGAAAAAATCCCCCTTGAACAACAGATTGCATCTATGGACAACTATTCCTCTCTAGGACTCAAGCGAATGTTTGAATACATTTGGAATCATAAAACAGAATTCCGCCTTATCCTAAAAAGTGCAGACGGAACAAAATACGAAAACTTTGTTTACGAAATGGCAAAAAAAGACATTGAATCAACAGACAAATTTTACGACATTCTTGAATCCAGGGGAACAAAGGTAGAGCGCATAGAACCGCTGATTGAAGAAATTGTCATAACCGGAACTTTCTCTTCATTTTTTTCGCTAAGCCTAAGAGACATTCCTTTGTCACAAGCCGAACATGGTCTTGAACAGATGTTCCGCTTTTACCGTGGCGGATGGAACAATCTAATGCATTTTGCAAAAGACTAAAGCTAAGAAAAATTCATTATTTCTCAGGAAATTCAAAAAAAAGTAAGAGTTAGTATTGACTAATATAACACTGTTATATACTATGCCATTATAGTTAGATATAACTAACCAAAGAGGTATAATATGTCGGATAAAAAAAAGTCCCCCGCCAAAAAAAGCCTTATAAGCTGGATTGTAGAATTTGCGGGTGAAAAAAAAGGGCAGTACATCGTAAGCGTGTTCTTTGCCCTGCTTAGTGTGGCCTGCTGTATAGCACCATATTTTATGATTGCACGGATTGTCCGCCAGCTGCTTGCCGGTGTCCGTGACTGGAACCTTTTCCTCCGTGAATGTGGAATCACGGCAGCCTTCTGGCTTGGAAATGTACTCTTCCACGCAATTTCAACAAGCATGAGCCACATTGCTACTTTCAACCTGCTTGGAAACATCAGAAAGAAAATGTGCGACAAGCTTACACGAGTTCCGCTGGGAACGGTTCTTGATATGCCGTCAGGTTCCCTCAAAAGCATAATGATTGAGCGAATAGACAGTATGGAAACAACGCTTGCCCATATTGTTCCTGAATATACTTCAAACATCATTCTTTCTGTTGCCCTTCTTGTTTATCTTTTCCTAATTGACTGGCGGCTTGCCCTTGCATGCCTTGCCGTTGTTCCTGTGGGATTTGCTGCCATGTGCTTTATGTTCAAAGACGCTGCCCCCCGCTTTAAATTTGCCCTGGACAAAACAAAGGTGCTTAACGACACGGCTGTTGAATATATAAACGGTATAGAAGTTATCAAGGCCTTTGGAAAATCAAAATCTTCCTACGAGCGTTTTGTCATTGCCGCAAAAGAAGGTTCTGACTGTTATGTAGAATGGATGCGTGACTGTATCTGGCCCTTTGCATTTGCAATAATCATTACTCCGTCGCTTATTCTTTCTCTTCTTCCTATTGGCGGAATAATGTTCCTTCATGGATCTGTAGAGCCTTCTGTTTTTATTACTATGATAATCATGGCCTTGAGTGCAATTCAGCCACTGATGATTTCTTACACTTACCACGATGACATTGCTAAAGCCGGTGCAATTTTTGGTGAAGTTGGTTCAATCATGAATCTTCCTGAACTTGAACGCCCTGCCTCTGATTTGAAAAAGCCTGCTGACAATTCGATTGTACTTAAAGATGTCAAATTTTCTTATCATAAGGTGGGGGAAGACTCCCCCTCGCTCCAGCCTGCTTCGCAGTCTTACGCTACCCCCTCTGCGGGGGACACCCCCGCAACGCCCCCGCACTCTTGCGAAATATTGCACGGTATAAACATGACTCTTCCTCAAGGCTCTTACACTGCGTTCGTTGGACCAAGCGGCAGCGGAAAATCTACAATCGCACGCCTTATCGCTTCCCTTTGGGATGTTGATTCTGGTTCAATAGAAATTGGCGGAGTAAACATCAAAAATCTTTCGCTCGAAGAATATAACAGCCGTGTAGCTTATGTAAGCCAAGACAATTTTTTGTTTGACCTAAGCGTCCGTGAAAATATCCGCCTTGGCCGCCAGAATGCAACAGACAAAGAAGTGGAAGAAATTGCACGCAAAGCCGGATGCTATGATTTTATCATGTCGCTTGAAAAAGGTTTTGACACAATAGTTGGTGGAAGCGGTACCCACTTAAGTGGCGGCGAACGACAGCGAATTGCCATTGCCCGTGCAATGATGAAAAACGCACCAATCGTAATCCTTGATGAAGCAACTGCATATACAGACCCAGAAAACGAAGCGATTATTCAGAAATCTGTTGCCCAGCTTGTTAAAGACAAAACACTTATTGTAATTGCCCACCGTCTTTCAACTGTAAAAGATGCAGACAAGCTCTATGTAATCAAAGACGGTGTAATTGATTCAAGTGGTACTCATGAAGAACTGCTGGCTAAAGGCGGTTTGTACAAAAAAATGTGGGAAGCCCATATCGGTTCGCGCGACGAATAAAATCGGGAGAAAATTATGTTTGAGACTTTGCAAAAATTTTTTAAATTCTGTGATGCAGAAAACCGAAAGAAATTTTACGGTTCAATTATAGTAGGGATTTTTAATGCATTCTTTATGGCATTAAGAATCGGTGCGGTTGCAGTTATGCTTCAGGGTGTGATTGCAAGTACAATAGACGGCCTTCCCTTTGAAACAAAAACAATATGGCTTTCATTTGCAATCATGTGCGTTAGCGTTGCCGGAGCAATAATTACAAGAAAAGTCACCGCAATGTGGCAGTGCGAAGGCGGTTACAGAACATGTGCAAACAAGAGAATAGAAATTGCAGAACACCTCCGCTACCTTCCAATGGGATACTTTAACAACAACAGCCTTGGCGAAATTACTTCCGTTACGACAAACACCATGGAACTTTTGGGTGACATTGCAACACGCGCTGTAATGATGGTACTCCAGGGACTTTTGGACACTTCGCTTATCATCGTAATGATTTTCTTTTTTGACTGGAGAATTGCACTTGTTGCTTTTGCAGGATTTGCATTGTTTGAAATTGTAAATCTCTTTATGCGGCTTGCGGTAAAAAATGTTTCTTCTGAAAAAATTAAGAATGATACTGCCGAAATTGGAAAAATTCTTGAATACATCCAGGGAATTGCAGAAGTAAAAGCTTACAATCTTGCTTCAAAGCATAATAAAGAACTGAGCGATGTAATTAACCGCAGAATGAAAACAATGATTAAAATGGAAATGAGATGCATTCCTGTTGCAAACATTCAGTCTCTGGTTGCAAAATTAACCGGCGTTGCAATTATGCTTGCCTCTATTTTCTTCTTCCTTAACGGCACAATGACTCTTGCTGACTGCTCTGTAATGCTTGTATGTTCATTCATGCTCTTTAATGCCCTTGAGTCAGGCGGAAATTATTCTGCACTTTTGCGTACAATTGACATCTGCGTAGACAAGGGAAATAAAATCCTTGAATTACCCACAATGGATATTGAAGGCAGGAAGGGCTCTGCTAACGTAAAAGAAAAGGCACCGGCGCTCATACAGGCAGAAAATATTGGCTTTGCTTACGACACCAATTCCTTGAACCCCCGCAAAATTATAGACGGCATTTCGCTTTCAATTCCTGAACACAGCACAACTGCAATTGTCGGTCCAAGCGGCGGAGGAAAAACGACCTTCTGCCATTTGCTTTCGCGCTTCTGGGATGTAGACTCGGGCAAAGTTTTCCTTCGCGGAAGAGATGTAAAAGATTACAGTATGGATGACCTTATGAAAAACTTCAGCTTTGTCTTCCAGAACGTATATCTTTTCCACGACACAATTGCAAACAACATCCGCTTTGGAGACCCCACGGCTCCGATGGAAAAAGTTATTGCTGCGGCAAAAAAAGCCTGCTGCCATGACTTTATAATGTCTCTTCCAAAGGGCTACGATACGGTAATCGGAGAAGCCGGAACAAGTCTTAGCGGTGGTGAACGCCAGCGTATTTCTATTGCACGTGCCATCATGAAAGATTCACCAATCATTATTCTTGATGAAGCCACAGCAAACGTTGACCCCGAAAACGAGCGGGACCTTATGGAAGCAGTAAAGGAGCTTACAAAAGAAAAAACAGTTATAATGATTGCCCATCGCCTTAAGACAGTGCGCAATGCAGATCAGATTGTTGTTATCAACAAGGGGCGCATTGCAGAACAGGGCAAACACGAAGAGCTTATTGCAAAGGGAGGTATTTACGCCAAGTTTATAGACACCCGTAAAGAAGCTGTTTCCTGGAAGCTATAAATATTCCTGCTAGCATAACAGGCGGATTACAAATATTTGTTTTCCGCCTTTACCTTTTCCTTTATCTTTTCTATTCCGGCAAGAACAGCTTCTTTTTTTGACTGATTGTAAAAGCGTATTTTTGGTTCAATCTCCAAAAGAAGCGGAAGAAGGGGTTTTAACTTTTCTACATCAATTGAATTAACCGGATATGTTGCAAGAATACCGGATGTTGCTTCCGTATAAGTAATTTCTGCAGAAGGGCATATTATTTTTACAACTTCTATTGCGGCATCTCTTATGTCCTTGTCGCGAAGAATATGATCCCTAAAGCGCAGCCTGCCAGGAAAGAATCTGTATTCCATTGGCCTAGACCTCCTGTGTTCCAAGCAAAGGCTTCATTGCATTTACGCTAAAGGCAACCGTAGACGCATTGTGCAAAACTGCAGCAAGTGACGGCGAAATAATTCCAAACAAACCAAGGAACATAAGCGTCGTATTTACCGCAACAATATTTTTGTTGTTGGAATCAATTTTTTTCATCATCAGTGAACCAAGAGCACGCGTCTTGTATAATCCCAAAAGACCGTCATCAGCAGAAAGGACAATGTCAGCTGTTTCTCCAGTAATATCCGCGCAGTCTCCCATAGCAATACCTGTATCTGCCGCAGAAAGTGCAGGGGCATCATTTATTCCATCCCCAATCATAATCACTTTATGACCAAGCTCTTTTTGCGCTTTTACATATTCAACCTTATCCTCGGGCAAGGCTCGGGAAATATAATGGTCAATGTTAGTAAGCTTTGCTGCATTCTTGGCGGCACCCTCATCATCACCAGTTATCATGACGCAGTTTTTAATCCCAGACTCGTGAAGGGATTTTATAATCTTTGCCGCATTTTCTCTTACAGGATCATTAATTGCAAAAATTCCTATCACAGTTTTTTCTTCTGCAAGATACAAAAGCGACATTCCGTTTTCCAGCGCATCCTTTTGAATTTTTTCCAGGTCTGCTGGTGCCTTGCATTTTTCATCCTCAAAAATAAAGTGACGGCTTCCTATCAAAAGATTTTTGCCGTGCAACGTTGTTGCTATTCCGTGTGCCACTATGTATTCAACCTTTGCATGTTCCTCTGGATGAAGAATATTTTTGTCTTTTGCAGCCTTTACAATTGCACTGGCTATAGGATGAGCAAAATGTTCTTCAAGGCAGGCTGCAATAGCAAGAACATCGTCTTTTTTCCTGCCATCGTAAGCATATATTTCAGCTAGCTGGGGCTTTGCATTTGTAAGGGTTCCAGTCTTATCAAAAACAACAGTATCTGCAAGGGAAGCGTTCTCTAAAAATTTTCCACCCTTTACGATAATGCCATTGCTTGCGGCTTCTTTCATAGCGCTTAAAACTGCAATAGGAGCAGCAAGTTTCATTGCGCATGAATAGTCCACCATTAAAGTTGCCATCACTTTTGCAATATTCCTGGTAACAAGGAATGTAGCCAAAGAAAGCATAAAATTGTATTTTACAAGATGATTAGCCAAATTTTCCGAGCGAACTTGGGAAGATACTTTTAGCGACTGGGAATTGTCTATCATCTGAAGAATGTTCTGAACTTTTGTATGCTTACCAGTTTCGCGCACCTCTACAAAGATTTCCCCTTCCTGCACTATGGTTCCCGCAAAAACAGAGGCACCTTCCCTTTTTTCTACAGCAAGCGGTTCTCCAGTAATTGTTGCCTGGTTAACAAGAGCCTCTCCGCTCAAAACCGTTCCGTCAACAGGAATAACATTACCGGTACGCACTGCAAGCACGTCACCCTTTTTAATCATGCTCAAAGGAACTGTTTTTTCCGTTGTCTCTCCATTTTGATTCTTGCCAAGCAGCTGAACCTGATCATTTTGAGAAATCAGTCTGTCTGCCAAATCACTGTAAGATTTTTTCTTGGTAAATTCTTCTATTGTGTCACCAATGTTCAAAAGAAAATTAATGTTAGATGCAGTCTTAAAATCATGGGTAAGCAAAGCCATAGAAATTGCACTTGCATCAAGAACCTCGGAATGGAAAACATGGCCTTTTGCAAGATGCTCAACTCCATTCAAAATTCTTGGGCCTAGAGACAGGGTTCTCATCACGATTCGTACAGGCAAGGGTAAAATTGCTTTTACATAATGCATTGCCGTCATCATGGCAATATCAAATAAAAGGCTCTGCTGTTCACGCGGCTCTTCAACAGCGTCCAGCATCTCGCGGTTATTCAGATACTTTCCGGAAAGCGCCATAAAATATGCCCTGATATGCTTTTCCGAAATTATTTTGGTGTCATAATAAATCAGAAATGAAGCGGTCGTATAGTTAACAGACACGCTATTCATTCCATCCTGTACAGAAAGCAGACTGTACGCAAGGGCAGCCTGTCGCTTTGAAATTTGATTCTTATTGTAGCAGATACGGATCCGCCCCGGTAGAGAATGCTTTACTGTAAAATTCATTTTATGCCCCGCAGAAGTTTTTATGCTTTTACAGCATCTCTTTCGGCTTTTACATCTTCCGCATCTTCTTTGATGGTTTCAAAGTATTCCTTTGCATCATCCTTTAGCTGAAGTCCACTTGCAACAAGTTTTGCAGCACCCTTCTTAAAAGTATCCGTTTTGAGAATAGCAGCAACAGCAAGACCTGCCGCAAGACCCCATAAAAATTTGTTTGTTCCGTCTGTCATACTTTCCTCCATAAGACATCCTTTAATGCCAGTTAGTTTTTACTAACACAAATAAATTATAGCATACTTAGTCCTATCTAACAAGAGGTGTATTAAACTTATTTTAGTATTCTACTGCTTACCTATTGATTATTTCGTTGCAGCTTTTAAAGCTTCAATGTAAGCGGCTCCGTAGCGGGAAAGGGACATATCTTTTCGCGTTATAATTCCAACGGTCATAAAATCTTCTGTATCCAGAGGGCGGGCTATTATTTCCGGGCCATTAAGCTCGTGGCTAATGATTCCAGAACAAATTGTATATCCGTCCAGACCAATCAGAAGGTTGAACAGAGTTGCCCTGTCGCGAACCTGAATGTTTTTGCGGCAGTCAAAATCAACTTCGGTAAGCGGTTCCTCCGCAAAGTAAAATGAATTAAAGTCTCCCTGCTCGTATGTAAGATAGGGATAGTTTTTTAAGTCACTTATTTTTATTTTCTTCTTTTTTGCAAGAGGATTTTTTGAGGAAATAAAAACATGAAGATTGGTTGTAAAAAGAGGTTCAAAAATCAAATTGTTTTTTTTAAGAAGCGTTTCTATTACCTTTTGATTTTTGCTGCTCAGATAGAGTACACCTACTTCACTCTTCAGCTTTGCAACGTCGTCTATAATTTCGTGGGTCTGGGTTTCGCGTATGGTAAAGTCATATTCATTGCCGTCGAATTCTTTTATCACTTCCACAAAAGCCTTTACCGCAAAAGAATAGTGCTGGCAGCTTACAGAAAAAATCGGAGTGCTTTCTGCTTCTCCCTTAAAATGCTCTTCCAAAAGAGATGCCTGATCCAATACCTGTCTTGCATAGGCTAAAAATTCATCACCCTCATTTGTGATTGTAACGCCTTTGTTTGTCCGCGAAAAAATTGTTATCCCCATTTCGCTTTCCAATTCGTGAATTGCGGCTGTTAAGCTGGGCTGAGAAATAAAAACCTTGCGAGAGGCTTCCGTAATATTTTTTGTTTCTGCAACTGTAACTGCGTATTTTAACTGCTGTAGTGTCATGACAAAATCTTATCAGATTGCGCAATTTTTTACCATAGTTAAAAACTATGCCAAACTGGCTGTAAATAGTATTTTTCACAGAGGCCTTTAATTCCTATAATCATAAAAAATACGGAAAAAGAGGACAGTAAAAATGGCAGTAAAAACTTTTGTAACAGGTTTCCCAAGAATCGGAAAAAAGCGCGAACTTAAATTTGCAATTGAGTCTTATTTTAAAGGACAAATTTCTGCAACAGAACTGGAAAAAACGGCGGCAAGCCTACGCGAATACGGTTGGAAAAAACAGAAGCAGGCTGGAATTAATTTTATTCCATCCAATGACTTTTCTTTTTATGACAATGTGCTAGATGCAGCCTTTACCTTTGGCATTGTTCCACAAAGATACAAAGCTTTAAATTTAAGCGAACTGGACACATACTTTGCTGCGGCCCACGGCTATCAGGGGGAAAAGGGAGATGTTAAGGCCCTTCCAATGAAAAAGTGGTTCAATACAAACTATCATTATATTGTGCCGGAAATTTCTGACGGTGACAGTTTTGCTTTAAAGAAAGACAATTCTCCCGTCAAAGCCTACAAGGAAGCAGAAGCACTTGGCATAAAAACCATTCCAACTGTAATAGGCCCCTACACCTTCCTGCGCCTGGCAACATACACAGGAAAAAAATCAGCTGCAAACTTTGCAGAAGAAGCAGCAAAGGCTTACGGTGAACTTGCAAAACAGCTATCCGCCCTCGGAGCTGAATACATCTCCTTTGCAGAACCGGCACTTGTGTTTGACGTTAGTGATGAAGAAAAAAAATTGTTCACGACAATTTATACTTTGCTTCTTGCAACGGTTAAGGCTAATGCAAAAATCAAGACAATTCTTACAACTTATTTTGGCGACATCCGCGACGTTTATGAAGATGTATGCCAGCTTGGTTTTGATGCAATCAACCTGGACTTTATAGAAGGAAGCAAAAGCCTTGAACTTATAGAAAAAGGATTCCCCAAAGACACTCTTTTGTTTGCAGGAATCGTATGCGGAAAAAATATCTGGCGCGCAGACTATGAAAAGAAAAATGAACTCGTCTCTAAAATACAAAAAGTTCTTGCTCCAGAAAATCTTGTAATAGGAACTTCATGCTCACTTCTTCATGTACCTTACACAACTACAGAAGAAACAAAGCTCAAAGCAGATGTTATTAAACACTTCTCTTATGCAGAAGAAAAACTTATAGAAATAAAAGAACTTGCAAACCAGAACGAATCCGCACTTAAAGCAAACAAGGCATTGTTTGAAGGCCAGCGTGTTCTTCCAGACCAAAATGTCCGCAGTGCAGTAGCTTCCCTTGGCAGTAAAGACTTTGAACGAAAGCCTTCTTTCTACGACCGCGAAAAAATTCAGCATGAAAACTTTAAGCTTCCTTTGTTCCCCACAACAACAATAGGCTCTTTCCCGCAAACAAAAGATGTCCGTGCAAACCGTGCCGCCTATAAAAAAGGTTCTATCACACGCGAGCAGTACGTGGAATTCAATCAGAAAAAAATTGCGGAATGCATAAAACTCCAGGAAGAAATTGGCCTTGATGTTCTTGTCCACGGAGAATTTGAACGCAACGACATGGTTGAATATTTTGGAAGCCAAATGAATGGTTACATTTTTACGCAGAACGGATGGGTTCAGAGTTATGGCACCCGATGTGTAAAGCCTCCGGTTGTTTGGGGAGACGTAAGCCGCCGCTCAGCAATGACAGTTGAATGGTCGGTCTTTGCCCAGAAGCAGACAAACAAAATCGTAAAGGGAATGCTTACAGGTCCTGTTACCATCCTAAACTGGTCATTCCCACGCGAAGATATTCCGCTCAAGGAACAGGCCTTGCAGATTGGTCTTGCAATCCGCGAAGAAGTTTTGGACTTGGAAAAAAACGGAATCAAAATCATCCAGATTGACGAGGCAGCCCTCCGTGAAAAGCTCCCATTGCGCCACGCAGACTGGCATTCAGAATATCTTGACTGGGCAATTCCAGCATTCCGGCTCGTACACGCAAAAGTTAAGCCAGAAACCCAGATTCATACACACATGTGCTACAGCGAATTCAACGACATAATCCGCGACATAGATGCCATGGACGCAGACGTAATTACATTCGAAGCAAGCCGTGCAGACCTAAAGATTTTGGACGCGCTCAAGGCAGCAAATTTCCGCACAGAAGTAGGCCCCGGTGTTTACGACATTCACTCAGCAAGAATTCCTTCAAAAGAAGAAATTGTAGATGCTCTGGAAAAGATGCTCCTGCGTGTAGAAAAAACAAAGCTTTGGGTAAATCCAGACTGCGGGCTTAAAACCCGTGGAGAGAAAGAGACTCTTTCCAGCCTAAAAAATCTTGTTGCAGCCGCAAAAGAAATCAGGAACAAATATTAGTGTTGTCTCAAAACGCATAGGAAGTTTCGTTTTTTTCTTGCGGCACTTTCCTATGCTAAGGGCTTTCCGGGGTTCCGGCTTTCGCCTTCATTACCGCTTTGCGGTAACGGCTACGCCGCCCCTACAATCCCGGCCGTGCCTACTTTTTTAACCGCACGCCATTATTCTTTATCTTAGCAGGATATTGTTCCACGTATGCAATACGTCCCCCCAGCACACCAACCTTTACAACTTCGCTGTCTGTTCCCCCCGGCATGTTTTCCATTCCGTTAAAGATAAAATTTCCCATGGAAAAAACGATCAGGCTTTTGCCGTGCCATTCCGTTGGCTGAAGCACGTGCGGATGGCTTCCAAATACAATGTCTGCCCCGTTGTCACAGAGGGCTTCGTAAAATTCCCTTTGTTTTTTTGACGGAGAAAAATGGTATTCCTCTCCACCGTGAACATTCACTATAACAAAATAGCCAGCCTTCTTTTCTGCCTTGATCTGCTCCAAGAGCTCATCGCTTTTCCACAAGATGCCAGCGCGTGTTTCCGTTGCAGTCGCCGTTTTTTCTCCGTTAAAGCCAGAACGCTCAACGGGAAATGCCCCGCAGGAAATTACAGAAATCGGAAGCCCTTTGATAGTTTTGTGATAAAACTTTTTTGCTTCCTCTTTGTTTTTACCAATTCCGCTTGAAGGAATTTTGTATTCAGCAAAAGCCGCAAGTGTGTCTTTGAATCCACTTTCGCCATAATCGTAGCAGTGGTTGTTGGTCTGCATAAGATAGTCAAATCCAGCCTCCAAAAGTTTTGGAAGAACCGCTTTTTTAAACTTAAAGGTATAGGTCTTTGTCGCGTTTTTCCAAGACTCTGTTACAACCCCTTCCAAATTTCCAATGGTAAAGTCCGCACCCTTAAGAATTGGAAGAGTGTCCTCAAAAACAGCTTCAAGCCCATCGTTTTTTTCTATAAGAATTTCTTCAACGCCCCTGGCAACCATTATGTCGCCCACACTTGCTATGGTCACAAGTTCAGAAGGAGTTTTTTTTTCCGGGGAATTTTCAGAGGCAATAAAAAGTTTTTCGCAATATTCAAAAATATCTTTGGAAAGCCCTTCTTCAAAAACAGTACAGAGCACTCCCTTTTTTACAAGCAGCTTGTAGGATTCATCACCAGCATAGGCACCGTCAACAGGAATTGCCCTGTTGCCCAAAGGAAGCCCATCAGAATTTGAAATGCTAATGCCAAGTTCTGGAGAATTTGCAGCACCCGATTTTGCAGAGGTAAAATCCGCCTTAACAGAAGGAAGCAAAGACTCTTCTTCCAGAAGAAAAAACTTCTGGTTTTCGCCATAGGCCTGCGGAAGAAGTGCAATTTCTTCTTGCATCTGAATTCTTCCCGCCGTTTTTATGATTGGACCAAAAGCCTTTTCTTTTACCTGGCTCTTCTCCGACTCTTTTACAAAAATAAGCCCCAAGTCTTTCTGGGGAAGCGGAGCGGGTTTTATGTATTCGTCATAAATTTTGTCTTCCACATAAACAATGTATAATGTGGAGCGAAAGGCCCGTATAGAAAAGATTATGCTAAGCACAAGAAGGCAGGCGGCAAGGGCAATTGTAACGATAGTTATTTTATTGAACTGCTTTTTTTCAAACATTTTTTTCCTTATCTTCTATATTAAAGCTTCATGAACATCTGCGGATCCATCTGCACAACAACGGTAAGGTTTCCGTTTCTGGTTCTAAGCTCGTCAATCATCTCCTTAGCCATTGACTCATCCTTTAAGCGGATGCTGTAGCTTATGGTAAAGAGAGTTCCCATATTGGAAGTTTTCACGTCGGTCAGCTCGCTCTTTGAAAGGTATTTCTCAAAGACATCATCAAAGGCACCGTTATAGTTCATATCCTCAGGAATTGTAATCCGCAAAATCTGGTCCTCGGAAAATTTTATGCAGCGGCACATTAAGATATAAAAAGTAGATACGATTACCAAAAGTGTAAAGGCAACAACGTAATATCCCAAGGCAATTGCAACGCCAACTGTAAGCGTAAAGAAAATATAGAAAATATCCTTTGCGTCGCCAGGAACAGACCTAAAGCGTACAAGCGCAAAAATACCCGCAAGCGAAAGCGCCTTTTTTAAGTCGGTGGCAATCAGGGGAATTACAACTGCAACAACAATCGGCAAAAGTAAAATTGTAGCTACAACGCTCTTTGAATAAGTCCGCCTTTTTTGCGAAAAACAATATCCCGCCGCAATCAAAAGACCTGCAACAAGGGCAAATGCCATGTTTATAAGAATAGAAATATCCTGTTCGCCAAATTTAAAAAGATTGTTCATACCAATTGTTCTCCTTTATAACTAGCATACTCCGCACCGTATTTTGAAAACGAGCTTTTGTATATTTTTCTCTGCGAAAGAAAATGTGCAAACCAAAGCGGGAAAGTCTTAAAAGCCTTTGCTTCCATAAGCCACTGTCCTTCTTTTAAAAGAGCCTTACCGTAAACAGGCGAATCCAAAAACAAGTCTTCGCGCCTGGAAATAATGTTCCTGTCCAGCGTAAGCCTAAAATCAGAATCGTCCTTGCCAAAAAATGCAAGCCTTTCATAAGAAATAAAAACCTTTGGCTTAAGTTCGTAGCGCTTCATCAAATCCTTAATTTCCATAAGCACCTGTTTGTTCACATGCCCATTCTGAGGAATAATTCCGTCTTTTAAAAACTGCTCTGCCTCTAAAAGCGAAAAGGCACTGCGCCTCTTGTAAACAACACCGTCAAATTTTTTCTTAATCTCCAGAAAAACCCTTTCACTTTTGTCGTGAACCTGACCGTAGCTCCTAAGCCTAAGCTTTTCCTTATAAATTGGTTTTTCAAGACTTTTAATTATCAGTTCATCCGCATCCGTATCAAAATAAATATTTGAAATGGCATAAGTTTTTCCGCCTGGATTATAGGCGTCGCTTTTCATTTTTTCGCCAAGCAAAGGAAGCAACGCGTCAACATCAGCCTGCATGAGAAGATACTTTAATTCTACCCTGTTAAAAATTTCTATGGCCAAAAACTTTCTTTTCCCTAATATCCTATTATACAGAAATTTTGCAATATGTATAGCAATTTATTCATTAAAATTTTTTTTCTTGACAAAAGGTTACCCCCCCCCCCTTTTTTATCTTTAAAATAATATGTAATAATTTAAAATTGGATCTAATCTATTATTTGCCTTAGTAGGAAGCATGAAAAAATTTCTTTTACCGCTGGCTCTGCTCTCCTTTGCTTCGCTTGCTGTTTTCCCGCAGAAAAAGACAACGCCTGACCCCAATTTTAAGCCTGCTATTACAGCAAACATACCTGTAATTAAAATCAGCTCCAAATCCGGAAACAATGACTTTGTGGCAAAACCCGTAGCTTCGGTCGTAACGGAAAAACGCAAGACGTGGGGAGAAATAAAACATGCCCCTGCCCCCTACTACCTGGAAATAAAAAACATTTCAGGAGGCACCTAGAAAATTAGGGCATCAGCATATTTTTTAGCTCTTCAACGGCACGGCTAAGGCGCTTTCCCTTGTAAACAATCAGCTGGGAATATATGGGAAAGTCGTCTCCCCTCCAGTTAAGGCGGCAAAGCTTTTTTTCTTTTACTTCGTTAACAGCTGCCATCTCCGGCATAAAACCAACCCCCAGCTGGTTTATTGCAAACTGTTTTAGAATTTCCTTGCTGCTGGTTTCCAGGGCTACGGTTGGAGTAACCCCACGCTTTTTTAAGTCTTCCAAAAGCATGTGCCTAAAGTTGCAATTGCGGCCCGTCAAAAGCAAAGGCACTCCTTCCAAATCCTTTTCCGTAACAGACTCCAGTTTGGAAAGTGGATGCTTGGGACTTGCAAAAAATGCCAGATGCTCCCTTTTTTTTTCCAAAAGACAAAGTTCGTCATTTTCTATTAAGGGGTTTAAAGTATAGACTAAATCCAGCGCTCCGTTTTTTAGCATTTGCGGAAAAGTTGCGTGGTTTATAAATTGAATTTGAATGTTCACCTTGGAATATTTTTTCCGGTATTTTAGAAGAACTTTTGGAAAGTTATCGTAGCAGAGGGTTTCAGAAATGCCAAGCTTTATAACACCGGACGGCTCTTTTGACGAAGGAACTTCCAGAAATATTTCCCTTTTTAACTGCAACATTTTTTCCGCATAGCCCAAAAGACGCTCCCCTTCTTCCGTAAGAACAATGGACTTTCCAAGACGGTCAAACAAAAGACAGCCAAGTTCGTCTTCCAGTTGCTTTATCTGCGTAGTAACCGTTGACTGGGCATAACCCAAAATATTCCCCGCAGAAGTAAAATTCTTTGTTTCCGCAATTTTTGCAAAGGTTTCAAGCTGAAAAATATTCATCATTTGCCTCCTTTTTATCATCATTTTTTATGATGAATCTATTCAAATAATTCAATTTTACTAATTGTTCGTTTTTTGATATTATACAGAAAAGAGCGAGGAGGTTCTAGATATTATGGCAGTAATAGCAAACAATTTGACAAAAATTTACAGGCTAAAGGGAAGAACCTTTAAGACCGCAGTAAACAACATTTCTTTTTCCATACCGACTGGCGAGATAGCGGCTTTTATTGGTCCAAACGGGGCCGGAAAGTCTACAACAATAAAAATGCTTACTGGAATCCTTACCCCGGACGGCGGAAATGTTTCCATAAACAACCTAAGTTTTCCCAAGGGGCGCAAAAAGATTATGCTCAGGATAGGAACTGTCTTTGGGCAAAAAAGCGTTCTTTGCTGGGACATTCCGGTTCTGGACACACTCAAGCTCTTTAAGGACATGTACGGTGTTTCCGACAGCGTTTACAAGCAGAACATGGAAATGTTTTCCGACATTCTTGGTCTTGATGAATTCATAAACCAAGCACCCAGACTTTTAAGCCTTGGGCAAAGAATGAAGGCAGACCTGGCCGCATCCCTGCTGCACAACCCGGATGTTTTGTTTCTGGATGAACCAACAATCGGAATAGACGTACTTTCAAAGGAGCGCATCAGGAATTTTATTCTTGCGGTAAACAAGGAGCGTAAGACAACCATAATCCTTACAACCCACGATGTTTCCGACATAGAAACCCTGTGCGAAAAGATGCTCATTATAGACAAGGGAAATTTGCTTTACGACGGAACTTTGACTGAACTTAAAGCTATGTACAAGACTACAGACTTAGAGGACATCATAAAGAAGATTTACCTTAGCGGAATGCCAGAAGACTACGGCAGACAAAAGGGGGCTGTTAATGCGTAAGTATTTGGACTACATGGCAATAGGAATCAAGGAACACTTGGCCTATCCATCTTCTATATGGGCTACGTTTTTGTCAAAGGTAATTTACCTTTACATGCAGTTTTGCCTGTGGAACGCACTGTTCATGTCGCAAGCAAAAAGTAACATGCCTATTGCCAGGGACGGTGTTATCCGCTACGTGATAATAGCGACCATTATTTCCAGCTTTATTGAATGTGACGCAATCCAATGGATAAACGAGCAAATCCAGAGTGGCAATATAGCAATCCAGCTTATAAGACCAATCAACTTTGGAGCAATGGTTCTTTCTAAGCACATAGGTAAAAGTGCAATAAAGTTTTTAACTTGCTGCATTCCATTGACCGTGGCATCTGCCTTCTTTTTTAGAATGCCGCTTGTTTGCAAAAGCCAAATATTTTTTGGTCTTGCGTCATTGTGCCTTGCCTATGCAATACAATTTTTGTATTCGCTTACGATTGGTCTTATGGCTTTTTGGCTCATCGTCACTTGGCCGCTGAATATGCTTCTTGGTGCAATATACAAGCTTTTGTCTGGCTCCTGGATTCCGTGCGCAATGTTCCCGGATTTTTTAAAGAAGATAAATTCTTTTCTTCCATTCCGCGCCATGTATGAAATTCCTGTAACCATAATGACAAACCCAATGGAAACAAAAATTCTTTTGTCAAAGCTTATGGTCCAGGTCTTTTGGCTTGCCGTTCTGTTCATCCTTATGAAGATGGCATGGAAAACAGGAACAAAGAAACTTGTTGTTCAAGGAGGCTGACATGAATCTTTTTAAGATTTACAAGCACTTTGTTGTTATATATCTAAAGGGCAAGATGGCCTACCACTGCGCGCTTTTGTTTGAACTAATTGCAAACACAATACTAATTGGCATATACTTTGCAGGCTTTATGGTCATCTTCCACAACTTTGACGGAATAGCCGGTTGGAGTGCAAACGAAGTTCTTTTTATGTTTACAACCAGTTGGCTTAGCTACAGTTTAAGCTGCTTCTTCTTTTGGAGCCCAATGAAGGATATGGGTGAACTTGTGAGGACAGGAAAATTTGACTTGTACCTAACAAGGCCAATCAATCCGCTCTTGTACATGGTCTTGCAGCAGTTCCAGTACACCTTTATTCCGCGGCTTGCCTTTTCCGTGGGATTCTGGCTCTACAGCATGAACAAGCTTAGCATTGAATGGACAGCCGCATCTCTTGGTCTTTACGCGCTCAACATGATAAGTGCCTTTGTGATTTTTTCTTCAATCACAATTTTTACCGGAACCATGAGTTTCTGGACAATCAAGAGCGAAGAAATAGTTTCACTTTTGACCAACAACAACTACGGCCTAAAGAACTATACGGACTACCCGATTCCAATCTATTCAAAGGGAATGCAGGCAGTTTTGACTTTTGTTGTTCCATACGCCTTTACCGGTTACTACCCAGTTGCGCTTCTTCTTGGCAAGAACCTGGACAAACCGCTATTGGCTTTTGCTGCCCCAGTTATTGCCCTTATTACAGGAAGTGCTTCTTGCATATTTTGGAGATTAGGGCTAAAACATTATGGTAGCGCAGGTGCTTAATGGAGGAATAAATATGAGCGAAAAGATTTTGCCCCCTTGGGCTTCACAAATACCAGAAGGTGCTTTTATTTCTTACGAACAAACATACAAAGTCGGAGAATATTTTGACCGCTTCCACAAGGAAAATTTTTCGGGAATGGACTATTATTTTTACGACCCAACAGAGCACGGTTTTGCCAAGGACAAAAAATACCCGGTATTGATTTTTATGCATGGTTTTTCAAACGCCTTGGTTGGAGAAGTTTGCATAAACTATGCAGGCGCAGAATTTTATTCCAAAGATGAATACCAAAAAAGCCTTGGTGGTGCCTACATTCTTGTTCCCCTTGCAAATGAACACAAGGACAAAGAAGGCAATTGCGTTGGAAGTTGGGACGACAGCTACCTGCCTAAAATCCACGACCTTATTTGCAACTTTGAAAAAACATTTGCAGATGGCCGCACTTCCAAAAGAGTTGTCTTTGGAAATTCAAGCGGAGCCACCATGTGCTTTAAACTTGCAAGCGCCTACCCGGATTTCTTTAACATACTTGTCCCAATCGGTGGAAACCAAATACCAGGCGATGAAATTTTTGACATCTACGAAAAAAACAAAATCCGCATTTTCTATGCAATAGGAATACACGATGAATTTGTTTCTTTTGAAGAAGTCATAAAGCCGCGCCTTGAACGCATAAGCAAAATAAAAGGAAGCCGTGTCTTTACACCAGAATGGGTCTATAATGGCGACGGTGGAATTGCATCAATCAATTTTGGCATGGAAATGGGCCAGCACTGCCTTGTGAATCCCATGCATTGCAACCTGATGTTTGACAACGGAAAGCCTATGGAAGCAACTCTTCCCCAAGGAATTACCGGTTGGCTCCACGACGCCCTAAATTAAACAGGAACACGCTGCCTTGCTTACAGCCTGCCCTACCTGTCATGCCGAATTTATTTTGGGTGACGAAGGCTGTAAGCATACAAAATATTTTACTCTGAACTTTGCATATATAATTCCAGCTGTTCATTCATCTGCTTTCTAATTTGGCCTATCTTAAAAAGAGGATAGCCTATAGTAAAAAGAACAAACAAGAATATGACAGTCCCGTATATTATACTCCGCACCTTGTTTTTACTCTTTAGATTTTTTATAAATCTAATCACAACAAAAATGAATAAGAATAAATAAACTGCCAGTAAAATAACAAGAACCCAAAAATTATCTCTTCCAACAACATAAATACTTGTAGGCCCGTCAGCACCACCAATTATTGCAATTATTGGAATCAATTCTTCTGCCTGATCCATTTTATTCCTCCACACAGCTATCTGGCCAAAGCGTACTGCAAAATTTCATAATGGTCAAAAGCCATAGAGTCTTCTTTTATAGAGCTTATGTCCACCCAGTTGGCATACAAGGCATCACTGTTTGCAACAGGTTTTACATCGTTCTCGCTAATAATCACTTTGTAGGCAACGCTGATTATCCAACCTCTTGGGTCGCGGTTTTTGGTGCTGGTAATTTTTACAAGATTTTCATTTGTAATATTCAGCGAAACAGATGTTTCTTCCATTAATTCCCTTGCGGCGGCAGCTTCGATTGTTTCATCACCGGGAACATAAAAACCACCTGGCAAGGCAAGCTTATTTACAAATGGATGGTCTGCCCTGTTTATCAAAAGTATTTTTGAACAGTCATGATTAAAAATCAGCAAGTCAACCGCAACGGATGGAGCATCAAATTTCTTTCTGTCATATTTTGAAAGATAAATTCCTTCGCCTTTTTTGTCGTCAAGGATTTTATCGGACATGGTAAACATTTCTACAATACTTCTTGGACTGTAGAACAATGGAATAATTCCGTACAGATGAGCCGCACCATAGTCGGTAAGCATAAAGGTATCTTCATCCACAAATTCCATAAGATAGTTCTTTTTTAGGAATTCAATCTGCTCTTTGTAAATTTCCGTAAAGTCTTCATTGAACCTGTTACGGTAAGACTTTAGCGAAATATATCCAAAGTAGAACATTACGGACAAAGCCTTTGCACGCACTTCTTCAACAGGCATGTCGGCAATGTCGTTAATTGGTAAAATGCCTTTGTCCAAGAAATCAAAATACTTATCAAGCTTATGGTCTGCACAACCCAAATTGTAGGCAAGATAGTTACCAACAAAAGACTGTGCTCCCAAACCAAAGCCCACGTATGAAGTTGCGTTAACAACCCTTGTCGTTAAATAGCTGGAAGTTCCCAAGTCGCCAGGTATTTTGCTGAATGTATTTTTTCCGTTGTTTGCAATATAGCCTGCTTCTTTTAAAAGCCTAAAGGCAATATCGTACTGGCGGTTTATTTTATATAAAGTTACCCCCTGCGATTCTGCTTCAAGAGAAGTTCCCTTGTATCTGTTTCTGTACAGGGTTATAAATTCCGGGTTAAGCGCAA
>Ga0310695_10002398_pt1 | contig 39739 bp, 57 predicted proteins | sample RumenRJG_04DNA_FD_203882 | JGI IMG/M metagenome (GOLD analysis project Ga0310695, IMG submission 203882) | Bovine rumen microbial communities from Lethbridge, Alberta, Canada - RJG_04 (v2) (version 2) | ecosystem: Host-associated > Mammals > Digestive system > Stomach > Rumen | place: Canada...
AGCCGTGCTACATAAGCGAATACTGGATGCCGCCGGAGCGGTTTGAGTGCGTGGCGGAAATAAAAAAGGCGGTCATGCTGCAATCGGGCGCGGGCAATTCGGCGGTCGAAAAAATCTTTGTTCCAAAGACGCAGCTTGGGCGGTGGCCGGACTTGATTCCCAAGAAGGAAGTCCAGCGGGATTTGTTTGACTTTTAGCGACTACTTACGTAAGTAGCCGCTTTTTTTTTGCCAGCCGCGCGCGCGGGGGGAGCGGCGAAAAAATTTTAAAAGGTATAAATAAAAGTCATAGTTTTTTTTACAAGGCGGCCTTAAAATCGGCTCTATGTTCAAATTGACAATTGACAAAGTTATCGGGCAGGACTGGTGGGGAAAATACACCGGCGTTTCCGAAGAAATTTCCAGCGCTTTTGTCCGCGATTCCCTCGCGGCTTTTCCAGACAACGAAAAAGAAATGCGGATTGTAATCGATTCCCCAGGCGGCGACGTTTTTGAGGGCATCACAATCTTTAACATCATTCGCGACTTCGCGAGAAGCAATCCCGACGTAAAAATCACGACTTACATTCAAGGCTTGGCCGCGAGCATGGCAAGCGTCATCGCTTTGGCCGCGTCCAGCGTCAACCCGGAACAAAACAAGGTTGAGGCGGAAGATAATTCCGTTTACATGATTCACAACTCTTGGGACATCGTGGCCGGGAACAAGAACGAGTTGCGAGACGCGGCGGACTTTTTGTCGCAGATTGACAATGTTATGGCCGCAACTTACGTGAAGAAAAGCGGAAAATCAGAAAAAGAAATCCTCGCGATGATGGACGCGGAGACTTGGCTTTGGGGCAAGGAAATCATGGACGCGGGATTCGCGGACATCGTGCTTGACGTTGGAAGCTCCGCCACAAAGGACGAAAGCTTTGTCAGCGCTCGCGGAGCGCTGGCGGTGGCCCGCAAGAAAATGCAGACTGTCGCCGCCGCTTACAAGACGGAAGGCCGCGAGTTTAGGGCGGCCGCTTTGGCTTTGGGATTCAAGGGCGGCGTGCCGTCCGATTCTTGCGCAGACGCGGAAGAAAAAAATAGAAAGGGAGGCTGTATGAAGATGACAGCTCAAGATTTGAAGCGCGACAATCCGGAAGTTTACAACGAGATTGTCGCCGAGGGCGAAGCCGCCGGTATTGCCAAAGAGCAGGCCCGCGCGAGCCGCCTTCTTGCAATGGGCGAAAAATCCGGAGCCAAGGATTACGCCCTTGATTGCATAAAGAACGGAAGCGACCCGGCGGACCCCGACGTGGTTGACGAGTTTATGGACAAGGGAGCCGCCGGACGCGCTTTGGCCGCGCAGGCTGCCGACCCGGACGTTCCAGGCGTTAATTTGCCTAAGAACGACAAGAACGCGGACAAGAACGCCGTTATGGCCGCCTTCGACCGCGAAACAGGAGCGGACAAATGGGACAAATGACAGGCAACTATCAGTCTACAGTTCACGCCGTTGGCGACATTCTTTTGGGCGACAACGAGTTTGAAAGCGGCGCTTTGACAATCGCCGCCAGCGGTTCCGTAAGCGAGGGCGCTTTGCTTAAACGCGACTCTAACGGAAAATTCGTGGCCGTGAGCAATTTGTCAAACGAAACGCCCGTGGCCGTTTTTGTCGGAGAGACTTTGACAAACGCGACAGCGAGCGCCAAGGATTTTGAAATCCGCGCGGTAATCAGCGGACGCGTTGACGCGACAAAGTGCCACGTCGGAAGCGACGCTTTGACAGCGGCCGGAAAGGATATGCTCCGCAATTACTCAATCATCGCCCTTGACGTGGTTAAATAAGCCAAAAAGGGCTGGGAGAAAATTATGGACTTTTTGAAGAAAGTTTTAAGAATGTTCACACAAGGCCGCGGCGTTCCCGTCCAAGGCTTTTTGTCGTCGTTTTTCCGCACAACCGAGGAAGACTACACGGAAGCGGAATATGTTGAGATTGACGTTGAGCGCAACACCGAGGCCGTGGCCCCGACTTTGCGCGACGCGAAGACCGGCGCGGTAATCGTGAACGAAGACGTATGGCGCGAGAACAAGTATCGCCCGCCGTATTCGGCCATGAAGAAGCCCATCAACTTGCATGAGCTTATGGAGCGCCAGCCCGGCGAATCGGACGACGCGGATGCCGTCGGAACTTGGTTCGGCCGCCTCGTGAGAATCATCACGAGAACTTTGTCAAAGTATCATCGTATGTTCGCGAAGAACATTGAGCTTCAGTGCGCCCAGGCTTTGCAGACCGGCAAGATTTCCTTGACCGACGAAAAGGCCGGCGTTACCTACGAGCTTGACTTTGGACAGAGCGCCTCGCACCTTCCGACAGCCGGAAGGGACTGGGGCAGCAGCGGCGCGACCCCCGTGGCCGACATCACAAGCCTTTGCGATGTCATCGCCAGCGACGGCGAGGCCGACCCCGCGATCGCCATTTTCGGCTCGCGCGCTTGGGAAGACATCATCGCCGACGCTACGTTTGAGAAGATGATTCAAAAGGACGGCCTTGGACTTGGAAGCCTCAACCCCGGCTTGAAGAACAAGGGCGCTCGTTTCATGGGCTGGGCCATGTTCGGAAGCCATCGCCTAGAGCTTTGGGTTTACAACTCAAAGTATAAGACTTTGGCCGGAAGCACAAAGTATGACTACCTTGACAAGGACAAGGTAGTCATCACGACAGGCCTTGAAGACTTGGATTTCCGCGTCGTTTTCGCGGGCGTTCCGACTTTGGGAATGAAGGAGCCGTTTGTCGGCGTTGTTCCCCCGGTTGTTACTTACGACGGATTCATCCGCGTCCACAACCGCGTCTTTGAAGACGAGCAGCAGGACACCTACACGGCGGAAAGCAAGATGCGCGCCTTGGCGATTCCTGTGTCAATCGACCGCGTCGGTTGCTTGAAGACACGCGCTTAACCGGAGGCCGCTATGGATAAAAAATTCGTGGTGGCCGAAGGCCGCGCGGTTACAGCGAAGGGCGTTGTCTTTGGCCCTGGCGAGCTTTTGCCCGCCGACGCTTTGAGCGCGGAAAGCGTTCAGACTTTGCTTAAAAGCAAGGTGATTGTCGAAGCCGGAAGCGAGGCCAAGGCCGCCGCCCCGGTTGAAGAAAAAAAGGCGGAAGCGGAAGCCCCCGTCCAGGCGGAAAAACCCGCCGAAGAAAAGTCCGCCCATAAAGGCGGCGACAAAAAAAGAAAATGAATTTGCGGGAATTGGCCAAGCGGGATAGCGCGGTTATCGTGGAGGGCGAGCAAGCGGGCAACACGCTTATTACGCTTTCCGACCCGTTGGGGAAAACTTGGAGCGTGTTGGCGCTTTTAAGCGACATCGGCTATGAAGTGGACACCGACGGGAACAAGGTGGCCGGGCGGACTTGCTGGGCGACATACAAAGCCGAGCGGGTCAAGGACGCAGGCGAGCGCGTCCTTACGCCCCGGAGGGGCTGGAAAGTGAGATGGACGGACTTGGAGGGGCGCGAGCAGAAAATGTTCGTGAGCTTTTCGGAGCCGGACTTGACGCTTGGCCTTAACCGCATTTTTATGACTTGCGATTTGGCGGTGGAAAATGGCGGAAACGATTGAACCGGCTTGCGGCGAGCTTCAAAGCGAGCCAGACAACATTGAAGTCATCCGCGACCAAGTTGCGGCTTTGCTTGCCGTTGACTTTAGGCGGCAGGCGGAGCTTGCGGCGGAAAGCGGCGCGACCGATAGCGGCGACTACAATGTGGCCGTTTATGTGGAAAGCGACGACCCGCTGCAATACGTTGACGAAGACACGCCGGGAGCGAATCCGTTTCCGTGCGTGAATGTCATTTTGGATTCGTCCGACCCCGACAAGGGAACGGCAAGCGTAAACAAGCAGGCCTTTACGGCCAAGATTTACGTCGATTGCTACGCGGAAGGAAACGCCGCGGAAGACGGCGAATTCAGCTTTAAGGCGGCGCAAAGAGCCTGGAAAACCGCGCGGCTTGTCCGCAGGATTTTAAGGGCCGAGGCGAACACCTATTTGCGACTTCGCGGAATTGTGGGCCGTGTGGCTTGGAGCTTCCAAGCGGGCGAACCCAGCAACACGCGCAGCGCGATCAAAGTAAAGATGGTTCGAGTTACGCTAACGGTTGACTATGTTGAAAACGTAGCCATAACGGAAGGCGAGCTTGATTGGGACATCGTCGGAATTGTCGCGGACGAAAACGGCCGCGTCCATTTTGGCGGTGATACAGAAAAAGAGGAGAACGAAGAAAATGGCGATTCCTAATTCATGGGTTAGCCGAATCACCGGCATTACGGTGACTCCCAAAAACTTCAACGTCGGAAAAGTCCAGATGCTGCCGCAGCAGCTTGTCATCATCGGACAGGGCAACGACGATGTTGTTTATTCGCTTGAAAAATACGAGTGCCAGGGAAGCGCCGCCGAAATCGGCGAACGCTACGGCTACGGAAGCCCCTTGCACCTTGCCGCCCGCCAGCTTTTCCCGCAAAGCGGAAAGTCGGCGGCTTTTCCCGTTTACATTTGCCCGGTCGTCAAAGGCGATTCCGGCTTTGTGAAGGCAAGCGGCTCAATTTTGGTTACAGGAACGGCGGCTACTGCCGCCGCTTCTTGCGTTTTGAACTTGGGCGGAATTGACATCCAGCTTTCCGTCGCGAAGGGAGCGACGCCCGACGCTGTTATTGCCGACATCGTGAGCGCGGTCAACGGCGTTTTGGAACGCCCCGCCGCCGCCGAAGTCATCGAGGCCAGCGGCGACGACCCCGCCTATGTCAAGTTGACCGCCAGGTGGAGCGGCGCGCTTGGCAACAGAATTTCGCTTTCTATGAGCGGCGACATTCCGGGCTTGACCGTGGCAATCACGGCCTTCGCCGATGGAGCGGGCGTTCCCGCCATTGACGACGCTTTGACAGCGATCGGCCCGAACCTTTGGGCCACTTTCATTCTTGACACGTTCGACTATAAGAACGCCGACGGAAGCGAAAGCGCTTTGCTTGACAAGTATTTCAGCTTTGGCGAAGGCCGCTGGGGCTGGCAAGAAAAGATGCCCGTTTTGGTCGCGCACGGCTCTACAGACGCTTACAGCGTCCGCACAATCGTGACCGATTCAAGGCCGAGCGATTTTGTCAACTTCCTTATCGAAAGTGTAGGAAGCCCGGAGCTTCCTTTTGTCGTGGCCGCCAAAGGACTTTTGGACATTGTTACGACCGCCAACGAGAACCCGCCGCAGAACTACACCGGCGACTTGACCGGATTGAAGCGCGGCGCGGACAGCGCGCAGGAAACGCCGACAATCCGCGACCAGAGCGTCAAGAAGGGCTCATCGACAAACATCACGAACGGAAGCGTCGCGACGTTGAACGACATCGTGACTTTCTACCACCCGCAGGGCGAGGGCAACTTCCCGGCCAGGCGCTATGTTGTCGATGCCGTAAAGTTGATGAACATCGTTTACAACTTGCGCGTCATCACGGAAGCCCCCAGCGTAAAGGGAGCGCCGCTTGTTCCCGATTCGCAGGCGACAAGCAACAAGACGGCTTTGCAGCCTAAAACTTTCAAAACAATGTTCGCGAACTTGGCCGTTTCTTTGGGCGACAACGCCCTTATCAGCGACCCCGATTTCACGATTGAGAATTTGGAAGTCAGCATCAACAGCGCCAACTCAAAGCGCGTTGACTATGTTTTCCCGGTCAAGGTCTCCGGCAACGTGGAGATTGTGAACGGCGAAGTTTTCTTTGGCCAGTATGTTGGCGAATAACGGAGGCTAGAAAATGTCAAAATCATCCGGCGCTCTTGAGAGCATTGTGATTGGCGGAAGGCGCTTTACTTGCGATTCCGAAGACGAGCCGAAGTTTAAGCTGCCCGGCTTTGAGAACGAAGTGTTGCCTAATTCTGACGGAACTTTCCGACAGAAAAAAAAGAAGGTGGCTGGCACGATTACAGACATCAACATCGTCATCGACGATTCAAGAGGCGACCAAGCCTATATCGAAGAGACGGCGGCGAACCTTGACTTTGTTGACGTGTCGGCGACCAAGGTGGACGGAACTCTTGTGTCCGGCTCAATGCAGATAACCGACGAAAAGGTTTTGGACGGCGGCGCGAACACAATGTCAATCAGCCTTGCGGGCGATTGGCGCTATATGTAAAAGAGCATGACGGGGGCCTAACGGCCCCCGCCTTGCAATATTTTTTTTCATAGGGGAATTAAAATGGCAGAAAACGAAGAAAAGATTGAAATGAGCGAAGAACTCGCTCGCGAGGATTTGGAACAATGGGCGGACGCGAACGACATTGACTTGTTCGTTACAGGCCCGAACGGCGAAAAACTTTTGGACGCGGGAGCGGCCAAGCTCATTAAGGCGATTCAAAAGGGCCGCCTTGTTCTTACAGGCGACAACGATTTTGAATACACAATCAGCGACAAAAGCCCGGCGGGTTACGCCGGAAAAAAACTTTGCGTTGAGGCTCCGAGCGGAGCGGCATACATGGCGATGGACAAATTCAAAGAGCAGGAAGGATTCCACAAGACGGCGGCTTTGCTTTCCGCGATAACGGGGCAGGATGTCGCTTTTTTTGCGAAAATCCATAACACCGACTTTAAGATTTTGAACACGGTCGCCAGTTTTTTTATTGCGGGCTAACCGTTACGATCGCGGCGGGCGGCAAGCGCAAAAGCGTTTCCGCCTTTAGCGGCGTGCCGGTTATGATTCGAGAAATTTATCAAAACTACCACTTGCCGACCAAGCCGCAAGAAATGGATTTGGCCGAGCTGCGGTTTTGGTATGACCCGCTAATTCCGTCGCTTATCAAAATGCAAGCGGCGGAAAAAAAATAATTTTGTGGGAAAGCGGGGGAAACTGTGGACAACTTGCAAGCAAACGAAGACAAGCTTGAAAAAATATTGAGCGGCCTTGCAGAGCTGCGGAACGACGTCAAACATTTGACGCAAAGGATGGACACGCGCGCGAGAGAAATCGAAGCTCTTGAAGCGCGCGTTCGCGACATCGAAAACCGCTTGACGGAAAACGACCAGCAGACAAAAAAAATGGCGGCGTGGATGGATTACATTTTCAAAGGCGTTTTGACGGCGATTGCCGGATTTATCGCGGTAAAAATCGGATTGAAGAATTAGGAGCGCGAAATGGAAGAAGAAGAAATCTATGAAGAAAAAAGCGCAAAGCATACAAGTAGAAAATGGATTATCGCCGTTTGGTCGATGTCGTTGGGAACGTTGATAATTTTGTTTAGCGGCGCTTGTTCACTTATGGACAAGCCCGTTCCTTCTTGGTTCGGCGGCGTTGCAACGATTTTGATTGGAACGGGAGTAGCTTACATCGGCGGCAATGTATGGCAAAAGCAAATACAAGCCAAGGAACGTGAACAATGACCAAGTTTTATTTAATAGGCGGCGCGGTTTGCGCCGTAGCGATTTTTGTTTTGAGCCTGGTCATTCGGCACTTGAATTCAGAGCTGCGCGTTTTGAAGTGCAAGCTGGAGGCCACGGAAAAAGCGAAGAACGAATACGCGGCGCAAGCGGCAAGGCTCGCGAACGCGGTTGACGTTTTGAAAAAAAACAAGGACGAAGCGAATGAAAAGATTAACGCTCTTGATAGCGGCGACAGCGTTGACAACGCTATTGGCGTGCTGTCAAAGCCCAAGGGTTGAATACATCGACCGCCTTTATGTTCCGCCGCTGGCGTTTCCGATTTTCCCGGAAGCGGAATGGGCGGAGCGGAACAAAGAGGCGCGGAGCGTGACTGTTCCAGAGGAATGGTTTGTAAATATGGCTAGGTTCAAGATTCTCTATGAGGAGCTTGAAAAAAATTATAACGGAATTAAGGAGCTTGAAAGCTCCGAGGAGAAAAAATGAGCAAAGTATTTGCAATTATCGGCGCGGTATTGTTTGCCGTTGGCGTTGGAATCGGCTTTTTTGGCAACTTTCCGCTTGCGGACGCTGTCGCGATCGCGGTGGACTCTTTTGGCTTGGCGGCCTTGATTGTCGCCACAGTTAAAAAGGCCAAAGACGAAGGCCGCTTTAACTGGATGACAATCGTCGTCATTGTTTTGTCGGTCGTTTCCGGCGTTTTGCTTTGTTTGGGCGGCTTGCAGTCAAACATTATTGAGACAATCGGCGGAGCGGTCATCGCGTTGCTTACTATTATTTTTGGCATTTGGAAAGCGACAAAAAAATAAAATTGGAATTTGGGCCTTGCAGGAGACTTTCCCCTAGCGAAAAAAACTTGGTTTTTGCCATGGCTTTTGCAAGGCCTTTTTTAAGGATTTGAGAAAATGCGCTTGAGCGAATTTGTTTGCAAAAACAACGGAAAAAAAATCGATTACGACAAGCACTACGGCGCGCAATGCGTTGACCTTTACAGGCAATATTGCGCGGACGTTTTGGGCGTTAAGCAGTCGCCGCCGGTTATCGGGGCAAAGGACTTGATTGACAATCCAGGCGAATTGAATGTAATGCGAGACTTTCCGCTTGCGGACTACACGCCGGGCGATGTTTTGGTTTGGGGAGCGACGGACAAAAACCCCTACGGACACGTCGCGATTCTTTTGGCGAATTGCGGCAAAAACTTTATCGTCTTTGAGCAAGACGGATTCAAGCAGGACGGAGCGCGGCTGGCATTAAGAGGCCGCGAAAATCTATTGGGCTGTATGTGGCAGGGGGCAAGGAATGGGAATGCAGCTTGAAGACCCCAACGAAGTCGCGAACGTAGGCGGCCGCGACTTTTGGATTATCACTTTAAGAAACGACAAGATTTTGCTTGACGGCCTTAACCGCGCGATTTTCGCCTTCACTTCGACAAGCGGCGCGGACGGCGTTCAAGAATACACGATTGATTCCGGCCAAGACCGGCAGACTGTAAAGAGAACTGACCTTGCGACGCTTTACGCGCGCCGCGATAAATTGATAGACGAAATTAACAGGATTGAGCGGGCTTTGAATGGCGGCGACCATTGGAAGCAAGTCATTCCGGGATATTGATATGGGCGAAGGAACTTTGGACAATTACGGCGCGGCGTTGAAAAAAATCGCCGTCAAAGCGCTTGGCGATTATTACGGCGGCGACTTTTGGAACGGCTCGAAATTTTTCGGCTCGCTTGGCCCGGTGAGCGATTGGACTTTTGTTGACTATTGGAAGCTGCGAAAACGCAGCGCCCAGCTTTTTAGAACGAACCTTTACGCCAAGGGCGTTATCCGCCGCTTGGTTTGGAACGAAGTGCACACGGGAATAGTTGCCACGCCAACCCCCGTGGGCGCTATTCTTTTTCCGCAACTTGGCGAAGTAGAGCGCGAGGCTCTGGCCGTTCAATACGGCGACAAAATCGCCACGCAGTTTGACCTTTACGCCAACACGCCCGCCGTTTTTGATTGGAGCAAAAAAGAATCGTTCGGGGCTTTCCAGGAGCGCGTCCGCATGGAAAGCCTTATAAGCGGCGACGGCATTATCATTAGCCGCATTGATCAAAACACGAACCTTCCGCGCTGGCAATGGGTCAACGGCGACCATATAAGAACGCCCGACGTTTACAACTTGCGCGAAGGGCACTACATCAAGCATGGCGTTGAATTTGACCGCTGGGGAAAAAAGGTTGCCTTTTATGTTCGCTCGCAGATTGGCGAGGAATACAGCTTTGAGCGCATTCCCGTTCGCGGAGAGAAAAGCGGAAGGCTCATAAGCTGGATGGTTTACGGCAGCGAGCACTTTGTTGACGACGTGCGCGGCGAGCCGCTTTTGAGCGATTCAATCTATATGCTAAAGGACTTGGACAGGACGAGAGACGCGGAAGTCCGGGCCGCTTTGGTAAACGCGATGATTCCGCTTTTCCTTGAAGAAGCCCCAGGCGAAATAAAGACATACGGCCCGGCGGACTTGGCCCGCTCTATGGGCGGCGGAGCCGTTCCGGCGCAGGGAGCGGCCGGAGCGATTCAAGGCGCTCCGCTTCCGCCCAACCCGGACGGAGCTTTGCCAGCGAATTACGGCCCGATACTCAATCCGCCGACAAATCAGATTGACATAATGAATCCGGGAACTGTCTATAAGACCCCCGCCGGCGGCAAAATTCAAAGCTTTCAAACGAACCGGCCCAACGTCAACTATTCCACTTTTGAAAAATCAGTCATCGCTGTTTTGGCTTGGTCGAAGGGCATTCCGCCGGAAGTCCTTATGCTTGAATTCGGGAACAACTACAGCGCGAGCCGACAAGCCAACAATGAATTTGAAATTTACCTTGGCCGCTTTGTGAAAAAATTCGCGGGCGACGTGACGCAGCCGATTTACAATTCTTGGCTCACGCAGATGGCTTTGACCGGGCAGATTGATTTGCCCGGCTTTGTCCGCTCTTACGGAATGGCGGACGCTTGGCGAATCGTGAGCGCTTGGCAGCAATGCTCTTGGACTGGATTGAACAGGCCAAGCGTTGACAGGCTTAAAGAGGCCAACGCGAGCGAAAAGCTCTTGGACAACGGCTTAACGACTTACGACTTGGAAGCCAGGCGGCACAGCGGAATGTCATTCTTGCAGGTTATGCAGACACAAAAGCGCGAGCGCGAGCTTATGGCCCGCATGGACTTTGTTCCGCACACTCTTGAGAACAACAACGGCGAGCCAGCATACAACGTCGGCGCGGAAGAAGAAGAAAACGAATAACTACTTACGTAAGTAGTTAAGGATAAAACGATGGCGACAAAATATCAGGTTGCGACAGAATTTTCGATTCTTGACAAGGCGAGCGCCCAACTAAAAAAAATGAGCGCGGCAGGAAGCGCCGTCGGCGGAGCGTGGAATAGAAGCGTGGCCGCCGCCCAGGCTCGCGTTGACGCTTTTGGCCGGAGCGTGGCCGCCGCCGGAAAGATGGCGGTTGGAATCGGAATCGGAGCCGCTGCCGCCGGACTTGTCGCGGCTACAAAACAATACGCGGATTTTGAAGGCTCTATTAGGTCGGCAGGCGCGGCTTTTGGCGTTGCTTTTATTAAAGCCGACAATTTTGAACAAAAATTAAAAGAAATGGAAGCGGCTACAAGAGCGGTCGCCGCCGCTACAGAATTTGACGCTACGCAAGCAGGCAAAGCGTTGGAGACTTTGGCCAAGGCGGGCGTAAACGCAAGCCAAGCCGTCGGGCTTTTGCCTGGCGTAGCCGACCTGGCGACCGCCGCGGGTGTGAACATGGACGATGCCGTCGCCTTGGCGATTGGAAGCCTTTCAACATTAGGAATGAAAAGCAAAGACCCGGCGCAATTAGCCGCGAACATGACGCGGCTTTCCGACGTTATGACTTATACCGCAAACAGCGCATATATGAGCTTACAGGATGTTGGAGCGGCAATTTCCGCAACAGGCAGTTTTTTCACAACGGCGAACAATGACCTTAATGTTTTTAGCGGCAGCCTTACAGCTCTTGCGAATCAAAACATAAGAGGCGCGGAAGCTGCAACTCATTTGCGAAACATTATGGTAAATCTGTCTTCGCCAACTGCGGCGGCGGCGAATGCGTTAAAAACAATGAACATTCAAACGGCGGACGCGGAGGGCAACCTTTTGCCGCTTCCAAAAATCATCGGACAGATGAACAAGGCGATGGCCGGAATGGGCGACGTTCAAAAAACAGCGCTTAAATACGCAATTTTTGGAAAACAAAATATCGCCGCTATTGATGCGATGCTTAACACCGGCGAAGACGCTTTGAACAAATACGCCCAGGCGGCGGCCAACTCAATGGGCGCGGCTTCGGCGGCAGCGGGAGTGATGCGCGGCGGCCTTATGAATCAATTCAAAGTGCTGCAATCAGCCTTGACGGAATTAGGCTTTAAATTTGTCGAGGCGTTCAAAGGCAAGGGCAGCGACGCAATCCGGCAGCTTACGGAAGCCGTGTCAAACTTTGACCCCCAGCCGTTGATTAACTCGCTAATAACCGCCGTCGATGTTGTAAGCGGCTTTGTAAAGGCGGCTTGGGCGATGCGCTATGTCATCGGCTCTCTTGTCGGCATTTTTGTTTTGTGGCGGACTTTAAATGATGCGGTTGCGATTGGAATCAAAGTCTACACGGTTGCGACGAAAATAGCGACCGCCGTTCAGATGGCTTATGGAATAGCGATAAAAGGAAGCGCGGCGGCGACATCCGCTTTAGCGTTTGCGAGCCAAAAAACAAAAATCGCCGTCGCCGCTTTATCAGCGGTTATGAAAGGTGCCAGGTTTGTCGCCTTGGCTTTGAACGCAGCTTTTGCCGCCAACCCGGTTGGTTTGGTTATTGCCGGAATCGTTCTTTTGGTCGGAATCATTCTTGTTTTGACAAACAAGTGGAAAGCTGTTACGGACGCCGTTGACGGATTTTTCGCAAAGATAAGAAACATGACAGGAGTCGGCGGCGCGATTTTGAAATTTCTTGTTACGCCTTTTGAAACGGCGTGGAGAATGATTAGAAGCGTCTTTGACATTTTCGCGGCCTTCAAAGCTGGCGGATTTTTGAACGGCCTCAAAATGATTGGCCTTGCGATTTTGCAATGGTTGGTCGCGCCTTTGCAGGGAATGCTTCAAGCCTTGTCTTTTTTGCCTGGCATCGGAACTTTAAGCGAAAAAATGAACAACTGGTTTGACACGACGCGCCAAAACCTTTTAAATGGCGGCGGCCTTCCGAAAACGGAAGAAGACGAAGCGGCCGTTGCCGGAGCGGCTCCGACCGCATCAGCGGCCGCCGCAAATAGTTATTCGCGCGAGGAAAGCGTAACGACTAGCCGCGTTGAAGTCGGACTAGCGGACGGCTTGGAAGTCAAGAACGGCTCCGCCGCCGCTCCGAATTTTACGCTTAACACGGGAGGCAGGTAATGGCATGGCAGGATGAAATCGGCGGAGCGTCTTACACGGCCCCCAGCGGAAAAAAAATAGAATTCAATTACGATTCAAGATTGAGCCGCAAAACGCCGTTGAAGACGGCGGAGAACACTTTTCCGGATGTTGACGGAGCGGAAATTCAGCCGCTTGGACTTGGCGGCAAGAAATTTCCGATGACCGCTATTTTTAGCGGCGGCGATTGCTTGACGCTTGCCAGCGAATTTGAAGACGCGCTTTGCGAGCGCGGCGTTGGCGTTTTGGAGCATCCTATTTATGGCAAAATCAACGTCGTTCCTACCGGCGACATTGAGCGGAGCGACGACCTTGTTTCTTCGTTGAACGAAAGCCGTGTCAAAGTGACTTTCGCGGAGACGATTGTCGATGAGAGCTTCCCGGACGGCGAAGTGGCGGCGGTTGACGAGCTTGAAGCGGCGGCGGAGGCATACGAAGACACCGCAGCGGAATCGTTCGCGGACATGATTGAGACAGCGAGCATTGACGACCAGCTTGACCTACAGGCGACGCTAAAGGCGCAAATTGACGCGATCAATCAAGGAATCGCGGACATCATGGAAGACGTGAACGCTTTTAGGGAAGAAACGAGAAAAATTTCAAGGGAAATTCAAACAGTAAAAAACACGCTTAACAAAATGATTGGAACTGTTGACGTTATGGTCGGCAGCGCTATGGAAATCGCAACGGCGATGATTCAGCTTATAAGACTTCCAGGCGAACTTGTAATGGGAGCGATGGCCAAAATCGAAGGCTACGCGACAATCGCGTCAAGCATTTTGAACACAATCAAACGCGACCCGGTCGGAGCGGCGGCGATAAAAAATCAATACGCCGCTACCAGCGTCGCTTTGGGCGGCATCGTTTCCGCCGTTTCTTATGGCGTGGCAAAAAGCGCGCTTGACGCGAGCGGCAAAACGGAAAAGAACGGCTCAACGATGGCCAGCGTTTCAAGCGGCGGCTTTGCCAGCAGAAGCCACGCTTTGCTTGCCGCCGATTCTATCGTAGAAATGTTTGAGACCTACAAAAACTACATGGACAGCCAAACGGCAAAAGACGCTTTCGTTGACAGCGGCGAAGGTTACGCCGCGCTTTTGGAAAACGTCACGGCGGCGGTCAAAATCATTCAGACGGCATCCTTTAGCCTTCCGACAACTAGAATTTGCAAGCTTGGCCGCGACCGCCAAGTCATTGAATTGCTTTGCGAGCTTTACGGCGCGGACGGATTTTCGCGCCTTGACGAATTCATCATGGACAATAAATTGAACGCGGACGAAATTGTCGAGTTGCCTATGGGCCGGGAGATAAGATATTATGCGTAATTCCTGGACAGTCGCTCCAGGCGACACGCTTTCAAAAATCGCGCAAAAGTCTTACGGAGACCCGGCGCAATGGCCAAAGATTGTCCGCGCGAATCCGCAATTATCGGCGCGGGCCAAGGCTATTGACGGAAGCCCCTTAATTTTAGTCGGCGATGTTTTGGTCGTTCCGCAGGAAGCGGATTTAAGCGCGGAAGACACGGCGGCCGCCCAAAACGTTTCTTCGGTCGTTATGAACGAAACGGCGGCGCAAGACTTTTCGCTTAAAATCAACGGAAAGAATTTCACGGGATGGACAGGTTGGACGCTAGTGGAAAACGTTTCCGGCGTTGACGGATTTTCTGTCGCGTCTACATGGAACGAAAAGAACGCGGAACAAAAGGCCGCGTTCATGCCTTTTTCGTTCGCGGAGACGGAAGCAAGGTTTGAGGGCGGCTTGATTTTCAAGGGCCGCATAATGCCTGCGACCCCAGCGGTAGGGCCACAAGCCCAAACGATTACTGTGCAAGGCCAGCCGCTTTGCGGAGCGTTGATAAATTCAGACCTTCCGCCGTCTTTGTTCCCGGCGGAATTCAGCGGCTTGAACTTAAAGGAAATCGCGAAGACTGTTTGCGGGCCTTTTGGCGTTTCCGTTAAATGCGAATCAGATGTCGGCGACGCGTTTGACAAAGTAAGCGCCGAAGTTGACGAAAAGGCTTGGGATTTTTTGCAAAAGCTCGCAGACCAGCGGGGCCTTTTTTTGACCAACACGCCGGACGGAAAGCTTTTGATTTACAAGCCGAAAATCGAAGACGTTTCCGCAAGCTTCAAACAAGGCGAGACTCCGTTTGTGTCATGCGTTCCGCAATTTGACGGCGAAAAGATTTACAGCCATATAACAGGATGGACAAAGACGACAGCGGAAAACGATTCCGAAAAATACACGTATGAAAACAAGTCTTTGACCAAACGCGGAATTTTGCGCTGCCACGGCGAAGCCATTGAAGACGCTACGGGCAGCTCGCTTGAAAATTCCGTCAAGGCCTTGGCCGGAAAAATGTATGCGAATTGCGTAAAGTATTCTTTGACTGTCAGCAAAATTAAAGACGCGGACGGAAAGCTTTACAGAAAAAATATGGCTGTGAGCGTATTGGCTCCAGGAGCGGGCATTTACCGCGAGACCAAGTTTTTGGTTGACAGCTTGACTTTATCGCGCGACGACCGTTCCGGCGAAAAAACCGTATTTACTTTGGTTTTGCCGGAATCCAGGAACGGCGATTTGCCGGAGGCGTTCCCGTGGGAAGAATAGGAAAGCTCATTAAAACGGCGATTGACAAATACATCGTGCAAACGGTGGAAGCGTATTTAGGCGCGAACATCACGGCGGAAACTTTCGCGGCAAGCGGCGACGATTCGCCGCCTTTGGCCGACGACCGCATTGTTTTGGTAAAGATTGACGGCAGCGGAAACTTCGCCGCGATCGGCGTTTTGACGGAATCGCAGGGAGCGAAGCCCGGCGAAAAGATTTTATTTTCGCGCGACAAGAATGGAGAAGTGCAGGCCGCCGTCAAGCTTTTGGGTGACGGAAAAATTGAAATGATTAGCCCCGATGATTTTAGCCTTGAGGGTAAAAAATTAAAGCTTAAAGCGGACGAAATAACAATCGAAGGGCAGACGACGGAATTGAAGGGCGGAAGCGTAAAGTGCAAGGGAACGGCAACGCCGGACGGAACGGGATGCTTTTGCGGCGTTCCTTATTGCCTTTACACCGGCGCGCCGCAGACTGGAAAAAACGTAAGCAACGCATAGGGAGGCTTTTATGGCATTGAACGGAACGACGCTTGGCGACGCGATCGCCGATTGCATAATAGCGGAAAACGCGCCCGCCGACATGAAGGCAAAAATAAAGGCGCAATGGGAAGACATAGGCAAGGCTATTGTCAAGCATTTTGTTGACAATTTGGAAGTGAAGATACCAAGCGGCAGCGTAATCGTCGCCGTTAGCGGCGGAAGCGGCGCTCCGGCGGTTGGAACTCCCAACCCCGACCCGCTCGCGACGGATGTTCAATAGGAGCTGGAAAAATGGCAGACGACAAGAATGTTTTTGAAGGCGACGTTCTTTTAAAATCGACGCTTGACGGCGGCGACATTGTTTTGGAAGACGGCCTTATAAAAGATTGCAGAAATTTTGACACGGCGGTTTTGCTTTCGCTTTTTGGCGGCAACAAAAAGGACTTGAACGCGCGGCCAAAGGAAACTTGGTGGGGCAACCTTGTTCCAGGAACGAAAAAAGTCGAGTGGATTCAAAGCGAATTCGGCGCGATGGTCGAAGGCCTTCCGCTCACTAGCGGAAACTTGCGGGCCGCCCAGGCGGCCGCTGGCCGTGACTTGGACTGGATTAAAAAAGAAGCCGGAGCGGACAAAATCAACGCGAGTTTGAAGGCGGTAAACGCGGCCCGCGTCAATTTGTCTTGCGAAATAAAAAAGAACTCCGCCGAAATCGGCGGCGGTCAATATGAAATGCAATGGCAGGGGGCTTTGAAATAAAATGGCATATGAAAATAAAACTGTAGATTACGTTTACAATTTATTGATTCAATCTTTTCAAGAAAAATTCAACAACCGGCTTAGGCTTTTGCCCAAGTCGTTTATTGTCATTTTGGCGAAGGTTTGCGCGGCGGTTTTTGTCGTGCCTTATAAATTGGCCGGATGGTTTTATTTGCAGCTTTTCCCGGACACGGCCAGCTTTGACAGCGTGAACGTTTTGGGCCACGAATTGCGGCCGCTTGTAAAGCTTGGAAACCTTTTCGGCGTTGGAGAGCCAACCAGCGGCCAGGCTTGGGAAGGAATCGTCAAAGTCACGGTCGTCCGAGAGGGCGAGCCGATTATGCTTGGAACGCAATTAAAGAGCGACATCACGGGCTTTGTTTACGTCGTAAGCTCTACGGTTACGACGGAGGGCCAAACGGTTGACGTTCCCGTTTATTGTTCGGAATCCGGGGCCGTCGGAAACCTTGCGGACGGCGACCCGATTAAGTTTGTATCCCCCCTGGGCTTTGTTGAACAAGAAGCGGAAGTCGATTCCACTACAAAAGCGGGAATTGACGACGAAACGGAAGCGCATTATAGAACCCGCGTCGTCAACAGATACTCGAATCAGCCGCAAGGCGGCGCGCTGTCGGACTATCGCATTTGGTCGTTCGATGCTCCGGGCGTTTTACAGACTTATCCTTACAACGGCGAAAACTCACCGGGCGACGTTGAAATTTATGTCGCGGGAACTACGGACGTTTACCCGAACCGCGTTCCAGGCCGCGAGCTTTGCGTGGCCGTCGGCGAGGCTTGCACGTATGACCCCGAAACGGGAGCGGCCAACCGCAGGCCTTTGACGGCCATTCTTGACCCGAACAATGACGGAACTTATTTGAACGTCAAGCCTGTTTCAATCGTCACCGTTGACGTTGCGGTTACAGGCGTGACCGGCGTTGACCCGTCCGACTTTGGAAGGGAATTCAAGAGCGTCGTCGAAACCTATTTGCTTGGCCGCGAACCTTACATCCGCGGATTGAGCGACGACAACAACCGCACGAATTACGTGCAGACTAACGCTTTGATTGCGCTCGCAAATTCTGTCGCGACAGGATTGAAGGCGCAATTCGGAACGGTTGAAATTTCTATCAACGAAGAAACCGTCGCGAACTACACGCTGGACAAAGGCGAGCTTTGCGACCTTGGAAGCCTTTACGTCAACGGAGTGGAATATGAGGAGTAGTTTTTTTGACGCGATTCGTTCCTTGCTGCCGTCGTCTCAGACTTGGAATTTGTCGCAAGAAAAAAACATGAGAAAGCTTTTTGAGGCGATGGCCGTTTTGCCGGAAGACTTGCGGCAAGAAATCGAAGGCGTTTACCTTGACTATTTTCCGGAAACGACGCGAAGCCCGGAACGATGGGAAAAGGTTTTTCAAGTCGTTTTCACGCAAGCGGAATTGGAATTGCGCAGGGCCGCTTTGGCGGGTTTGTGGCAGATGAACAACGGCGGCGGAGCGGCGATTTTCTTGCGGCAAGTTTTGCAGGAAGTATGGCCGTCCTTGCAGCTGGTCGAAAACATTCCCGTCGGAAATCCACGTGGCCCTAGCGCCGTAAACTTTATGGTTTGCGGAAACGAAACGGCTTGCTGCGGAAACCGCAAAGCTTGCTGCGGCTACAGAATCGGCGACGGAGACTTTGAAACGACAATCATTAGAAACGACACCGCGTCAAGCTACACGATTCCCAACGACCCGGCTTGGTGGGGCTATTGCTTTTATCTTTGCGAAAGCGTTGTCCGCGACAGCCGAGGCGTTATCATTTACGTAAAGAGAATTGAAATCCCAGCGATTTATAAAAATTACATCGAATATTTTATTTTAAGGATGAAGCCGGTGCAAAGCGTCGCCGTGCTTGCTATTAAATGGATTTAAGGAACTAAAGAAAAGGAGATAAATTATGTTCAAGATTGACGAAAACTATTCAGACTATTACGGAACCGACCCTGTTAAATATCCAGGCGGTTGCGCCATTAATTCTAGCGGCGTTGACACTACGGACGGAACTCCCTGGCTAAAGAAAATGTTCGACAACTGCATTGGTTGGATGCAGGCGCTTTACATCAAAGCTTTTGGGAACTTGAACGGCATATCAAACGACGCGGAAAACTGCCAAACTTCGGACGTTGTTCGCGCTTTGGAAAAAATTCAAACGGACAACAATACGGCGGAGCGGGCAACAAGCGAGGCGGCCTATTTCAAAAAAACAGGCGGCGCGATTAGCGGAAACGTTTCCATTGACGGAACGCTTGCGGCCAAGGGAACGACCATCAACGGAACCCTCCAGGTAGAGGGCGACATCATTCAAGACGGCGAATCGTATGAAACGCACGCGGAAAAGATTTATACAAAAGACGATTTGATTGTCACCCGCGACGGAGCGGTCGGAGCTTTGGGCGTTGACGAATATTCCGGCTACATCGTCCGCCTTGCCGACGGAACGAAGGACGTTGCCGTCGTAGTAGACAGGAACGGAAACGCCCGCGTCGGCAATTACAACCTTGTTTTTGTCTATTCAAGCGACGGCGTGAATTTCTACAGCGACCCGGATATGACAGACCCGGTTACAATTCCCGCCGGAAAAACTCCGCGAGCTGTCAGCGGCGAGCCCAACCGCTATTACTATGCCAACTTGGACGACACGGAACCGATTGCGACGCGCGACGACGAAGCGAACATGGCGGCGGGCAAATTGACAAAATGGAACGCTCTTGCTAAAAGGATTGAGACGACGCCTTATTCAGACGGCGACCTTGCAGCTTTGATTGCCGCCGTAGCCGGATTGGAAGCCCAGGGCAACTTGGACACGCACGGCGGCGTGTTGGCTCCGACACCGCGATGGCTGCGCTTTGACCCGCAAGACAAAAAATCGCTTGTCATCAAAGCCCATACTATCATAAAGGTCGGAAATCATATTTTCCAAGCGGACAACGACACAAGCTTTGATTTGTCAACTTACTTGTCGGCGGCAGGAAAGGACTATTTTGTTTATTTGGATTGGGCCAGCGTGGGCGATCAAGATTCTTGGTCTTTATCGGCCAGCCAAACGAAAAGCGCGGATTCAGACGCAAGCCGATACATTGGCCGCTTGCACACCCTTTGCGCCGCAGTTGCGTCCGGAACGGAAATGGAAGACGCTGCGGCCCCGTCAAGCGGCATTGTGGTAGGCGACGATTATTTGGTCAAGCCTTATACAGACGCGGACGCGGATTTTAAGGAATTTTATACAAGGACGGTGACCGCCGTTGTCCAACAGACTTATTACGACAAAATCGTTTGCGAGCATCCGCTGGCGGGCTTTGCAGCTGGCGACATTCTGCCGGAAAGCGTTTGGTGCTTGACTTGGCGGCCCGACACGCTTATTGAAGACGGAATGTTTTATGAAAAGAAGGTCGATTGCGCTGTTGACATTTATTTGCAATCGGGTCGCGGAGCTGGAACAAGAAGCGCGTTCGGCGCGTCAACGACTAGAAGCCGCCAGCAACAAAATCATCAAGCCGATATGCTTACGGTTGGAAAAAGACTGTTAGACGACGATGAATTTACAGCGGCAGCACAAGGAAGCAATGAAAGAACGTCCATTCAAGGAACTGCCGAAGCGTCCATCCAAACGACTGGCGGCCACGTGGACACAAACGGCCGGCGAATGGTTAGCGCTGGCGGCGGCGAAGATTTATGCGGCGGCGTTTGGCAGTGGTTGCGCGACGTGTCAGCCAACGGAGGAAGCGGTTGGTCTACATACGACGGTCACGCCACTTTTGGGCAAACATATGGAGCTTCTTACGCGCTCCTCGCGGGCGGCAATTGGGACGACGGGTCGTCTTGCGGTTCGCGTGCGCGGCCTGCGAATGGCGCGCGCTCGGATGTGTATTCGATCATCGGCGGTCGCGGTTCGAGCCGAGTTATACGGGGGCTTTAAATGGCGGAAACGGAAGCCGCGATTCCGCAAATTGGAAGCTTGGTAAAAGACACGGCGTTGGACGGCGAAAAAGTCCGCGTCGATGAAATTTTGAACAAAGAAATCGTCGTATGCGGCTTTAAAATCACCGCAAGCAAATACAAAGACAAGGGCTGCGGCTATTGTTCCAAGGTGCAATTTTACTTCGCGGACGACGCTAACAAAACGCGGAAAGTTTTCTTTAGCGGTTCGGGCGTAGTGAAAGAACAGCTGGAAGAAGCCAAGGCCGCCCTTGACAAAACAGAATCGCCGTTGCTTTTCAAAGCGACGGTTAAGAAAGTTGGCAATTATTATTCCTTCGTGTAGGGAAAAATAATTTAAGGAACGGGTTTAAAATCGGCGCTCATCGCGGGCGGCAATTGGGACAACAGGTCGTCTTGCGGTTCGCGTGCGCGGAATGCGAATAACGCGCGCTCGAATGTGAATTCGAACAACGGCGGTCGCGGTTCGATACGGGATAAAGTGAACGGCATAACTCCCATGCCTTACGGCTTACTCTCGGCTGAATCCGTTTCTTTGGCATGAGCCAAAACACAAAGCGGAGCGGCGGCTTGTCATGGTAGCGAAAGCGAAAAGTCAAGCCGCCATTTTTTTGAAATGAAAACTGTCAATCATCTTTGGGAAAAATTCATCAGCGCGGAAAACTTTCAAGAGGCATACAAGAATTCAATCAAAGGAAAAAGCAGCCAAAAACAAGTCAAGCGATTTAAAGTCAATGAAAAAGAAAACTTGGAGCGCGTCCGGCTTCTTTGCGCGAGCGGCAAATTCAAAACTTCTAAATACAGAATGATGACAATTCACGAGCCGAAAGAACGGATAATTTACAAGCTTCCTTATTGCCCGGATAGAATTGTCCAGCACGCCGTTATGAACGTCTTAAAGCCTATTTTTATTCGGTCGTTCATTAAAGACACTTACGCTTGCATTGAAGGTCGGGGCCAGCATAAGGCAAGCCGTCGGTGCAGCGAGTTTGTCCGGCGGAACGCTTATTGTTTGAAATGCGACATAAGAAAATTCTATCCGTCAATCAATCAAAGGATTTTGTCGAACAAGCTGCATCGCAAAATTAAGGACGCGAAGTTTATGGCGCTGGTTGACGGAATCATTTTCAGCTTTCCGGGCGGAAAGAATTGTCCTATCGGCAATTATTGTTCGCAATGGTTCGGTAATTATTATCTTTCTTTTTTGGATAATTACATTAAACACGAATTGAAGTGCGGCGATTACGAACGATTTTGCGACGATTTTATTTTGTTTTCCAACGACAAAAAATATTTAAACGATTGCCGCGAAAAAATCCGAGCGTTTCTTAAAGAAGAATTGGACTTGGAATTTTCAAAATGCGACTTATTCAAAACAAAGCAGGGCGTTGACTTTTGCGGTTATCGTCATTTTGGGAAATACATTTTATTGCGGAAGTCCACAGCCAAAAGAATCAAAAGGCGTTTTAAAAAAATCGCGGCCGCTGGCGTTTTGTCAGAAAGCGACAAAGGCTCTATCGCGAGCATGAACGGATGGCTAAAGCATTGTTGTTCCTGGCACTTGCGACAAAAACTTGAATTCGATAGTATTTCAAAACAATAGTTCTAGGGGGAATTGAACATGACAAAGAAAAAACTAGCGTGGATTGTTGGCGTTTGGCTTTTGTTGGGCGTTATTGTTTGCGTTTGCGTTTCCTTAATTGCCGAAAACGACAATGCAAAAGAAGCGGCCAAAGAAATCAAACAATCGACAGCGGCAACCGCTACGGCGGCGGAAGAAAAACCCGCTCGCCAGTATTTCAAGGCGGGCATTGATAATGGCGCGATAATAAGAAATCCTTTAATGCGCAATTACAACAATAGCTCAAGGAACGACACGCCGAATGGTTGGCTGCAAGTTGTTTCACTTGCTGCGGATGAATGGGAAAGCGTGACCGGGGAGGACTTGACGGCGTTCTTTAACGCTGCGGATTTTTCCGGCTGTTTTGGCCTTTATTTTTTGGAGCGGGGAAACGGTTTTGCTTACACGGGACGCGGCCTTCGTATTATATTGAAAGGGCAAAACAGTTCGCTTGGCGAATTTGACGCGGACAATTTGAACGACATAAAGCTTAAAAATGAAGTCCGGCAATTTTTCTACTACGCGGACGAAAAAAGAATTCAATACTTTAACGCAAGCGACAGCGACGATGAGCCGCTGCGCGACTTGCTGGAATCCGACAAACCGCTTTTGTGGTAAAGCTTGACAAAGGCAGCGCCGCCCGATTTTGGGCGGCGTTTTTTTTGAAAAAAAAGTAAAAAATATTTTGAAAAACTATTGACAATTCAAAAATATTGCGTTATATTATTAACTGTAAGGCGGAACGACAGCCGCCAAGGAGTAGAAAGATGAAAATTGAAGCGAACACAACACTTTACGCGCGCAGCTTGGGCGACCATAATTGCATTTTTGACGTCAAGGTTTTTGGTCGAACTGCAAAGACAGCCGACATTTTGGACATTTACGGCAATCGCCGCAAGGCCAAAATTTATGTAGACGATAACGGCGATGAATACTTGATGCCGGAACGCTACAGCATGGCTCCCATTTTCCGCGCGGGAAACACAATCAAGCCGCTGCGCGACTGGGAAAAGTCCAGCGCGCCGCGTGTGGTGTAAAAAAAAACGCCCGGCCTTAATACGACAGTAGGCCGGGCGGAGCGGCAAAGCCGCAATCTACAAGAGTAGAAATTAAAATAATTCTACAGAAAAGCCGCCGGACTGTCAATCCAGCGGCGAAGGAAAAAAATGGCGGAAGAAAAAAAGAAGCGAAAGCCAGGCTCCGGCGGGGCAAGGCCTAACGCCGGACGCAAGCGCAAAGACGCGAGCGGCTTGGCGGTGACTGTTTCCTTTTGTTGCAGTCCGGCTCAAAAGGAAATGCTGGAAGCTGCCGCGAGGGAGCGCGGCGTTTCGCGGAGCGATTACATCAATTCAAAATTGTTTTAATTCCATTTTGTTGTGCTTTAGCGCTGCGGCGCAAGGGGGCTTCTATGGTTGTAAGACAAAGCGAATTCGCCAGGATGTGCGGCGTGTCTCCGGCGGCGATTGGAATAGCGGTCAAAAGGGGAAGGCTTGTAAAGACGGCGAAGGGCCGCATTGACACGGCGGCGGCGTTAAACAAGGCTTATTTGCAAAAGCGGCTTTTGAAAACACGGCGGAAGGAAAACAGGCGGGAAAGCGAATGGAACGCCGGGGCCTCGCTCGCGTCTTCCGTTTATTCGCAAGCGGGAATGGGAATCGTGGCCGCTTGCCAGTCTATAATCCGCTATGTAGAAGAACAAGAGCGGGAGCGGGCGTTGGCGGCCCGCGTGATTCACAAGCCCATCGACTTGGCCGCCGTCAATTTTTTGCGCGACTTGACCGACAAAATCGCGGCGACGGCTTATGACAATCAGCACACGCACGACGCGCTTTTAATGGCCATGAATGAAGATTACAGGCTTTGCTATATGAACGCCTTGGCGCAAAGCAGAAAACACAAGGCGGGCGGCGTTACGCCTGCGATTCCAATTCCGGGAAAAGCTCGCGCTGGCCGCAAAGGCTTAAATCAAAGCGTTTGAGGCGGGCTTTTGTTTGCGGCGCGTTCTTTGCCCATTCGTGCAGCTGTTTAATGGCCGCGTCTTGGGCCGCGCAAACGGTTGGGTAGCGCGCATGGACTTGGTGCGGGAAGGCCGCGCGGACGAGGCTTCCAATTTTGGCTTGGACAATGTAGGAATAACCGCCGCCAACGTCAACGACGACGATGGCGATCACGTCGCGGCCCCGGCGTTCCTCGCGCTTCCATACTGGACGCAAGAGGCCGCCACTACTTACGTAAGTAGTTTTGACTTCGGCGGATTGGCCAAAATCGGCGTTTTTTGGGGGTGGAAAGCCCCCGGCGGGTGTTATGTCGTTTTTTTCAAAAAAACGCGCCTGGAGCGTTTCTAGGGGCGTTTGCGTGGAAGATTTCACGATTGACTTGCCTTATTCATTTCAGCATTAACTAGGGCGGCGGCAATATCATTGATTGTCTTTGCGGCGACAAGCAAATTAAACATGGCCTCGTGAAAATCGAAGTCCGCCTTTTCAACGAAGGCCAAGCATTTGTCGATTTTGTTGGCGGCGGCAAGTAAATCAAAGTCAACGTCTGATGTTCTTATTCTCATTTTCGGCTCCTTTTTGTCGCTGGGATTCGGCGGCGGCGTAGATGGCGTTGGCCATTTCATACAAGGCAAGCGACGCTTTTGTTATTTTTTTCAAGGCGGTGCAGCTGTCAAAATATTTTCCTTCCGTAAAGGTCAAGGCCTTTTCAATTGTCGCGGCGGCTTTGTTAAAGTTGTAGCCGCATTTGTCTATGTAGATTCTCATTTGTTGGCCTCCGGCTTAAAGTCTTTTTGCCAAAGTATCGCTTTGCCTTTTTTGGCGGCATGTTTCAGCTCGGCGATCGCTCCGGGGCTGTCGTGCCAGTCGTCAAGGAAAAAAACCGCGTCGCAAACGTCGATGATTGCGAAGCAGATGTGCAGGTAGTCTTCGCGCGATACGTCGGGGTAGTCGGGAAGGACGCAGGGGACAAAGACTTCATGGCCTTGCGATTCCAAGAGCGTCTTGGCTTTTTCAAATTTCTCCAGCACGGCGGAGCGGGGCAGGCCGGTTATTTTTCCGGCGGCGTATACTTTCATTTTTTTCTCCTTGCGCTTTCGCGCTTAAAAATTGCGATTCATACGGAGCGCCAACGGGCGGACTTTCAGCGCGTCGTAAAAGACGGCGAAGCGCTTTAGCTGGTCGTCCGATATTTTGCAAGCGGATTTTTTTTCGTCTCGCATACGCTACAAGTCCGCCGCTTTGAGCGCGTCCAGCAAAGTTTGGAAGCTGGTCGGGTCTTGGCCAAGCAAGCAAAGGACGCTGGTCGCTATGTTTTGCTGGCCCGCTTCGTAGGCGGCCTTCATTTTTTTGCGTGTCGTTACGCTTGCCGATTCGCCTGTTTCGGCAAGCCATTCTTCAAAAGTCATAAGCCCCTCCCTTAAAAAACTTCCGTCCAGGATTCCATTTCTTCGTGGAAGCGTTTTTTGGTCAATGTCGTTTCGCCTTGCAATATTAGGCCTTTGCGCGACTTTAGGAAAAACGCGCCCTTGAAATAGGGGTCGTCGTCCTTTATTTTTTGGCTTGGGTCAAAGATGAAGCATCCAGCGTAGACAAAGACTTCCTTGCACTGGCGGCCTTTGGCGCTTGTGTAGATTTCGGGCTTTCCGATCGCTGCGATTAGCGTTGATTTGGTCATTGTTCTGTCTCCTATGCGTTGGCAACTGCGGCGCCAATTTCAGCGATTATGTTTGAAACTTCTTTTAGAGCGTCAAACGCTTTTTTTTTGGAAAATGAGCGGGTGTTAAAAATAAATACGCTGCGGCAAATTTTATGCACCGGCTCAACAAAATCAAAGTCGATTTTGTCCGGCATGACTTCCGTTTCGTCTTCGTCCGGCTCCGGCAAAGCGACGCAGGCGTGGGGAACGCGCGAAAAAAATTCTTCTTTGGTCAATATTTCTTCGCCGTTGTAGTTGTCTTTATCGTCAAAGACGGCTCCGACGAAAAAGCGGTCGGGGTTTTCGGCGTGGATTTTTCCGACAAGAATTTCCGGCTCGGCGATTTGCTTTCCGCTTTCCAGCGTTATTGTATAGGGAATTGTTTTAAATATTTGAATCATTTTATTTTCTCCTTGGTTTTAAGACTTTGATTATTTTTGCGCCGTTACAGATTTCGTTTGCATAATGAATAAAAGCGCCGATTTTAGTTTTGAACATATCACAATGCCTTAAATCTGTTGTCCTTTTTCCGTTGTTATACTGTTTGTAAAAACCTTTAAAGTTTTCTTTAACAACATAAACATATTTTTTTTTCATTTCTTCATTATGCATTTATGACTCCTTTGGTTCGCAGCCGATTGACTTTAAGTAAGCCTTAAATAAAAATTCAGCCCGTTGTCTTTCGTTATCAATGCGGCGTTGATAAAATTTTATGTCTTCGTGTTCCCATACGACGGCGACGACAAGAATAAAAATCGGAACGAAAATTCCGGCTAGAATAAAGATGATGTCAGTCATTGTTTTGCCTCCTTTTTTTCTGTAAGCGCGTCAAAAATTTTGATAATGTAGTGTTTTAATTTGTCCAGCCCGTAAGCTTTTTTACATTCTTTTAATTTATTTTCGCTTTCAAACTTGTCGCAGCCATCGCAAGCGTTTTCGTCCATTTCAAGAGCCACGCACGGGCAGGGCTTTTTTTTAGCGCGTTTCATTTTGCCTCCTTTATGTTTTGCAAATAAAAAGCGTAAACGGGCTTGTCGATTTTTAAGTCCGTGCCCAACCCGCAGACGATTTCTATTTTTTTTATCCGGGCGGTCATGCGTTGGCTTGTGTATGCTTTGCGCAGCTGGCAGAGAGGGCGGACGAGTTTTCCCCATTCCATGCAGTCAAATTTTCCCCATACCGCCGCGCCAAAAACTTCTTCTTGTTTAGCCGCATAGTCCGGCGGGAATAAGTTTTTAATCCGCTTTGTCCAGTAGGGCTTTACTTCGCGATATTCAATTTTCTTTTCGCCGCTGGCGATTTTTTCATACCAGCATTTTTTTAGAATAAAAATTAGCATTGTTTTTTATCTCCAAACGAGGGCATAAAAGGCTTTGAAACTTTCAAAAAACAATCATGGCAAAGTTCTAACGTATGGGAATACGAAGGTTGTAGTTGGGCATTTTGTTTTTCATCGCCGATCATATACCTAACCCATTCAATCGACGTTCGTTGAACAGCATCAGTTATTTTTTTGCATTTATCGCATTTCAATACCATCATAATTTTATCCTCCGGCGGTTAATTCAATTTTTGAACATACTCATCTGTAAGAGTGTTGGACTTGATTCTTTCTTCCAAGTCGTTATAAATCGCGAAGTCCGTTTTTTGCGTCCGCTCTTTGCAATAATGAGTGTAGATTCTTTCCCCGTGGTTTTCGTCAAGTTTTCTTCTTAACAAAATCACGCAATCGCCTCCACTCATTTCCATAGACAAAAAGTATTTGTCGTTTTCCGCATAACTTAACATAATTTTTCGCTCCTTAAAAAATATCAATGTCGTTGCCGTCGCTGTCGGTGAGCGGGTCTAGGTCGCTGGGGGGCGGCGGCGGGAATTGGTCAAAGGGGTTGTCCTTTGGCGGCTCGGTGTTTTTGGGCAGCCCTTGCTGCGCTTCTGTCTTGTTCAAGTATTCAAGGCCTTCCTCCGTGAATGATATGAATTTAAATCCCCATTCGGGAATCGCGTCGGACGTTGGGCGACGCTGGCAATAGTTTTGGCCGCCAAGTTCCGGGTGGTCTTTTTTTAGATAGAAAATGAAATTGCGTTGCTTTAGCGCTTCGCTGGAGCCTTCCTGGTAGCCGTTGAAGTTCAAATAGCACTTGTAGAGCTGGCGGCTAAAGACAAAAGCTTTGTCGTCGCTTGGCGTAAAGCGGACGCAGGCTTCATAGAATTTGTCCGTGTCTTTGTTTTGGTTTTCGATGTATTGCGACTTGGCGTTCTCGCACTCTTGCGATATAGGAATATTCAAGTCGTGCTTTTGCTTTAGTTCGATGTATTTTTCGCAAAGCAGCTTGACGATTCCGGGAGCCTCGGCGGCTATGCGCTCGGCCATCTTTGACGAATCGGCGGGAATATCTTTGTATAGCGCCTTGTATGCTTTATCCTTTGAGCGCTTGGCGTGCTCAATATTGAAATGGAAAACAAGCAAGCGGCGTATGATGCCGGAATCGTGCTTGTAAAAGCTTGGCAATTCGTTTCCGACGATGATGATTTGAGCCGTCGGCAAAAACTTATGCAGGCCTTGGCGAAGCTGGCGGGCGGAAATAAGGTCGTTTCCTGTCAAGCGTTTTAATTGGTCGGAATTAAGGCGGCCGTCTTCCGGCAATTCCATCGTTATTGACGCGAGCTTTCCTTCAAGCTCGGCGATTTCGGGCGTCGGGCCGTTTTCGTTGTCAAAGGATTTTTTCTTCGCAATCAAAATCGTGGCCTTTAGCTGCGCAATGTTTTCGTTTGAAAATATTTTTTGAATCGCCGATATGAGCGTGGACTTTCCCGTTCCGCCCGGCCCGGTCATAAAGCAGGAATAGTTTTTTGAACAGTTGCGGCTTGGAATCAGCGACAAGTAATAAAGCAAAGTGTCTTTTGTGAGCGTCGGATTTTTTTTCAGCGTTTCTTCGCTGGGCTTGTTAAAGTCCAAGTCAAGAGCTTTAAGGAAAAACTCCGGCGGCATCGCCTGGCGTATTTGCTTGCAGGTGTAGGGGAGCGGAATCAAGCGGTATTCTTCCGGCAAGCCACAGCGGAATTTTATTTTGTCGCCGCTAAAGTCCAAAACGCCGTCCAAAAGCGTGAGCGTCTCTCGGACGGGGTGGCTGTCAAAAAGTATCGGCGCGGTTTTTTCGTCGTGGTAAAAATAGCCTTGCTTTTTGTTAAGGTCGTTTGAAAGTTTTTGCCGGAACGAGTTGGAGCCGATTGTTTTAATGCAGTCCAAGACGATTTTTTTATCGCGCGGATTTTTCCGCAAGTAGACAAGCAGCGCGTTTGTCAAAGCGGCGTGGGCTTCGGTTGCGATGCTTGGAACGCGAACCCAGTAATTGCCGTTAAAGACAAAGTTGGCTTCTTCGGTGTCGATGTAAAGCATATTGCCTTTTAAGGCTTTGGCCAAAACGTAGGCTGCGAAGGCGTTGTCGCAAAAGTGCAGGAACGATTGAAAGTCCTTTGAATCGGCCATTTTCTCATAGTCAATCGGAAGGATTGTCGGAATGGGGTCAATCATTCGCAAAAGCTCGGTGGCCGGGACTAATATTTCTTCCAAGCGCTTTAGAATGTAGTCGCTTACATTGTGGCGGGCGGCGATTGTGATTAAGGCGAAGGGCTTAACGCCGTCTTTGTTTTTCGCGGCCTCGCGGATTTGGCTTTGCGTGAATTCGCCGTTCGTCCAGTTTTCCAAGTCGGGCACTTCGGAAAGTTCCTTGCAGCCAAGCGCGGCGGCTTGGACAAAATCGGCGGCTTCTTCGTTGGTCAAGTCTTCGTATTTAATTTTTTTAAGGAACGAGCGGAAAAACTTTAGCGGAATGTCTTCCCATTCCGTGTAGAGCTTATCGAAGGGCATTCCGCTTGGGGTCGCTCCGTTTTGGACGTTGGCTGCGGCCCTTGACGGCATTTCATGCGGCGGGGCTTCGTAGTCTTTGGCGTTTTGGATCGCGGCCTTCACTAAGTCAAAGCGGCCGTTGCGAATTGCGTCGTCGGGGTCTTTGAATCCGCAATCGTCGGGCAGGACGGTGACTTTGATTTTTCCCTTGTAGCCCATTTTTATTAAGTTTTCGGGGACAGTCTCGCGGATATGGTCGGCGGCGGTTATCGGCATAAGGCCAAATTTCTTTTGGCTTCCGCCGTCTTTGTCCGCGTCGGCGAACAAAATAATTTCGGGAATGTTTTTGGGAATTATGTATTTTTGAATTCTTGCCTTGGTCAAGCCGCCTTTTCCGCCCATTGAATAGGCGTTGGCAATTCCGGCGGCTTGGCAAACAATCGCGTCGATTTCGCCTTCAAGCAAGACGACGGGCTTTTCCTGCGGCAATTCGCCAGGAATCGGAAAATATGACACGCCGGAGCGGGGATTGATTTTCTTTGATTCAATGCCGTCCATGAAAAGCAGCTTGAATCCTTCCGGCGACTTTGCCAAAACGCCCGGATGCCACCAGGCGATATTGCGCTGTTCAAGCGGCAGGGCTTCGTCGCGCTTGGCGTAGGGAACGCCAGCGGCAAAAAGCGCCGCTTTTCCTAGCGCGGCTTCGGCGGCTTGCTTGCCCGGATACCAATAAAAAAATGTTACGAGCCGCCGCAAGATGTCCTTGGGGTATTGGAATATTTGGCCGCTGGATTTGGCCTGCGCGCGCTGGGCAAAATAGCCCAAAATGTATTCGCTCGCCTTTGGCTGGCTTTTCAGCCATTCGGTGAATTTTTGGAGCGCGGCGGGGTCGGGCTTGAATTCCGGCTCTTGCGACTCTGTCGGTTTTGGCGGCGGCAAGTTTTGGAGCGACGAGCCAAGGCCCGCGCCAAAAATGCGGTCGATTTCCTCAAATTGCTTTTTTGGGCTTGTTTCGCCTGTAAAGAATTCGACGGCTTTGTAAATGTCGCCCGCCCGGCCGCAGCCAAAGCAATTAAAGGCGGGCGTTCCGTCGTCGCCTTTAAACACGCTAAAGGACGGCGTTGAATCCTCATGCCAGGGGCATTTTCCGACTTCGCCAAGGCGGACTTGAACGCCTTGCATATTGAAATAGTCGATGAGGCGGTCTTTATATTTGTCAAAGGGCAGCTTGCCCGTTCCGTAATTTCGCATTTTTTCTTCCAAGCGGGGAAGGGCTTTGCCTTATTGGAAAGCCCCCCCCCTGTAGTTTTTAATTTCCGGCTTGCATCAGCTCGCCGTCAAAGTATTTTTTCAGCAAGTGGACGGCGAAGGGAAAGTCCGCGTCCTTATGCTTTTTTAGCCTTGCAATTTCGGCGGGGCTGTAGCGAACGCCGTCCTTGCAAAAGAGCCAGCCGGAGTTTTTGTCGTAGGCGATTTCTTGCTTTAGCACTTCGCTCTTGATGTAAACCCAGTCGCCTTTCATTTTTTGCCGCCGTTAAAAACGCTGTCCAAAGAGCGGAAGACAACCCGGTTGTTTTCCGGCTCGTAAATTATGCTAGAAACATCCGCGATGTCGTTTCCGGCTTGGACACAGATTTTAGTTCCAAGCTCTAGGTCTTGGATGTAAACTTTTAACTGGCCTAAAGCCCCCATCATGTCTAGCCTATTGTTTGGCTTGACATAGATGTTAAAACGGCGCGGCTTTTTTTCGGCCTTTTTCTTTTTGGGCTTTTCTTCCACAATGTCCGGGGCCTCAATGTCGTCGTCGTTACTTACGTTAGTAGTGATTGGAACACGCAGGCGACCTTTGGCTTTGTTCATTATTTCGGTGGCCTCGCGGAACGTTCCGCCGCGCTTTGAAAGCTCTTTGATTTTGGCGGGCAAGTCTTTGGCCGGAATTGAGCGGAGCTGCGAAAGCGTTTTGGTCGCGATGCCGTCGGTGTCAATGTCGTTTTTGTCGGCGACTTCGCGGACTTTCGTTCCGGCAACAATATCGGAAACCCAGGCGATGGGCTTTGAAAGCTCGCGGGCGATGTCGCTTTGGGTGTAGCCTTCCGCAAGCATCGCTTTGACGGCTTCTTCCTTTTCGCGCGGCGTTATGTCTTGCCGCTGGATGTTTTCAATCATTTGCAGAACGATTTTCTTTCCAGGGCGGATACAACATTCGACCATGCTAAAGTCGTCGCCGTTTTCGCATAGTAATTGATACGCGCGAAGGCGGCGATGCCCGGCGATAAGCTCGTAGGTCTTGTTTCCGTTTTCGTCGTCTTGGCCGGGCTTAACGGTGAGCGGATTCAAAAGGCCGTTGTTTTTAATCGATTCGGCAAGCTCGGCGATTCCATTCGCGTCGTAGTCTTTACGGACGTTCCCGGTCTCGCGGATTTGCGACAATGGGATTTTTAAGTGCGTTGCGTTTGTGTTTGGCAATTTCATTTTGTGGCCTCCTGGGTGGGCGCAAAATCAAAAATTTCTTTGCCGTCTTCGTTGCCTGTCATAACGAAAACACCTTTTCCATTCGGTATGCCGAATAATCCGTATGCTGCCCAATTGCATCCTGATGAATCGTCTTTTTTGGGGCTGCCTTTACCCGTGTATCGTCCAATACATTCTTGATAAGCGCAATTTGGCGATTTTGCTCCTGCGGCCTTGAAATCGGCAATAGAAGCAACGTGTCCGCACATCGGACACTGGAATTTCCAGTTCATATAATCTTTTCCAAAGCGTTTTTCCGCTTCCGCTTGCCATGCTTCCACACTCGGATAGATAGTTGTCTTTTCCGTATCTACCGAACAAGAGCGGGTTTTGTCAATCTTGATAGTTTTCATCATTTTTCTTCCCCCTAGCCTTCGATTTTTGTGGCGGCGTTGACGAAGGGCATTAAACGCTCCGCCAAGTCCGCGCGGATGTGATAATCCGGATTGTTCATAAGACGCTTTAAGCTGTTCATTTTTGGAACCGGCTCCTTTAACAGGAAGTCGCCAAAAGTGTCTTGGTAGCGGGGCCATATTCCGTCCGGATCGCTGGCCGCGTTGTAAGAATTGCAAACGACAGAAACGTCCGCGTCAAGGCAGCAGTCTTGAAGCTTTTGAATGTAGTTTGATGTCGCCGCAAAATCCAACGGCGAACATTTACCGACGACGATGACTTTTTCGGCTGCAAAGACGGCGTTGCGTGTTTGCGCGTTCCAAGTTCCCGGCGGGTCGATTAAGATGTAATCGTAGCGAGCGGCGAAGCCCTGTTTTTTGAGCTGGGTCTTTAATTGCATATCCGTGATGTTGGCCAGCATATCCAAGTCAAGGTCGCTTGGCAGAATGTCAAGCTTTCCGCCGTTTTCGCCGGATTTGAGCGAGTAGGGCAAAACCGGGCGGCCCGTCAAAAGGACTTTTGAATTTTGTTCTTGTAGAACCTTGCCAACAACTTCGCTCAATGAGCAGTTGGGGTCAAGGTCAATCAATAAGACTTTTTTTCCGCGCTGGTAAAGCCAAAGCGCGAGGAATATGTTCAAGGTGGTTTTTCCTGTTCCGCCTTTTCCGTTCGTGATTGTGATTGTCATGAAAAGCTCCTTAATTCGTTTGGTTTGTTTGTGATTGTTTTTTTCCGCGTTCTATGTCATGGGCCGCTCCTTGCCGGTCTTTGGCGGCGGCTCTATGATTTCGCAAACAAAGTTGTCGCACAGTATTTGCGTTTGGAGCACTTTAATTTGTTCCAGCGTCAAGCCGTGGATTTGGACTTCCGCCGCCGCCGTGGCGATTTTTAAAATCTTTTTTGTGTTACGCTTTTTTGCATTGAGCGATTCCAAAAAAGAAAGCGCCACGACGGAATGGCCTTTGAATCGGAACGGCTGGCCCTTGGCCTTCTTGAATCGACGATAAAAGTTCGCCGAAAATTCATTCTCTATTGCAGCTTGAAAAAGCGACTTGTAGAGAATGTTGTCAACAAAAACGGCTTTTGAGCGGGCCATTTGTCCTCCAAGCCCCGCCCGGTTTTACTTCCTATAACGCATAGGAAGTCGCCCCCGGCGGGATTTTTTTGATCTAGTTTTGGGGCTGGGGCATTGGATAATTCACTTGCTCCAGCAGAAGACGCCGCAAGAGGCGGCTCAAGCTCGCGTCGGGCAAGGCCTTTTTTACAAACGCATATTCTTGCTGCGTAAGGTTGACCGTGACCGGGCGGTTGATTCTTTCCTCATTCTGTTTCATATAATTATTTTAATTATATAAATTCGATTTTGTCAAGCGGTTTTTTAAATTTTTTGAAAAAAGTTTAAATCGCGGCGTCAAATTTAAAAAAATAAAAAAAAATTTTGGCGCAGGTTTAATTTTTTTGAAAAACCGCGTTTTTCGGCTTTTTTTCGCATTCTGTTTGTTACAGAATTGTTTAATTCTTTATATGATATAAAATTAAATAAAATAAAACAATGTAACATGTAACATAAAAACCTAGTTTTTGGCATTGACACACCCAAAAAAAATTTTTTTTGGGCTAAATTTGGGCTAAAAATATTTTTTTATGGGTGAAATAAATGGGAAAATCGGCTTTTCTGTGTTACAAGATTTGCGGAGTGTTACGCTTTTTAGGTTCTGGGCGGCCCCCTACGGGGTATGCAATTATTCGGCGGCGGGCGCGCCGAGTAAATCGCGTGCAAAGTTTAAACAAAGGTATAAAAAAAAGTCATAGTCAATTAAAAGTTTAAATTGTATTCTTGTAAGTTATGGAAGTGACGGCTTCGGAGTTCGCCAGGATGTGCGGCGTGTCGCCGATGGCGATTTCAAAAAAAATAAAAAACGGAACGCTCATAAAAAACAGCGGCAAAAAGCTTGACACCGACAATCCAGTCAATCGCCGTTACCTGGAGCGCAAACAGGCCAAGCTCAAGGCCCGGCTGGAAATGCAAAGCATTGAAGCTGCGGCCCAAGGCGCGACTTTGGACGCTTCAGCTGCGGAATTGCCGCCGGAAGAAACTTTTGGCGGCCAGGAAGGTAGCGCGGAAACGAAATTTTTTTTAAATCCTTCGTCGGCTGCATCTACCAACGAAAAAAAAACCGGCCTTGACTTTGGCATGGACGCGGACGGGACCATTGCCGACGCGGGCAGAAAGTCCGGGGCGGAATTGCGGGCCGCCGTCAAGTCCAGCGAACACAAGCCGCGCCTTGTAATGAACATGACAATCGCGGAGCTTTTGCGAACGTTCGGAACGATGGACAATATTGAGCAGTTTTCAAAAATACAGCGCGATTTGAGCGTGGCCGACGAACGGGAACAAAGGACGCAAGAGCGGCGCATGATTCAGATTCCAAAGGATTTTGTCGTTCAAAGATTTTTTGGCTACGTTGACAGCTTAATGAATCAGTTGCTAGACGTGCCGGAAGCTGTTTGCGATCAAGTTATTGCGACAAGCCTTGCGGGCGGGAACGATTGCAGAACATCAGTCATGCGGATTTTGTCGGACAATTTGACAAAGTGCATAAGCGGAGCCAAAACGCATATCATCGGCGAGCTAAACGCCTTGCGCGGCAAATACGACAAACAAGAGCAAGTCGCGGAATCATTGCAGGCGCAGCTTGCGGAATTGCAGGAACGATAATTTGCAGGCAGCAATTAAAAACTCTGACATTGATTTTCTAGTCGAAAAATTTTCGCGGTTGACTGACAAGCGCGAGTATGAATTGCCATCGGAATACATTCAGAAAGTCCGCTACATCGACAAGTCGCTTTCGCCGTTTCCGGGAAAATTCAGTTATGAAAAATTTCCGTATTTTGTGGAAATCGTAAACAGGCTTTCACCGGCCGACCCGATTAAATACATTTTCGTTATGAAGGGCAACCAGTGCGGCTATACTACCGGCGTATTGGAGCCAGGCATGATGTATTACATCGGAAGCCAGCCGGAAGAGCAGGCGCTTTACTTGCCGGACGGAACGATGGCCACCGATTACGCGCAGACAAAATTGGAAAGCTGCCTTGACAATTGCGGCTTGCGTCCGCTTATCGGAAGCCAAACAAAAAAAGCGCGCGGGGCCAAAGACACGGGCGACACAAAACTACACAAGCAATATCCGGGCGGTTCGCTCCGAGTTTACGGCGGCGGAAGCGGCAACCGCTTTAGAAACTTTTCCTACAAGGTTATTTTCGCGGACGAAGCCGACGCGCTCTTGACAAAAATAAAAGGCGAGGGCGACGTGTTCACTTTGCTGCGGTCAAGGCAAGACGCATACGCCAACCATTCAAAGCTTGTCATCGGCTCAACGCCAAAAGAGGAAAGCACGTCTTTAATCAATCGCTTGTTTTTGCAGGGCACGCAAAAATATTTTTATGTGCCTTGCAAACATTGCGGCGGGATGCAGCGGCTTGAATGGGCCGTATGGGACGAGCACGACAAGGGCAAGCAGATTGGCGGCATCGTTTGGAAAAACGACGCGGACTTTAGGCCGATGCTTGAAACAGTCGGCTACAAGTGCCGCTTTTGCGGCCAAGTAATGAAAAACTACGACAAGGCCGACATCATAAGCAAAGGCGAGTGGCGGGCAACTTGCGACAAGCCCGCGCGGCCCGACGCGGAGAGCTATCATATCACGGCGCTTTACAATCCGCCTGGAATGTTCAGCTGGGAAGACTATGTATTGGAATGGGCGGAATGTTGGGATTTTAAAAACAATCGCGTCAAAGACTTGGAAAAATACCGAGCCTTCCGCAACTTGAAGCAGGGGCTGCCGTTCATTGAGCAGCACGAAACAGTCAAATACGAGCGGGCCTTGCGTTACAGGCGTTTTGGATTCGCGCGCGGGATTGTTCCAAACAGAATGGCGGAGCGCGATTGCGGCGGCCCTGTCCTTATGCTAGCGGCCAGCGTTGACGTTCAAAAAAACGGCCTTTACTTGGATATTGTCGGCTACACGGAAGGCGGCCGCAACTGGTCGATTGACTTTAAATGGCTTGAAGGCTCAACGGAACAATTCGGCGGGCCTTGGGACGCTTTGGCCGAGATAATAACCAACGGCGTATTTATGAGCGACGACGGAAAAAAAATGTATCGCATAATGATTACGCTTGTCGATAGCGGCCATTACACAAGCTGGGTCTATGCTTTTTGCGCTCGCTTTAGCGCCGGCGTTTACGCTTGCAAAGGCCAAGACTGGATTAAGGACGGCGCGACTTACCAACTTTTCGCTCCGGCGACTTTAAAGCAGATTGGACTTCCGCTCGCGTATCATATCAACACCGGCGCGATGAAAGATAGAATTGCGAACGAAATGAACCGCTTGATGTGGAACGACGGCCAGCTGCAGCCGCCGTGGTATCCGAATTTTCCCGAAGACTTCGGCGACGATTACTTCAAAATGTATGAGGCGGAAGAAAAGGTTGAAGTCGTTGACAAGTGGACGGGCCGCTACTTGAAGACGATTTGGAAAGCGAAATTCGGAGCGGCCAACCACGCCTTTGACACGCGCGTTTACAACAAAGCGGCGCTTGAAATTTTCGCGGACGATATTTGCAGGCACGAGCTGGGCTTGCGTTGGCTTGACTGGCGCGCCTTTTGGAATTACGCGGCGATGACGCAAGCGTTCTATCGGGCCACGGAGTGACTACTTACGTAAGTAGTTGGCGTGATTATTTTTTCAAAGGCTGGGTTTGGATTGGCCCCCGATTTGTGTTGGTGTGGATTTCAAGTTGTATTGGATATGCCGAATTAAGTTCAAGAAATAAAATCCTGTCGAGAATTGGGTCTAAAATCATTTTTTTTGCTTTTTGAATTTCTAGGAAGCGGGCGGCGATTAATTCTTTTGTAAGAATTTTGCCCGAATATTTTTTGTTTATTTGCGCCGCAAGCCTTTCCGCTTCGCGATTGTATTCTTGTTGAAGTTTTTTTATTTCTTTGGATTCTAAATAAAGTAAATCCATTTCATCATTTTCTAAATTTCCGTAGGAATACATTTTTATCCTCCAAGCAACCGTTCCCGTTTACAGTTTATAATATAGCGCATGTTGTTTGAATTGTCAATGGTTTTTCAAAATTTTTTTTTTAAATATTTTTTTTTAAATTTCGGCCAGTTGTTAAGTTTTACTTTACAACTGGCTTTTTTGTTTTTTAAAGTTTGGCCATTTCAGAATTGTAGATGCTTTGCATTTCAGAGGCGGCGGCGGAGGCGGCGGGCTGGAGCCATTCTTTTTTTGGCGTGATTGTGGACTTGTGTTTTAAATTCAAAACTTCGGACAAGCGAAAGCGGACGCGGCCCTTGGACGCGCGGAAATTTGTGACGGCAAAAATGGCGTCATTGCGGCGAATGAATTTTTTTGTTTTGGCCGCGACGGCGGCTTGCGCGACTGTCCGGGCTTTATGGCTCTTGAACTTTGTCGAGCCGTGGACAAGGTTTTTGGCCACTTGGGAATAGTAATATTTTTGGCGAACTTTTCCAGCGTTTGAGCCGCCGCGAGCTTTTGTTGTCGGAATGACAAGGTTTTTTCTTCCGGCTGTTTTTACGCCGCCTTTTTCCTGGCGCTCCATGTAGCCCGCTCGCTCGGTGATTCCGACTTGGCTTTTTACGTCCTGCAAGCGGGCGGCTCCCGGCGGGCATTGAGTGAAGCGGACGCTGTTGACAGTGAAATTGTTGCGAAGCGTGAACGAGCCTTGAATGTTTTGCATGGCATTCTTGCGAGCGATCGCGGCGACGATGTTGACAGTGTTCTTTGACGCTTTGAGTATCGACTTCTTTGAATCGGCCATCGCGGCCGCGAACGACGAAACGACTTTGACGTTCATTTTTTGCCTCAAAAAAAACGCCGCCGTGGAGTTGCGGCGGCGCGGAGCTTTTATGCCTTCCATGCGAAAAGGAAAACAACAATCACGCTTTCAAAATATAAGGCAAGAAATTTTTTTTGTCAAGAATAAAAAAGCAAGGTATAAAAAAAAGTCATAGCGGCGAATTGTTCCGCGCGCGAAAATGCCGCTATGGAAATCAAAGGAAAAGTCCATTGCCTTTTTGAGCAGAGCGGAACATTCAAGAATGAATTCAAAAAACTTGGAATAGACGCTTACGACTACGACATACAAAATCATTTTGGACAGACTGACTTTGTGATTGACTTGTTCGGCGAAATAGAAAAGGCGTGGACAGGCGAGAAATCAATCTTTGACGACATGACAAATGACGATTTTATTTTGGCATTTTTCCCTTGCATCCACTTTTGCAACATCGCGGAATTCAATCAGCGCTCCGCACAGGAACAATGGCGAAGAAAGCAAATGCCGACGCGCCGAATTTACGAGCTTTTGAAAAAGAAAAGCGACGACCGCTATTTTTTTTATCAAAAATGCTTGAAGCTTTTCGCGGCGGCGGAGACACGGGGCTTGCGGTTCGTGATGGAAAATCCTTATAGCGTCGTCAACTACACGAATTACTTTTTTTTCGCAAAGCCCAGCTTGATTGATTTTGACAGAACGAAACGTGGCGACAAATTCAAAAAGCCGACGGCCTATTGGTTTGTGAATTGCGAGCCGACGAACGGATTGAGCTTGCAACAAACGCCGACAAAAGACATTGAGGCTGTCGGGATAGGCTTGTGGAAGAAACATCCCGCCGTTCCCGGAAAGCATTACGCGAAGGGGGGGGGGGGCACGCCGGGCTTTGTTCCGAGGAGCGGTCGATGATTAGCCCAGACTACGCGCGGAATTTTATTTGCGACTTCATTTTAGGAAAAAGACAGGAAGGCTTGCCGCAGCCGGAGCTGGATTTTGGCGGCGGCTTATGAGATGGGGAGCGCCGTATAAGGGCAGCAAGAATCAGATCGCGGAATGGGTGATTAAGCAATTCCCAAGGCGAAAAAACTTTTACGATTTGTTCGCGGGTGGGTGCGCGGTGACGCATTGCGCGG
>Ga0310695_10002400_pt1 | contig 39733 bp, 16 predicted proteins | sample RumenRJG_04DNA_FD_203882 | JGI IMG/M metagenome (GOLD analysis project Ga0310695, IMG submission 203882) | Bovine rumen microbial communities from Lethbridge, Alberta, Canada - RJG_04 (v2) (version 2) | ecosystem: Host-associated > Mammals > Digestive system > Stomach > Rumen | place: Canada...
TCAGCGAAGAAATGAAGAAGTTCATGGGGATATGCGAACTGCTCATCGACGACAAGATGTTCGCCAAGTACAGGTGGTGCGGGAACGGGCGTCCGCCGAGCAGCCGGATCAGCCTGTTCAAGGCGTACATCCTCAAGGCGATGCGCAACTATCCCTACACCAAGACCCTGATCGCCGCCGTGAGGGAATCGCCGACCATCCGGCGCCTTTGCGGCTGGGAGTCCGTCGCCGATGTTCCGGACAAGTCCCAGTTCTCGCGGACGTTCAAGGCGTTCGCCAAGGACGACACGACTCGCAGGCCATGATCCCGATGATGCAGCGGGCGAGCGCGTCGACCGGCTCGTAGGCCGGGGTGAGCGAACTCGTCGCCGCCATGAGCGTGAGGTGCCCGCCCGCCGAGAAGCCCATCACGCCGATCTTGTCCGGCGAGTAGCCGCGTTCCTTCGCCTGCGAACGGGCTACGCGGATCGCGCGCTGGACGTCCTGCCAGGCGGAGAGGTACATGGGCTTGCCGATTGGACGCGGCGTGCGGTACTTGAGTATCGCCATGTTGAGCCCCTTTCCCATGCAGAACTTGTGCACCGGATATCCTTCGCCATCGTATGCGACTCCGCCGTAGCCTCCGCCCGGAGTCACGAGCAGGAAGGCATCGGTAGTGGCCTTATCCGGCCTGAAGAACTCCATGAACGGGGCATACGTCTGGTTCGTGGACACGACGGGCATCTTGCCGTCGGGCCATATCTTAACGACATCGCCGTGCGGTGCCGCATAGCGGCCGGACGCCGCTGAAGCGGCAGTCGCCGCAAGGGCGAATAGCGCTGTCAGATTTTTCATTGATCATCCTTTCCTGTTGTAATATGAATGTTGTCACCGCGACGCTGCGACGATGTCGAACTCGCCCTTCTGGATGCCGCCGACGAGGAACCAGCGGACGCGGAGCGTCTTCGCGTCTTTCCACGCACCGGACGCGGCGACGCGGCGCCTGCCGACGAGATGGAATGCGCCCTCGATGTTGCTGTCGTTGAAATCCCATTTTATCTCGCTCCACTTCCCGTCTCCTATGGCGAGTTCGTGCCCCTGCGCCTTGAGCACCCAGCCGGAGTCCGTCCTCTCCAAGCATCCCTCGCCCGCATTGAGGATGTCGCTGCGCCCAAACGAGGCGGACGCCGGAAGCGCCGCACCCTCGATGCCCTTGTTCTCCAAAACGGGAAGTTTCAGCGAGGCGCAGCGCTCGGCGAGCTTCACCTGCGCCGCTGCATCCTCTGGGAGGGCCGACGGACCGAGCGCCGGGAGGATGTGCTTCCAGACGAGGTTGAGCGAACGCTGCATATCATTGTCCCCGGCGTTGATCGAGAGAACGGCGTCTTGATCCTCCATCACGATCGTGAACTGACCAGCCGCGCCGTCCGCGCGGTACGCGCCGTGACGGCAGCGCCAGAACTGGAAGCCATAACCTTGCGCCCAGTCGGACTCCGGACCGCCGGACGTGGCGGTCTGTTTCGAGGTCGCGAGACGCACCCAGTCCTTGGAGAGGATGCGCTTCCCGTCCCACACGCCCTCGTTCAGCAGCAGCTGACCGAACTTCGCGATGTCACGCGTCGTCATGTTCATCCCCCAGCCGCCGCAGGCCGTGCCGCTCGTCGAGACGGTTGACCATGGCGAGGTCATGCCGAGCGGATCGAACAGCTTTTCCTTGAGGTATTCCATCGTCCGCTTGCCGCTCTTGCGCTCGACGATGCACGAAAGGAGGTACGTCGCGTCCGAGTCGTAGCGGTGCTTTCGCCCGGGATCGGCCACTTCCATCGGACGCGCGAGGATGCCCTTCTCCCAGTCGGGGTTGTTCGCGTCCGACCGCGCGCCCTTGTCGGGGTTCGATCCGAAGTTCATGGAGAGAAGGTCGCGGACCCTGACCTGCAGGAGCCTCTGCGAGGGCTCGGCGGGCATCTTGTCGGCGAAGATGTCGGCGATGCGCTCGTCGAGGTCGAGATTCCCCTCGTCGGCGAGAAAGCCGATTGCGGTCGACGTGAAGCTCTTTGAATGGGAGTAGAGCATGTGCGGTTCGTTCAGCGTGTCGAACGGTGCCCATGTGCCCTCGGCGATCACCCTTCCGTGTCGCACGAGCACGAATCCGTGGATGTACTTCATCTGCGCGTCGCAGGCGTCGATCCATTCGAGAATCGCCTTCGAGCTCACGCCTTGCGACTCCGGCGTCGCGCGTTCCTTGAAGAAACGAGACGTTTCAAGACAAACGGACTGGGCCGCGCCGATCGCAGAAAACGCAACGAGCGCGGCAAGGAAGGTCGGAAGTGTTTTCATCGGTTATTTCCCGCGACAGTATTTTTCGAAGTACGGACGCACCGCGGCCTCCCAGATCAGGTAGCCGTCGTGGTTCGGATGGAGGAGGTCAGGCATGATGGAACGCGGCAGGACCTTGTCGGGGCCGGGCTCGAGGAACTTGTCGTTGAAGTCGCACCAGATCACCTTGTTGCCGTCGGCATAACCCTTGATGATCGCGTTCGTCTTCTCGTTCTTGATGCGGTGGTTGTTCTTCGCGTCCGAATTGCGCGGGAAGATCGGCAGCAGGAGCATCTTCGCCTCCGGGTGCGTCTTCTGCGTGATCTCGATGATCCGCTTGATGCCCGCCGCCACGTCCTCGGCGGAGTCGTTGCCGTTGTTCGTGCCGATCATCAGCATGAAGAGCTTCGTCTTGTAGCCCTCCATCTCGCCGTTCAGGAAACGCCAGACGAGATGTTCCGTGCGGTCGCCGCTGTGGCCGAGGTTGAGGATCTTGTAGTCGGCGCAGAGCTTCTTGAACACCTCGCGCCCGTTCCCTTCCCAGCCGTGCGTGATCGAGTCGCCGAGGAACACGACGTCGAGCGTCTCGCCCTTGCGGCTCATCGTCTGGCGGCGGCGGTCCGTCATCCGCCCCACGTACTCCGGCAGGCGGCGCGGCGTGGCGCGCGCGGCCGGCGGGTAGTCCGCGTCCTTGGAGGAGAGGAGGCGGTTGAGCATCGGCAGGAGCGCACGCGCCCAGATCTCGCGGCCACGGTCGGACGGATGGAGGAAGTCGGGCATGATGTCCTTCGAGAGTGTGCCGTCCGCGTTGAGCAGGACGTCGTTGAAGTCGCAGAGGAACACGCTCTGTCCGTCCGCGAGCTGGCGCACCGCCTCGTTCACGGCATCGACGCGCTGGCGCCGCTCGTCGTCCGGACGCTCCCCGCGCGGGAAGATCGGGTGGAGGATGATCTTCGCCTGGGGCTGCTTCCAGCGGATCTTGCGGATGATCTCGTTGATGCCGATGATCGTGTCGATCGGCGACTCGTCCGCGCGCGACCGGTGTCCGATGTTGTTCGTGCCGATCATGAGCACGACGACCTTGGCCTTGTAGCCGTCCAGCTCGCCGTGGTCGAGGCGCCACAGCACGTGTTCGGTGCGGTCGCCACTGAAGCCGAGGTTGAGCGCGTGGAACGGCGCGGCGGCGAACTTCTCCCGCCACACCGCGCTGCCCTCGAGTCCGTGGACGATGGAGTCGCCGATGAAGACGACGGCGCTGCCGCCCCTCTTGACGAGCTCCTGCTTCTCGGCGAAACGCTTCTGCCACCAGTGGTCGGGGCGGTCGCTTTGCGGAACGGGCGTGATGGAGACGACAGGGGCGGCAAAGAGCACCCCCACGAGGAACGTCGCGCACGCGGCAACGCCGAACCGAATCTGCGTAAGTTTCATGGAACGAGTACCTTTCCTGTTCTTTCTCTGAAGGATTCCTACTTGATGATCACGGAGAAACCGGAGCGGGTGATCGTCACGACGACGTCGCCGTTCTCACACCTCGTTTTGGTGAGCGCCATGGGGATGCCAGTACCTTTCGCCTTGATCGAGAGGCCCGCCGGCACGGCGCCGGTGTAGTGCGCCACGACGAGGCCCGCCCGGGCGGCCGCCTTGTCGAGCGGGTCCGCGGCGGTATGACCGAAGTCCACGGTCGTCTTGCCCGAGAAGGCGACGTCGGAGAACGTCGGGACGTCTGTCTCGTCGTACGTGATCGTCGCAGTCGCAAACGTGCCGTTCGTCACAACGCCTGCGCCGGAGAGCGTCGCGCCGGCAAGCGCCGTCCCGTTCAGGTCGAGCACACCGCCCTCTGCGGCCGCGAACGACTTCGCGCCGTCCGCGACGAGCGAACCGTCCACCACGAACGTACCGTTCGAGACAACCGTCCCGCCGGTGTGCTGAAGCAGCTTCTCACCCTCCGTGCGCGGCGAAACGAGCTTGAATGTACCTTCACCGGTCTTCACGACCTTGCCGTCGCCGTAGATCGGGAAGTTGAAGGCATGGGCCGTACCCTCGCAAATTGCGAGATCCAGGCCGGCACCCGTTGTCTTGAAACCGGCGCCCCTGTTCTCCGTCCAGGTCGAGACGGAGTCCCTCACCGTGTTGTGCTCGATGATTTCGAACCTGCCGCCGTCGAACACCATGTCAAGCGTCGCGCCGTTCATCACGACGCCGCGCGTCGTCTGAAGCGTTGCGCCGTCGCGGAACTTCAATTCACCGGTTGTCCTGTCGTAGAAGAAGAAGACACCGCTGGCGCCGCCCGTTCCGGCCGGATCAATCGACCCCAACAGCGCTTCCGAGCCGTAGAAGTCGGCATCGAGGCGCTTCGCCTGGACTGTCCAGCCGACTTGCCCGTTGCTGTAGAGCTTCGAGTGGTTGGCGTCGATCATGACCGCCACCATATCGCTACCGATCTGAGCGTTGTAGTGCCCATAGAACGTCGAGTTGGTCATCAGCAGCTTGGCGGTCATGTTGGGATCGAAGCTGTAGCGTCCGATCGACGGCGAATCGCTCCACAGATAGGCGTTGTTGAGGTGAATTTCAGGCGCGGGCGTTCCAGCGGGTACGTCGCGGCAGAGGCAGCCGTGGCGCGAGCCTGCACCCCAGTTGACGCGCGCGTTCTCGACGTCCAGAATCGCCGCGACTTCGCCCTTGTAGCCGCCGCCGACATTCGCCGTGTTGCGCGTTTCAAGAATCGTCTTGTCGATGCCCTGCCCGATGACCTTCATCGTGCCTTCGAGGATGTTGACGCCGTAGAGACCAGTCGCGGACGTCGTCGTATCGCCGCTCGCCGGGAAGTCGATCTGCCCGCCGTTTTCGCCGACATTCTCCTCGTTGTCGCCGCTGCCGATGGCGAACGTGCCGGCCGGGAGATCCAACGTCAGCGTGCCAACGCCCTTCTTAATGAAGAGGCCCTGGACGTATTCAGTCGACGTGAAGGTCACGTCGCCGGCGTTGTCGATCACCACCGGACGCTTGTGCGCAGGCGCGGCAATTCGCAACGCAGCGTCGAAGACGAGAGGATCGCTCCCGCTGTAGAGGAACGTGCCGCCCCCGAGAATGAGCGGGAAGTAGATTGGATTCGTCCCGAGCGCGGCGGGGGTCAGGACTTCAAGCAGGCCACCGTCGGCGATTAAGGAACCATAGAAGTCTGGGTTCGAACCGTCGACGACGAGTTTGCCGGATCCCGTCTTCTTGAGTTCAGCGCCCGTGCCGACGAGCGGACCGTTGAGCGTCATTGTCTGATTGGCGTCAACCGAAACCGAAGCTGTATTGGCGAGAACAAGTTCGCCGCTCTGCGTGCCAGTTTCTTCGGCGATGATGCCGGAGACCTTGCCCGTGCCGTTCGTGGTGACCGTACCGCTGGAATAGGTAATCGTCTTGGTGAGCGTCCCCTTAGGCGCGACAATGACGGAGCAGACGGTGTAGCCAGTCACACTGTCAACTTCGTTTGTCCACGCATAGTCCTTGGTCGCATCGCCATCGTGGACTGCGATCTTGTCGAGTTCACTTGCCAGGACACCCTGCTTGCACGTAAAGACGGCATGAGTTCCTTCGGTGGACTTCCACGGAACGTCGATGGCGCCGCAGTTGGCGGTGACGCCGTTCGCCGCCTCGACGACGACCGTATCGCCCGCATCAAGCTTGAGGACAGCGAAGCCATGCCCGTCTCCGAGCGTGAGCGTATCGACCGTCAGCGTCGTCGGCGTTCCCTCGATTGAAAGCGTTGCCCCGCCCTTGACCGTAACGTTCTTTCCGAACGCGGCATTCGTTGCGTCCTCCAAACGCACCGTACCTTCGTCGATGCGCGTGTACGTCTGCTCGCCCGCAAGCGAGCGATTGACGAAATCGCCCCTGGCGCCGCTGTCGGTCTCCACGAGCCCAACCCTGAGCGTACCCGTACCCTTCTTGACAAAGAGGCCTGCGGCGTCGTCCTTGTTCTCGACCTTCACGCGCATCAAGACGTTGTTGTAGGTTTTCGTATCGACCGTCAGACCGTCTTCGCCTACGTAGACGCCGGACATCGTATAGAAGAACGTCAGGTTGTCTTGCCACGGAACAATCGTGCCGCCATTGCCATAGAGCGTCGCCTTATTCGAATAACCGCGCACGTCGCACTGGTTCCACCCGCGAATCGTCCAGACGCGGGCAACACCGCCAAAGAGCTCTACCTCACCGTCCGCCGCATTGTCGCAGAGATTTACCGTAGCACCGATGTTCATCACGCCGCCCGTCTGGCGAAGGACGGAGTGGTAGCCATTGCCGTTGCCGCCATGTCCGATACGGACCATGCCGCCGCCCTGCACACCGATGTTTAGCTCGCCGTCTTCGAGCAGGAACATCGCATTGCGGTCATTTCCGCGAATGTCAAGGCCGTCTCCGCCGCCGTTCATGCGCACATTGACCGTGCCGCCCGTCATCCGAACGGTGTTTGTGTAGCCCGTGCGCGCGACCACATCGTCGTTCTGCACGCCCTCGATAACCATGTTCTTAGTTGTAATCGTGCCGCCTGCAATCGTGTATGTAGACGCAGGGCCGCCGCGGAAACCAACCACATTGGCCTCACCGCCTGAATAGCGCTCAAGGGAGCCGCCCGTCATCGAGAAGTCGATCTTGCCGCCCGAGTTATTGCCGAAGTTGATGTTACCGTTGGCGTCGCCGATTTTCAGGACGGCGTTGTCCTTGAGGTCAAGCGTGAATTCCGCCGTCGCGTTATTCGCCATGTCGCCGCACCGGATCTCGGCCGTGGCCGAATCCTCGACCGTCATGTGCAGTTTGCGGCCGGTGCCCTGCACAATGCCGGCATTCGAGGCGAGGAACTGTCCGCGATCCTTGACCGTGATCGCGAGCGTGCAGTTGTTCGCCTCGCCGATCGGGAACCAGTCGGTACACTGGAACGAACCGTCCTCTTCGACGAGGATCTCGCCCGTGCCGCCGTTGTGCCCGAACATGATTCCCTTCCGGGAGAGGAACTGCCCGTGCCCGCCGATGGAGAGGAGTCCAGAATAATCTGCGCCGTCCGGGAAGTAGGTCGTGGACGCGCCGCTGCCAACCTCGAAAAGACCGGTACCGTCCACGCGCAGCACAGCCTTGTCGCCGGCGGCCTTGCCGAACCAGAAGCAGGAATTCTCCACTGTGAGGCTGCCGCCCGAAACATGAAGCACGGGGTCGACGCCAGTCGATGTTCCGTGCCACGTATTGATATAGAGGCCGTCGTAAACATGGTGTTCACCGCCGCTGACGAGAACTTCGCAGTCCCTTGAGCTACCGCGAATCTCCATCTGGTCAAACGTGACGGATCCGCCCGCCAGCTCCACGACCGAACCGGCAGGTGCCGAATTGGAGTGGAAGAACACGTTCTTGTGCGGCGAAGCCGTCCCGTCGGGCGAGAAGGCGTTGTTGAACGTGCCGCTCTCGAAGACAAGTCGCGAACCATTGACGTCGTCCCGCTTAAAGCTGATCTTGCCGTCGGTCAAGGAGAAGCCGAAGTTGTCGTTGGCATTGGCGGCGTTGAGCCCTTCAATGTTGAAGATATGGTCGCCCGCCATGACGCGAAACGCAACACTTCCATACCAAGTCACACCTGGGTCAGCCATCACCAGCCACGATGTTCCAGTGGCATCGAAGGTGACCTTCTGTCCGTCGTTTAGCCCGTTGACAAGAAGCCCGGCGTAATCACGATACGGATTCGCCGCCGTCGCGGCCGGTATCGTCACCATATAGTCGCCGCCGAGATTGCCGTTGCCAAACATCATGTAGTCGCCATTGCCCGGACGGGTGTTGCCATTCCAGTTGTTCTGAGTGCTGATGTCGGTCGAACCGTCCTGCGGCTGCCACGCCACGTCTCGGGCCGTTGCAAAACCGACTGCGCACAGCGCAAGGGCTGATGCAAGATAAATGCGCGGAATCCGTACCCCCTTCTTGAAAGTACCTGTTGCACGCGAACTGATTTCACGGAATTTCGCCATAACGGCCTCCTGTTTTTTTTGGACTGCGCGGGTATTGTATCAAACCCCAAGAACTTAACAGCCAATTTCGCGCAAAAATTACCGTGAAAAACGCGCGGACCCGCTCCGTTCCGCACCATCATTTCACGGCCAGCACCCTTTTCTGGCCGTGATTGTGGAAGTCTATCAGATCGTTCCTATACCGCCAGTTCGGCGTGGATGGGCGCGCCTTTATGTCCAAAACACTCGACGGGGCGCACGTCGAAGCGGTAGCGGCCTTTGAGTGGGAGTTCCGACACGGCGAACACGCACGTACCGGACTTCCCCTCGGCGGTTTCCGGCAGATGGAAATCAGGCGCCATCACGCGTCGCTGCGCCTGCACGAGATCGACGTCGTCCTCGACGAGCGTGGCCGTGACCTCGTACTCGAACACGCGGCACTTCGCCTGCGTACGCGCCGGCGGGAAGGTGATCTCGATCAGCTCGCCCCTCTTCTCGTCCTTCACCTTCACGGCCTTCGCCGTCGCGCCGGCGGCGAACTCCGGGGCCGTGCGCCTCTTCGCGTGCGCGGCGTAGGCGAACGGCTTCGACTCCGCGCAGGGGAGCGGGATCACCCAGTCGTCGCCGAGCGACTTGTCCGTCACGAACTCGCGGCGCTCGAGCGCGATATGGTCGTCGAACACGGACATCAGCATGCCCTGGCGTCCATTCGACGTCTTGAGGTTCGGCATCTGGTGCCGGCGCTTCTCGCCGCGGTAGCCGTGTCCGTTGCCGGGCATGTTCTCGCGGAGGGCGTAGTCGGTCGAGGCGTATTTGAGGGAGGCTGTGTTCACGGACGTGAACGCGCCCTGCCACACGGTCCGCTCGTCGGTGAGCGTGTAGTGGCTGTGCCCCGAAAACGCGACTGCGTTCGGGAACGGACTCAGCGCGCGCGTGGAGCGTCCGTCGTCGCGTCCCCACGCCCACGAGCCGAAGCAGGTGTTGCGCGGATGCGCGTGCTGCGTGTAGAAGAACGGCATCGACGGATCGATCTCCTTGGCGTGCGTCTTCATGAAATCCTCGATCTGGATGTTGCCCCAGTGCGCGCCGATGACCGCGTAGCCCTTGACGCGCTTCATCCAGATCGGCTCGAACTTCTCGTGGAAGAGCTCTTCCCACACGCGGGCGCGGTTCCTCTCGAAGCCGATGGCGTCGGTCTGCTTCAGCTCGGGATGCTTCTTGTACAAGTCGGCGTTCGACTTCCAGTTCCAGCCGTCGATGTCGTGGTTGCCGTAGACGAACAGCTGCTCCACGGGACGCCCGTCCGGCGCCTTGCCGTCAGGGAAGGTCTTGTACCAGCAGTCCGCGCAGATCTTCAGCTGCGCGGCCCGGCCGGTGTCCGCGATGTCGCCGGCGATCAGCACGCCGTCCGCGCCGTTGTCGCGGAAGTAGGCAAGCGCCTTGAGGAACGTGGACTCGTCGCCGGGATTCTTGATGTGGACGTCGCTCAGGACTCCGATTTTCAATCGCGCGCCCGGACGCGACGCCGCTCCTTGTGCGGCGAAGACGCGCGGAACGCGCATCGCCCCGAAACCTGCGGCCAAGCCGCCAATGAACCAGCGACGCGTCAGCGCCGTATGCCTTTGTATATTTTTCATCGGCGGAGATTATACCACAAAACGGAGTTTTGAAAACACGTCTCTTCGCTACATTTTACACTTTCAATTTTACACTCTCCGCGACGCCGGCCTTGAACTGGCGCGTCTTGCCATTGAAGGAAAGCCCCACCGCCCAGACGGGCTTGCCGGCGGCACGGTAGGGCGCGGCGTACTTCTTGCGCTGCACCTGCGACATCGCGACCTTCGGCGGCTTGTTCACCTTCAGCTCGAAGATGTACGTGCCGCAGGGATGGTCTGCCACGATGTCCGTGCGTTCGCCACGAGCCCGCTCATCAGGCTCGAGAAATCCTCCCGTACCTCTGCGTTGGGGATTCCGAGGGTCAACCTCTTCGTCTTCTTGTTGTAATCAAGTATCGTCAGATAGCCGGTCTGGAAGAGCATCCCCACGACCGGGAACTTGCGGAGATCGGAAACGTCCAGCATCGCTTTCGAGACGTTTTCCAATTTCTCCGGATCAATCGCAAGGACATCTCCCCTGACGAGCATGTTCATCAGGAATGACGCCTTCCCCGTCTCCGCCCAGTAGAGTTCGAACTCGTCCTTCTGGTTCGCCATCGTGAGATTGATGGAGACTGGATTGCAAACATTCTCTCCCTTGCCAAGCCAGAAGCGGACGCGCGAGGAAGAACATCTTCCTCCCCTCAGCCGTGGCAAGACGATGGAACCACGCCGTCTTATCAACGTACACGTAGCCCCTGCTGCGGATTTCGGCGAAGTCGTTGGAATCTATGTTGACCGTTTGTATGGCGCACATTATACCAAAAATCCCCGCTGAGCGCCGTGCTATTTGATGAACACGGAAAGCGCGCGGGCCGGCGGGCACAGCAGCAGGCTGCTGCCGATGACCTTGACCTGCCAGCGCTTGGGCGCGCCGTCGACAGGCGGAGGCTGGCCGATCACCGCATCCGTGGCGGTCGCGAGCACGTAGCGGTTCGACTTGTCGAGCAGCGTGTCGTCGCCCGTTAGCACGAGGCGCGAGCCCGAAAGGTCAAGCCGCCCAGCCGTCAGCGAATTGCCCGCGACGATGTCCGCGAAGTCCAGCGTCCAGTTGCCCGCCACGGCGAACGTGCCGTTCGTCACCGCGCCCAACGCGGAGTAGAACCCGCCGGAAACCGTAAGCGTGCCGCCGTCCAGGTCGATCCCCGCGCCGTCCGAAACGGCGAGGGAGGCGCTGGCGGGAATCGCCTGGTTGTTCGGCAGACGCGCCCCCGTCGTGAGAAGCGGGAGCTCGCCGCCGTGGGCCGTGGCCGTCAGCGGAACATAGTTCCCGACCAATTCCTCGTCACGGCCTTCAAAGTCGATGCCGATGCCGATCGTGTTGTCGGTGAGCCAGCCGCCTGCCGACGGACCCGACCCGCCAGTGCCCTGGTGGAGGCCGATGCGGATCGCATGGGCACCGGGTGAAAGCGTGACGTTCGCCTTCGTCGGCGTACCCCAGCCATCGTTGTTCAGCACAACGCCACCATCGATCGTGAGATAGACGCTGTCGTCGAAGTTCTCCGCAAACGTCCAGGTGGCATCGGCGTTGCCATGGTTCCAGATGTAGCCCTCGAACACGTAGTCGATGTTCGCGTTTGTGTAGTCCTCCAGCACTTCTTGGTCGCCGTGCTTGACGTTGGCGTAGTCGAGGTTGGGATAGATGCCGGTCCGCGGGCAGTCCGCCGTCCTGTACGTTCCGTTTTCAACGAAGCCGCCGGCAAGACCAATTTGCGTATTTGCGATCTTGAGCGTGCCGCCGTTCACGTGCACGGTCGCCTCGGGCGCGAAGTCCTGCACGATCAGGTCGTCCTCGGTCAACGTGAAGAGCGAGCCGTCTCCCGGATCCTCGAGGGCGACGAAGTTACCGTAAACGCCCTCGTCGCGTCCCTGGAAGTCGATGCCGATCGTCCAGCCGCCATCGGGATGCTGCCACCACTGGAACCAGTCGGCGGTCACGCACGGACCGGACGTTCCGCCGCCCTGGTACACGACGAGGTGGAAGCGATGCGGCCCCGGCGTGAGCGTGACAGATCCGTATGTCGGCCTTGTCCAGGCATTTTGCTCACAGTCGTTCAGCACGACCTCGTCGTCGATCTTGAGATAGACGAAGTCATCGAAGTGCTCCGCGAACGTCCAAGTGACAGCCTCGCCCGTGCGATTCCAGATGTACCCGTCGTACGCACAGTTGATGTTGTGGTTGTTGTAATCCAAATCCTCAAATATCTTGTAGTTGTCGGGGATGCTCGTCTGGGCGTACTCGAGGTTCGTGACGACGAGCAAGTAGTCGTCCGCAGTCGCCGTGAACGCGGTGTCGAGGTCTCCGTTCTTGAACGCCGCGTAGAGTCCGGGCTGGCGCGCGGACTGACTCTCGCCTGTCAGCGTCAGTTGCGCGTTCAGGGTCGAGACGTCGTCCGACTCTCCCTCCACGATCAACTCAGTGGCGGCATAGGACGATGCGCTGAACGTGCCGCCGGCGAGCGTGAGCTTTCCGGGCTGGATCGACGCGCCAGCGGGAATCGACAGCTCGCCGCCGCGCACTTCGGCGCCGGCGACGCCGTTCGCGCCCTCAAGCGTGAGCCTGCCCGCACCCTTCTTGACGATCGGGCCGGACGAGCTCTCGCCCATGGTGACAGCCGTGGCGGCGATCGTGTAGAACTGCGTGGTGTTGTCGATCTTGAGGCCGCCGCCGATCAGCTTGACCGTCGGCTTCTCCGTGTACCCCCAGCCCGGGCTTGTCACGACGATGCCCTTCACGGTGCGCGTCGCGGTGTCGAAGTCCACCACCGCCGTCGCGCCAGCGCCGTCGCCCTCGATCACCACCACCGGCGGCCCCATCAGCTCGGAGCCCTTCCAGGCGAGCCTCGCGGCGTCGGCCTGGGTCCAGCGTATCGCCTTAACGCCAAGCCCCGAAGGCGCGCGGAGCGTCTGCCCGAGCGACACGGAGTTGCCGGCGGTGTCGATCTGAGCGCCATTTTCGTACACATACACGCCGTCGAGCTTGTTTTCGGCGTCGTCGCCGAAGAGCTTGGCGCCTGTCTGCTTCGCCTTGAACGTTCCGCCGTTGAACGTCGCGTACGCCTTTGCATCCTCTTTGTTGCCCTTGTAGAGCGAGTTTGCCGCTAACTCGCCGCCAATGAGATTGACCTGGCCGGTGAAGCTGGCGCGGTCCGCCACGCGCACGCCCGCGCCGATGTTGGCCGAGCCGCCGCGCATCTCGTAGACGGCGGTGCCGTTCCTGCCGTCCCAGTCGTTGGCCTCGCCCATGTCGAATCCGCCAACCGTCTCGAACGTCCCTCCGCTCTGGTCGATCGCGCCGTGGCCGCCTCGGCTCATCACGAGCGCACCGTAGAGCGCATTGGTGACAAGCACGTAGCCCTCGTCCCGGATGGCGAGCGTTGCATAGCCGTTGGGATGCTTTGCTAGCTGCGAATAGCCCATGAACGCCGTGGATCCTGTTCCTGCGACTTCCCAGTAGCCCCATGTGTACTGTGCATTAGCGAGCACCGTGTCGCTGGAGTGTCCGCCCCAGTTCACGATCTCGCCGCCGCTCTGCAGAACCGCGCTCTGGCTGAACTGGTTGTTGCCCATGAAGAGTTTGTTCGAGACGATGCCGCCGTCCTGCACCTCAAGGATGCCGCCGCCGACGTCCGCACTGCCGATCCAAATCGCAGGCGACTTCTGTGTTGCCGGCGCGAGGTCGGAGTGGACATATCCACCCTTGCCGACGACGAGCGTCGGGATGTCGCCGTCGCTCCTTACGTTGCCGATGTTCGGGTTGCCGCTGCCGAAGTCGATCTCGCTGTCGTAGATCTCGACGCGGCCCTTCTTGACGACCTGGAGACCGGTCATCGTATTTGCCGCGTTGTTGGAGATGACGAGCGTGCCCTGGTCGGCGTAGATTCCGCCGCCGGCCGTGTACGCCATCTCGGCGGTGAACGTCCCTTCGCCGGTCTTGCTGATGCCGATGGGCTTAGTGACTGTTCCCGTGCCCGACACGGTGTCGTTTCCAGCCGTGTCGATCATAATCGCGCCGGAAGCGCCCTCCGGCGCGTCGGCGTTGGCGATGAGCAGGTTGATCTGCTCGGCGCTCCAGCCGTCGTCGCCGCCGCTCCCGAGCTTCACGGCGATCTTGCCCGTCCCGGAAATTGCGACCTTGCCGGCCACGTTGTAGCCGGGCAGGACCGCCGCACACGGACAGTAGAGAACGCCCTTCCTGACCTCGGTTCCGCCCGTCCAGTCGTTCTCCGTGTTCTCGATGCGCGCATAGCCGGCGTCACCGCCTTCGTCGCGGACGAGCTTACCGGAGCCCGTGATCTTGCCCGTGATGCGGAAGTTGGTATTGTCGTTCGGCGATAGCTTGAGCTCCGCGCCTTCCGCAAGAGTAACGACGCTTGCAATGTTGTTCTGGTTGGCTGCGCCGCTGCGGATCGCAAACTTGCCGCCAGCGGACGTCACCGTGATGGGCCAGGTGAGCGCAGCCCCGAGGTTGTAGACGTCAAATGCGCCGCCGGCGAACTCGATGGTGCCGTTGCCGTTGAACGTCGTTCCAGACTCCACGCCGAATGTGCCCTGCTCGATGCGGATCTTCGCCGTGTCGCCGCCCGCGTTGACCGGGACGGACGTGAAGAGGAATGAGTTGCCGCCCTTCTTCGTGAGGACATGTCCGTTCATTTTAAAATACGAACCGCTTACTGTGTTGCGGAAGTCAAAGCGAGCAATCGCGTTCACCGTCGCGTCGCCCGACATCTCGCCGCAGACGAGCGCGTTGTACTGGCTCGTGCCAGTGGAGTTCATCAGCGCGCCATTTCCGTCATCGCCTGTGCCCTCGAAGACGATCTTCGTCGCGCGCAGCCCCACGGCATTTGCGTCCGCGCCGGGCATGCCGACGTCGAGCGACGCGCCCGAATCGACCTTGATCGTCGCCACGCCGTCGCCGAAGCTCTTGTAGGCGTCCGTGCGGCCGATGAGGAGCGTTCCCTCCTTGACTTCGAATGTTCCCGCGAAATTGGGGCTCTCGTTGGCGACCGTGAGCGTGCCCGCGCCGCTCTTCACGAAGGTGCCCGTGCCGGAGAGGGTCTGCGCAAGCGTGGCGTCAGAGGCGTTCGGGAGGTCAACAGAACCCGCGCCAATCGAAATCGTCGTGAAGTCCGTGCCGCCCGCGAGCTTCGCCGTACCGGATCCGAACTTGACGATATGATCCGCGTTGGAAATCTTCGTTGCGACCGCGTTGACGGTCAGAGAGGAATTCGCGTCTTTCACGTCAAACGTCAGCGTACTGCCGAGCGGCGAGACCGTACCCTGTCCGACCGTCTCGCCGACCGTCATGTCACCCGCGCCGGAGTTGACGCCGAGCGTGCCGACCTTGAACGTCTCCCCGGAACCGATGGCAAGCGTATGCGCATCCGTGTATCCGTTCACGTACATCGCGGCTTCGGTGGTCGTCGCGCCGAGCGCGTTCAGTCCGCCCGTGCCGGCCGTGGCCACGCGGTAGTTGGCCGTCGCGTCGCTCGCGACCGTCTCGCCCAGCGTCGCGAGGTCCGTCCAGGTGACGGCGGACGCGTCGCCGAGCTTCGCCTGGCAGGTCACCGTGCCGACGCCGTTCGACGCCACCACGCGCCAGTATTTCTCCACCGTCGGATTGTACGCGCTCGGAATCGTATGGGACGAGACGCCCGGTTCGAGAACCGCAAGCTCCGTCCAGGGACCTTCAGCCGAATCGGCGGAGTAAACGTAGTAGCGATGAACGTCACATGGATTCGACCACGTCATTTTGACATCCGACCCGTCGGGGACGATCGCCGGACTTGTCCAGGTCGGCACGGAGGTTCCCCACACAGCGTAGCCGCCGAAGATGCCGTTGTCACTGTAATTGGTGATGACGAACGTGATCTTGCCTTCGGCGTCCGCCTGGACGTCGGCGGAAAAGTTGAGAGCTGCTCCCTTGGCGCTGGGATTAAACGCAAGACATGGACGAAGACCGCAGACAAGCGTAACACCGTTCGCCTTGCAGCGGAAGATGCGGTTCTGGGTGTCGCTGTACGTCTCGGCGCAATGAATCTCCGCTTTGTACGTCGCATTCGGCACGAACCCGGAGAGCACGGTCGTCGATGCACCCCACACCTCTACCTGATAGACGGCTTCAGGAGCCCAAAGCGGCGAGGTCGAATATTCCTTCTTGTCCTCGTCGTCACCCTTGTCCGTGTTGGTGAAAGTGTAGCCGTTGTCGAGATAGGTGATCGTGACGTTACGCCGCTCATAGCCATTGCCGCCGGTAACCATGCCGTCAACACGATTGCGGAAAGGCCACGGGGAACCGTTACCGCATATCGCTTCGACAAGGCCATACTCATTACCATAAGGATGGTCGCCCATGTATCGGTCACCATGTGTGGCCCCGACAAGCGCGGCAACAAAACCGAACAGCACCAGCATCTTTTTCATGTCAGTTTTCCTTTTTGATCCATGCAATCACGGTGTTTACCGAAACGGCATCAATAGTTTACACTATTTCATCAAACAGTCCGTGAATGGTGCGCAAAAATCACCGTGAAAAATGCGCACGTACAGTTACTGTTGCAGTTCAATCTCGAACGGAGTGGCGGGGAGGCCCGCCGAGTTGACGAGGTTGACGTCCGGGTCGGGCGACCAGGCGTAACGGACGCGGACGGGCGCGGGCATGTCCGCCGGCACGGTGAGCTCGACGACGGTCTTTCGTACAATCTTCGCGTCGCACGCCACGCCCTTGTCGCCGGACGCGACAAGCTCGAACGTGCGCGGCACGGCGCCGTCCGAGGTTTTCAGTCCGTCGCCCACGTTCTTGAAGGCGATGCGCACCCGGCCACCCTTCGCCGCCGCCTTGACGGGAGCCGGCGAGCGCGCCACGATCTCCTTTCCGTAGCATCCGGCGAGCGCGAGGTTCGCAAGACGCGAGGCGAGCGTCGTCTTGTCCCTTGGGTGAAGCTCGATCTCGTGGCCATCGATTGTCACGACGAGTTCGCAGTTCGGCACGGCTTCGCCCATCTTCCGCTGGACGTCGCGGATGCGCACCCAGTGATTTTCGCGGAAGTCCGGCAGCTGCACGATGTAAAGCGGCTGGTCCGTGACACCAAACGCCGCGCGCAGATGCTTCACGAAGGACGGGAACTGCTTCTCGTACTTCTGCCAGCCCGAGTTCATCTCGCCCTGGTACCAGATCATGCCACGTACGGCATACGGCGCGAGCGGCGGCACCATCGCGTTCCACACCTGCGTGGGACGGCTCTCGTAGTTGATCTTCGGATAGGGACGGTTCTTCTCGCGCTCCGGACGGTTCTCCCATCGCTTGATGTCGTTCTGGTGCCAGCCCTCGCACATCTTGAGGAGCTTCGCCGCCTCTTCCTCCGTCCCCGCCTCGGCGATCGCCTCCGCGCTCATCCACGTCTCGAGATTCGCGCCGCCAACTGCCGCGCCGATTACGCCCACGGGGACGTCGAGCGCGGGCGCGAGCCGCTGCGCGAAAAGCGCGAGCAGCATCGACGAGCTCTTGTTCTGCGGCTCGTTCTCCTTCACGTAGGCGCGCCACTTCACGCCTTCGGGAACGGCGAACATGTCGCGCGGCTTCTCGTCGCCGTCCTTGGGCAGGTGGAAGTAGCGGATCGTCCGCGGCAGCACGCCGCCCTTCGAGATCGCCTTGCCCTCCTCGCAGAGGTCGAGCGGATACTCCATGTTCGACTGTCCGATGCCGAGCCACACTTCGCCCACGAGCACGTCGGAGAACGTCGTCCCGCCGACGACCAGCTGGCGTCCGACGGACGAATACGCCATCGGGTCGAGCGTGACGCGCCACCTGCCGTCCGCGCCCGCCTTCGCCGTCTTCGTCTGTCCGGCGAACTTGACGACGACCTTCCCGCCGGGATCGGCCATGCCCCACACGGGCACGGGACGGTTCGCCTGCAACACCGCGCCGTCGGTGAACACCGCCGCAGGGCGCACGGCGGCGAACGCCGGAAATGCGACGAGCGAAACGAAAAGAAGACGAGTTGTTTTCATAATGGTTTTGCGCCTCGTTCAGCTTATTCCGGAATGATCTCGTAGCCGTTGATGCGCGGGTCGCGCGACTCGTTGCCGATTTTCTTGCCCTTCACGAACGAGAGGTTCACGTAGCCATGCGCGTCGGACTTGACGTGCTTGACCTCCTTGACGCCGGCCTTGTAGAGGCCTGCGAAAGCGGGATCGAAGTCCTTGAGGATCGGCTCGCCGTTCACGAGGACGTCCATCCTGTTCTTGCCGTCGCACTTTGACTTCTCGCTTTCCGCGAAGTGCAGGCGCACCGTGTAGAGCGCGTTGGCACGGGTGAGGAGGTTGGAGTACGTTGACTCGCTCCAGCGGACCGTGCGGTACATGTCGGCAGGACCCGGATTCGCGCATTCGGAGAGGTCCATGTCCTCGGTGCGGAAGCCCACCGGCGCCTCAAGGAAGCCGGGGTCCTTCTCGAAGTTGCCACGGTTGTATCCGCCGCAGTTGATGCGCACGACGTCCTTGGCGACAAGCGGCTTGGGCAGGAATCCGAAGCCCTTCTGGTGCGCCCACTGCGGAGCGTTGACCATGGCCACTTCGTTCGGGCCCACCAGTTCCGACTTCGCGGCCGTCACGTTCCAGCCGTCCACCGTCACGAACGGCGCCTCGCCCCGGAGCTGCGCCTTGTCGCACGACACGAGAATGCGCTTCTTCTCGCCCGGCAGGAGCGAGACGTAGTTGTCGGAGTACGTCGTGGGCAGGACGCGCCGACCCGATTTCGCGCCGCGCAGCTGGAGGTGGGCCATGAGCGCGACGGACGACGAGGGGTTCGTGAGCGCGACGCCGACGTACACCTTGCCGTCGCGCTCGATCGTCTTCGCCCGCGTCTCGAGCGTGACCATGGGCAGCTTCTCCAGGTCCCGGAGGTCGTCGTAGCGAACGATCTTGTTGTCGTCCTTGAGTTCCTCCGCCTTCGCGGGATTGCACGCCCTGTTGTGCCAGTAGAAGTTGTCGTCCACGAGCTTGCCCGACGCGTCGAACAGCTCGGCCTTCATGAAGTGGACCTTGGAGAGGCCGTCGGGCCACTTGACGTCGCCGAGTTTTTTCTTCTCCGCCGTGCCGAGGCGAACGGCGAACTCCTGCGTGCCGGCGAGCTTGGCGTCGAGTCCGTAGATCGAGAATCTCGCCGTGCCCGCGAACGGTTCGCGTCCGTGGTTGACCGCCTGCACGATGCCGCCCTCCGCGGATTCGTTGAAGAACACGTGGCGGACGCCGCACGCCTTCTTGATGCCGAAGTACGAGCCGTGCGTGTCGAGGTCGTACGTGAACGACTGCCAGATGAGGCTCGGCTGCGCGGGGATGCTCATCCAGAGGAGCGCGCCCTCCATCGGCTCGAACATGCGCCCGATGCGCCCTTCGTAGATGGCGCGGTGCGTCTCGTAGTTCATGAGCTGGGCCTTGCGGACGAAGTCCGGGAAGTTCTTCACCTCGCCGTAGCGCGTGGCCATGAAGCGCGGGTACTTGCGCCCGCCGCCGGCGCACATGTTGTGCTCGCCCCAGGCGTCCGTGATGCCGTCCCAGTCACTCTTCGGGAACATCGCCATGAGCGACTCGATCGTCGGGATCGACACGCCGCCGATCTCCGTCTTGAACGTCTCGCTCTTGCGCCACGACGGGTCGTCCATGAAGCGCGAGAAGCGCGCCGGCGGCGCCCAGTCGTACGGGCCGCCTGAATTGAAGCCGTAGCCGCCGCCGGAGTTCGCCTGGTAGTGGCGGGTGGGGTCGAGGTCCTTCAGGAGGAAGCGCATCTCGTCGTCGAGGTACTTCGGCGGCGTCGCCTCGTTGCGCGCGCACCAGATGACGATCGAGGGGTGGTTGCGGAAGCGCAGCACGGTGTCCGTGACGTGCGCGAAGTAGAAGTCGGTGTTGACGGGGTCGATCGAGTTGAACTGCCAGAAGTCCTCCCACAGCATGATGCCGTACTTGTCGCAGGCGTCCGCGAGCTCGTCGCTCTGGCTCATCCCGCCCCAGTCGCGGATCATGTTGAAGTTCTCCTCGCGGTGAAGACGCACCTGATGGTCGATGCGCTCCCGGCGCACGCGCTTGAGCATCTCGTCAAGACCCCAGTTGCCGCCCTTCATGAACACGCGCACGCCGTTGACGGCCAGCGCGAACTCCGGCTTGTTGCCGGCGAAATACTCGAACTTCCGGATGCCGAACCTGAGCTTCTTCTCGTCGCTCGCCTTGCCGGCCGCCTCAAGCGAGATCGTCATGTCGTGGAGCGCCGGCTCGCCGAGTCCGTTCGGCCACCAGAGGCGCGGGTTCTTCACGGTGAGCGCCGCGAACTCCGCCGGGGCGAAGGCGACCGTCTTCGTCTCGGACGGGCCGAGCGAGACCTTCTTCGACACCTTCACGCTGTCGAACGCGACCGTGACGACGCCGTCGAGCGGCTTCTCGGAGAGGTTCCGCACGGGCACGTTCACGCAGACCGTCGCCGTGTCGAGCTTGGGGAGCTTGGGCAGGTCGGTGACCACCTGGGGATCCAGCAGCTTCGCGTCGCCCGTCGCCGACAGCGTCACCTTGCGCCAGATGCCCGCCTCGCGGTCGCGCACGCCGCTGAGCCAGTCCCAGCCCACGGAACAGCCGATCACGGGTCCGTCAAGGCGCGCCACGCCACCGCAGGGTCCGCCCGTCGTGCCCATCGTATGCTCGCTGGGGATGCCGACCGTGGGCTGCGGCGAAATCCGCACCGCGATCGAGATGTCCTTCCCGGCCTTCGCGTCGCCGCTCTTCGCGAGGTCGAACGAGCGGCGCTTGAACGCGCCGGTCATGCGTCCCGTGATGCGCCCGTTCACCCAGATCTCGGCGTGGTAGTTGATGCCGTCGAAGTTGAGCCAGACGGTCTTGTCCTTGAAGCTGTCCGGCACTCTCACCTTCGTCCTGTACCACCAGTCCCTGCGACAGAGGTCGTCGGGGATCGTCTCGGGGCGGTTGTTCTCGCCGTACGTCGGCTCGGGATAGACGCCGTTGTCGACGAGGGTTGTGAGCACGGTGCCCGGAACAGTCGCCTTGTACCAGCCCTTCGCGTCGAATCCGTTCAGCGAAAGCCGCTCGCCTTCGGTGGGCTGGCACGCGGAGTTCTGCTTGTACCAGCCCTCCTTCTTCGCCTGCGCCTCGATGACCGTCGCGTCCTGGAGCTTCCAGTCCTTGAGCTCGATTTCGTCGATGGCGGCCAAAATCGCCACTGGGACGAGCATACTTGCCACTGCAAGCGTGAATTGTGTTTTCATCTGTCTCTACCTCTTTTTGTTTTCATTCAAACTATCGTCCTGACCTGCGGTTCTCTTGAGAAGCCCCACCCAGTCAAGGTGGAATCCCTCCCCGGTTCCTTCGATCCGGATCGTGTTCTTTGCGGAAAGCCCTTTCACGGAAACGTCAACCGTCGCATACGTCGGCCAGCCGGTCGTCTTCGGGAGGGAGACGGCCATTGCCGCGCCGTTGACCTTTACCGACACTTTCGCGCCATACTGCGCCGAATATGAGATGCGCAGCGTCCCCTCGCGCGCCCCGATTCCCTTCACGCGCGCGAACTCGGCGAACGTGTCCCGCGCGCCGAGCCCCAACACGGCCTTTGCACCCGAGGCGCGCACCTCGTATGCGGTCCGTACGCCGGTTCCGCCGAACGTCGCGCTCTCGGCCTCCATCACCGCCGCGCAGTCAGTCCTGCCGACGATCGCCGGATTGTTACCGTCGACATCGTATCCCTCCCGCATTGGCCCGGTCGCCTTGAGCGGCACGGCTTTCGGTCCGCGCGTGACGCCGCTTTCGTTGAAGGCGTCGACTGTGAACCAGTAATCGAGCCCGCGCATGAGGCTACGGACGACGTAGCTGCGTCTTCCGTAGACGATGTAGTGGTGGAAGAGCCTGTCTGGGGAGAGCCCGAAGCGGATGATATAGCCCTGCGCTCCGCGGGCGGCGGGCCATTCGATCCCGACCGCACGGTTGTCGTCCGCGCGGCGGTCCGCGTATACGGCGCCCATATCCACGGCCTCCGGCGGCGTGCCGCCTCCCTCGCCGAAAACGCGCAGCGCGCAGACGGCGAACCTTCCGCCACCAGGCACGGAGCCCTTGTTCGTGAGACGTATATACCGCGCACCGACCTTCTCGGCGAACTCGACGTACTCGTGCTGGCGGTTCGTCTTCGCGCCGCGGCGGTCAAGCATCATGTGCCAGAGCTTGCCGTCCTGAGAAAACTCGAGGATGTAGCGGTACGCCTCGTCCGCGGCGCGTCCGCCGCGGCGGCACTTCACATCGTCGAAGTTCACCTGCACCGACCGCACGGCGTAGACCTTGCCGAGGTCGACCTGGAGCCATTCGCCGGGATCGTCGGTGGCGGGCATCCACGAATCCTGGATGCGCTCGTTGAACGCAAGCGTAGCCCCGCCGGGGTTGGACGATGCCGTGGCGCGTTTCCCGTAGGAGAGCAGCATCCAGCCCGGGCCGGGATTTCCGAACGGATCCTTCGAGCGCGACGGGACGTAGAACGGATGGTCGCTCAGTACCGTGTTCGTGTAAAGATCGCCCCTCTCGTCGAACATCGCGGGGACGAGCACGAGACGCCGGTTGAAGCCGCGCACGCGGCAGGTGTCGATCTTCCACCAGCGCCCGCCCAAGTCCTGGAAGAGCGCGCCGTGTCCGGCACCCTGCGTGAAGCCGGTGGACTTCCAGATGACCGGACTGTTGAACGCATACGTGAACGGCCCCATCGGCGAGTCGGAGACATAGCAGTTGTCGCAGTAGGAGGCGTCGGCCGTTCCCGGTACGGCGCACATCACGTAGTAGCGTCCGTTCGCTTTCGTCGGCCACGGGCCTTCCTGCGTGTCGTTTCCTTCGAAGTGCGTGTTGAAGTCGCCGGGCACCTCGAAGCCGCGGTTGAGCTTGTCAGGCCAACCCACGTCGTAGGGTCCGTCCACCTTGCGCATGCCGTTCTTCGGGTCGAGTTTTATCACCTGGACCGGATTGCGGTGCGAAAGCCCGCGGTAGAGGTAGACGTATCCGTCGCCGCCTGTCGCGGGGTCGTCGTAGAACATGCCGGGGTCCATCCATCCGTCAGGTTTGCCGACGTCCTCCCACAGATTCGGATCGTGCGGGTCCTTGGTCTTTAGCATTCGCCCGCCCTCGGAATGGCAGAGATAGAGCGTGTCGCCAACCACGCATGTCGCCGGCGCGTACTTGATGAACTCCTTGAGAATGCCCTTCGTGACGTCGATCTGCACGAATGTCCACTTCGCAAGGTCGGACGAGAACCAGTATCCGTCGCCATGCGAGGCGAAGAGCCAGTACTCGCCTTTGAAAACGACGATCGCCGGATCGGCCGATTGCACGTAAACGCCCTGCGGCAGACCGTCCGAGCCGACCTTCCCGTTGCCGTGGTCGATCATGTACTCGATGTCGACCGGATTGCACGTTGTCAGCGGCTTCGTGCTCTCGACTGCCTTAATGCACCGCGAGAGATCGTCCGCAGGACTGGGTTTCAGCTCGATGCGCGCGTTGCGGACCTCGTAGTCGATCCCCGTTTGCTCCGCCTTGTGCGGGATGTCGTTGTAGTCGAACAGCTCGGCGACCTCAAGCCGACCGCTGTTCGCGGCGAGGCCGTCGAGCGGACACCTCGCCGTCATCCACACGCCCGGTGCGCGGTCCATCGGCGGCACCTGCTTCTGGAGGGGTGAATCGGCCTCGAACACCTTCTTGCCGGTCGTGTCGAACAGCTTGACGCGCCCGTTGCGCACAAAGTCGAGCGCATGCCGATCCGACTTGCCGTCGTGACGCGTGACGCGCAGCTCAAACGCGAGAACGAGTTCGTCGCCCTTGCGCCCCGCAAGGTCCACAATCCGTACGGCGTTCAGGTTTACGCGTGCGGGGCCGGTCAGTCCGACGACCGCGCGCGCCACCTCATCCTCCGGCTGGAACCTGCCGAGGATGGCTTCCGCCCGCACCGCCAACGAGGCGGCGCAGACGAGAAACGGAACCAACACGGCATGCTTCATGAAGTCGGGTTTCATGGACTGCCTCCGTTAGCGGTCGGTGACTTCGACCTTGAAGAACGCGGACGAAGCACCGCCCATCTCGACATCGAACGACAGAGTCGTCTCCCCGGCACCGGCCTGTACCTTCGATCCCGCGACAGGCTCGTATGTTCCGTCAACAGTGCCGCTGCGCATGAGCGTGTAGTAGAGTCCGGGCCGGACGGAAGTCGTGAGATGCACGCCTGCGGCCGTCACGGCAATGGCGTCGTTGGCTTCAGGAGCCGATTCGACGAACTGCGGCGCGACGACGTCCACGCTGAGAACAGGCGTGACCGTGCCGTCCTGCGGAATGAGCGAGCCCGCGTAGTACGCGGTCGTGTCGATGACGACGTTGTCTCCGTCCTTGACGGACATTCTGACCTCGGTGACGCCAGCAGGAATGAATATCCGCGTCCCCGCGCCGGCCAGCGCCGCGTCGATCGTCGCGACCGTGCCCTCCACCGTGCCGACCTCCGTACCGTCTTCGATCGTCGGAACCTGCTGCGCGGGCGGCGTGTATTCCATCCAGTCCGCCGTTGTCGTCTCGCGGGCGAACGAGGTCGCGCGCAGGACGGGTCCGCCGCTCGTCGCGGAAGCCTTCGCCTTGTATCTGGCAAATGCCGCATCGCTCTGGTTGGGCGTGGAGACCTGGACCGTCGCACCTTCGGCGTCGTAGATCTTCATGACAAGCGCGCCGTTGGTGATCTTCTGCTTCGAGCCGCTCCAGTACGTGGCCTGATCGAAGCGGACAGTTGCGCCCGGCGCAAGAGTCATCGCCGGAATCGTGACAATGCACTTCGCGGAAGCTTCGGGGTCACCTGACTTGCAGATGTTGACCATGACGCCGGTAAGGTCCAGCGCGACTGTTTCGGAAAGATTCGTCAGCACGAAGTACTCGCCCGTGTCGCCGCCGTTGCCATCCGCCGGAACGCCGTCGAACTCGAAGAAGCGCAGGTTCTTCTCGACCCAGCTCTCGGACGGTTTCCACTGCGTCTCCTGAGTCACCGTCGTGCCGAATTCAAGCGCCACGAAATACGCGCCCATGCCGTCGCACGCGCCGTTCCACCAGTCGGCGTCAAGGAACACGTCCTGCACGAGCGTTGTGCCATCCGCCGCATAGATGCGCAGGCCGACCTGGCTGTTCGTGAGCTTGCCGCCGGCGCCAGCCATCGCGGTGCCGTCGATCGTAAGCGACGCACCAGGCATCAGGCTTGCACCTGCACCGAACACATACGTCAGAGACGGCGACGCCTCCGTGTTCTTCTTCGCGTTCCACGCGACGATCTTCACGCCTTCAAGAGAGACTTCGCCGGGAGCGATGTTCGTCAGCACGAGGAAGTCTGCCGCATCGCCGTCCGCCTTCGGCGCGGACGTCATGGCTGCGGCGAGGCGCAGGCCTTCCGCAGGCGTGCTCTGCGGCATCTCGCCCTTCACGACGATCGTCGAGAGCGCGCTCCATTCGCCCGTTTCGCCGTCCGCACGGACGCGCGCGTTAATCGTCAGGCCCTCGGGCGGCACGGCGATTCCGCCCGAGTATTCAATGGCGCCTGCGGCGGGCGTGCCGTCCGCGCCGATCGGATCGCTGCCGTCGGTCGTGTAGTAGACGGTCCCCGAACCGCTGCCGGTGAGATAGAGCATGTCCTCCGCGCCGATGGTCTGTCCGTCGGCGACCGGCGAGCCGGCGCCGTCGAGCGCGGACGGCGCGTCAATGGACGGATACCACCCGCGTCTCTGGTATTCGGGTATAAGGTACCTCAGGCGGTTGTTGATGAAGTTGATGCGGTCGTTGCAGCTGGTGAGCCAGCTCTGGCGGTTGCGTTTCGTCTCGTACTGGTAGCCCCAGCGCGCCGACTCGCAGACGATCGCGTCGTCGATCTCGGCCATGCGGGCGCGGTAGCGCGCCTCCGCCACGGGCGCGGTGAGCGCGCCGCCTTCCTTGACCATGTGCTTGTACACGAGGTCGGCGAAGACGCGGCGGTACACCGCATTGGTCATCAACTCGTAGTGGAGCAGGTTCGGGTTGAAGTTGCCGAGCGCGCGCAGGTCGCGGTTGGGGTTCGGGTGCTCCGGCGTGCCCCAGATGATCGACTTCACCTGGTTGGCGCCGCCGCCGAAGCCGAGCGAATGCTCTGCGTCGTGGCGGTTCCAGAGGAAGCCGTCCTCCTTGCCCTCGCCGTCGTTGCGGTTGCGGAAGCCGATGATGTTGTTCGCCATGCCGCTCGAGTTGACCGGCGCGTCGGAATCCTCCGTGAAATGGACCGTGAGGATGTGCTCGATGAGGTTCGTCACGTTGAGGAGGATCGGACACTCCGGATTGCGCGTGCCGTCGGGGTTGAGGCCCAGCACCTTGTTGAAGTTCGCCTCGTGTCCCGGGCCGTACCCTTCCTGCGTGGTGATGCGCCAGAGTTCGGTCCACGCGGCCGTCTCGCCCTCCACGATGCCGGTGTTGTAGCCGGGCTGCGAGGTGCGGACGACGTCGTAGTTCGCGGCCGCGCCGCCGTTGTAGCTCGCGGCGTAGTTGTCGTCCACGCGCTCCTCGGTCTGGTAGAGTCCCCAGTAGACGCCGTTGATGAAGAGGTGGTAGTAGCGGCTGCGGTTGTACGTCTTGCCCATCGCGCCCTCGGAGTCGCGCGAGAAGCACTCGTGGATGAACGTGTCGCCGTTCTCGTTGTTCGCCCAGGCGTAGTTCTGGGACGTGCGGAAGTCGAGCTTCTCGAATTCCGATGCGCCCTCGTCGCCGAACACCGGATGCTCCAGCGTGCCCATGCCGTACTCGCTGCGGAAGAAGAGGCGGAACGAATGCTTCGGGTGGACCGCGCCGCGGCTGAACGCGCCGCGGATGCGGAGTCCCGCCGGGATGGTGAACTCGTCCGTCGGATCCATCGGGTTGATCTGCTCGACCATCGTCTGGCGCTCCCAGATGCGGCCGTTGCCCGACGCGTTCACGTAGATGCCGGACGCGCCGTCGAACAGGCTCTTCGGGTCGATCACGAAGGAGACCGTGCGCGTGTTCTCGGTGAAGCCGCGCCGCAGGCGCGCGCGCGTCTCGGCGTCGCCCTGGGTGACGGCCGTGTCGAGGCCGTAGAGCATCTTCTGGCTGTTCACCGCCTCGTTGGCCGGGAAGCCGTCGGGAACGGACGCGCCCTGCGCGATCACGTCGTCGTAGAAGAGGTACGTCGCGGACGTGTCGACCTGGAGAATCGCGTCGACGTCCGGCACCGCCGCGCGCACGACCGTGGTCTTGTCGACGTGGAGCGGCCCCGTGTAGCGCTGGGTCGTCGGCGCGCCAATGGCCGGCGAGGTGCCGTCGAGCGTGTAGTAGATGACGGCCGTTTCGTTGTCGGGACAGGAGAGCGCGAGGTCGAACGCCGCGTCCTTCCACCCGTGCGGCACGCTGAAGGCCACCTTCGGCGTGAAGCCCGTACGCCCGCTGCCGGTGTTCGCCGCGCCGGGCGTGGGAGTCGGGAAGTAGACGTACAGGTCCTCGGACATGTCGTGGACAAGCTCCGCCGAGAGGTAGAACTCCGTATCGGCGATCGCGTCGTTCTCCGCCGTGATCTCGAGCGTGTTGGTGCCCTTGACGACGAGCGCCGGGTCGACCACGAACTCCTGCGCGCGCAGCGCATCGGCCGCCGGACGCGCCGCGGCTGCCGCGACGGAGGCGACGGGCGTGCCGTTGATGCGCGCCGAGAAGCCGTCGGCGTACTTGACGCGGAGGCGGAAACCGTCCGCCGCGACCGGCGTCTCGTCAAGAGTGAACTTCGTCCGCCACTCGAGCGTCTTCGACTGGCCGACCATCTCGCCCGAGACGTCCGCCGCGACCTGCGCGCCGAGCGCGCCTGCGTGGACGACACTTCCCATTCCGACGAGCTGGAACGTCTCGGCGTTGAAGTCCGTGCGGCCCTTCGCGGCGCTGAAGTCGATCACGTAGCCACCGCCTGCGTTGAAGTAGCGGACCTCCACCTCGTAGGCGCCCGCCTCGAGGTTGAACGTGGCGGTCGAGTGTCCGTAGCCGCGCGAGCCGCGGCTTTCCCAGCCCCAACTCCTGTCGAGGCGCGTGAGCTTCGCGCTGAACCCGTCGTCCGACCCGACGTCGAACGTCCAGTCGCCGCTTTCGGGAATCTGCACCGTGGCCGTCGCGACGCAGATGAAGTTGTTGCCCGAGACGCCGCCCGGGAAGGAGCCGTACAGGCTCTGGTCGAAGCTCGCCGTCGTGTTCGGGCCGACGAACGCCAGCGTCGCGGTCGTGTTCGTGACGGGATAGCCGGCCACCCAGGTGGACGGATCAAGCAGGCAGGCGTCGACGACGTCCATGTTGCCGACGTCCTTGTTGATCTTGTAGCTCACGACTGTAAAGCCGCCGGCCGCCGCGCTCATGCCGACGGGACCGTCGACCGCCGTCCAGGCGCCACTGCCGACCTTGTATTCCGCGGGCGACGTGGAGGAGACGAGCGTGCGCGAGAGGCGTCCGCGGCCGTAGGAGATGTCCTTCACGCCGCCGGGCAGCTTGATCTGCTGGACGATGTTGTCGGCCGACGCATTGGCGGAGGCGAGGAACACGGTGTGCTTGCCGGCGTCCGTCGAGATGTTCGCCTCGACGTGCGCCTCGTCCGGCGCCCAGTTCTTGCAGAGCTTGTCGCCGTCGAACCAGACGATCTTGTAGCCTTTCGCCGGGACGACGCAGGAGCCTTCGATCTGCTTCCACTTGTTCGGCGCCTTCGTCGGGTCGTTGCCCATGTACCAGCCAGTGAGGTCCACATCTTCGTCGCCGGAGTTGTAGAGCTCCACCCAGTCGAGTCCCTCGAAGCCCGTCTTCGTGCGGAGCGTGACGCCGTTCTTCGCCATCACCTCGTTGATCGTGATCGTGGCGGCGACGTTGACGGGCGTTGGACGTCCGGTCATCGGCAGAGTCATGTCGTCGTTCACGACAAACGTCATCGACGCGACGTCGAGCGCCCATCCCGCCTCCGGCGCGAACGCCACGGTCACGGCGGATCCTTGCTCCACGACGTAGCGGCCTTCTCCGTCCGGCTCCACATCGACGCCCGCCACTTTCACGGACGTCACGGTGACATGCGCCAACTCGGGCAACGTGAGCGTTTTAAAGACCACCGGCACGTCCGTATCGGCCGTGGCGGAAAGCGACGCGACGTCGCCCACGCCGGTGTAGGCCACACGTCCCGCCATCTCGGACGTGTCGCGAATCTCCAGCCAGGTCTCGTTTCCGGCGGCCAACACCGCCCCGTCCACGCTGTACCGCGCGTACGAGCGCCCCTGGTCTTTCTTGATGGAGATCACGAGTTCGACCTCTTCTCCGCATTTCGGCACCGCGCCAGCGAGCGCCACCCACACGTCACCTTCGCCGTTGGGGTTCTTGACGATGCCGCAGTAGTTCGTGACGTCGTTCTCGTCTATAAACACCGACACGCCGCAGCGGGCACCGTCTTCGATTTCCGGGAAATCGTCCGCTACGGAGAACGTGACAACCGTCGAGAACGTCAGCTGGGCGGAATCCGGCGTCTTGTGCACGGCCGGATCGAAGGCGAGGGACGCGCCCGCCGTCTCGGTGTCTACCTTCAAGAGGCTGTTCACGAGCGTTGCGTTCGTGGTTCCCATCCACGTGCCCTGGCCTTCGACGATCTTGTCCGAACCGTCGGCAGGCCAAGAAGAGAGACCGGAGATGCCGGCGTCAAACCACTCCCCCGCCCCTGCCGATGCGGCAAGGAAGAGGACGCCCGCAAGAACATATTGGCGGAAAGGTATTTTCGAGATTCTTTTTACCATGGTTTCCCCTTCCGATTTTTACCTTTCTCTGCGCTCTCTGCCTCTCTGCGCCTCTGCGTGAAACTTTACACCGACGACGTCAGTTTTCAATTGCCCTTTTATTCCTGCGGCTTGAGCGACGCACGGACCGTCCGGAGGAAGTCCGGCTTGTTGCCGCACCTCAGCTCCGCCTCGAACTCGCCGCGGTCCCCGTCAACGACAATCGAAAGCTTGTTCCATCCCTGCTGGAGCGGCAGCTCGTTGTACTCGACCTCGCGGTTGGTGCGCTTGGTCTCCTTGATCTCCTTCTCGCCGACCTTGAGGGTCGATCCGCGCGCCTTCATCCAGAGCATGAGCTTCGGCATGTCGGGCTCGATGAGCAGGTTGTCGAGCGGACGGTTGGAATAGACGTAAAATTCAAGCGTGTGCCGGCGCGGGGCGATGTTCTTGAGAACCTTGCGCGTCACGGACGGGAACATGATCCGCCCGTCCCGGAGGAAGAACGCCTCCGCCGGATCGCTCACGACCGCGCGGCACGTCACCCCCGCGTTCGCGAGCATCCGCGCAAACGACTTGTAGCCCTTCTCGGAGTTGGCGAAGTCCGTCAGCGTCTGCACGCGCACCGTCGCCGCGCCTACGCGACGCGACGCGATGACCGCGCGCGGGACCGCGCATTCGTTCTCGGTGCGGATGATTGCCGCCGTCTTCATCTCCTCGGCCCGCTTGTTCCACTCGCGCCAGTCGGTGCGGCAGGCCTCGACCTCCACCTCCGCCGAGCGGATCCACTCGCCGCCCAGCGAGAACTTCGCCGCGTCGCCGCGCTGGAGCTCGCAGAAGTAGAAGTCGCTGTTGAAGAGGCCCCTCACGAGCGGACGGTCCAGCGGAATGAACGTGGAGCGCACAAGGTGCGCGATCTCAAGTCCCTCGCCAACGATCGGCGCGACGGACGCCGCGCTCGCGGGCGTCACGCCCCACACCCATGCGTCAGCGCCCTTTTCGACGAGCCGCGCGACCTCCGCCGCCACTTCCTGCTTCAGCGGTTTCACGGCGTCCACGAACACAAGCGCCTTTGCAGGATCCGTCACCTTCTCGGCGAAGACGACGCCCTGCGCGTCAAGGACGCCCTTCAGCGCGCCCTCGCCGACGCAGACGACCTCGGCGTATTCTCGCGCCGGGCGTGCCGCCTCCACGGCGCCCTTCTCGGGCCGCACGGACCACTTGCTCCACGCAGGACCTTCCGGCGCGTTCGCGGCGCGAATCGCGTCGTACATCGGCCACGGGTCCCAGATCGGGAGCGCGGGGTCGTATCCGGGATTGAACGTGGAGGAGTACGGTCCCAACCGCTCCGGTTGCACGCCGGGGATTCCCTCGACGTACTCGCCGAAGAAAATGCCGTCCTCGAGCGTCGGCGCCGTCGTAAGGTCGCGCTTCCCGAACGGAAGCGGCTTCAGCGCGTACCACGCGATGTTGAACACGCTGCAGTACGACGCCTCGTTCGCACGCTGCGCGCAGATGATGTCGTAGCACTCCTTTGCAAGGCCCTCCATGCGTCCAAGGGCGGACGCGTAACTGCGTTCCGACCCCGCGCGCTCCGCCACCTGCTGCGGCGTGCCGTAGTACGCCATGCTGGACTCTCCGACACCCCACGGCTTGCCGATTTTGGACCAGGCCTTGTATGAATGAACCAGATCGCCGTAGTGTCCCATCGTCACGGGAAGGAGTCCCTTGCCGTCCTCCTCGCCGTCGGAGGAAATCCATGGGCGCGTCGAGTCGAGTCGGCGGCAGACGTCGCGCCAGTCCGCCCATGCCTTCTCCTGGCGCGGCATGAGGTCCGGACGGTTGAAGACGTGCAGGATCACGGGCTTGTTCTCGTTCGAGATGGACCAGCCGAACACGCACGCGTGGTTGCGGTCGCGCTTGATGAAGCGCTCGAGGTGCGTGATGGAGTTCGTCCAGAATGCGTCGCAGTCGAACTTGGGGCCGCCGTCCGACGCCCAGTTGGCAGTCTCGTCGAGAAGGCAGATGCCCATCTCGTCCGCCACGTCATGGTAGAAGCTCGGATAGACCTGCGCGTGCAGCCGCACCGCGTTTCCGTTCGCCTCCTTGATCGCCTTGAACCATGCCCACGCGTAGCGGCGCGTCATCTGCGGGATGCCCATGAAGTGCCACGAGTCGCTGCGGAACTGGATGGGCTTTCCGTTGAGCAGGTATTTGCCGCCGTCGATCGTCCACTCGCGCCAGCCGAAGCGTTCGGCCTTGCGGTCGATGAAGCTTCCGTTCTTCTCCGTAAGAGAGACGACGAGCGAATTGAGGTTCGGCGTCTCGGGCGTCCACTCGCGAAGTGTCCCTTTGACAACGGGAATGGACACCGTCATGGTCTTCGACGACCGGGCGGGCACGTCGATGCGTCCGAATGACTTACTCAGCCGTGACGGACCAAGCTCCCAGTTGGGAACGGGTGCGGAAAGGACGTCCGTACCGGCGCGGTTGATCCAGTCGCTCACGGATGCGCCGAGGTCCGCCCCGGCCGCCGCGTCGCCTGCGTTCTCCACGGTCACGTCCAGCTCAAGCGTCTCCTTCGAGACGAGCGGCTTGACGAAGACGTCAGCTACGCGCAGCTTCGGACGCGCCACGAGCGTCACGTCCTGCCAGATGCCGATGATCTCGCCGCCCCACATCGAGCCGCCGGGGATGACCCGGCGTCCGACGCCCGAACGATCTTCAAAGAGCTTCTGCCCCCTCACCCCCACCAGAAGCTCAAAAGTCTCACCTGGCTTCACGACGTCGGTGACGTCGGCCTCGAACGGCAGGAAGAGGTCGAAGTTCTGGGCAACCTTCTTCCCGTTGGCGAACACCACGCATTCGCCCGCTACCGCCTCGAAACGGACGGACACGGAACGTCCCGCCCAGTCCGCCGGAACCGCCACGGAGCGCCTGAGCCAGCCCATCTTCATGTCGCGCCACGCATCCGGATAGGACGGGAAGTCGCGATGGTCTGGTCCTTCCTGACGCCTGAGGCAGAAGTTGTTAACGTTCCAGGGGGACGGGATTCGAATCTTCACCTTGTCCCATCCATCCGCCCCCGGCGCAGGAAGTTCCGGCGGCTGTCCCTTGCCCTCCTTCCACCCGGCGGGCGGCTTGAAGCCCTGGAAATCCCACAGGCCGTTCAGGCACACGTCCGCGCGCAGCGGCTTCTCAAGTCGGTTGACGAACCCCTCGGACGGCGCGAAGCGTCCGTTGAACCGCACGCCTTCCGCCCCCGCGGCGAAGGCAAGGCACAATGCGGCCATGGTTGAAAAGAACGGTTTTGTCACTCGCTGTTTCATGTCGACAGTTTTCCTTTGGTTGTATTCTAGCACTTAACCCCTTGCCGCTGCGTGAGAATTGCGTTATTTTTTGCGTGAAAAATGCGCAAGTCGTGCTTGCGTCCGCCACGGTTTTCTGATATGATAGCGGCGTCATGGAAACAGTCATCTTCTTCGCATCCGCCACACGGCACTCGTGCCGCAATCGTGTCGCCGGCGTGCAGCGGTACTTCGCCAGCTCCGACATCCAGGTCGTGGTTGTGGAAAGCAACTACAGCCACATCAACATCAAGAAGGTCCTCGACTTCTGGCATCCCGTGGGCTGCATCGCCGAATGCGGCAGCGACATAGACGAATTCCGCCCGGAAATCTTCGGCGACATCCCCACCGTCTATCTCGACCGCGATCCCGCGCTCAGCCAGAAGATCAAGTTCTCCGTGAACGCGGACCTTGCCGCCTCCGCAGAGATCGCCGCCAAGGAGCTGCTCGCGCTCGACTACAGGGACTACGCGTTCGTCGGCTTCCCGCTGCCCCTCTTCTGGACGAAGACCCGTGAAAAGGCGTTCTGCGACGCGATCCACCTCAACGGACGACGCTGCCATGTGTTCGACGGCAAGGGGAAGACGGGTACCCGCCGCCTGACCGCCCTTCGCGCGTGGATCAAGACGCTCCCGAAGCCATGCGGGATCCTCGCCGCGTTCGACGGCACCGCGGAAGAGCTGCTCAACGCCTGCACGTTGGAGGGCATCCGCGTTCCGGAGGACTTCGCCGTACTCGGCATCGACAACAACGACGAGATCTGCGAACACACGAAGCCGACGCTCTCCAGCGTGTATCCCGACTTCGAGCATGCGGGGTTCATGTGCGGGGAACTCCTCGACCTGCAGCTGCGCAACCCGGACGCGAAAGGCGAGACGCGGACGTTCGGCATCATCGGCGTCGTCAAGCGCAAGTCCACCACCGTGGTGAAGCAGAACGACACGAAGGTGACGGCGGCCATCGAGTATATCCGCCTGCACGCGGCCGATGGAATCGGCGTGGGTGACGTGGCCGCGCAGATGTCCTGTTCGCGCCGGACCGCCGAGACGCGCTTCTCGCGTCTGGTCGGCCACACGATCCAGGACGAGATCCGCAACGTGCGGATGGCCAAGGCGTTCGCGCTCCTCCGGAATCCCCTGCAGGCGATCGAAGGCATCGCCCACCTCTGCGGATACGACTCCGACTCCACCCTGCGCTACGCCTTCAAGGCAAAGACCGGCCTCTCCATGCGCGCGTGGCGCACCCAGAACGGGATCAAGACCCACTAGCCGACAGGCAATTCGACGAGCGGTCTAGGCCACTCCTAACGGACTATGACCACGAGCCCCGTCGATGCCTTGAGGTATAGGACGCCGCGGCCGCCCTCGGTCTTGGCCGAGAGAGAGCGATTGCCGGCCAACGGATCGTAGAGGTTCCACGTCACATTTGCGGGAAGCGACGGCACGGAGAGAATCGGCATCCTCTTCGCCGCGTTTCCATCCGCTTTCGATATCGCCGAAGCGTCGATGGTAATCGAGCCAGAGGCGGAGAACGCCGTCGTCACGCTTTGCACCGCGTTCGTGCCGGTCATCTTGACGGTCGCGCCGTCGGCGAGCGTCAGGCGCGGAATCTCGTTACCCGCCGTGAGCGTGCCCGCCACCTTGAGCGTTCCGCCGCCGAGGATCGTGCCGTTGTTCACGAAGTTGCTCACCACGACCGTATTGCCGACATCGCACTTGCCGCCCTCTCCGACGCTGATTCCCCAGTCCGTTCCGTGCGAACCGTTGTACACGACGAGGTATCCGCCATTTCCGACGGCGACCGTGCCGGCGCCGAGGACTGTGGTGTTGCACATCCAGAACTTGTTCGTGCCGACGAGCGTGAGCGTGTTGCCGTTCAGCTCCAGGCGCGATTCGGCATAACTCGGCGCGAGCAGGCCGAACGTTCCGACCGCTTTCGCCGACGCATTGCCCGTCAAGATCAGCTGCACCATCTGCATTTTGCCGCTGGTGATGTCCGCGCCCGTGTTGGCGACCATGGCGTTGCCGGCGAGGCGGACGCTCGTGCTCACGTCTGGCTGGCCGTTGAAGTCGAACGTCGCGCCGCTCTTGACATCGACGAGTTGGTTCGCCCGTGGATTATCTTCCGTGATCAAGGAGTAAACGTTGCCGCCCGGCACAAGCAACCTGCTCTGCACCTTGAGCGTGCCTGCATTCACCGTATAGACGCTCTTCGAGGCATCATTGAACGGTACGGCAACGGTCTTCGCACCACGCTTCACCACGTCGCCGTTTCCGTAGTAGTTTGCGGCAATCGTGGCGTCGACCGTTCCGAGAATGTCGATCGTGCCGTTGTTGGTAATGGAGTTCGCGGTCACGCTGTGGTCTGTACGGAGCGTCGTTCCCGCGTCGACGGTGATCTTGGATGAATTGTCGTTCCATGCGGCATGGCGGAGATCGACCGCGCCATCCTCGATGACGAGCGCACCACTGCCGGAAACCTTAAGGTCGTGCGTCCAAAGCCACAACGTTCCCGCGCCCTTCTTGGTAAGGACGTGCGTGCCGAGGTCGAGCTGCCCTGCCCACAGGAAATTGTTGTTGTCGTTGTCCGAGACGATGCCGAGGTCCTCGCCCGACGCGCCGATCGTCACATTCCCCGCGAGAATAAGCCCCGTCGCCTGCCACGGGATGCCGCGCCCCACCTTCGTCGCCGATGTGCCGATGTTGAGCGCGGAACCGAGGTTGACGAAAGACCCCGGCGCATTTGAACCACCCGCCGCAACGCCGTTTCCGGCAATTACATAGATGTACCCCATGTCGTTCTGCCCGTTGAGATCGACCATGCCGCCATCCTCCACGCGCACATAGCCGATGCTGGCCTTGTTGTAGCTCTCAAACAGCCCGAACGGCCCGGTGGTTTGGCGCTGGTGCCCCACCCTGTTCGCATACGTCCCGCCCGGAACGGCGACCGCACCGGACTTCACCACGGTTCCGCCGCCGAACGAGCTTGCCGACGACGTGAACGTCACGCGCCCCGAGGCGACTTCCACGCCGCCTGCGCCGCGTATCAGGCTCGACACCGTCGCGTCGCCCGCGTAGACCGCCCGTGCGCCCGCGCCAAGCGAAACCGTCGCCACGGACGCCAGCGCCGACGGCACTTCCGTCCGGACAGTCTCGCCCAGCGCAAGTTCGCCGACCGCGACGGACACACCGCCCGCGACCGCAAGCGAATTGGTCGAAGCACCGTCGCCGCGACCGTTTTCGATGATCAGCTTTCCGATGTTCACGTTCTCGTCGAACGTCAGGACGGGATTGTTGCCCGTCACCTTCACGCGCACCGTCATCGCGGCGTCGTTCAGCGGAACGCCGCCCGTGAACTCGCTCCAGCTGCGGTTTGCGTCCAGCGTAAACTCCCGTTCCGGCGTCTCCACTGTCGCCGTCAAGCCGTAGATGCCGTATGAGGCGCCTGATGTACTCGTTGCAATGCCGATGTTGTTGTTGGAAGTATAGGTTCCGTCCGTGCGGCGCATGCGGTGACCAAGAAACAAGTCAGGTGTCGTGAGCTCGTAGGTACCCTTGATTGCCTTTCCGTAGATGACGCCGTCATTCTCCGTGAGCTCGGCGACAACGCACTTGACATACCCGTCGTCATACGCCTGGAACTCGACGACGATCGACGTCACGTCCCCCTGCGCGTTCCTCGTGATGTTTCGGTTGTAGCCATAGATTTCGTCGATGGATGGCATCATCGCAGAACCCGCAGTATGGGCTGCGAACGTTGCGTCGGCAAGGTCGTTCAGCGTGAGGGGGTGCTCCGGGTCTCCGCTCGTCCAGAGCGGCACCGCTGACGTTCGCAAAAAGCCCGAATAACCACGCAGTCCGTAGAGGTCGTAGTTGCCGCTTGATTGCTTGAGCGATATGCCTCCGTTTGCGTCCATTGCGAAGAACTGGGTGAAGCGGTCGCTGTTGCTGTTCCTGTACCGGCTGGCGTATTTCCTGACGAACACGCCGCCCGTTCCGTTCGTGAACTCGACGATGACGGCCTTCGTGTGGGCATTCACGCCGGTATTGTCCCAGATCGCGAACTGCGTGACGATCTTGTCCGCATGGCCGTTGGCATCGCGGTGGATGGCCTTTCGCACATCCATCGTCGAGGCCGGATGCGAGACCGCGCCGCTTTTGATGTATCCGGTGAACACGTAGTTTGTGATGTCGTCAAGCGTGATGCCTGGGAAGGCGAGCGTGGTGGTGGTCGTCACCATCGTGCTGGATCCCGAATTGGCCTCGTTGTACGTGCCGTACACGAGCTCGCCGCTCTCGGCCGAGTATTTGGTCGTCGCCGCCTGCACCGTAGAGGTCATCGCCACGACGCCTATTGCCGCAATCGCGGCGCGAATCATCCTTGTTTCCATGCCTTTTGCCTTTCTATTGGTAAAGATTCAGTGTGTGAACCCCTTGCTGTCGTATACTTGCTGTCGTACGCGAAACCCTTGCTGCTGTACGCGAAAAGACAACAAGCGTGCGACAACAAGATGTGCGCGGCATCTTTTTCAATGCCGTTCCATGCCTCCGCCATGTCGTTGTTTGCGAATGAGCGTTCAATGTCGTTAGCCTCCCCATGGAAGTCTGCTGGTATGTTAGCATAATCTTCCTTGGTTCGTCAATCCCGCGGGCATCTCAACAGTGCCCTCTTTGTACACATATTCATCGCTTCCCGGCGAGGTCGGAAATGATCGGTGCAAGAATGGCGGCCATGTGCGCGAAGGCCTCGTCATTCGGATGCACGCCGTCCATGGACACCTCGTCGCTCCCGTACAGGTCCTGTCCGGGCAGATAGCGGAAATTGGCATGGCGGGCCGCGACCTTCTTCGAAAGCTCCGCGAAGAGACGCGTCTTCTCCTCGTCATTGCGCGAGACGTCGGGCCTGAGCCATCCGTTCAGCACCGGCGGCGCGCCCACCAGCAGCACGGGCGTCGTGGGACGCTTGGAGCACAGTTCGTCGAAGAACGCCTCGAAGTTGTGCCTGATCAGGTCGGGCGACAGGTTGTGGTACGGATCGCACACATAGACCGCCGCGTCAAGTTCCGCCAGCATTGTCGCCGCCGCGAGGTCCAGACGCGCCCCGCCGGAGAATCCGAGGTTCACGAACGGCCTCTTCACCATGCGCTCGAGACGCGACGTGAGCGCGAGTCCGGGACGTATGTTGAACGCGCCGTGGATGATGCTCGTGCCGTAATAGACGACGGGCCTCTCCTTTCGCGGCGGAATGAGCTTCGTCTTGGAAGCGGCGTCAACGCCCAGCTTGAGAGACGCGAGCCGGTTCCTCAGCGGCAGGTAGAGACGGAAACGCCGGACTTGCTTCGGGAGCTTGCTCACAAGCTGGTATTCCACGTTCTTTCCCCAGCGGACACCATGTCCCGCCGCCGCGGCCCAGCGCCAATCCCCGCGCGCCGCGTCGAACACGTACAGGTCGGTTCCGACGAAGGCGCTGCTGTTGAAGTTGTTCTCGCCGAAACCATGTTTCGCGAACGCCGTCCGCACGGCGACCGACGTCGTGTCGCTTTCGAACTCAAAGGACTCGCCGGTTGACGAAATGCCGTTTCCCCACACGCGCGGCAAGTCCTTTGCAAAGCGCTTCGGGATGCGGTCGAACGGCAGTTCCGTGTCGCTCCAGCCGCGCCCTTCCACGTCCTTGCCGCCGATGTCGATCCACGTGCATCCAGCACCTGTGCCCGCCTTCGGTGGCGTCGCCGCACACGCCGCCACTAGGCATGTTGCCGCCACTGCTATCTGTGTTCTCATGTTCATTGTCAGACTTCCTTTCTTGCTTTATTAAGTATTGCGCACTACTTGACGGGCCGCAAGACCGTCCGGAAGCGATGCGCCTTTCCCTTCGGCGCCTTCACGAAAACGGTCGTCGCGGGACGGACCATCGGCACCAGGTACTCACGACCCACGAACCATCCGGCCATCGAAGGCTTGAGGCGGCCCGTGACCGCCTCCGCCCGCTCGCCGCCGTCACCGCCGATCTCCATCTCAAGCACGTACTTCTTCCCCGCGCCGTAGTCCGCCCGCACGCGCCTGCCGTCCGCAGAGACGACGACGTTCGTGGTATCGAGCTGGAAGAGGAGCGTGTAGTCGTGTTCCCTGCCGTCGGCGGATTCCGCCACGTCGCAGATGGTGATCACGTCGCGCTTCTTGTCGAACGTGATCTCGCGGCGCTGCTTCGCGAGCTTCTGGCGCTTCGGACCGAACTCCTGGTCATAGACGCCAAAGGCGAAGTCCTCGTCCTTGGTCGAACGCCAGCCGGCGTCGATGGGCGCGGTGACGCGTTTCGGTCCCGAACGGTTCTGCGCAAGGCCATCGACGAGCAGCGTGTTGTGGTCGTAGCCCGAAAGGCCGTAGCCCCTTCTTCTGGAAGCCTCGTACTGTCCACCGCCGTCGTCGAACACAAGGCACTCGTTCCCCTTCCACAGCACGAAGGATAGCTTGTCCTGATGCCAATGCCCCATTCCGAGCGGCCCGACATCAAACGCAAGGTACGTCGCGTCGGACGTCCAGTCCGTGCGCATCGCGGCGAATCCCGAATACGGCAGATAGCGCGACGCCGTCTCGCCCTTCGGCGGCTCGCCCTCGCGCCCGTTGGTGACGAGCCACAGGAAGTCGCGCCGCTCCGGGAAT
>Ga0310695_10002401_pt1 | contig 39731 bp, 30 predicted proteins | sample RumenRJG_04DNA_FD_203882 | JGI IMG/M metagenome (GOLD analysis project Ga0310695, IMG submission 203882) | Bovine rumen microbial communities from Lethbridge, Alberta, Canada - RJG_04 (v2) (version 2) | ecosystem: Host-associated > Mammals > Digestive system > Stomach > Rumen | place: Canada...
TAAGTCAAATCCCTCTTCGACGAATCTCCGAGGAAGATGCTTCGTTCGACTTGCATGTGTTAGGCACGCCGCCAGCGTTCATCCTGAGCCAGGATCAAACTCTCAATAAATGGTATCTAAACATCCTTTCGGATGCTTAAATCTTATTGAAGCTTACTAGCTCTCAAAAGAATTTTTTAAGTCATTTCTGACTTTTAAGAACCCTTTTCTTTGGTGCTTATTTAGCATAAGCTGTTCTTACATTGTTCAATTTTCAAGGTACATCCTTGCCCCGCCTCATCGGCGACAGCTTGGTTATTCTAGCACAGCGTTTCCATCTTGTCAACAGTTTTTTCAAATTCTTTCGAATTTATTTATCGCTGTTTTCCTGGATTGAAACAACCGGGAACTCCCGAGTGCTCGTGTAATATAGCACTTTCGAGAGTCATTTGTCAACACTTTTTTTGCGATTTTTCCAGGTTTTTTTTACGCCCCAAATCTTGTGGTTTTAACCCTCTGTCCGTCCCAAAATAAGGGACGCTCCCCGGCTGAAGAGCGCCCCTTCTATACAAGATGAACAAGACGGCAGAGCGTCTATTTGAAGATCTCACCGATGTATGGCAGTTTCCGTTTGCGGCCGTTAGCCACGTTGCTGATGCCCTGAAAGATCATGTAAAGTCTGGCCAGCGTCACAAGCCACCCGACACCCAGCATGGAGCCGGCGATGTCGCCCAGGATGCCGGCCACGAAGAGGTTCAGGCCCTGCTTTGCGTGGAAGGAGGCAAACTGATCGTCCTTGGCAAAGAGCATGGGCACCAGGAAAAGACCGCTGATGTATGACATTCCCGCCAGGAGCTTGCTCTGATCGGCACTCTGCACCGCGCTCTTCAAGGTCTCCTTATACCTATTTGCGTCCGTGCTCCTGGAGGTATTCGTAAAATTTCGGGCCTGTTCCTCCTTCGCCTTCTGGCGCTGGGCATACTCGGTTTCGGCCCACTTGCGGTTGTTCTCCTGCTGGCGTTTGCGCTGCTCGTCCAGCTGCTGGCGGAGAAAGTCGCTGTCAAACTGTCTGTACTTGCGCTGACTGCCCGCGGAAGTGTTCTCCTTTGCCGCAGCCTGTGCAGCCTGGCCGGAGCTTTTCTGCTCTCTGGCCGCTTCGTCGTAGCCGCAGGCGAGGCACTTGGTCTGACCGTCGGGAATATAGGCGCCGCAGGATGTGCAGTATCCCATCGTTGCCGCCTCCAATCGATTTGAATGTCTGTATTATACGGCATGTTTGTGAACAATTCAACATCCTTTCCGCAAAAGCGGAGAGGATGTTGATAAAGTCTGCGTCTCAAGCGCAGAAGCGGTGCTTGCCGATGCTGACGATCAGGGGCCTCGACCAGATCCATTTGCTCGTGGCGGTGGCGGGATTGAAATAGTAGATGGCGCCGTAGCTGGGATCCCAGCCGTTCATGGCGTCCCGGGCTGCGCGGTAGGCGCTCTCGGCCACGGGCTCATTGAACTGCCCGTCGTCCAGGCAGGAGAAGGCGCCGGGCTGGTAGATGACGCCGGAGATGGAGTTGGGAAAGGAGGGGTGCTCCACCCGGTTGAGAACCACCGCGCCCACGGCTACCTGGCCCTCATAGGGCTCACCCCGGGCCTCGGCGGAGATGAGCCGCGCCAGCAGATCCAGGCTGCCGTCACTTCCGCCCCCGCCGCCGCCATTCCCTGTGGGCGTCATGCCCAGGGCTGCGAGAGTCAGATCTCCCACCTGGCCGTCCGCCTGCAGGCCGTTCTTCTGCTGAAACCAGCGCACGGCCTTCTCCGTCTGGCTGCCGTAGACCCCGTCCACGCTGCCGCTGTAATAGCCCCAGTTTTTAAGCCGGGTCTGGATCTCGGTCACCGTGGGGCCGCTGGAGCCCTTCTTATATAAGTCTGCCGACGCATGCTGGGCCAGGGCGATGATGAAGATGTTCACCGCAAAAATGACCGCCAGCGCCAGCACCAGAATTTTCTTCTCTCTGCTCATGGCAAAACCCCCACAGACTTTTTGTTTAGTCTGTGGGGGCTTTTCACTTTCATGTGTGGAAAAGTCTGTATATCAGCTGCGGTTCTTGATCTCGTCCAGGATCTTGGCGGAGAAGTCCTCCAGGCTCATGGCGCCCAGATCCTCGCCGGTGCGGGTGCGGACGGCGACCATGCCGCTCTCCGCCTCGCGGTCGCCCACCACCAGCATATAGGGCAGCTTCTGCATCTGCGCCTCGCGGATCTTGTAGCCGATCTTCTCGTTTCTCAGATCGGTCTCCACGCGCACGCCCTGCTCACTGAGTTTGGCGGCCACGCTCTTGGCGTAGTCCGCAGCGCGGTCGGTAATGGGCATGACCTTGACCTGCACGGGGCTGAGCCACACGGGGAAGGCGCCGGCATAGTGCTCGGTGATGATGCCGATGAAGCGCTCGATGGAGCCGAAGACCACGCGGTGGATCATGACGGGGACATGGTCCTCGCCGTCGGCGCCCACATAGGTCAGGTTGAAGCGCCCGGGCAGCTGGTAGTCCAGCTGGATGGTGCCGCACTGCCAGGTGCGTCCCAGGGAATCCTGGAGGTGGAAGTCGAGCTTCGGGCCGTAGAAGGCGCCGTCGCCCGGGTTGATGGTGTACTCCTTGCCGATGCTGGTGATGGCGTCGGCCAGGGCGGCGGTGGCAATGTCCCAGTCCTCCACGGAGCCGATATGGTCCTCGGGCATGGTGGACAGCTCGATCTTGTAGGGCAGACCGAAGAGCTGATAGACCTCGTCAAAGAGCTGGGCGATGCGGATAACCTCGTCCTTGATCTGCTCCTTGGCCAGCAGGATGTGGGCGTCATCCTGGGTGAAGGCGCGGACGCGGAACATGCCGTGCAGGGCGCCGGAGAGCTCATGCCGGTGGACGTTGCCCAGCTCTGCGCAGCGCATGGGCAGGTCGCGGTAGGAGTGGGGCTCCAGATCGTAGACCAGGATGGTGCCGGGGCAGTTCATGGGCTTGATGGCGAAGTCCTCACCGTCGATGACGGTGGTGTACATGTTGTCCTTGTAGTGGTCCCAGTGGCCGGAGGTCTCCCACAGGGTGCGGCGCATGATCTGGGGCGTGCTGATCTCCACATAGTCCCACTTCTTGTGGACCTGGCGCCAGTAGTCGATGAGGGTGTTGCGCAGGACCATGCCGTTGGGCAGGTAGAAGGGGAAGCCGGGGGCCTCGTCCCGGAAGGCAAACAGGCCGAGCTCGCGGCCCAGCTTGCGGTGGTCGCGCTTCTTGGCCTCTTCCAGCTTGACCAGGTACTCGTCCAGCTCCTGCTGGGTGCGGAAGGCCACACCGTTGATACGGGTGAGCATCTTGTTGCTGCTGTCGTCCTTCCAGTAAGCGCCGGACTGCTGGGTGACCTTGAAGGCCTTCAGGGCCTTGGTGTAGCAGATGTGGGGTCCGAGGCACATGTCCACGTACTCGCCCTGCTGGAAGAAGCTGAACTCACTCTCGTCGGCCAGGTCGTCCATGTGCTCCACCTTGTAGCTCGCACCGCGCTCGGCCATGAACTGCTTGGCCTCCTCGCGCGGGAGGGTGAAGACCTTGAAGGGCAGATTCTCCTTGGTGATCTTCTTCATTTCCTTCTCGATTGCCTCGAGATCCTCGTTGGTCAGCTTGGTCTCTCCCAGGTCGACATCGTAGTAGAAGCCGTTCTGGGTGGCCGGACCGAAGGCGAACTGTGCCTCCGGGAACAGGCGCTTGATGGCCTGGGCCATGATGTGGGCCGCGGAGTGGCGCAGAACGTGCAGTTCTTCCTCTTCCGGGCACTCGGCCACATGGCCGTCTTTGTAAATGATCTTCATGGTTCTATCCTCCAATTAATAATTAACATGGTCAATTGTAAACACGATACATGTCCGAACGTTTTCCCCGAAGAGAAATCAAATCGTTTTTGACGGGGCTTTGCCTCGTCAAAAACTCCCTGAGCCGAGCCGTGCGAGGCCTCGCGCCGACCAAATGCGGCGTGTCACGTGCCGCCGCATGCGATAAGCGCGAGTATCTCGATGGAAAGCCGAGCTTTCCATCGAAAAGAAAAAGCACCCTCAGCCTTTCGGCCAAGGGTGCATTGCAAATACACGGTTCCACCTTGGGATTTCACTCATTTTCGTCCGTAACGGGGACACACGGGGCGGCATTTCCTCCGCCCGGCTCGGGAGTGGTGGTGCAGATCGCATTTGTGGGGCAGCTTGCAGCCGTGGGCTTCCCTCTCTGAACACGCCGTCGATCCGCTTTCTCCGTCAGCGCCTTTGACTTATAGCATCATAGCACCGTCAAAAGTGCCTGTCAATTGTTTTTTACAGGTCCAGCTTCATAAAAATGGTGCTCTCCACCGGGCTGTCGTTATAGCAGGGGATCTCATAAAAGCCGTACTTGTGATAGAGCGCGATGGCAGCCGTGAGCTGCGGCAGGGTATCCAGCAGCATGGCCTTGTACCCGATCTCCCGCGCGTCCGCGATCACCCGCTCCAGCAGCACCCGGCTCAGCCCGCGTCTGCGGAAGGCCGGGCGGACGTACATGCGCTTGAGCTCACAGTTTTCCGCATCCAGTCGGCGCAGGCCCACGCAGCCCAGCACCGTCTCCCCGTCCAGGGCGATGTACAGCCGTCCGTCGGGCAGGCCGTACTTGTGCTCCAGGTGCTTGAGTTCATCGTCATAGTTCTGGATGGTGAGATACTGCTGAAACGTAGGGTCCGTCTCCACCAGCATCCGGGTATACTCTCCGAACAGCTCCCCGATCTCCTTCTGATAGGAATAGGCGGGTCTGAGTTCCACGGCCATTTTGATCCCTCCCTTTTTCTTGATGATAGCACGGTTCCTCCCTCCCCGCAAGCATGGATTCTTCTCCTTTACAACCAAAAAATCTCTGGCCAAATCCCGATCGGGGCGATATAATGGCCCTCGAAAAACCGATTTCCGAGGTGCGCCATGTTCTCTCTTCTGCTGGCTATCATCTATCTGTCCTTCATCAGTCTCGGCCTGCCGGACTCCCTGCTGGGCTCCGCCTGGCCGGTCATGCGTGCGGAGCTTGCCGCGCCGCTGTCCTTTGCGGGCGTGATCTCCATGATCATCGCCTCCGGCACCATCGTCTCCAGTCTTCTGTCCGAGCGGCTGACGCGCCGCCTGGGCACGGGCCTCGTGACGGCGGGCAGCGTCGCGCTCACCGCGGCGGCGCTCTTCGGCTTTTCCGTCTCGCCCTCGCTTGCGGCTCTCTGCCTCTGGGCGGTGCCCTACGGTCTCGGCGCCGGGGCCATCGACGCCGCTCTCAACAACTATGTGGCTCTGCATTACAGCTCCCGTCACATGAGCTGGCTGCACTGCTTCTGGGGCGTGGGCGCCTCCATCAGCCCCTACATCATGGCCGCCGCCCTGTCTCGTACCGGGCAGTGGCAGCTGGGCTACCGCGCGGTTTCGCTGATTCAGATCGTACTGACGGTTCTGCTCTTTCTCTCCCTGCCCCTCTGGCGGAAAACCGCCGCCGGGGAGCCCGCCGGGGATAACGCCCCCCTCCTGGGGCTGCGGGGCGCGGTGCGCATCCCGGGCGTGCCGAACATTCTGCTGGCCTTCTTTGCCTACTGCGGCGCTGAGACCACCGCCGGTCTCTGGGCCAGCAGCTACCTGGCCGGGGTGCGCGGCGTGGCGCCCGGGACTGCCGCGGGTTTTGCCTCCCTGTTTTATCTTGGCATCACCTTCGGCCGCTTTCTCAACGGCTTTGTGGCCGACCGCCTGGGAGATCGGCGCATGATCCGCATCGGGGCACTGGTCATGGGGGCAGGCACGCTGCTGATCCTGCTGCCGCTGCCCTCCCCTCTCCCCGCGCTGGCGGGGCTGCTGATCTTCGGGCTGGGCTGCGCCCCGGTCTATCCCTCTATCATTCACGCCACCCCCTTAAACTTCGGCGCGGAGAATTCCCAGGCCATCATCGGCGTACAGATGGCCTCGGCCTATGTGGGCACCACCTTCATGCCGCCCCTCTTCGGACTTCTGGCCAACGCGATTTCCCTGCGGCTTTTCCCGCTGTTTCTCGCGGCGCTGCTTTTGCTGCTGGCAGTCATGACGGAGAAGCTCAATCGTCTGAAAGCACAATAAAAGGATTCCCCGTACTCTGTTTCAAGGGTACGGGAGTCGACCTGCCCTGCGGGGCAGGCCACCTCGGGTTGCAAGGCGCCCCCGGCGCCTTGCCAAGAGCCCTCGGGTTCGACTCCCGCCACGGGTTATTCCAAAAGAAAGAACCGCCCTGACGGACGGTTCTTTCTTTTGGAGCAGGGTACGGGAGTCGAACCCGCCTAGCCAGCTTGGGAAGCTGGAGTAATACCGATATACCAACCCTGCATGCCTGCGTATTATAACACAGGCTTTCCCAAAACGCAAGCAAAAAGGAAGCGCAAAATGCGCTTCCTTTTCAGAAAAGTTATACGATGCGTCTGGCTTCATAGCCGCGGTCGGCATAATGGCCGGCCAGCTCCGTGATCACAACGCCGGTGGCGGAGTTCTGAGCATGGACGAACATGCCGTTGCCGATGTAGATACCGGCGTGGCCGATGTAGCTGGAGCCGGAGTAGAAGCAGAGGATGTCCCCGGGCTGCAGCTCGTCGGCGCTGACAGGCACGCCGTTGCGGGCCTGATCCTGGGCCACGCGGTTGATGTTGTAGCCAAAGTACTGGTAGGTGTAGTATACCAGACCCGAGCAGTCAAAGCCGGTGGAGGGATCCTTGCCGCCCCAGGAGTAGTTGCAGCCCACATACTGCAGGGCAAACTGGGCGATCTGCTGGCCCTTTTCGTAGCTGCTGCCGCTGAGGCCGTCGCTCTGGGCGGGGCTGCTGGCTGTGCTGCTGCCGGCAGTGCCGCCTTGATTGGTGTAGCTGCCGCCGGTCACGGTGTTGCCCGCGATGGTGAGGCTGCCCTCCTTGACATACTGGCTGTAGATGTAGCCCTCCTGCCCGTTGCAGGTGACGGCCGTCCAATCGCCGGATACACCCTTGATGGTCACCTGGTTGCCGTAGTACAGCTCGCCCAGGATCTTGGCGGACATAGAGGCTCCCGCGCGCATACGCACGTTGTTGCCGGAGACATAGCCGGTCTTTTCCTCCACCGCGACCACGGGTGTGGGCGTCGGGGTCGGGGCGGGCATCGGCGTCGGCGTTGATACCGGCGTCACGCTGCCCGGCTGGGGCGCCTGGGTCTGCGTGCTGTAGGAAGTAATGAGCACATAGTTGGAGTGGACGTAGCCAAACACCCCATCAATGAGGCAGGCGGTCCAGTCCCCGTATGTACCGGTCACCGTCAGCGCCTGGCCGTAGTCATAGCTGTCGATGATCTGGAAGTTGGTGCCGGGTCCGGTGCGGAAGCGCACATAGTTGCCGGTGATCTGCCCCTGGCCCAGAGAACTGACTGCCTGGCTGACAGGCATGGCGCTGGGCGCGGGGTTGGCGCTGACTGCGGGCGCGGCGGAGGCAGACGGCGAGGGGGTGGGTGTGGTCCCGTCTCCCCGGGCCCAGGCGGGCGCCTGGTCGTCCACATTCCAATCGGAGTCGCTGCCATAGGGATCTCCGACTACAGCGGGCGCTGCGGTGGGCTTGGGCGTCGCGGAGGGCGTCTGCGCGGCCGGGGTTTCGGCCGTGCCGCCGACGGTGACATACGCCTCATAGACGTAGCCCATGGTGCCGTCGATCACACAGCAGGCCCAGCTGCCGCTGGTGCCCACCACGGTGAGCGCTTTGCCCCGGTTGTATTCTCCCAGGATGGAGTAGTCCGAACCGGGTCCGCTGCGAAAACGCACATACATGGCGTTGACGATGCCCGCCTCCCCCTCGGCGGCAGTGACCGCCTGGGGCTGTGTCTGGGTCTGTTGGGGCTGCGTTTGCTGCGGCGTCTCTGTCTGGGGCTGCTGCGGCGTCTGGGGTGCGGAACCCGTGTCCCCGTCTCCCCTTGCCCAGTCGGGCATATCTTCCTCCTCAAAGGCCAGATACGCCGAGGACATGAAGCCGGTCTCTCCGTCGACCTCGATGGCGTACCACGCGCCGTTGGAGCGGTCGGTCACATTGACCCGGGTTCCCCAATCCAGACAATCGACGATACGGTAGTTGGTGCCAGGGCCGGCGCGGAGGTTAACCTCGCTGCCGGTGATGACAGCGCTCTCCGCCCAGGCGGGAACGTGCATCAGTGAGCCGATCGCCAATGCCGCCGCAAGCGTCCTGAAACAATTCTTTCGCATGCGAAATCGGTCCTTTTCTGGTTTTATCTGGAGGCAAGCGCCCTTTCCAGCCACACGGCCGCCACATCGATCGCGCTGTACAGGCTGTCCTTTTCCGCCTTCTTCACGATTCTGTCGCGGGACTTGATGCCCGAATCCGTGAGCTGCAGCTGAACGGACACCTTGGTGGCGACGTCGAGATCTTTCACCTTCTTGGTGTCCAGAATCTGCATCATGATGATATACTTGTCCGCAAAACTGCCGTAATAAATGATGTTGTCTTTCCTTTGGAGAGGATGTCCCTTATACTCCAATACCTTAGCCAATCAAAACACCTCCAGATTGTGTAATCGAATTGTAACTCAAAATAACTGTTTTGTCAATTCCAAATGATGCCATCGGGAAATTCGGCTGAAATCCGCACTTTTCCGGCCGTATCAGCCGGCGAAGGGATCGCCGCCGGCGAAGCCGCCTCCGCCGTAGTCGTAGGTGCCGCCGTAGGCGTCACCGTTGCTGACGCCCACGCCGCCGTAGTAGTCGTTTCCGTTGTAGGCGGGCGTGTCATACAGGCCGAAGATGCCGGTGTTGCCGCCCAGCTGCGGATAGGGGAAGGAGACATACTCCAGCCCGTCGTGGATGGGGGCCATGACCTTGCGCCAGAGCTGGGAGGCCGGGTTGCCGCCGATGTGGATGATCTCGGGAATGTCATAGCCGGTCCAGACCGCGGCCACATAATAGGGCGTGCAGCCGACAAACCAGCGGTCCTTGTAGTCGCCGGAGGTGCCGGTCTTGCCCGCCACGGGCACGGTCCAGAGGGCTGCCTCGGAGCCGGTGCCGTGTTCAACGCCGTTCTGCATCATGTAAGTCATGACGTAGGCGGTGTTGGGCTTGAAGGCCTGGATGGTGTTGGGGGAATTGTCGATGACCACGTTGCCCTCGCTGTCGGTCATCATGGAGTAGCTGCGGCCGTAGGTGAAGATGCCGTCATTGACAAAGGCGCAGTAGGCCTGGGCCATCTCCCGCACGGTGATGCCCACGGTCAGCTGACCCAGGGCCATGGGGGCGTAGTCGCAGTCGGCGGGGACAAGGCTGGTCACACCCAGGCGTGTGGTCAGATAGTCGTAGGAGGTCTGCGGGCCCATGGGCAGCTTGTCCACGATCTGTGCCGCCACGGTGTTCAGGGAGTACTGCAGCGCGCTGTAGATGGAGACCAGACCGAAGTTCTGGCCGCCGTCGTTCTGGGGGAACCAGCTGGTGCCCTTGAGGGAGACGTCCATGGAGTCCATGACCAGGGTGTCCGGCGTGATCAGCCCCAGGTCCACCGCCGGGCCGTAGGAGGCGATGGGCTTGATGGAGGAGCCGGGCGAGCGGTAGGTGCCCGTGGCGCGGTTGAGGCCGAAGTTGATGGTCTTCTCCCCCACGCCGCCGGAGATGCCCAGGATGCGCCCGTCATAGGGGTTCATCACCACGATGGAGCTCTGCAGCTGCTGCTGGCTGTTGGTGTAGGGGATGGCGTTGAGATTGGTGTAGACCGCGTCGATGCTGGCCTGGACGTTGGTGTCCAGGCAGCTGTAGATCTGATAGCCGCCGTTATAGAGCAGGGACCTGGCGGTATCCCGGCTGATGCCCTTGAGCTTCATCAGGTCGGAGGTGACGTCGTCGATGACCATCTCCGTGTAGTAGGACATGATCTCCTGGGTGTACTCCTCCCCGGGAGAGTGGGTGAAGGCCAGCTCCTCCTCCACGGCCTCGCGGTACTGGGGATAGCTGATATAGCCCTGCTCGTACATCTCGCGCAGGATGGTCTCCTGCCGGTCCTTGTTGTTCTTTTCGTTGTAGAAGGGGTCGTAATAGGTGGGCTTGTTGGTGATGCCCACGATGGAGGCACACTCGGCCATGGTCAGATCCGCCACATCCTTGCCGAAGTAGGTCTGCGCCGCGGTCTGAACGCCCCAGCAGCCCTCACCGAAGTAGACGGCGTTGAGGTACCACTCCATGATCTCCTGCTTGTCGTACTTCTTCTCCAGCTCCAGCGCGCCGAAGATCTCCGTCAGCTTGCGCTGGATGGTGACCTCGTCCTCACCGGTCAGGTTCTTGATCAGCTGCTGGGTGATGGTGGAGCCGCCGTAGCTGGTCTCCATGCGGGCGAACATCTCCACGAAGGCGCCGGCGGTGCGGTACCAGTCCACGCCCTTGTGGTTGTAGAAGCGCTTGTCCTCGATGGCCACCAGCGCTTTTTCCATATACCAGGGGATATCCTCGTAATCCACCCAGACGCGCTTCTCCTGGCCGGAGAGCTTGACCAGCTCCCGCCACTCGCCCGCCGCGTCCTGATACCAGATGGTGCTGGACTCGTTGAGCTTGAAATCCTCCAGGGAGAGGTCCAGGTTCGGGGTGAGACAGGTCTTGACATAATAGGCAAAGACGCAGGCAAACATCATGCCCGTCAGCAGCACCACCAGCAGCACGGTGCCGATGATCTTGAACACGGTGCTGACGGTGCCGGCGGCCACGTCGACGCCGAAGCCCACGGCCTTGCCCATGATGCGCAGGCCCTTTTTGCCCACGCTGTCCGCGGCCTTTGCCTCTTTTTTGCGCTGAACCTGTGGGTTTTGCTTATCTTGATCCTTCATTGAAACGCGAAACGCCTCCTTCACGGAAGACAAAATGGCGGCGCCGAAGGGCGCAGTCCAGTTATTTTATACCTATACAAAGTAATATTATACCACAGCCCGACCGTTTTCGGTAGAGGAAATGTAAACTTTTTCTTCAAACGCGTTTTCGTACCGCGGTGTGCATAATCTCCCGCTTTCCGTGCCATACTTTCAGCAGCATCAAAAGAGGAGCTGAGCCCATGCTGCGGAAAATCAAGAGCGTTTTGCTGCTGTGCCTGATGGCGGGCGCGGCCATGGCGGTAAACGGCGCCTGGCACAGCATCCACCGGGGCCAGGCCGCGGCGGCGTTGCCGGCGGAGCTGACCGTGCGCTTTGCCGGGCGGGAGGACGCGGCCTACATCCTGCGGGATCTGGGCGGCTATGTGGCCGTATACGAGGGGCGGAAGGCCCGGGATCCCGCCGAGGTCACCGCCATCGAGACCGCCTGCCTCCGCGCCTCCGACCGGCGCCTGCTGAAGGAGGGCATCCCCGCCGCCGACAGCCGGGAGCTGCTGGGCCTTCTGGAGGATCTGGGCTCCTGAAAAGGACGGTGTGAAACCCTTGTAACTCTTGATTTCTTCCTGCTTATGGTATACAATAGAAGCAACCAGACAGGAGGTGCCGCTATGAGCGAGGAATTTGGCAGCGATTTCATCACAATCGTGGACGACGACGGGCAGGAGTTTGAGCTGGAAGTGCTCGACACCATGGATTACAAGGACCAGACCTTTGTGGCTTTTCTCCCTGCCAACATGGATGAAAACGACCCCGACTACGGCATCATCATTCTGCGCTCGGTGCTGGACGAAAACGGGGACGAACTGTTTGAATCCATCGATGACGACGATGAGCTGCAGGATGTCTACGATCATTTCGCCGTCCTTCTCTTTGACGACGAGGAAGAGGAATAAGCACGCTTGATCCGCATAAGCTGAATGTGGTAAGAGAAACGCCCTGCTGTGTGCGTGTCGTCTTTTTTAAGACCTTTGGCCCATTAAACCCACATCTCTTATAAGGGATGCCGATTTGAATCTGCGGATTGCAGGCCTCCCGGACTACCGGACGTTGGAAGCAGCGAAACAGAACTTAGGCGACCCACCTGCCCATGTGTGCAGGTTATAATTGGGCCAGCACGGCATAAGCGGGGTCTTCCCCCGGGGCAACCCGGGGGAAGTTTTTTTCGCGGTTTTGACCGGGAGCGCTTTCGCGCCCCCGGTTTTTTTCAGGCTTCGCGGTCCTCGCCCGCGGCGGTGAAAGCCTCGGTCATCCCCCGTGGCGTCCGCTCATAGATCACCCGGTCCGGGGCGGGCGCCTCCACCGGGGCGGCGGAGTTGACCGCGGTGACGGTCAGCTCCAGGCGCAGGCTCTCCACGCTCAGGCTCCGCAGCAGCGGCCACTCGCTGTCGCTCAGGACCGCGCGGGCCGGCGCCGTCAGATCCGCCTCCAGTCTTGTAGGCAGATAGCTCTTCTGATCCAGCCACACCGTGACTTGCAGCTCTCCCTCCATGCGCGCCGAGAGCAGGCTGCCCGGGATCCGGGCCGTCAGGCAGATGGTCTCCCCGTCCTCCCGGGCCTCTTCCCGGCTTACCAGCTCCGCGCTCTCCCCCAGCAGACCCAGCAGGCTCGCGGGGTCCAGCTCCGCGGAGAGGGCCTTCTGCTCGAGCGGCATGCGGATCCAGAGCGGCTCCTTGCCCGGGGTAACGCCCGCATAGAGGCAGAGTCCGTCCTCTTCCGCCAGCAGACGCAGCGGGGCACGGAGTGTCAGCAGCTCGCCCAGGTCCAGACTCCCCTCCAGCCACAGGCCCAGGGGCTCGGTGACCCAGTCGCCCTCCCCGGCGGCGTGGAGGCGCAGCGGCTCGCCGGAGAGTGCGCCGTCTCCTTCCAGCGTGAGCGCAAAGCTCAGACTTTGAACCGTTTCCAGTGCCTTTGCCGCGCGGCTGACGATCAGCATGGTGCCGAGGTTGGAGCCGCAGCCCGCAAGGGTCAGCGTGAGCAGCAGGCACAGCAGCAGTGCGATGGCTTTAACGTTTCCTTTCTTCACGGTTCATCCATCCTTTCTCGCGATGTATTCCATGATTTTTTGACGCCTCCCGCGGGCATTTGTTCCCCGGGCCTATCCCCTTCCCTCTATGGATATGCGCCTCTTCCGTCCGATATGCTGTCCGTAAGAAAACCCCGGGCTTCCGCCCGGGGTTTTCTTTATGTATATTAAATTATGTTAACTATTTTCTGTTTACTTTATTCTGTAAATGATATTCTGTTAATTGTTTTCCGTCTACTCTTTTATGTCATCTCAGTCTGGTGAAGCCCACGGGGCGGATCTGCATCACATGGCAGCTGCCCGGGCCGAAGACGGCCTCCAGCCTCTCCCGGAATTCGTCCAGCAGATCGTCCGGCACGAAGGCCTGCACCGTGCCGCCGAAGCCGCCGCCGTGGATACGGCTGGCGCCGCGCTCGCCCAGCACGCTCTCGCACAGGGCCAGGGCCACGCCGGCGGCCTGCTCCGCGGTGCTGCCGGTGACCAGCACGTTCTGCAGGTACATCCAGGAGGAGCGCCCCGACTCCCGCACCAGGCGGAGGAAAGCGGGAAAGTCGCCGTCTCTCAGGGCCGCGGTGCTCTGCTCCACGCGGCGGTTCTCATTGAAGATGTGCACCGCGCGCAGCACGCCCCGGTCTCCCGCGGCCTGGCGCAGCTCGGGAATCCGGGCGTAAAACTCACTCTCGTCCACATCCCGCAGGGCCTCCTTGCCGAAGACGGCGCTGACGGCCTTCAGCTCGCCGGGGATGGCGGCGTATTCGTGGGTGAGGCTGGCGTGGTCGGACTTGACGTCCACCATGCACAGGCTGAAGCCCTGCGCGGCCAGGTCGAAGTCCACGGGGGTGACCTGGGGCGCGGCGGGATCGGCAAAATCGATGGCGATGACGCCGCCCCAGGCGGAGGCCATCTGGTCCATCAGGCCGCAGGGCTTCATAAACCAGCGATTTTCCGCCTGCTGGCCCATGATGGCAAGGTCCGTTGCCTTCAGCGCGTCGCCGCAGAAGAGGGAGTTGACCACCGCGCCGATGAGCACCTCAAAGGCGGCGGAGGAGGACAGGCCGCTCCCCTGGGGGACGTTGGAGACGATGCAGGCGTCAAAGCCGGAGACGGGGTAGCCGTATCCGGCGGCCAGGGCGCAGATGCCCCGCACCAGGGCGGCGGTGGTGCCGCGCTCCGCCGCCTGCGGCTCCAGCAGCTCCAGGTCCACCGAGAAGGGGTCAAAGCCCTCGGAGGCGATGTACACGGTGTTGGTGCCGTTGGGGGCGGCGGCGGCCAGCATGTCCATGTTCACCGAGGCCGCCAGCACCTTGCCGTGCTGGTGGTCGGTGTGGTTGCCGCTGATCTCCGTGCGGCCGGGTGCGGACCAGACGCCGGGCTCCGCCGCGCCGTACAGGCTGTGAAAGCGCTCGATGAGCGCGTCGATTCTATCTGACATGATCGTTTCCTCCCACGGTCTTTTTTGTTTGAGCATACCGCGGCAAAGCCCGCCTTGTCAACCGGTATTTTCCATGCCGCCGCGTTGCAATGGCGCCGCGCCTGTGCTATGCTGGGGTGAGAAAGGGGGCGCGCCTGTGATCTTTGTCCGCCCGGATTTCTATGACGGCTTTCAATGCATTGCCTCCCGCTGCCGCCACAGCTGCTGTGTGGGCTGGGAGATCGATATCGACCCGGAGGCCCTCGCCCGCTGGCGGGAGATCGGCGGGGCGTTCGGGGCGCAGCTGCGGCAGAACATCGCCCTTGACCCCGCGCCGCATTTCCTTCTCGCGGAGGGCGAGCGCTGTCCCCTGCTGCGCCCGGACGGTCTCTGTGAGCTGATCCTCCGCGAGGGGGAGGACAGCCTCTGCGACATCTGCGCCTCCCATTCGCGCTTTTATCAGCAGTACCCGGACCGGCTGGAGGCGGGGCTGGGTCTCTGCTGCGAGGAGGCGGTCCGCCTGCTGCTGGCGGAGACCGGTCCCCTGCGCCTGATCGCCGACGGGGACGAGGGGGACGTGCTCTCCCCCACGCCGCTGCTGCTGCGGCGGGAGGAGCTGTTCGGCATCCTGGCCGATGAGAGGGAGAGCCTGAGCGAGCGCATGGCGCGCTGTCTCGCCCTGTACGGGAGGTCGCTCCCGGTCTTTGATGTGCGGGCGTCGGCGGCGTTTCTGCTGACGCTGGAGCGGATGGATGAGAGTTGGACGGCGCTTTTGCGGCGCCTCGCCCAGGAGGGTTCGGCCCGGCTGGAGCCCCGGCTCAGCGAAGGTCCCTTCGGCAGGCTGACGGCGTACTTTCTCTATCGCCATTTTGCCGCCGGTGAGGAGGCGGAGGCCCCCGCGCGGCTGGCTTTTGCCTGCTGGAGTGCACGCCTGCTCTGCGCTCTGTCGGCCATCACGCCCCCGGAGGACGCGGTGCGCCTGTTCTCCGCCGAGATCGAGTACTCGGACGAGAATGTGGAAAAGATTCTCAACTGGCTGGGATAAAAAAAGCGAGACCGGAAATCCGGTCTCGTTTTCATTTCATATCGGGGTGCTGTTTTTCCCAGCGGCGGCGGGCGCGGACGCGGATGGCCTCCTCCACCTTATCCTTCGCCTCGGGGATCAGATCCTCCTCCAGCTTCTCCTTGCCGATGCGTCCGTAACGCACCGCGTACACGACCACAAGGATCACCGGGAAGATGGCGAAGAGGATCGCTAGACCCAGCCACAGGGCGGCCCGGTCCTCCGCGGCGCGGGCGGCGTTTTCCCAGTCCGGGTAGGCCGCCGCGGACTTGCGCATGGTGCGCTCCATGCCGCTCCGGAGGATTTTCCAGAGCCGGGGGATCTCAAAGCGGGCGCTGTTTTCCACCAGCTCCGCGGACTTGATGGGGAACTTCTCCTCGGCGCTGGTGCGGGCAAAGCCCTTGACAGGGTCGGCCATCACGAACTCGTAGCAGCCGACGCCGACTTTGCCGGGAAAGAGCTTTTCGTACAGCTCATAGTGCATATAGATGCGCATGGCGCCCTCGGAGGCCTTTTTGGAGAAGGCGTCGGTCTCGTGGGAGTAGACCCCGGCCACCACCACGGGCGTGCCGTTGAGGGAAAAGCTCATGCCGGTCAGATCCATGCCGCCGAAGAGCAGCCAGGCGGTCTCCCGGTCCAGCAGCACCCGGTCCTCCATGAGGTCGCTGGGGCTGAGATAGCTGCCGCTGACGAGCCGGAGGGGGTGGAAGTCAAAGAACCTGCCGCCCACGGCCACGGCCTGCACCTCGCCGCTGCGGCGTCCGGCGCTAACCTTCACCATGCCGGTATAGGACCAGGCGTCGCTGTACAGGCCCGCCTCCTTTTCCAGATCGTAGGAGGCGTCCTTCAGCTTCTGCGCCATGGCCTTGCGGAAGGTCATCATCTGCTCCAGGGTCATCTCCTCGCCCCGGGGGGTGAAGGCGGAGACCTGGGCAAAGCTGCGCTCGCTCTCCCCCTGCCAGCGCTCCGCAGCCCGCTGACTGGTGAGCAGGCTGCTCACCGCATGCAGACGCCAGACGCTGAAGAGGCACAGCAGCGCCAGCAGCCCCGCCAGAACCAGGGGCCAGTGCTTCAACAAACGCCTGCGCATCTCAGCTGTCCGCCATTCTGACCATGTCGCCGCTGCTCAGGGGTGCGGAGCTGGTGGTGATGACATAGTCGCCATTGCCCAGATCCGCCACCACGGCGGAGTTGTTGTCGTCGTTGGCCAGCACTTCCACGCTGACGCGGCGGGCGGTGTAGCGGTTGCCCAGGGGCGAGTTCTTGACCGAGACCGCCAGGACGTAGTTGCCGTTGGTGTCGCTCTTGATGGCGGAATTGGGGACGATGAGGTCGTAGTTGGCGCTCTTCTGGCCGACCGAGATGGTCAGCTCCGCGCCGGTGGTCACGTCGCCGGTCAGGTCAAAGGTGAGCAGCTTGTTGGTCTGGGGGTTCTTGGGGTCGGTGCGGATGGTGGTCAGGGTCGCGGTGATGGAGTTGCCCCAGTAGTAGTTGGAGACGGTGGCCGTGTCCCCGATGCGCAGGCGCTGGGCCTGGTCGTTGGTCACGGAGAAGGAGAGGGTGTGGCCCATGTCGGGCACCTCGATGGTGCAGAGCAGGGCGTCCTTGAGCACGGTGTCGCCGGCGGTGCAGTCCACGGTGTCCACGGTGCCGGAGACATTGGCGGTGATGACGTTCTCCTCATCCCCCGCCAGGGACTTGATCTTCTCCTGCTGGAGCCGGATCTGCTCCGCTGCCTGTTGGAGATCAACATAGGAGGCTGCCGTAGATCTGCTGTTGGTTTCCTGCGCATAAGCGAGCAACGCTTCTGCATCATACAGTGCATTCTCCGCTGCTATTCTTGCAGCTTTTGCTTTTTCATAAGCCTGGAGATAAGGGATCGCCTCAGGAGAAATAGTCTGGTCTCTGTAATTGACTAGAGTATCATACAGCTTTTTCGCTTCTTCATATTGGCTTCGTTTTGCAAAGACGATAGAGTCAGTTTCCTTGCTCATAGAGTCCAAAACCGCCTTTGCAGCCTGTAGTTTTAAATACGCTTCTTCCTTCGGAGTTAAATTGGTGGCATCTGTTTCAGCCATTCTTTTCCCCGTTATATAAGGACGAATCCTTGATTTTTGGAGACGTGTAGAATTCGCGCGATAAGTCAGAGCACTAAGCTCAGCAGCAGTTTCATTGCTGCTATTGGTACTTACTTCTTCGTTCTCAGAAGCAGTACTCGGAGATGCGCTTTCTTGCACCGAGTTCTGCACAACACTTTCTGATTCACTGTTGTTTTCTCCGCCGGTCTCTCCGCCAGCTCCACCGCTGGTTCCTCCACCGGTTTCTCCGCCGGTTCCGCCGCCGGTTTCTCCGCCGGTTCCGCTGCCAGTTCCACCGCCAGTTCCACCACCGGTTCCGCCGCCGGTTTCTCCGCCGGTTCCGCCGCCAGTTCCACCACCGGTTCCGCCGCCAGTTCCACCACCGGTTCCGCCGCCAGTTCCACCACCGGTTCCGCCGCCAGTTCCACCACCGGTTTCATCATTATATTTATCGTACTCCGCTTGGGCTTCTTTTACAGCATCGATTGCAGCTTGAAACCGCTTATCAAAATCAGCTTCTGCTTCTTTCAGCTCTTTGTCCAGCGTAAGCAGCTCTGCTTCCAATTCCTTAAGTTTGTTGTTAACATCTAAGGATTCAGGGCTGAAATTACTCAGTGCAAATAAGGCATCCGCCTCGGCTTTCTGCGCGTCTGCAAGTGCTTTATTTGCATTGTCAATTGCACGATATTGCGTAGTGTAGTCAAAATTTGGGAGAGAAACCGCCATCCTCTGATAGGAATACTGCAAATCGCGCAGTTTCTCCTTCGCCTGCTCCAGGGCGGTGGCGTCGCCCTCGCCCAGGACAAAGAGCACGTCCCCCGCGTTGACCTCCTGCCCCGCCTTGATCATGACGGAGCGGATGGTGCGGATCTCCTTGGCCTTGACCTGGTGCTTGCCGTTGGCCGTCACCGTGCCGGAGCCGCGCACCTTGGCCACGATCGCGCCGTTGGTCACCTCGGCGGTGGCCACCTCCGGCAGGGTGCGGTTCATGATGGTATTGGAGAAGAAGGTCAGAATCAGCAGCACCACCAGAAAAATGATGGCGGCGTCCTTGACCCATTCTCTGTTCTTGACTTTCGTTTCCATAGTGCACCTCGAAAGAGTGTGGAGTTTGGAGCAACAACAAACGCCTCGTCATTGCGAACCAGTGACCGATGTCACTGGTGTGGTGAACGCCCTGCGGGTGCAATCCGCATCTTAAGGCACGGATTCCCACGCCAGTGTGAGCACTGGCTCGGAATGACAAAGGTTTTTCGGCCGGATCTGCCTGCTTGAACCACCGGCCCGCAATGACAGAGGATTTTATCCCTTTACGCTGCCGGAGTTGGCGATGCCCTCCACCAAATACTCCTCCCCGTGCAGGAAGAGCAGCAGGCAGGGGATCATGTAGACCGTGGCCATGGCGAAGGCCAGGCCGATCTCCCCGGTGTTGACCCGGGAGAGGAAGACGCTCAGGGGCTGGGCGTCGCTGTCCTGCAGAAGGATCAGGGGCTGCTCCACCATGTTCCAGTAGTCGATGAAGACCAGGATGGCGATGGAGTAGATGGCGGCGCGGCACTGGGGCAGGCAGATCTTGGTGAAGATCTCCCACTCCCCCGCCCCGTCCACCTTGGCGGCCTCGATGAGGGAATAGGGGATGCGCCGCATGAACTTGGTCAGCAGGAAGACCGAGAAGGGCGCGAAGACGCCGGGCAGGATGATGGCCCAGGGCTTGTTCAGCAGGCCCAGCCACTCGCTGACCAGGTAGTTGGGCACCAGGGTCACCTGATAGGGCATGAGCATCAAGATCACATAAAAGAAGAAAATGCTGCTGCGCATCCGGCTGCGCCAGCGGGTGAAGCTGTAGGCGGCCACACAGGCCACCGCCACCTGAAACACCACAATGGGCGCCACCAGCAGAATGCTGTTCCAGAGCTTGAGCAGGTATTCCGGGGACTTGATGAGTCCCGTGATGTACTGGGACAGCGTCACCTTGTCGGGGATGAATTTCAGATTCACGGTCTTCGAGACGAAGCCCCCCGTGGTGGTGGAAAACACCATGCCGTAGTTGGACTTGATCTCCGCCTCGGACATGAAGGAGTTGGTGATGGTCAGCACCGTGGGCAGCAGGAACATCACCGCAAACACCAGGCACAGAACAAACATGGCGCCCCGGCCGAACAGATGCTTTCTCCGCGCGCCGACCACGCCGGTGCTGGGGCGGATGGGTTTCTTGCTCATCCCTCCACATCCTTTCCGAACCAGTCCTCGATCTTGAACAGCAGCGCGATCAGCACCACCATCACAAGCGCCATCACCACCGCCGCCGCGGACAGCTTCTGGTAGTCCAGGGAGCGGAAAGTGTTGTTCATGAAGTGCTGCAGCATGTACAGGCTCTCATAGGGGTAATCCCCCGTCAGCAGGTAGACCTCCCGGAAAACCTTGAAGGAGTTGATGAGGGAGAGGATGGTCACAAACAGCACCGTGGGCGAGAGATAACGCAGCTTGATGGAGAAGAACTTGTAGGCCTCCGAGGCGCCGGACACGTCCGCCACCTCCAGCAGGTCCCTGGGGATGTTGGCAAGGCCCGACATGAAGAGGATCATGTTGTAGCCCAGATTCTTCCACAGAAAGAGCAGCAGCACCACGATCATGCTGTAGTCCGACTGGAGCCAGTCGATGCGCTTCGTGCCGAAGAGCATCAGAAACTCGTTGACGGTGCCGTTGTAGTTGAACAGCACCTGCCAGATCAGCACCACCGAGGCCACCGGCACCATCATGGGCGAGAGGAAAAAGGTGCGAAACTGGCTCTTGCCCGGGATGCGGCACTCCAGCATCAGGGCCAGGACCATCGCGAGGATCACCGCCAGCGGCACCGCCATGGCGGAAAATTTCAGGGTGTTGCGCGCCGCCATCCGAAAGGCGGAATTGGCAAACAGGCGGGTGAAATTCTCCAGGAACACAAAACGCCTGGAGGCCACCCCGTCGATCATCGAATAGTAAACCACCACGCCGAAGGGCAGGATGAAGAACACCCCCACCCCCAGCAGGCTTGGCGCGAGAAAGCACAGACTGGTCAGGAAGTCCCGGCGCTTGATTTTCCGTTGTTCACGACTTCTGTCCATGGGCGCTCTCTTTCGTCTCTCTCCGATAATTCAGTAAACATAATTATAACACAAGCTCTGCCGCACCGCAAGCCTGGAAGCCCGCGGTGCGGCAATTTTTCATGTTCGTCAGCGCTGCTCGTTGACGTAGATATTGGCCTTGCTCTGCACCAGTCTGGCCACCTCTTCGGCGCTCTTCTGGCCCGCGAAGTAGGGCGCGGCCTGCTCGGAGACAATGTTCAGGATCTCCTGGTTGTAGTCGGCCACCTTGGTGGTGGACTCGATCAGGTCGCGGATCTGCTGCACCTGCTCGGGCTCCAGGTTCAGGACCTCCTTGCCGTCGTCCATGTAGAAGCGGACGATGGGGATCTTCTCGCCGTCCTCGTCCAGCAGGAACTTGCCGTCGCTGTCCTTCTGGTACTGGACGGTGGTGGCCTCTTCCGCCTTGCTCTCAAACACGTCGATGCGGCTGGGCAGGCAGTAGTTCTCCATCTGGTAGTCCTTGGTGAAGAAGCCGCGCAGGAAGTCCCAGGCCACGTCCTTGTAGGGGCTCTTGCTGCTGATGCCGTAGGAGGCCTCCGCCAGGGAGATCATGTTGCCGGTGCCGTGGGCGGTGGGGTAGCCGATGTAGGTGATCTTGCCGCCCAGGAAGGGGGCGTAGTTGTTGTAGAAGATGTCCTCGATGCTGTAGGCGCTGGTCTGGGCCAGCATCTGGCGGCCCTGGGAGAGGCGGCTGCCGATGTCCTCGGATTCGGAATAGGTGTAGTTCTCCCAGTCAAACTCCGAGGGGAAGGAGTTGGCAAACTCCAGGAGCTGGATAAACTGCTCGCTGTCAAAGCTGACCTTGCCGGTCTGCCAGTCCACAAAGTCCGCCATGTCCAGCGCCAGGCAGGTCTGCAGGGCGCCGTCGCGGGTCATATACTGGTCGAAGGCGGTGCACTCGGGCACGGTTTCGCGCATCTCACTGAGCGCCGCGTTGAACTCGTCATAGGTCCAGCCGGGCTCGTCGCCCACCACGGAGGCCGCGCCCACGGCGGAGTTGATATAGATGCCGGAGACGGTCTGGCAGAGCTTGCCGTCGACCTCCATGGCCTTCAGCACGTTTTCAAAGAAGTCGCTGCGCTTGAACTCCTTGTCGCTGTCGATGTAGGGGTACAGATCCTCCAGGATGCCCTTGGAGGCCAGCTGCCGGTAGTTCATCCCCTGCAGGCAGAAGATGTCGGGGACGTTGCCGGAGAGCACCTCGGTATTGAGCTTGGTCATGCCGGCGTCCCAGCCGTCCTTGTCGTTGTTGTACTCGGAGTAGTCGGTCACTTCGATGCGGTACTTGTCGTTCTTGCGGTTGAACTTGATGAGCATCTCCTGCATGCGGTAGTCGATGTTCAGCACCGCCATGCGGATGGTCTCCTTGTGGGGCACGGAGTCGTAGGGCACCTGCCGCATGGTGACCAGCTCGTAGGTGTAGCTCTGATCCTTGTTGTCCCACTCGTTGCTCAGCCCGATCACGCGGCCGTCCTCCGTCACGTCCAGGACGGTGACGTTGTTGCCGTTGACGTCACAGTTGATCCAGTTGAAGAGCTTTTCCGGCTCCTCACCCAGCTTCAGCCCGTAGAAGCTGGAACCGTTGGAGAAGTAGAAGTCGTACTTGTCATCGCCGGGCACGGCGTTGTACAGGTCAAAGTTCAGCTCCACGCCGTCCTTGAGCTTGCCTGCCTCGTCGTCCAGGAAGCAGAGCATCATCTGCTCGCCGTAGATGGACACGCCGATGCGGCCGTCGGGCATGTCGATCAGATTGTCGATCCAGCCCTCGGTCTGGATGGTATAGGCGTCGGTGCCGTCGGGGGCGATGGCGCGCAGACCCTGGTCGTTGGCCACCACCACGTTGCCCTTGCTGTCCAGCTTCATGTTGTAGCCGCGCAGCCAGGTGTCCGCGGGCACCTCCACCGGCGCGCAGCTGAGCTCGTTGCCCTGCTTGTCAAACCAGCGGATGTAATACTCCTGGATGTACTTCTGGTTCTGCCAGTATTCCTCGCTGTTCTTCTTGGCGTTGCCCTCGACCCAGGAGGTGGCCACGTACTCGATGGTCACAAAGCCGTCGGGCGTAAAGCAGATGCCGTTGAGGTCGGCGTTGGAGACAAAGTCCCGGAGACCCTGGTCGTCCTCTTTGGGAGGCAGGGAGCTGTAGCCCTCCAGCTTCGTCACCTTGCCGTTTTTGTCCATGAAGTACAGGAAGCTGGTGTAGATGTCGAACTCACCCTCGTAGGTGGGGGTCTCACCCTCGTGGGGCCGCTCGCCCACTTTCTCGTACTTGGTGAAGTAGATGCCGTCCTCGTCGTACTCGCGCACGCTCATCCAGTCCTTGGATTTCTCCAGCAGCGGCGCAAACTCGGCGGCGTACACGAACTCCGGCGTCGCGGTGGCGGCGGGCTTCTTGGCTCCGCCGTCGGAGGCCGCCGCGGGGGCGTCCTCGCTCTTGCCGCAGGCCGCCATGCCCAGCGCCATCACCAGCGCCAGCAGGAGGCAGCAGAGTCTCGTCAGGTTCTTTTTCATGTTCAGATCCTCCGTCTATGAATTCCGGCCGCAGGGCAGCCGGTCTGTTTCACGGTGCCAAGTATAGCACACCACCCGCCAAATGTGTCTTAAGCTTTCTTAAACCTGAAAAATGCGTTTGTCAGGCGGGCGCGCACATGCTACAATAGGGGCAGAAACGCTTCCTCAGGAGGACAAGATATGGATACGACCGCTCATATTCTGATCGTGGACGACGACCCCGATATCCGCAAGGTGCTGACGCTGCTGCTGCAGGAGAGCTACCAGGTGGCCCAGGCCGCCGACGGCAAGGCCGCCCTGCAGTACCTGCAGACCCATCCGGAGACGGATCTGGTGGTGCTGGACGTGATGATGCCCGGCATGGACGGCTTTGAGACCTGTGAGAAAATCCGGGAGTTCTCCACGCTGCCCATCCTGTTTCTCACGGCCAAGTCCGCCGAGGCCGACCGCCTCTCCGCCTACAGCACGGGCGGGGACGACTTTCTGTCCAAGCCCTTCTCCCAGGGGGAGTTTCTGGCCAAGGTGCGCTCCCTGCTCCGGCGCTGGACGGACTACCGCGGCAAGCCCGCGGCGGCCCTGGTGCTGGGGAATCTGGAGGTGGATCTGGGCCAGCGCAGTGTGAAAAACGCCGGCAGGGACGTGACGCTGACAGACACGGAGTACGCCATCCTGGAGCACCTGATGACCCACCGGGGCCAGACCGTCACCGCCGCCGACATGTACGAGGCCGTCTGGAAGGAGAAATTTCTCCCCGGCTCCGGCAACACCGTGATGGTGCACGTGCTGAATCTCCGGCGCAAGATCGAGGAGAACCCCTCCAGCCCGAAGATCATCCGCACCGTGTGGGGAAAGGGCTATCAGATTGATTAAGAAGATGCGCTTCCCCGGCTCTCTCCGGGGCAAGATGTTTTATGTAAACCTCATCGGCCTGGTTCTGGGCGTGCTGCTCTACCTGCTGCTGACAGCGCTGGGCAATCTGCTGGTGGACCGCGTCTACATGGGCACCGAGCAGGTCAACCGCCGCAAGGCGCAGATCTACTCGCAGTTTTCCAGCTTCGTCACCTCCGAGGGCGTCAGCGGTCGGGACGCGGCCGCCGTGGCCCGCTGGACCGCCTCCCACGAATATGTGACCATCTTCCTCTTCGGTACCGGCCGCGAGCAGCAGCTCTATTCCGGCGGCGAGCTGGTGAGCGTCGGCGCCGCCCAGGGCTACAACCCCTCGGTGCACGGCAGGCTCTACCCCATCCGCTTTGCCGACGGGCTGTATCAGATCGCCATCGACGACTCCAGCCAGCTGCGCCAGCGCCAGGTGGTGAAGATCGTCTCTTTCGCCGCGGCAAGTCTCGGCTTCCTGCTGCTGGATCTCTGGTATATGGGGCGGCTGACCCGGCGGATCATCGCCCTGTCGAAGGAGGCCGCCGCGGTCAGCTCCGGGGACCTGGACCGGAACATCGCCGCCCCCGGCACGGATGAGGTCAGCGCTCTGGCCGCCTCCATGGACGAGATGCGCCGCTCGGTGATCGCGCGGCTCGGCAGCGAGAAGCGCGCCTGGGAGGCCAACACCGAGCTCATCACCGCCATCTCCCACGATATCCGCACCCCCATGACCTCCCTGATCGGCTATCTGGGGCTGCTGTGCGAGGATGGCCGGGAGGAGAGCGAGCAGCGGCAGTTCGCCCAGTCGGCCTATGGCAAGGCCATGGAGCTCAAGGACCTGACAGATCAGCTCTTCCGCTATTTTCTGGTCTACGGCAAGGCGGAGCTGGAGCTGAATCTGGAGCGCTTCGACGGCCGGCTCCTGCTGGAGCAGCTGCTGGGCGAGGCGGAGTTCGACCTCAGTGACGCGGGCTTTACCATGCAGCGTATCGAGTTTTCCGGCGAGTGCAGTCTGCTGGCGGATCCCCTCTATCTCAAACGGGTGATGGACAATCTGGTCTCCAACATCAAGAAATACGCCGATCCCGCCCAGCCGCTGGTGGCCCTGTCGGAGCTGAAGGACGGGAAACTCTCCCTGTGCATCTCCAACGCCATCTCCGCGGATCTGGCGCGGAAGGAGAGCACCAAGATCGGCCTGCGCACCTGCGAGAAGATCCTGGACGCCATGGGCGGCAGCTTCACCACCCTGAGCGAAAACGGCCGCTTCGCCGCGGAGATGAGTCTCCCGGCGGAGGAAAGCCCCGCGGAATAGACAAGACACGCAAAAAGCCTCCCGGAACCCAGTCGGTTCCGGGAGGCCTTTTTCTGTTTTGCCCCGTCTCAGCGCAGGGCGATCATCTGATCCCGCGCGGCGAGAATTCTGTCCAGATAGCTCTGATAGTCCGCATCCGCGGCGGCGCGCAGCAGCTCTGTCATCTCCGCGACAGGCGCGTAGATGGGCGTCAGGGCCAGGTTCCCCAGCACGCCCTTGAGAGAATGGGCCGCCTCAAAGCCGGCCTTTTTGTCCCCCGCCGCCACAGCGTCGGAGAGCTTTTGAAAGCTCGCGTCGTCCAGCGCCATATTCACAAGCCGGATATAGAACGCCTCGTTGTTCATGCAGCGGCCGAGACCCTCCTGCGTATTGGCGCCGCAGGCGCGCAGCGCATCCACTGTCAGCATCCAAACACCCTCTTTCGATCGTAGTATCGCTCTTGATGGGTTTATTGTATCTGTTCTTGTTCGCTCTGTCAAGAACCGCTTGCGCCCAAAAGGGCTCTCCGCACCGCCGGGGGCAGCTCCAGGGGCCCGTCCGGCTCCACATAGCGGGCGGCGATCTTCACCCGGCTCTCCACGTCCCGGGAGACCACCCGGATGCTGCCGTCGCAGTCCAGCTCGATCTGGACAAGGTCGCTCTCCTGCAGGGCGATCTTCAGCACGCAGTCGCTCAGTTCCAGCTTCAGGCGCCTGAGCTCCGGCACCAGCGTGCCGGCCAGCTCCAGCGCCGTCTCGGGATCCAGCGACACGGAATAGATCCTGAGATCGCCGGATATGCCGCTGTCAAACTCGCCCTTCAGGCACAGCTCCTTGGCCAGGGGCATAAGCTGGGCCGCGTCCGCCGCGTTCTGCTCGGCGGCGGAGATGGGCATCCCGCTCTCGGTGCAGGCGGCCTCGTCCGTGAAGAACAGCTTGAAGAGCCTGCCGGCGACGCAGTGGACGTCCGTGCCCTCGGTTTTCTGGCGGTAGTATTCGTAGTCCGTATCCAGGCTCAGCGCCCCGCAGTCGGCCTGCACGGCGATGTGCGCCTTCACGGTGTCGGCGCTGTCATTCTTCATCCAGGCCGCCAGCAGCATCAGCAGCTCCTCGGACAGGATCTCCTTGCTGTCGGCGCCGGGGTGGTTGATGGCCTCCAGGACCGCCCGCGGGATCTCCGGCTTCTGATCGATCTGCGCGGGGATAAGACTGGCCGTGAGGGAGAAGCGCTTGCCGCTCTCGGTCTCCCCCTCGCCGGAAAAGCGCAGGGCGCTGAGGGCGCCGTCAGCGGCGTCCATCTCCGCGGTCATGGAATCGGCGTTTAAGAGTCCCGCGGTGTTGCCCGAGAGGATCAGGCCCAGGATCTCGTTGGCGGTGTCGGCGTCCAGCGCCGCGGTGTAGCGGGTCTCGCCGTCGAGAACGGATTTCCGGATCTCCCCGTTGCGGAACACCTCCAGCGCCAGGTTCAGCACCGCGTTCTGGTCCAGCGTGCTGCCGGAGACGACAAAGGTCCTGCCGTTTTCCAGATACACCATGCCGTCGTTGAAGTAGATGGGGATGCCGTACTGCTCGGTATAGCCGATCATCCTGCCCTCCGCCTTCACCCGCAGGACCTGGGTGGAGATGCTCAGATCCCGCTCCTCGCTGTGCACGTCGATCTGGGTCTGGATGGCAGACTCCTGGGCCGCGAAGTCCTTGAGCAGCCGGTAGGTCTCAAAAGCGGTGGAGATGCTGCTGAAGCGCACAATCAGCACCGCCGCCACCGCGGCCAGCACCAGTCCCGCGCCGCCCAGGATCAGGCCCTTCCTGTGGGCTCTGCGCCAGGTCCTGCGGTGCTCGGCCCGCTCGGTTTTCTTCTCGGATTTCTCCCTCTTCTTTCGGCGCTTTGCCGCCTTGACGAGCTTGACCAGAAGGATGACAAGGCCCGTCAGCAGCAGCACGGCCCCGGCGATATAGGCCACGATCCACCAGGACTGGATGGTATCGATCAGGGCAAGGGTGGCCGAGGTGCCCGGTACCTCCACCAGATAGTAGCTGCCGAAGGAATCCGGGTGCAGCCGCTGCCAGCCGGACTCGGTGCTCAGGTAAATGCGGTGGTTTTCCGTGCTGCCGTCCGGCGTCAGGTATCGCACGGTGTGCGTCTGCAGCCCGTCGTCCGGGAAGCTCAGCCGGAGCTCCTCCTCCACGCCGACGCAGACGGAGTAGTCCGGCTCGCCCTCCCGGAAGATGGAGCGCAGCTGCTCGCGGACGGTCTGCCGCCAGTCGCCGCGGAAGGCGTCGATCTCCCCTTCCCCGATCTCCAGCTGTGTGAGTTCCAGCCTGTCGCCCTCCTGAAACTGGCCGTCCACGTATACGGCGGCCCTTCCGTCCTCCCGGTTCAGCGCGGAGCGCAGCACGGTCTCATCCATGCGGTATTCCGCGTTCACCACCGTGTCGAAGTTCAGGTTCGTCAGGTCGCTGCGGTCCCAGACGGCGTAAGCGCCGTCCCGTTTTTCCACCTTCGGGAAGGCAGAGCGGTCGAAGGAGTCGCCGTAGGCAAAGGGGATCTCCTTGACGGTCGCCCCCTCCACGGTGAAGCGCAGCACAAAGCTGGTGCAATCCGCGGGCAGGTTCGGCACCTGGGCGAAGTCCTCAAAGCGCATGGGCTCGGCCTTGCCGTGGATGCTGAGCTTATCCATGCCCGCATAGCCCATGGGCACAAAATAGTTTCCCTCATACACGCCGTCGCTGCCGCCGGAGACGGCCCCGGCAAACTGCGGGTCCTCCAGGATCTGGGCCAGGCTGTAGCAGCCGGCGACCAGGCTGGATTTCTCCTCGTCATTTTGGGCGTTGTAGCCGTTGCCCAGGATGCCGCCCACATAGCGCCCGCCCGAGAGGCTGATCTTGACGGCGCAGTTGCGGATGGTGCCGTAGCTCAACCCGCAGATGCCGCCTGCGTAATCCCCGTCCTCCAGCCGGGCAGAGCCGTAGGCCGCGGAATTGGCCAGATATCCGAAGTCCATCCGCCCCACAATGCCGCCCACGCACTCGCGCTTGGCGGTGACGTCGGCGCGGCTGGCGCAGTGGACGATCACCGAGCGCAGGCTGAAGCGGTTTTTCACCAGGGCGTTGTGGGAGATGTTCAGGCTGTCTTCCGGGTCCAGCTCGTTTTCCACGGAGAGGGAGCCCGCGATGCCGCCCACGTTGTTGTCGCCGTAGACGCTGCCGGTGTTGGAGCAGTCGGCCACCTTGCCGAGAGTGATGCCGTCGTCCCCGCCGGAGGCGGAGTCGTCCGAGAGGATGTCCGCCTCCTCCGCGCCGGAGAGCAGGGTCATGGCCTGCAGGGCGGTGGAGGAGAGGGCGTTGACGTTGTTGTTGATATCCTGAAAGTCCGCGATCAGCACGTCGGAGCTGCCGTCCATGTTGGCGCTGATGCTGTCCATCTCGGAGGCGATGCTGTGGACGGAGCTGGAGATCACGTCCTGCAGGCCCATGGCGGAGGCCGGGTCCGTCAGGTCGATGCCCGCCACCGCGTCCGCCACCGGGCGCAGATAGCCGGGCAGCAGGGACAGCTGCCCCACCAGCACATCGGAGTAGCCCCCGGCGTCGGCGATGGCGTTGTCGATGGACTGGTTGAGGGCGTACATGCGGTAGCTCAGTCCCGCCAGCAGATTCTGGGCCTGCTCCACTTCGATGAAGGGCTCGGCCTGGCCCACGATGCCGCCCACGTCCCGGCGGCCGTAGACCTCGCCGCTGTTGGTGCAGGCGCGCACATACCCGCTGCTGCGGCCCACCACGCCGCCCACGTTGTAGCCCAGATGGAGGTAGCCCACGGTGCCGGTATTGCCGCAGACCTCCACAAAGCCCGTGGAGGCGCCGGCCACGCCGCCGGTGTCGCTGGTGATGCCGGCGTTGTCGCTCTGCAGGCTCTTGACGAAATTCAGGATGCTGCTGGTGTCGATGCTGTCGAGGCGCAGCGCGGGGTCCACGCTCTCGGTATTGACAAAGGCGGCGCTTTCACAGCCGAAGAGCGCGCCCGCGTTGTGGCCCGCGATGCCGCCGGTCTCGCTCAGGCCCAGGACCGTGCCGGCGGCGGCGCAGCCGGAGACGAGACCCGTGGCCTCATTCTGACCCACGATGCCGCCCACCTGGCTCTTGGCGCTGACGGTGCCGGTGAAGCCGCAGTCCATCAGGGTGCCGCGGTTGAGACCCACAAAGCCGCCCACCTGGCTGTCGTCCCCTCTGGGGGCGACGGTGCCGGTGATTTTCAGGCTGCGGATCAGCGCGTCCTGTCCGGTCTCCAGAATGAAGCCGCAGGGGGACTGGGCGTCGGTGAGGGTCATGTCGTAGATGGTGTGGCCCTGGCCCTCAAAGGTGCCGTTGAAGATCGGGATGGAGTCGAAGCCCGAGCCCGAGAGGGTGATGTCGTTGTCGAGATACACCGTCAGTCCGTCGGACCAGGTGTCCAGCGAACAGCTCTCCGCCAGCCGAAGCAGGTCCTCCGCGGTCTGGATGTGCATTTCCCGCGGCTCCTCGGCGAAGGCGGCGGGGAGGCAGGAGGCCGCCACCGCCAGGCACAGCGCCAGGCACAGCAGCCGTTTGATCCACTTATTCATGGTGATCCTCCCCTTCCGATTTTTCTCCGGTCCCGTCCGCGGGCCCGGCCCTGCCGGAGAGCAGCCTCACGTTGACCTCGCCGTCCACGGTGCCGCGGAAGACGCCGTTGACCGTGCCGTGGATCTCGCCCGTGATCAGGCCGTCCACCGCCACAAGGCCCGTGGCGTGCGTCTCGCGGGAGACGTTCGGCATGGAGAAGGAGGTCTTCTCCAGGATCCTGCCGCCGAGGATCAGGATCTGCGGCAGCACGAACATGACGAGAATGATGGAGATGATGGTGCCGCGGCCCAGCGCCTCGCCGATGCCGTTGATGGTACACTCGGTGGTCAGGAAGCTGATCAGGATGCCGGAGACGGCCAGGATCGTGCCGGAGGTGAGGATCGTCGGGAAGGCGAAGTTCATCGCCTCAATGATGGCCTCTCTGCGGTCCATGGTCTTGACGTTTGCCGTATAGCGGCTTGCGATGACGATGGCGTAGTCGATGTTGGCGCCCATCTGAATGGAGCTGACCACCAGCTGGGTCAGGAAGAACACGTCCTTATGTACCAGCGTCGGATAGGAAAAGTTCATCCAGACGCTGCCCTGGATGACCAGAATCAGCAGCACCGGCATGCCGGCGGAGTTGAAGGTGAACAGCAGCACCACCAGCACGATCAGGATGGAGACCACGCTGACCACGATGTTGTCGATCTGGAAGGACTTTTCGAACTCATACTGGTTGGTGGAGTTGCCCACCACATAGACCTTGCCCTTGGGGTAGTGATCCTGGGCGGTCTCCCGGATCACGTCCGTGAAGCGGTAGGTCTCGTCCCCGGCCTCGGGCAGGGTCAGGTAGACCAGCATGCGGTCGTAGTCCTCGCCCTCCAGCTGCTGCTTGCCCATGAGCATCAGGGTCTTGGCGTCGGCCAGGGTGTCGGCCTGGTCGCCCTCCAGGGAGATGTAGCCGTCGTCCACCTTGTCGGAAATGTACAGCAGCATGTCGATCAGCGGGACGTTGTACTTGGCGATGCCGCTGATGATCTTGTCGTAGCTCTCGCTGTGCACGGCGTAGGCCGCGTACACGAATTCCGCCGTCTCGTAATCCAGCTTCAGAAGCTCCGCGAACTGTCTGGGCGAGAGCTTGTCGGCCAGCTTGTAGCCGCCGATGGCGTCGGAGTTTGCGATGGCGGTGACGGAGTCGATCTCCGGGAAATCTTCCAGGTCCCGGATCAGGCTCTGCTCCTCGCTGTAGTCCCCGCCGGGCACCACCACGGCCACCATGGCCCGGGAGGAGAAGGTCTCGCTGATCATCTGGTCGGCGATCTGCATCTCGTTGAGCTTGGGGGTCACCAGGGTGTCATAGCCGTAGACGTAGGGGCAGCGGTTGGAGAGGGTGATGGCCCCGACGATCAGCAGCACGAAGATCGGCGGGATGACGGCGCGGGTTGCGTAGGCAAAGCGCCCGACAAAGGGCACCTTGGGCACAAAGTTTTTGTGCCGGGTCTTCTCCATGAGGTTGCCCATGAGCATCAAAAGCCCCGGCATCACGGTAAACACCGACAGCAGGGAGAACAAAATGGCCTTGATGAGGTTGACGGCCATGTCCGGGCCCAGCTTGAACTGCATGAACATCATGGCGATCAGGCCGCCGATGGTGGTCAGGCTGCTGGCCCCCACCTCGGGGATGGCCTTGGACAGGGAGATGATGACCGCGTCCCGCAGCTCGTGGGTCTCGTGCTCCTCCTTGAAGCGGTTGCAGTAGATGACCGCGTAGTCCAGCGACAGGGCCAGCTGCAGGATGGTGGTCACGGAGTTGGAGACGAAGGAGATGGTGCCCATGAGGAAGTTGGTGCCGGTGTTCATGATGGCGGCCACGATGAAGGTCAGGCCGATGATGGGCACCTCCGCGTAGGTCTGGGAGGTGAAGGTCAGCACCACCACCACGATCACCGCCACAAAGGCCGTGATCATGTTGACCTCCTTCTGGATCAGCTCCGCGCTGGTGTCGCCCAGGGTGGTGGAGACATAGGTGTCGTAGGGCTCCAGCAGCTGCCGCACCCGGTCCAGCGCGTCGAGACACGCATCGTCGGTCTCGTCGTAGTCGAAGGTGATGGAGAACAGGGCCGAGGCCTTGTTGTAGTGCTCGGTGCTGTCGTCAAAGTCCACCGACTGCACGCCTTCCGTCTCCTTGATCGCGTCAAAAAGGGCCTCCGCCTCCCCGTAGGAGACGTTGGCCACCATGATCTTCGCCGACCCATAGGTGATAAACTGCTGCTCCATCACGTCCAGGCCCTCCTTGGTGGAGGAGCCCGCGGGCAGGTAGGCGGTCAGATCGTTTTCCACCGTGACCCAGCTGCGGGAGAAGACGGAGAAGGCGATGGCGATGCCCACCAGCAGGAAGATCAGATTGCGCTTATCCACGATGAACGTGGCTACGCGCGTCATCACATTGGGTGAAGAATCCTGTTTATGTTCCATCGGTTGTTTTCCCTCTGATCTGTGTTTTCGGAAAAAGAGCGCGCGCAAAATGAGCCCAAGTGTAAACATGGCCCCATTCTATGCGCCGTTGTCCCGCGGCATGCGCGGAAACTCCCGGAGTTTTTCTCCGGCGGAATTTATATTATAGTCCTGATTTTAGAAAATTCAAGCATTTTCATGCGGAAAATCCGTTTACGAAAAAAGCGAGGCCAAACCAGCGGTTCGGCCTCTCGGGCTTGTTATGCGGTTTTACACTTTTTGGGTCGTCGGCTGTCTCATGCCGGGGTGAAACTTCGCGTAGTGCTCCTTCCGGGCACGTTCCAGCGTGTAGACGCCGTTTAAGCGGATCGTGGCGCCGCAGGCCTCGCAGAAGAAAGCGGACACATATTTCTCCCGCTTGCCGGTTTCCCCCTTGCCGCCGGTGACTTCGCTCATCTGCTGTAAATCGAGTTTTTCCATTGCGGTTCCCCCTTTATTCTGGTCTTATCCCGGCGCAGACCGGGCGGTTTTCCTGCGCGTTTACACGTAATCCCACGCGTTCAGGCTCTCGTCCGACGGCATTTCCTCCGGGGTGATGCCGGGGACGAACTCCGTCACACGGGTGTCGCCCGTCGTGCGGTCGACATAGTAGCGTACCAGGGCGCCGGTGTACGACCGGAACAGGACCACGACCTGCTGCGCGTCGCTGGACTCGATCTCCCAGTAGGCCGGATACTCCCCGGCGTTGACGATCTCCTCCAGATCGGGGTTGAGCGCGGCGCAGTATTTCGCGATTGCGGCGATCGCCTGATCGTCGGTCAGCCCTTCGCCTCCGCTTCTGTCAAAAGCCGACAGGGTAAAGATCAGATAGGCGATGCGCCTGGCATAGCCCTCGGAATCTGCGGTCCAGTAGTGGGCCTTGACGATGCGGCAGCCGTCGGCCGCCGGGACGATATACCGCACGTCGATCTGATCCGCCATCTGGTTGGTGCCCTTGATCACGGACGCCTCGATGCGGATGGCCTGGACCCCGTTGTCCATTTTGCGGGTGTCCACCGTCGTATCGTATTCGTCGGAAAGGGCCGCGTTGAGGGCGTCGGCCACCTGTTCGGCGCTGCCGGAATCATATCTCACCTCAAAATAATCCACGGGGTCTGCGGGATTCCCGTCCCAGACGGAGACAAAGCGCTCGCAGTCCGCCCCGCTCTGCCGCACGAACATCTCATAGTCGTAGTCCATCTCGAATCCGAGATCTTCTCTCCGGACATGCTCGTAGTTGACCGTCTCCTCCATGCCCTCGAGCATGATGACCGCCTCGAAGCGTTCGCCGTCCCGGCGGGTGGGAGCGGGCGCGGGGGCCGGGGTCTCGGCGGGCGCGGGCTCGGCGGTGGGCTGGGCCTCCGCGGTGGCCTGCGGCGCGGGAGCGGGCGCGGCGGTCTCGGCGGGGCGGGCCTTGCCGCACCCGGCCAGCGCGAGCATGAGCGCCGCGAGGATGGTCCATGTAACAATGATCTTTTTCATGTTGTCCTCCAAGTGTTTGTTGCGTGGGAGATTATAGTCTTTTTTCGGGATAAGTGCAAGGAACTTTAAGGGAAATTAAGGGGGTTCAACCGGGGTCAAGGGGGGTTCAAATTCCAGAGGGGGTTCAAAGTGAACGATTGGGGCCTCAAAACGTCAGTTGCTTTCAAAAGAGGAATCCGTCTCGTGAGAAACGTCGACATAGGATAGTTTAAAATCGGAGAATATACTATTTGCAGAGTCCAACCTGCGCAAAGATGACTGACAGTAGTATTCCTCTGTTTCTACTCCAATACTATTTCTACCAGTGTTAATGGCTGCGAGCATAGTAGTACCACTTCCCAAAAAAGGGTCAAGAACAACATCATCAACGAACGAAAACATTTTGACAAGACGGGTTGCCAATTCCAACGGGAAAGGAGCAGGATGCCCATTCTTTGTTGATGCGCCAGGTAATTCCCATATCTGAGTGAACCATTGCAAGAAATCTTCTTTTTCGATTCGGCTTTCCTCACGCTGATTCGTTGTTGGTTTCCTATAACCTCCCGGTTTACGTTCCATCAGTATGTACTCAATATCATTTTTGATTATTGCGTTAGGTTCAAAGGGTTTACCTAGAATGGAACTATTTGTGTTTGCCTCAAAAGATGCATTTGATATCTTGTGCCATAAAATAGGATTAAGATTATCAAATCCTATTTTTCTACAAGACACTACAATATCAGAATGCAATGGCATTACAACGTGTCGCCCATATGCTCTTCGCGAAAGGCAAACATCGCCCACAACGCAAACAATTCGTCCGCCCGGTACAAGGACTCTATAGCACTCTCTCCATACTTTTTCCAATTCATCTAAAAATTGTTGATAATCATTTATTATCCCTAATTGGTTTCGGCCCTTCCGATATTCTTTCAAATTAAAATATGGCGGAGACGTTAGTATTAGATGAACACTATTGTCGTTAACAAAAGATAAGTCTCGTGAATCCGCATGGTATAAAACATGCTCTGTCATTTATATTACTCCCTACCAAAATGAGAAATTGCTGCCCACAGCATGGATACAATAAACTCTCTGCACGACAGTTCCTCTTTTGGAAATTCATAGTTGATCCCTCTGGGTGAAACACTTGTTGTCGTAAAACAGGCTGCACTGTACTGCCGTTCTAAAACGAGCTTTTTGCAAAAAATCTCATATCGCTCTTTATACGATGCATCTACAAACTCCTGTAGTACAGGGAAATGCGGGGATCGAACCCTTACAGATTCGTTCGATTTTGTGCAATCTTCTAAAACCATAAAATATCCTAACCAAGGTGCTCTTTGAGATCCAAACACCCCTTCTCGATAAGCGGTCCATATATCGAGTGCACTTCCCATAGCTTCTTCGGTGCGGTTGTTAAAATTGTTTCCAAAGGACGGGCCAACTTGGCTCTTAAACTCAATTGCTATTACAAGTTCATTATTATCAACTACAAGAAGATCCCATTTTTTGTTTGGCCTGTAATACCCGGGTAATTCAAGGTCGCTATCAAAGAATATTTTATCATCTGGTACGCCGTTTAATTCTAGAACATCTTTGATCAGCTCAACGAATCCGTCTAATTGCTTTCCGCCTGTTACTGCGCCCCGGTTTCCTTGATCATGGACTCCGGATAGGGTTTGACGAGATATTTGTCCATTTCGCGTTGTCCAAAAGAATTCGATTGCGGTTGCAATGCGTTCATCTAAGTCATGAGGTATTCTTATTGCATTCATTGAGTAATGACCTCCTACCGTGTTTCTTAAAGATATCCTATCATATTAGCAAGTCAAACACAAGAATAGCCTCCACAGACAGTACCCATTTAATCAAATTGAACGATTCCCCTCTGTGAGAACGATACCCCTCAAATTGAACAGTACCCCTTTGTGAGAACGAATTGTACGAGAAAAGGGTACCAAGGGCATCCACAAAAGCAAAAGTGCCGTTTTGGAAATGGCTCTGAAGCGGCATTGCTTTCATAAATAAAATCTGAATATTATGAAATACGATAATTCGTATAAGTTTCGGGTGTTATTTCAGCAAAAAAGTTTAGCACGGTAATTCTATCAAAATTACCGTGCTAATATGGCGGAGGGTGCAGGATTCGAACCCGCGTGGACTTTCGCCCTAACGGTTTTCAAGACCGCCCCGTTATGACCGCTTCGGTAACCCTCCATGTATGTTAACTCCCAGTCGGGAGATAACGACGATATGAAATTGTTTGATACCACGGGGCCGCCCCGTTATGTCCTGTTGCGGTGCCCGAAATCTTTTGCTCGCTGCCGCTCGCAAGATTTCGACCGCTGCCACTCCTTTTTGCTCGCTTCTTCCGCCGCCGGCGGCGCTCGCAAACGTCCCCGCTTCGGTAACCCTCCGGATATGTTAACTCTTTTTGAGAGATAACGTCGATATGGAATTGTCTATTGTTTACGGATTGCCACACCAGTGACATCGGTCACTGGTTCGCAATGACGTGGGCGTGGTTGGTTTTCAAAACCGCCCCGTTATGTCCTGTTGCGGTGCCCGAAATCTTTTGCTCGCTCTCACTCGCAAGATTTCGACCGCTGCCACTCCTTTTTGCTCGCTTCTTCCGCCGCCGGCGGCGCTCGCAAACGTCCCCGCTTCGGTAACCCTCCATGTATGTTAACTCCCTGTCGGGAGATAACGACGATATGTAGTTCTCTCTGTTTAGTACGGATTGCCACACCCGCCTGCGGCGGGTTCGCAATGACGTGGGAGTGGGCTTCCGCCGCCGGCGGCGCTCGCAAACGTCCCCGCTTCGGTAAGGCTTCGAATGCATGCGCATTATAGCAGAAAAGCCCTCCTTTGGCAAGGGGAAGTCTTTGACAAACGCGGCGCAGATGTACAAAATCCGGGCTTTTCCGAAAGCTTTCGTTGACATTCCCCCGCCAAACAGATAAACTGAAATTCGGAAACTGACAGCCGACCACTGTCACTATAAATTGCATACAAATCAAGGAGGGAAACCACTTGGAAGTCAGAGAGAATCTGATCAAGCTGTGCGAGAAGATCAACGACGGCCACTACAAGATCACTCCCGACTGCGCGGAGTACAAGGTCTTTGAGAAGTGGATCACCGACGAGCAGATCGCCGTCATGCTGGCCCTGACCAGCATGAAGCCTTCGCTGGTGCCCATCGTCGCCCGCAAGGCCAAGATGTCCGTCAAGCGCACCCGCGAGGTCCTGCGCGAGATCACCGACATCGGTCTCGTGGTACAGGTCGTGGTGCCGAAGGTGAATCTGGAGATCTATCTCCTGCCGCCCTACACCCCCGGCGTTTTTGAGTTTTTGCTGATCAACGAGAAGTTCTGCCTCGCGCACCCCGAGATTGCCTACGCCTTCCATCAGCACGCCACCACCAGCCAGATCGAGCACGCCCCCAACACCCCCATGGGCGCGGGCATCATGCGCGTCATCCCCGTGGAGAGCGCCATCCCCGCCGACGCCCAGCAGATCGACAACGAGCGCGTCAGCAAGTACCTGGAGGATAACGAGGGCCATCTGAGCATTACGCCGTGTCAGTGCCGCCGCGTGCGCAGACTCATGGGCGAGGGCAGCGGCGACCTGGACGAGGGCCTCTGCATCTTCATGGGCCATGTGGGCGACATGTTCAACCGCACCGGCAAGGGCAAGCCCTGCACCGTGGCCGAGGCCAAGGCGCTGGTCGCCAAGTGCGAGGAGCGCGGCTGCGTCCATCAGATCACCACCCTGCACCAGGGCGAGACCTTCGCCATCTGCAACTGCATGACCGAGAGCTGCCTGGCTCTGGGCGTGAGCCAGTACTACAACACCCCCGCCACCTCCGCCAGCAACTACGTGGCCGAGATCGACGAGGCCAAGTGCGTGGCCTGCGGCCAGTGCACCGACCACTGCGCCAACAACGCCATCCAGATGGGCCAGAAGCTCTGCGCCAAGGCCCCCATCGTCCACGAGCACAAGGAGCTGCCCGACGACATTGAGTGGACTCCCGAGCACTGGAATCCCGAGCACCGCAGCAACCGCGAGTATGTGGCCCCCGAGGGCACCGCCCCCTGCAAGACCGCGTGTCCCGCCCACATCGCCGTACAGGGTTACCTGAAGCTGGCCGCCCAGGGCAGATACCTGGAGGCCCTGGAGCTGATCAAGAAGGAGAACCCCCTGCCCGCCGTCTGCGGCCGCATCTGCAACCGCAAGTGCGAGGACGTCTGCACCCGCGGCTGCCTCGACCAGGCCGTCGCCATCGACGAGGTCAAGCGCTTCATCGCCGACAGGGAGCTCGACCGCGATACCCGCTTCGTCCCCCACAAGATTTACGACTACAGCGACAAGAAGGTCGCCGTCATCGGCGCCGGCCCCGCGGGCCTGAGCTGCGCCTACTTCCTGGCCGCCGACAACTACAAGGTCACCGTCTTCGACAAGAACGATCTGCCCGGCGGCATGCTCCGCTACGGCATCCCCAGCTTCCGCCTGGAGAAGAACGTGCTCGACGCCGAGATCGACGTGCTCAAGGAGCTGGGCGTCATCTTCCGCTGCGGCGTGGAGGTCGGCAGGGACGTCACCCTCGACGAACTGCGCAAGCAGGGCTTTGACGCCTTCTATCTCGCCGTCGGCGCGCAGAAGTCCGCCTCCCTCGGCATTCCCGGCGAGGAGCTGGAGGGCGTCTGGGGCGGCATCGACTTTTTGCGTGAGGTCAACGCCGGCGCCAGACCCGCCATCGGCAGGAAGGTCGTCGTGGTCGGCGGCGGCAACGTGGCCATGGATGTGGCCCGCACCGCCGTGCGCCTGGGCGCGGACGTGACCGTCGCCTACCGCCGCAAGGAGAGCGACATGCCCGCCGATCCCGCCGAGGTGGCCGAGGCAAAAGAAGAGGGCGTGAAGTTCCTCTTCGAGCACAAGCCCGTGGAGATCCAGGGCAAAGACGGCAAGGTCGCCGCATTCGTCTGCGACGCCGGCACCATCGAGTGCGACGCGGTGCTGGCCGCCATCGGTCAGCGCATCGACCTGGGCGCGCTGGATCTGGGCGAGCTGAAGACCGACGAGAAGGGCCGCGTCCTGGCCGACGAGGTCACCTACCAGACCGCACAGCCCGACGTGTTTGTGGGCGGCGACGCCTACACCGGTCCCAAGTTTGCCATCGACGCCATCGCCCAGGGCAAACAGGCCGCCATCTCCATCCACCGCTATGTCCACCCGGGCCAGAGCCTGACCATCGGCCGCGACCGGCTGACCTACCGGAGCTTCGACAAGGACAACGTGGACTTCGATTCCGTCAAGCGCGACGCCGACGCCGGCACCCGCCAGGTGCCCGGCAAGAACGCCGACAAGGCCAAGACCTTCAAGGACGACCGCTGCACCTTCACCGAGGAGCAGATGAAGAAAGAGACCGCCCGCTGCCTGGGCTGCGGCGCCTCCTTCGTCGATCCCAACAAGTGCCTGGGCTGCGGCGTGTGCACCACCCGCTGCAAGTTCGACGCCATCCACCTGAGAAAGCGCACCAATGTGGAGAGCATCGAGTACTTCGACCGGCCCAAGGTGCTGCCCGCGTTTGAGGCCCAGCGCCGTGAAAAGATCGCCATCCGCAAGATGCACCAGAACTGAACCCGCTGCATGACAAAAGCACAGCCCCTCTCGGGGCTGTGCTCAGTCTGTCAAAAAACTACCCAAAGGCCCTCGCTTCTGGTACAATAGGAGCGGGGGTGTTGTCATGGACGAATGGAAGAAAGACGCGCGGCGAGATGTGGTATTTGTAGACATCGACGCATTGGTAGCGAAGGATCATCTGCTGAGAAAGATAGAGAAAGTGATGGATTATGACTGGCTGTACGAGCGGCTTGATCCATACTATTGCCATGACAACGGACGGCCGGGAACAGACCCGGTAGTTCTGATCAAGAT